>Ga0209273_10000202_pt1 | contig 102627 bp, 75 predicted proteins | sample tdAd471_FD_187126 | JGI IMG/M metagenome (GOLD analysis project Ga0209273, IMG submission 187126) | Marine sediment microbial communities from the Atlantic coast under amendment with organic carbon and nitrate - tdAd47.1 (SPAdes)... | ecosystem: Environmental > Aquatic > Marine > Coastal >... | reverse complement strand
TGTTGCAGATATGCTTCAGCAGATCTTGCAGGCGGTCCACCTGGAAAACGCCGTAGCCGCCGAAGGTCTTGAGTTCATCGTCCGTGAACCGGCCCTCGCCCGTGTAGGCGCGGATCGTGCCCGTCAGGTCGTTGGTCGTTACGCGGCAGTACGAGAAGTCCCCGGCAGCCACGCGACCCACGATGGTGCCATACGTGTTGTCCTTGCCCACGGACCCGGCAATGATCTCCTGGTAGTCCATTTCGTGGTCGGCAAAGAATGCCTTGGGCAGGTTCGAACAGTGGAAAACGACGCCCTTGTCGGGATCATCTCCAAAATTGTTGTTCCAGTCCAATAGCGCAGCCGGCTTGAGCGCGGCCTGTTGCAGGGCGTACATGGAAAGCACCCCGGCGATGTCCGCTTCGCAGGCACTGGCCTGGAGATTGTTGCTCATCATGGACATGCAGGTGCACGGCACCACGCCGTAAAACTCCTGCAGCGCGGTCCAGCACTGGATGGCCGTGGCATCGAGTTGCTGCTCGGTGACGAACCGGTCGATGGCCGCGCCCAGCTTGGCCTGCAGGATGAGCCGGTCCTCGGGAATGTGGTCCGTGCGGGTGTAGGCGCGTATTTCCTCGAGCTTGGTCTGTACCTCGGAATCTGAATCCGTCATCTTGCGGATCCACCCGAGGAGTTCGGAGAGGTCCAGCGTTTCGACCGTGATGCCCGTGCGTTCGAGCAGTTTCTCGGAGAAGCGCACCGTGTTGAAGGCGGCCGGACGGGCCCCGATCTGGCCGAACCTGGCACCCCGTAGGGATCGCACGACGCGGCAGACGGCAGCAAAGGCGTCCAGGTCGGCCCGGAAGGCCGCCGACTGCGGGTCCATCGTATGCTCGCTGGTCAGCGAGAACTTGATGCCGTACTGACGCAGATTGTTGCACGCACTCATCTTGCCGCAGAACGAATCGCGCCGGTTGGCAATCGACATCTGTGTGGTGGCGTCCTGGAAGGCATGCACCAGCACCGGCACGTCGAGACCTGAGAATCGGATCGTGTTCGCAATGGCCCGTTCATCCCCGAAGTTGGGCAGCGTTACCAGGATGCCGTCAATCTCGTCCCGATGCTTCTTGAACAGATCCCCGCACAGGCGCGATTCCTGAAGGCTTTCGATGGCGCCATTGCTTGTGGCATCTTCCTCGACGATGATCACGTGGATGCCTGCGGCTTGCAGCACCTCAAGGATCTGCTTGCGTCCCTTCAGACACAGGTGATCCGGAAAGAAGCCGCGGTTGCCGACAATGACGCCCAGTGTCACGGGCTTGGTGGGAGTGCGCATGATAGAAGGTGTTAGCGGCGAAGGGTGCGGCAATCGAAGACGCGACCGACCCGGCCGCGCCCCACGGAATCGAATCGCAGACGGACCGAGTCGCGCCCGTTCGTCAGGTCGAGCGAGAGGGGATAGCGGACAGTAAAGAACTCGCCGGGCGCATCGAAGTCGAGCACCTGCTCGGCTACCTCGGTGCCGTCCGCCGAAATCGAAAAGCGGCGGCCGCCCCGATCGCCACCCCAATACGTGCACATCAGGTCATTGGCGGCCGCCGGGTCCACGGCAATGTCAAAGGCAAACCAACCACCGGGCGATGCCTCCCGGTACTTGTCGCCGAAGGCCACACCGGCTTCGGTCCGGTCGCCCTCAAAATTGTGGTCGTTCTCCACGAGCATGATGCCCAGGCGCACGTTCTCGACCGTGTTTTCCTCGATAGCGCGGCGCTCCGCGCGGGCGGCCTCGTAGGACTCCTGCTCGCTGGCCCACCCCGCCTCATCGAAAAGGTCCCAGTAGATGGAATAGCGTTCGTGATGGATGCGGTAGAAGGGTTTGAGCACCACATCGGCAGGCTGCCCGGCACCGACCGTGTGGAAGGTCAGGGGATCACCCGCCAGAGGTCGTACCCAGTCCTCGAGTCGGCCGCGATCGGCCACCAGCACCGGCACATCGGGCGTGGGCTCCTCGATGAACTCGACATCCGAGTCGGCATAGGCGCCGCCCTCCGGCATGCCTTCCGTACCCAGGGCGCCACCCAGTACCACCGGACCGTACATGATGGCTACACGGTCCGCGTTGTCCGGCATCGATTCGAGGCGCAGGGACATGGGCAGGCGCATGTCAATGACATCGCCATCCGAAAAGGTGCGGGACAGTTCGAGATAGGTACCCTTGGCCGCGGGGTAGTCGACGGGTTCGCCATTGACCATCACCTCGACAGGAGCATCCACCCAGGCGGGGATGCGCAGGTGCAGCGTCAACGCTTTGGGCGTCTCGGTCGAAACGGTAAAGCGGACATCACCCGAATTCGGGAAATCCGTTTCCTGGGTCAGTGTGACGCCTTGATCGCTCCAGGAAAGCTCAGAGGGGATGAAGAGATTCACCCACAGGTCCCGACCGGCGTGGAAGTAGATGGCCTCGCCATAGCGCACGTGGTTTTCCATGCCCGACCCGACGCAGCACCAGAACGCGCCCTCGGCGGTGGAGTAGGTCTTGTAGTGACCCGGCTTGAGGGACATGTAATAGGTGAACATGCCCGTGTCCGGGTCCTGCGAAGCCAGGATATGATTGTAGAGGGCGCGCTCGTAGTAATCGGCGTAGCGGGCCTTGGGCTCCAGCGTGAACAGGTGCCGGGTCAGGCGCAGCATGTTGTACGTATTGCACGTCTCGGCGGTCGTGGCGTCCAGGCGGTCGGCCAGGACGTCGGGCTCGGCCAGGTATTCGCCCATGCTGTTGCCGCCGATCACATAGGAGTGATCATCCACCATCTGCTCCCAGAAGAAGTCGGCGATGGTCTTGAGCGAGTCGTCGCCAATCAATTCATATTGGCGCGCCACGCCGATGACCTTTGGAATCTGCGTGTTGGCGTGCAGTCCGGTCAGATCCGGAATCCCTTCGGCCAACGGGTGCAGGACGCGGGTGTCGTGGAATTTGCGGGACAGTTCGAGGTAGCGCTCATCGCCCGTCACGCCGTAGAGATTGGCCAACGCCTCGTTCATGCCTCCGTACTCGCAGATGAGCATCTTCTGCCAATCCGCTTCGTCGAGCGGCGCGGTGATTTCCACGGCCCAATCGGCCAGGTCTTTTGCCACCGTCAGGGCCCGGTCGTTGCCCGCGTGCCAGTACGCGTCCAACAGCCCCGCCAACTGCTTGTGCATCGTGTACCAGGGTGCCCAGACGCCGTTCAGTCGGAATCCCGATGTGGAGATGTCCCGTGCATGGACGGCTGTCCACAGCGAGTCCCCGCCTGGAATGGCAGCCACGTAGCCGTCACCCCGATGCCGCTGGATGGAGGCCATCTCGCTCACGATGTAATCAATCCGAGGCAGGATCTCGCTGTCTCCCGAGGCCGCGAAGTACATGGACGTGGCCGACAGATAATGGCCCAGGGTATGTCCCCCGAGGCCGTCCTGCTCCCATCCCGCGTATCCTTCGGCCTTGGGTTCGAGCCCTGACTCGGTAAAAAAGCCGTGCAAGAGCCTGTCGGCGTCGAGCGCGAAAAGGTATTCGGCGTCCTTCTTCATCGCCGTCAGGAAAGGACTCTCGAGCAGGCGGACATCGGAAAGCGCGAAGCCCCTGACCTCAGGCTCCACGGTGTTTTCCACGGCAGACTGACCATTGTCCGCAGTCCAGGGCTGGGCTGCGGCAGGAAGGACAAAACAAACCGTCAGCAGGAGAGCCGAAAGAAGGGATGGGCGCATGGCGGGGAGTGGGTGGATAATGCGGGCCGGAAGCGCGAAGTTGGATCGTCCAGACGGGGTGCGACGACCGGTCAGTATATCCATTCGCCCCCAGCCATTCAACAACGCGTTCCAGCCAACATGCCCTCCCACGCCGCCATCCGCGAGGCTGCCTACGCGGCCAACATGGCTCTCCACGAAGCAGGGCTCGTCGTAGCCAGTTTCGGCAACGCCAGCGCCATCGACCGCGCGGCCGGTGTGTTTGCCATCAAGCCGTCTGGTGTTCCCTATGCGGACCTCTCCCCGGAGGCCATGGTCATTGTGGACCTCGACATGAACGTCGTGGACGGCGGTTTGCGTCCCTCGTCGGACACCAACACCCACGCCGTGCTCTACAGGGCCTTTCCTGGCACCGGCGGTATCGCCCACACGCATTCAACCCACGCGGTGGCCTGGGCCCAGGCGCTGCGGGCCATTCCGGTCTACGGCACCACGCACGCGGATCATATGACCGTGCCCGTGCCGTGCACACCCCTGATGGAGGACGAACGCATCCAGGGCGACTACGAAATCGAGACCGGTCGCCAGATCGTGTCGCATTTCGAGAGCCGGGAGCTGTCCGCATCGGACGTCGAAATGGTCCTCGTAGGTGGACACGGGCCGTTCACCTGGGGAGTAACGGCGGCCAAGGCGGTTTACCACAGCGTCATCCTGGAAGAAATTGCCCGCATGGCCTGGTTGACCGAAGACCTGAATCCCGAGGCGCAATCGCTCAAGGATTCGCTCATCGACAAGCACTGGCAGCGCAAGCACGGCGAAGGCGCGTACTACGGTCAGGAGTAAGCGTTACCGCCGCTGAAGGGTGACCTGGGTGTTTTCTCCGGCCAATCCGATGACCCATGCACCACGCTCCACAGGGTAGTCGCCCACCGGAGCATGGTCAGAGCCACTGATGCGCAGGCGCGCGTCCGGAGTGAAGGCATCCGCCGGATCGAGTTCGAGGGTGATGGCACCGGTGCCCGTGTGGAAGGCCACCGAGGCGATACGGCCAGCGTCCAGTTCGAGATAGGCGCCTGCGGGTGCCAGGAACGTGCGCATGCGCGCGCTGTCTGTTGGTCTGAGGGTCACCACATCGCCGTCTTGCTCGGCGTTGCCCCCGAATCCCTGCCAGCCAAACTCAGGGTGCTCGGTCAGGTAGGACGCCACATTCAATACGTGCCCCAGGAATCCGGGGCCGTAATCGCCCGAATACCCATCGATTTCCAGGGTGGAGGGGTACGAGTGGAAGGCTGCCGGCGCAAATCCGTCCTGTGTGATATTGGCGAGCGCGCCCATCATGCCGGCATACCCGATTCTGAGCAGGTGCCAATCATCAGGGTCGTCCCGGAAGGCAGTGAGGACGGGGAGAGCATTCAGCGCAGACCCATAATGATGCAATTGCCGCTCAAGCCGAGACGTGGCCGGGTGGCCCGCGTACCAGAAATCCCAGTAGCGGCGGGCGCTGCCATTGTACCCCCAGTGCGCCACCGCCGGCATGTAGGCCAGGATGGCATTGAGGGTGACGAGGGCCTTGTCGTCATAGCCGAAGTACCGTGACCACGCGTAGACCTCTTCCTGGCCCGTGGAATCCCAGGCCATTTCCGAGCCGAAAGGGTAGCCAAGGCTGCGCCAGAGATCGGCGCGATCCTTCATCGTGGCCTCGAGGGCAGAAAACGCATCCGACCATCCTTCCCGCTCCAGATCTTCCAGGATGCGCAGGAAGACCGTGCCCTCCATCTGGCCGAACTGCGCGTAGTGGGGAGCGAGCCGCACCATGGCCTGGGCCGTTTCATGGGCACGCTCGAGGTACCAGGCCCAATCGTGACCCGTCACGAGGCCCTCGTTGTTGCGCGCCAGGCGGTACATCGTCCAGTACAGGGCGGCGACGTGCGGGTAGTTGTAGGACCGCTCCACGGTCTCGGCGTGCTCGCGGCTCCAGCTCGACCAGCCGCCGTACCCGATGGAGTCCGAGTAGGTGCCTGCAGGCATGTCATCCGGCTCGAAGTAGAAAAGGCTCTTGCGCACGCCGTAGCGCAGAGGACCCTCGGCGTATTGCAGCCCGCCCCACAGCGTTTCGTCCACGAAGCGCTCCAGCTTGTGGATCTCTCCCGGATCGGGCTGGATGAGCTGCTTCATGGCGGCGGCCAGCCACGCGCCCGATCCGCCTTCATCGCCCAGGCCGGCAATCCATGCGCGGTTGTCCTCTGTCACCTGACGGCGGTTGGTGTAGTCGTAGGAAATGACGGATGGAGCACGGCCGAAGGGGTCTGCTTCGTCGTCAAACCACTGCTCCTCGAAATGGAACCGGCCCAAATCGGCAACCACTTCGGCCGCGCCCTTGATGACCTTGTAGTGCACGGTCTGCTTGCGGCCATCCTCGTAACCGATGGCCACGCGCGCCCGGCCCCACGAATGGCCCGTTACATCCCAGGACATGTCCGACGTGCGCTCCAGATGCAATCGGCCCGACGGGGTAGCCCTGATGTCGGTCACCGGTGCGTCTGATTCCACATGCAGTTCGTGCGTATCACCCATCGGCAGCACATAACCGGGCAGGCCGACTGCCACGGGCAAGCCCATCGTCCTCAGATGCGATTCAACTTCACGCACTGACGGCGCGAGAGAGAATGTGACGCCGTACGTCACCGACTCAGCCACATCCAGAATCCTGGACGATGCCGGATTCCAGGGCTCGGCATCTGCCCATTCGGTTTCCACCCATGCCTTGCTGTGCGCGGTCCAGGCATAGAACCCTTCGTGCGTGGTATTGCGCGGCGTTGGATCTCCCAGCAGGGGTCGCCAGGCTTCAAGCGGAGTGTCGCCGGCCGGGGTCACCACCAGCACCGGACCCGTGCCATCCAGGCGCACGACCTGCACATAGCCCGCATCCTGCCCGATGTAGGCGTCGTGGAATGAGTTGACGGCATGCGCCTCTTCCAGGGAGCGGCGATGCAGGATGTTGTTGAACACCATCGGAATACCAAGGCCACCAATCTCGACAACTCCGCCTGTGACATTGATGAGCTCGAACTGCAGGGTCAGGTCCCCGCCTTCAGTACGCCAACGTCGCAACACACGCAGCCCGCTGCCGGAAAAAACACCGGTCAGGTCGTGGGCCGCCAAGTCGCCCGCTTCCAGGCGCAAGGGCTGGACTTCAGGCACACGGGAGGCGCTGGAGTATGCCATCCAGTCGCCGCCGCGTCGCACCTGCAGCGTCAAATCACCGAGGTGAACATACCCAGAATCGGCTCGCTGGGCATACCAGTCTCCGGGCGTATAGTCGAATCCATTCTCACGCGCCCGGATTCCGGTGGCCAGTCCCCGCTCGTCGTCCAGTTGCAGATCGAAATCTTCCAGGAAGTACGTGGTCGAAGGTCCATGCGTCTGACCCGAGGCCAGCGGTGGAAACAAGGCCGCCAGCAGAAGCGGAATGAGAAGACGGGATTTCATCGGGACCAGTTCGTCAAGAGATCAGGAACGCCATCCAGGGACGAGAGGACCTGCGTTGCCAGAGCCAGGGTCGCTTCTCCAGGATGGGTGAGTGGGTTGGGCACGGCGATCACGCGGGTGCCGGCCGCCAGGCCGGCGCGAATCCCTGCGCCGGAATCTTCGAGCACAACGGTACCGTCAGCCGGGACACCAAGCCGTCGCATGGCCTCTTCGTAAACATCGGGCGCGGGCTTGCCCCGGGCGACATCATCCGAAGACAGGCGCAGATCGAAATGTCCGGCCCAGCCAGCTCCTTCGATGGCGGCATCGATCAGCCGGTGTGGCGATCCGGATACCAGCGCGGTCGGGAAGCGTTCTGCGCACCTGGCCAGGCAGGCATCCGCGCCCGGCAGCACCCGCACCTCACGGGCGCGGTAATACGCTTCCATCCGGGATACGATTTCCTCCTGCACCTCTTCAGGAGACAGGACGCCTCCGATACAGGCACCCACATTGGCCACCCAAACATCGGTGTGCACGCCGGCCTGGGCCCGCTGATCAGCTTCCGTCCAAAGGGCTCCATGCGCCTTGGCCAGGTCGCACCGGGCCCGGTACCAGGCCGGTTCGCTGTCTACAAGCAGACCGTCCAGGTCAAAGAGCACGGCAGCGATGGTGGTGTCGGAGGGCATGGAGGCGCAAGGGATCGAAAGGGGGAGCAATCTCGCCGCCCGCTTCCGGAATGACAAACCACATTCCGGGGAGATGACGGATCTGAGCCGCCATTTGGCCGATCCGCCCTTTATTCGACCCGTTCAGCGGCAAATCGGGATGCCCACCCGATCCGGTGAAGTAGGTTTTACCTCCACCTTCAGAACCTCCCGCCCTGCACCATGCGCCTTCTGCTCTGTCTGGCTCTGGTCATGCTGACCGCACCGGCTTCCGCGCAAACCGTTTCAAGTCTGGACCTGCCCGGCAGCTACAAGCTCGATGGCATCTACGCCGCTCCCGACGGGTATCTGTATGCCGCCGGTGGCTACAACTCGGACACCATCTATCAGATCAGCGCCGGGGGCACTATTGCACCTTATGCCAGCGGCATCGACGGACCCATCCACATGGCCATGAACGGCAGTGGCGAACTCTACGTCTCCTCATTCAACAACCAGACCATCTACAAAGTAGGGGAGGAAGGTGCGCTCGAGGCCTTTGCCGTTACACTCATCCGCTACCCGACCGGCATGGTGTTCGGCCCGGACGGCGAGCTCTACGTAGCCCACGCCGAACCATCCTATGGCATCGGTGGCATCAGTCGCATCGAGACAGACGGAACGGCTTCCGTCTTTGCACGCGGGGGCGGCATTGATCGCCCCGTGGGTCTGGCCATGGATGAGGCGGGCAATCTCTACGCCGCCAACTGGTACGACACCGCCATCCATCGGATTTCGCCTGCGGGAGACATCGAGCTGTTCTCGTCGGCGCTTCCCCAGGTGTACTCCACGACCATCGGTCACCTGGTCTATGCCGATGGTTATCTCTACGGCACAGATGTCGGACATCATCAGATCCTTCGTTTCGACACGTCCGGCAGCATGGAAGTGTTTGCCGGTTCGGGAGTCAAGAACTCGGAGAACGGGTCGCTGACGGCGGCCTCGTTCGACAATCCGAACGGGATCACGATTTCCCGGGACGGACAGACACTTTACGTGGCATCACAGTGGTCCAAACCCTTCCTGCGGACCGTATCGCTGACCGCTGCCACGGATACCAGACACGCGGACGAACTGCCCGCCTCGATTTCCCTGGCCCAGAATCACCCGAACCCCTTCAACCCATCCACTACCATTGCTTTTGACATTGGGCGCTCCGGGCCTGCCGAGCTCCATGTCTACGACCTGATGGGACGCCGGGTGATGTCACCCCTCAGTGGCATGATGCCCGCCGGTCACCACGAAGTGCGCATCGATGCCTCCGCGTTGCCGAGCGGTACCTACGTGTATCGGCTGCAGACGGATGCTGGCGCACTGACCCGGACCATGACGCTGCTCAAGTAGCATCAGTAGGAATACCGCCCCGCCAGGTTGATCCGGACGGGTGAATCGGAGGCATCGGCCAGCAGCTGCAAGAGGAGGTAGGACAGCACCTCATATTCCACGGTCAATTCCCGCTGCTCGTCGACCACGATGCTGGATCCCCCCGAGAACGAGAAGGGCTGGGTGACGCCCACAAACAGGCGCGGCGTAATGTATTTGCCCGCCGTCAAACGCGTTCCCTTCAAGCCGTCCTGTTCGATGCTGACCACATCCAGTCCCAGGCTCTGGCTGGCCACGCCTTCCACCAGTCCTGCCAACTGGGATGCCGCCACGCCGACAAGCACCTGGTTGTTCACGTTCGAGTCGCTGAACTGCAGGCTTTCAGAGGCGGGCCGACCGGTGGCGATATAGGACACGATGTCCGTGTTTTCCATGGCCGGATCCGAGGACAGGTTAAAGGCCAGGTCGTCCAGCCTTCCATCCAGTCGGAGGGTGATGACAACCTCCGGTTGCCCGGGGTTCAGGCGGGAGGGGACTTCGTACTCGGCTTCGACCTGCAAGACCATCTCCTCAATGGGCCCATTGAACTGGGCCACCCCTTCGGCAATGCGGAAATTGCGCCCGAACTGTTTGATCGTGCTGCGATCGGGTACGACCTCGATGCTGCGATAGATGTTGAGGTCTTCCTGACCCCGATCCTTCTGCAGGTCCACCCGGCCCGAAAGCTCGATGGCCATCTCCGGATTCACACGTTGGCGGATCCAGGTGTCGCGTTCGATCTCCACGGCCAGGTCCATGGAGAGGCCCTTCCAGATGGCATCAGCCAAGGTGTCGGCTGCGACGGCGCGGTATCCGAAGTTCTCCGCCAGTTCCACTTGGTCGTCGAAGGAGAGGGGGACCTGGCGCAGGTCGCCCCCGGCCGTATCCGTGAGCCAGAAAGACGTATTCGAAGTGGTCAATCGGCCCGCCAGGTCCGGGCGTGTGGTCCGACCCGTGAGCTGCAGGTCCCCGCTGAGGGTGGTCTGAAGCTCCTTGTTGCGCACGGCCCGGAAGCGATCAAGCTGGGCTTCGAGGTCGAACGAGGAGTTGGTCAGCGAAGCAAAATCGATCTGCCCGGCTACGTCCATCCAGCCGTCTCCCGATCGGATGCGCGCTTCCTCGAAGGTCAACGACACCCCTTCGAGCGTGGAGCGGAAACGATCCACGCGGTACGTGACGCCGTATTCCGGCAGGCGGAAACGCGCTCCGTCAAGGTTCAGGAATCCGGACAGCTGCGGATCGTCGATCGTGCCTCCCACCTTGATATCCATGGTTGCCACCCCTTCGAGATCGGCGATGACGGTTGGGTCCAGCAGCGGGTTGATCCAGCGGATGGATCCGCCTTCCGTCTGCAGGGTCAGATTGAGGTCGGCCGATCGGTCGGCACGCTCCTCCCCGTCATCCTCGAGACTGGCAAAGACGGGAAGGAATCCCTGCACCGTGATGTCCTCGCTTTCCTGCATGGCCACGGTGGCATCCACTCGCAACCCTTCCGGGGTGGACTGCAGGTTGGAGTGCAGAATGGCCAACTCCTCGCCGCCGTCCAGAAGTTCGACATCCAGTTGGCTGTCGATGAGCGGGGCATCCGCAGGGCCCGAGAGCAGCAGTCGGCCGCCGACGCTTCCTTCGAGATCCACGAATCCAGCAAGGGCGCCGATGGGTGCCATGTCGATGGCCGCCATGTCGATGCGCGCCGCGAAACCGGCCGAATCGGAGAACCCGCCGGCCAGGGCCAGGCTCTGCTCGCCGGCCGTGAGGGCCAGCCGGTTGATCTGCCATCCTTCATGCACGATCAGACTGGCCGGGCGATCGAGCGCGAAGGCCGTGCCGCCCAGCAGGATGTCCAGCTGCTGGACCGTGGCCCAGGGACGCTCGGCAAACGGGTTGATCAGGCCGGAGAAGGACAGCTTGTTGCCGGTGTCCACCATGGACCGGGCGGACACATTGAAGATCTCTCCTCGCTGGTCGACCTGCAGCGACGATGTCCGGATGGCCAGGGTGGGCAGGGCCACGTAGCCGATGTCCACGTTGGCAGTGGTCGAAACCGGCAGGAATTCGTCGTCCAACGTGATCCAGGCAGACGCCTCGATGGAAGAGAAGCGCTGGTCGTCGATCTCCAGATCCGACAGCGAGATCAGCATCTCCGCATCCAGTTGCCCGGGAGGGCCATAGACCTGCAGGTCCACCGTGCCGGTGGGACACGAGAGGCGATCCAGACCCACGAGACGCTCCATGGCGTGCAAGTTACCGATATACCAGGTGGCCCTCAGATCCGAATAGACGTCCGACGAGGAGGGCGACAGGTTCAATTGCCCGTTGACCTGGAGGTTGCCGGAACTGAATTGAGACGACAGGTCGCCAATGTCCAGCACTCGACCATCCCAGGAAGCCGCCAAGGAGAGATCCTCCACGATCAGGGAATCCAGGCGGCTGGGCTGACCAACCACATCGACGCGCCAGTCAGTCGATGAAGGGTCGAACGAGGAGCCGGAGGCCTCCCAGGTCAGGTTGACGTCCGAGTCCAGTTCGGGCCTTCCAAGCAGGGGCAGCACATTCAATCGGGATACCGAACCGTTGCCGGAAAAGCTGGGTACTGCGTCGAACGGCCGGGCTGTCAGGTCGGCATCGAACTGGCCTTCGGCCACCGTGAAAGCAGCGTTGGCTGTGACCACGGAATCCCGGAGCGAGCCGGTCACGCGCGCCCGGGGCACGGGCTCCCCACGCAGGGAAGAAGGAGCCAGGTCCAGTTCGAAGGCGCCCGTCTGCGGCAGCGCATCGGCCAATGCGGCCGTGCCCCGGGCGCGCCCACTGAGCGTCGTACCCGCATCGCTGAGGCCCACGAACGCCATCGGGTCCAGCGCATCGAATGTCAGCTCGGCGAGCAGGGCCGGCGAAGCGGAAAGCCATTCATCGAGGGATGCCTGCAGCGCCCAGGAGGACGCCGGATTCCCCGAAACGGCCCGGAAGGCCCCGTCTGCCTCCACTTCCATGGTCTGAGTATCCGCTTCGATGGAAAGCGTCAGGGCCTCGATTTCCTGAATACCCCACGTGGAAGGTCGGCTGCTGAGCGAAAGGTCCACTCGCTGAAGGTCCGCTCCATTGAATTCGGCAGTCAACGCACCCTGACCATCGAGAGATGCGTCAAGGATATCCAGCGTGGACATGCTGCTGACATCAAGACGTCGCCATGCCAGTTCACGCGATTCGATCCGTGTTCGCTGCCCCCGGGCACGTACATCCAGGGCCATCACAACGGAAGAAGTATCGGCCGGCAATGCCGCCAGACGGACAGAGCCCCGACCCGAGGCCCAGGTGGCCTCGGTGGACGTGCGGGCCATGCGGAATGTGCCCCACTGGGTTGAATCCGTTTCCAGTTGCACGCTGCCCCGGCCCGATCGCCAATCCTCGAGGCTGGCCTCGGCCGTGAGGGAAGCCGACACCCGCGTGGGGACGGGCTCCAAGGGGTGATCCTCCAACAGGGCGGCCACATCCACGGCATCCATCCGGGTCGTTGACCGGCGAAGCACAGGAATGTCTCCGAGATCGATCTCCCCGTCCGAGTTGACCGTACCCTGTCCGATGCGTGAGAGCAGCGTCCAGTTGGCCCGACCATCGCTCATTGAAACATCCAGCCCCGCTGTTATGGATTCGGTGGCACCGAAACGGGAAGGCTCGATATCGACAGACAGGTCCGATGTCATGGTCTCCGGATCGAATCCACGGGCTGATCCGGCAAACGCGGCTGTTATCCGGGAAGAGAGGTCCGTGGATCCTGTCCAGGCGGCCAGGTTGAATCCTTCGATCCGTCCCTCGAAGTCCATGGCAGGTTCCGGGTCCAACAGTCTTCCCGAAACGCGCGCTTGCACGGCGGACTGACGAACCCGGGCTTGCAGGGACGCATCGGCTCGCCCCTCGATTGCAGCAAGATCAAACCGGAGGGCACCCACACGGACATCATTCACCACCATGGCCTCTGTGCGCAGCGTCGCGCTTCCGGACAGAGAATCGGCGGACGGACCTTGAAGGGCTGCTTCCAGAGTGGCCGTCGCAGGGGAGGTTTCGAGCCCATCGCCGACAATCCGGTCCACATCGAAGCCCCTGATGTCAGCTGTGGCAGCAACACGGGAGCCGGACGCTTCCTGCTTCCATTCCATCGAGGCCATCAGGCGTCCACCACCGCTGTGACTGATGTCCCCCCGGAATGAGGTGACCGAGGGCGCTTGCGTCATGTCCACAACGGCCTGCACATCTGTTGTTGGATTGAGCATGGGCAGGAAAGGCGCCATGTCGGAAAGCGACAGGGGCGCCGCGCGCAAGGTGAAGGTCGTCGAATCGGAAAGGGTGGCATCCCGATCCCGGGCAGCAGGGCCAACCGACGGGGAGCGCGTGAAAGCCAGTGACGGCAGGGAAGCCATATCCAGCACCCCGCCGGCAGCAACCCGGCTGCGATCGGAACGCAGACCGAGGGTATCCACGTGGATGATGCCCCTGCCGTAGCGCGCCGAGAGCATGAGCTGGACCGTATCCGGACGCACAGGCGGCTGGAATGCGCTTCTGAGCACGGCCTGGCGCACCCGGACATCAGATTCCGGACGCATCAGGATACCGGACAGGTCCAGATCAAGGTCGTGGACAAGCAGCACCGAGTCGCTGGAGGCTGTCCTGAACGCTGCCGCGGCCTCAACATGCCGAGTGGACACACTGTCGATGCGAACGGTCCAGGTGCTTTCCTCTTCCGAGGGCGCCAGCAGTCCGGCCCAATCCCAGGTGCTGTCCGCCTGCTGACTGGCCCGGGCGCGCAATCCATCCACATGGACAGCCTCCAGCACCACCTCGGAACGCAGGAGCGGCCACAACCGGTAGCGCGCGCGCAGGCGGTCCACGACCAGATACTCCGTTCCCGATGTCGCAATCAGCCGGATGTCCCGGGCATCGAGTCCCCCCAACAGGTTGCCGTTCAATTCCCCGATTTCCAGCTGCGCACCCTGCAGCATGGCGTTGATCTGGTCTTCGGCAAACGTTCGGACCTGGTTCCTGCCGAACTGTGTGTTCGTGGCGCCGAAGAGCACACCCACCAAGAGCAGGAGGGTCATCCACACAACGTGCGGCCATCGCCGGCGACGACGTGGAGCGGCTGGCTCGGGGGCCGGCGGGCCCGTGGTTTGGGAATCGATATGTGGGGTGCGCTGGTCTGTCATCAGAACACCTGCCCGATGCTCAGATGAATACTGAACCGACGTCGCCAGGAGGTGGCGGCGTCGGTCCCGAGCGCGTCGAAGGCTTCGGCCCGCCGCACGTCGGCATCATCCGGATTGATCTTCCAGGCCACGTCAAGGGCCACCATGCCGACCGGCGTGGCGTAGCGGATCCCGGCCCCGGTGCCGAACCGGAAGGGGCCGTCAAACAGTCCGCCATCGGAGAGCTGCCCGCCGCCCGCAAAGAGGGCGGTGCCCCACGACGGACCCAGCCCCGGGAAGGGAAGCCTCAACTCCAGGTCAAGGGCCAGCTTGGCCAGGCCCCCGACGGCTTCATAGACGTACGTGGTATCGGTTTCCGTCACGGCCGCGCGCACCACTTTGGGTCCGGCCAAACCGCTTGTCCATCCACGCAGATCCGACGATCCACCCAGATAGAATCGTTCCCTGTCAAAGCGGTTCTCGATGGTAGGGTCGTCCTGGTCCAGACTCGATCCTCGCGGCCAGAGTCGGCCCATGCTGGATCGGAAGGCCAACCCGCTGCGATCCGAAAGACGCCTCGATACCTTGATGCCCAGGGCAGAGCGGAAATAGTCGATGTCCGACCCCAGTCCGGGCGAAGCGTACTCGATCACCGGGATGACCAGCACGGCATGCTGGTAGCGCAGGATCGATCCTGTTCGCCCGAACAATCCCACCAGGGCCAACGAGCCCCTGTTGAAGGCGTCCGTCGAGCGGGTGAAACCAGCCGATTGGGAATATTGGAGTGTGCGGCTCCAGTTGTACTGCAGTGTCAACGTCCGGCGCGGCAGGAATTCATAGATGAGGGCCGACTCGAAACCCCCTTCTCGTTCGTTGATGCCGAGTACGAGGTCCGACTCGGGCAATTCTGGATCGCGACGGTACTGGGCAAAGACCTGCCAGGCGATGTTCAGTCGGCGGTAGATGAATCGGGGGTACCGGAGATTGACCGAAGCGCGGTAGAGACGGGGAGCCACACGGTCGGTCGTGTAGGCCAGGAGGCCCGTCTGCGTGACGGCCCCCACGGTGACGACGCGCGTGTCTCCCAGGAAATTGCGATGCGTCCAGTCGCCCTGAACGGACCATCCTTCCCGGCGACCATATCCCGTCCGGTACGAGACGAGGCGCGGCCGCCCTTCGCGCACGCGCATCCGGACCGTCACGGTGGAATCGACAGGCTGTTCGGGCACGTCGACCAGGACAGTCCGGAAGAGGTTCTTGTTGAACAGCTCCCGCTGGGCACCGGTCAGCCGACGCTGCGAAAACCGGTCGCCATGACTCATGTTCAGTTCCCGCGCGATCAGCCGTCGCGCCACCCGCTCGTTGCCCTCCACCAGGATCGTATCCAGGAAGGCTTCAGGGCCTTCTTCCACCCAATATGTGATGTCGGCACGATGCGCTTCCACGTCCAGCAGCACCGAATCCCGGACCCGGATGAAAGGCCGTCCCCGGTTGCGGTGCCAGATGGCCAGCTGCTCCTGGCTGCGGCTGTGTTCGATTTGGGAAAAGCGATCCCCGACGTCCAGGGTCAACACGTTGCGCAGTGCCCGGCCCAGTTCGGTGTCCTCCTCCACGCTTCGCCCGCCACGCTGTGCCAGGTTGATGGATGTGACGCGGATGGGCTCACCCTCGTCGATGGTGAAGCGGAGCCAGAACAGGTTGTCGGACGCGTCAAACCGGGAACTGGCGTACGACACGGCCGCGTCGGGAAAACCGTTTTCCGCATAGAACTGCTTGAGTCGCACCACGTCCCGCTGCACTTCTTCGGGCACCAGTACCTTTTCGGTTTCCGTCAACAGCGGGAGCCAGCGTCGCAGCTTGTCACCCAGGGTCGGGCCTTGCGAGGCGATCTGCTCGGAGAGCAGCGTCGGGGAAAACGTCCGCGTGGTCTCGAACCGGAATTCAACCCCGCGGAGAACCGTTTCCCCGTTTACGGGAAATCGGGCGGCTTGTGCGCGCGCCGAAAGGGGGCAGACCGCTGACAGCACCAGCGCCAGAAACAGGACGGCACGGAGTAGACCGGTTGGTCGCCCCTTGGATGCCCGACGCGTTCTGAAACTGTTTGTGCCTGTCATGCATCCTGCTAAGGATCACTCGGCGCTACGTTCCACGCGCAGCATGAGCGCCGCAGCCACGAAGAAGGAAGCCCCGCCGGTTACCAGCACGAAAATCGATGCCCCCCCGAACACGTGGTCGAGCAAGGCGCCGTAGACAGTGGACGCCAGGATCTGGGGCAGGACGATGAAGAAATTGAAGATGCCCATGTAGATCCCGAATTTGCTGGCCGGCAGCGCGTCGGTAAGAATGGCATACGGCATGGCCAGGATACTGGCCCACGCCACGCCGACACCCACCATGGAGACGAGCAGCCAGGTGGGGTCCGGAATCAGGTAGATGCTGGAGAGGCCGATTCCGCCCGCAACGAGACCCACGATGTGCGTGGCCCTGCGCCCGATACGCACCGACAACGGTGCCAGGGCAAACGCGAAGATGGCGGCTACGCCGTTGTAGGCCCCGAAGAGGACACCGACCCAATCCGCGCCGTCATTGTAGAGTTGGCTCGTGGGGTCCATGGCGCCATAGACATGGCTCGTGACCGCCGGCGTCATGTAGATGAACATGGAAAAGAGTCCGAACCAGGAGAAAAACTGGACCCACGCCAGGCGACGCATCGTATCCGGCATGTTGAAGAGGTCCGAGAAGACCTCGCTGAACCCGTCCTTTCCGCCGGCCCGGGTCCGCGATGCGGCCACGTACAGCAGCAGGCCGAATGCCATCAGGCCGGCGCCCAGGATGATCATTTCCTTCTCGAATGCGTCCAGCCAGACGACGAGCGCGGTCACGATGGCTCCTGCCACGATCCAGCGGGGTGCCCTCGATGAAAAATGCTCGGCAGATACCGGGGCCGGAAGCGCCGCACCGATGCCTGCCTCCACCTCGGCTTCAGCAAAGGCCGCCATCTCGTCGGGCGAATACTCCTTTACCCGGAATACCGTCCAGCAAACAGCGCCGAGGAATACCGCTCCGCCCACGTAGAAGGAGAGCATGACGGAAAGTGGAATTTCTCCCGCAGCCGCCGTGTTGGGCACGTCGAACCAGTTGGCCAGCATCCAGGGAAACAGGGACGCCACCACGGACCCCGTTCCGATGAAGAAACTCTGCATGGCGAACCCGCGGGTACGCTGCTCGGAAGGCAGCATGTCGCCGACGAAGGCGCGGAAGGGCTCCATCGACACATTGATGGACGCATCCAGGATCCAGAGGAGCCCGGCCGCCATCCAGAGCGCCGACGAGTTCGGCATCAGGATCAGGGACACGGACGCCAGAATGGCGCCCCAGAGGAAATAGGGTCGACGACGTCCGAAACGGCCCCAGGTACGATCGGAAAAGTGGCCGATGATGGGTTGCACGATCAGCCCCGTCACGGGAGCGGCAATCCACAGGATGGCAATGCTGTCGACCTCGGCTCCCAACGTCTGGAAAATGCGGCTCAGATTGGCCAACTGGAGCCCCCACCCGAACTGGATGCCCAGGAATCCGAAACTGATGTTCCAGATCTGCCAGAAGGAAAGCCGGGGCTTCGTGGTCATGACGCGTACCGCTCGATTCGGAAAGGATGGAAACGGAATATCGCGCCAGCCGCGCATTCATGCGCTTCGTTCCGGATATTTTCCCACCCTGGTCCGACCCTCGCCGTTTCCCTGCTGCCGACGCACCCGCCATGCTGCCTTCCGCACTCCGCCGTCACCTCGATGAACCCTTCCGGCTCACCGATGATGCCATTGACTTCTATCGCGAGCACGCCTACATCAAGCTCCGGCATGTGCTGAACGCTGAGACCATTGCCTTTTTCGAGGACCTGATCACTCGCGAAGTCTTTCGGCTCAATACCCAGCATCGGCCCCTCGAGGAACGGGATACGTACGGCAAGGCCTTTCTTCAGGTGACGAACCTCTGGACACACTCAGACGAAGTGAAACCGCTGGTGTTCAGTCGGCGCCTGGCCGGGATCGCGGCAGGTCTGATGCAGGTCAACGGGGTGCGCCTATACCATGACCAGGCCCTGTACAAGGAAGCCGGCGGAGGGTACACACCGTGGCACGCGGACCAGTACTACTGGCCCCTGGCCTCGGAAAAGTGCATCACGGCCTGGATACCGTTGCAGGAGACCCCCCTTTCCATGGGTGCGCTCGAATATTCTGCAGGAAGCCACCGTCTCGAAGTGGGCCGCGACAAACCGATCAGTGATGAAAGTGAATCCCTCATCGACGCAGCGCTCGCGGCATCCTCGTGTCGACATGTCGTGGAGCCCTTCGATCTGGGCGAAGTGGGATTCCACGCCGGTTGGCTGTTCCATCGTGCGGCGCCGAACACAACGGACACCGCCCGAAAAGTCATGTGCATCATTTACATGGACCGGGACATGACCCTCATGGAACCACGAAATGAGCACCAGAAGCTCGATGGCGATGTGTGGTGTCCGGGAGTCCGCACCGGTCAGGTCATCGACAGCCCGCTCAACCCGGTACTGATCTGAATCTGGACTCGTATTCGGGGACTGATCGGGCCGTGCCGTCCGACGATTGATTCCTGGTTCGACACAAAGGCACCGGCGTGATGCAACTTTTTTAGCACCCTCCCGAACACGCCGGGAGAACAGTGCTAATTATTTAGCATATCACACGAAATGAAACTGGGTCCGGTGCAAAGGCGCCGGCCCCGACAGGAAGGAAAACATGAAACGTTTTACCGTCGCCCTTTTGCTCTCCATCCTTCTTCTGCCTTCGGTGGCCGAGGCCCAGGACCGGCTTCGTGACCGTCACCTCGAGGGCACCACATGGAAACTCGTGTTCGACATCGACAATGACCGCAACAAGAAAGATGCTGACAATGCGTTCGAACGCATCATCCTCAGCGCAGTCGATGGATTCATGGACGAGATCGACATCTACTTCGAGTTCGGTCGTCGAGGCGACATGAGTGTCTGGGTCAACGTATTCGGATCGGAGGAAGAAGAGGAAGCCAGCCACTGGCACATCAACAAGGATGGCCAACTCGAACTGGGAGATTCGGACTCTTTCCAGAGCGACGACGACACCGTCTGGTTGCGCTATGGGGATCGCCTGGTTCCCTTCGAACGCAAACGGGGTGGTCGCCTCGAGCGCGAGGACTCCATCTACCTCAAGCGCGTGGACTGATCCCGTGAGGTCCCATTCCCCGGGTCACGCAGTGGTGCTGGCCGTTCCGTTGGTCGGGAAGGCGGCACCCTGACCGGGGGATGCGGGCCGGGAGGCCTGCATCGAAGCCGCGCCGTCTCCTGAGGAAACCGTGTCGTCTTCGGTCGGAGCCATGGCGCCATCAAAGAGGACACGGAACGTGGATCCCTTGCCTTGTTCGCTCTCCACGATGATGCGTCCCTTCATCTTGTCGACGATGCGCGACGTGATGGCGAGACCCAGTCCGCTGCCTTCAGCAGGACGATCCGCACCCATGTACTCCTGCCTGAATTCGTCAAAGAGGAGCGGCATGAAGTCCTCGGAAATGCCGATGCCGGAATCGGAAACAGCAAATTCGAGGTCACGGCCGGATGAGGTGAGCCCGACGCGGACAAAACCTGACTCGGTGAACTTGACGGCGTTGCCCACCAGATTGTTGACGACGGTCTCCAGGGCTTTCTCATCGAGACTGGCCTGCAAGTCGGGCTCGATGTGGACCTGGAAGTCGAGATCCTTGCCCTCGACCAGCGGATACAACACCTTGAGCGTGTCCTCGACGATCAGGCTGGCATTCAACGGCCTCATTTCGAGTGAAGCCTTGTCTGCCTGAAGACGGGACAGGTCGAGGACGGAGTTGATCGTGTCCATGAGTCGCTTGCCAGCCGATTGGATGTGACTGGCAAACTCCTGCCGCTCATCATCCAGTTCTTCGTGCAGTACCTGCGCAAACCCGATGATGCCTGACAGCGGCGTGCGGATTTCATGGGTCATGTTGGTCAGGAAGGCCGTCTTGAGCCGGGCCATTTCCTCGGCACGGTCCCTTTCGGCAATCAGTTCTTCGTTGTACCGCTTGCGCTCGATGCCGTGGACATGCTGTCGGAGCGCGATGGAAACGAGGTCGGCCACATCACGAATCACTTTCAGGTATTCCTGATCGAACTTGCCGGGACCCGCGTGGGCCACGTGCAAGGCACCGGCCACCTTCTCACCAGCCGTCAGTGTGACGCGACAATAGCTCTGGATGCCACCATCGAGAGCCTTGTCTTCGATGACATAGCGTTCGCTCATCTTCTGCAGATCCCGAGCCACAAAGAGCCCCTTCTTGAACGGCCGGTACCAATCCAGTGGTATCAGACCGTTTTCATCGGCAACGCCAAGGTCCTTTCCTGACTCGGCCATGACCGCGACCATGCTGTCCTTGCGATCGATTTGAAGCACGGAAATCCGATCCGCGTCGAGCAGCTCCTGGAGTTCGGCGACTGCATGTTCGACGATGTCCTTCAGCGGTTGCTCATCCACGATCTTGCGCTCGATGCTGTTCAGCATGCGAAGACGTCGGGTGGTCCGCCGAAGCACCTTCTGGGTGGCAGTCTTCTCAGCCACCTCCTTCTCGAGGTCCTTTTTCTGCCGTTCCAGATCCTTGAAGGCCGACTCCATGGTGGACTCCAGAAGGGATCGGTAGCGTTCCTCGCTCTGCTTGAGCTGGACTTCTTTTTCCTTCTGCTCGTGGACTTCGGACTCCAGGCTTCCTTTCTGATGGGCCAGGTCCCGTCGCGCCTTGCGCAATCGGGACATGCTGGCTTCGAGCACGTGGAACCGGCCAATGGAAGCCATCAAGAAGAGGGCCACAATCATCAGGATCCAGCCCGACATCTGCAGCAGACGTTTGTCATCCTCCAGTCCGGTCGTGAGTGGCATCCTGGCCAGGCCCACATACAGATGTCCGGTGAAGCCGGAAGCGTTGACCGGATGTGCGAACCTGAAAACGGATTCTGTATTTCCTGGAACGACACCGATAGCTGGGGTCTGAAAACCGGCGCGGCGTGCACCCGCAATATTGATGGCGCTCTCGATGGCACCGGTTGAGTCGGTCACGACCAGGTAGGCCAGATGATCGACAGCACGGGTCGCCTGAACGAAGCGGTCCACATCCGAGGAGTCAACCTCCGATGTGTTCATGGCCAGGGAGAACTGGCGGGCGATGACCTCGCTTTTCTGTTCTGCCTGTCGCTCGGAAATGCTTTCGAGATGGTCGTGCGAGTAGAGGATGAACCAGATCGCCACCCCTACAAGGGCAAGGCCTACGAACCCGATGAAGGTCGTATGGCCATGCAGAACAGGCTTGAGGCGCGATAATGCCATGATTGAGAATTGTCGGAGTAGGCGCACACAGGGGTGAACATCTCCGGTATCGGCAGAACATTGCCGAGCGTAAGGCCTTCGACCCCTCGGTGGGACCGTATATTGCGGGCCGGCCAGATCCAATCATGCCAGCGAACAGGGGAAACGAAGGGTAACGTGGGTACGAAGCGATGGAACATCAGACCGATTGAGGACCCGGGCGCCGTGGATGCCCTTCAGGAGGCGCTCAACAATCTCCCGTACCCGCTGGCTCGCGCCCTTGTATTGAGGGGGGTGAAGTCGTTCGACGCTGCCCGCTCCTTCTTCAGGGACGGTCTCGACACGCTGCATGATCCTGCAGACTACACGGACATGGCCGAGGCGGTCGATCGCATCGTGAAGGCCATCGAATCCGGAGAGCGGATCACGGTCTATGGCGACTACGATGTGGACGGGACCACGTCGACGGCCCTCCTGACGCATTACCTCGGAAGTGTGGGTGCCTCCGTCCAGTTCTTCATACCCGATCGCTTTGGGCATGGGTACGGACTCAGCACCAAGGGTCTTGAGACGGTTCGTGACCTGGGTACCGATCTGATCATCGCCCTGGACTGCGGTGTGACAGCCGTGGATGAGGCCACGATGGCCCGGGAGATGGGAATGGAACTGATCATCTGTGATCACCACACGCCGCAACAGGAATTGCCGGATGCCGTGGCCGTCCTGGATGCCAAACGCCCCGATTGCACCTATCCGTTCAAGGATCTGTGCGGATGCGGCGTGACGTTCAAATTGGCGCGCGCCATCCACCAGCGACTGGGGAAGAACCCGGACGACCTGCTGCACTATCTGGATCTGGTGGCCGTGGCCACGGCCGCCGACATGGTGCCACTGCACGGAGAAAACCGCATCCTGCTCCGTGAAGGACTGAAACAGCTTCGATACCGCCCTCGCCTCGGATTGCGGATGCTGGCTGACCAGGCCGGCACCCGGCTCAGCGAGGCCACCACGAAGTCCATCGTCTTTTCCCTGGGTCCCCGCATCAATGCGGCCGGCCGCCTGGGCGATGCCGCGCGCGCCGTGAACCTTCTTCTGGCCGATGACCAGATCGAAGCCACCGCCCGTGCCCGCCAACTCGAGCGACTGAACGAGGAACGGCGCGCGCTGGACCGCGAAACCCAGAAACAGGCCTTTGCACAGGCAGACCGGTTCCTAGCCGGCCGAGAACGCCACGCCCTCGTCCTGCACCATCCGGACTGGCATCTCGGCGTCATCGGGATCGTGGCCAGCCGCCTTGTCGAGCGCCATTATCGACCGGCTGTCATGCTGACCACCTCGGGATCCGTCATCAAGGGAAGCGCCCGGTCGGTGGCGGGCATCAACATTTTCAACGCCCTCACGGCCTGCGAGGACCTGCTGATAGAGTACGGCGGGCACGATTACGCCGCCGGATTGACCCTCAAGCCGGAGAATCTTCCCGCGTTCATCGACCGGTTCGACAAAGCCGTCCTTTCCTCCGTCTCTTCCGATGCGCTCGAGCCCTTCATCGATGTGGATGCCGAGATGCGACTTTCCGAACTGGACGAACGGTTCTGGGCCGTGCTGAATCAATTCGAACCCTTCGGACAGGACAATCCTTCGCCGGTGTTCGTGGCCCGGGACCTGGACATCGTGGGACCGGTGGCCGGTGTGGGTCGCAAGCGGGACCACGTCAAGTTCTCGGTCCGCGAGAAAGGGGCTTCCCATCCGGTGCGCAATGCCATCGGATTCGGCCTGGGCAAGTACCTGGCCGATCTGTCCGAGGCACAGGCCCACGGACAACCCATCGACCTGGCCTTCTCCATCGAGGAGAACACCTGGAATGGCCGGACGAGCCTGCAGCTGAATGTTCAGGACATCCGCCTCAAGGGGGACGGTTCGTAGCAAACCGCCCTCTCCCTGGCTTCAAGGGCGATTTGGATGATGCGTTGGCGCAGCGTCAGGGCATTGTGTAACAAATCTCCGGCAGTCCTATCTTAGCACCGGGAACACTTGTTATGACAAGTTAATACAAGGACTCTCACCACCCTGATAGACACCCATGATTGACTTCATCTCCCAGCCCTGGCCCTGGTATGTGGCCGGGCCCCTCATCGGCATCGTCGTTCCGGCGCTGTTCCTGATCGGGGGAAAACAATTCGGACTGTCGGAAAACCTGCGCCATGTGTGCGCCATGCTTCCCGGCAAGGTCGACTTCTTCAACTACGACTGGAAGAACGGTATCTGGAATCTGACCCTGATTCTCGGCATCGTCATCGGCGGCTGGATCGGTTCCACGCTGCTTGCCAGCGGGGAACCCGTAGGGATCTCCGAGGCCACCAAGTCGGATCTGGCACTGCTCGGCATAACGCAATTCGACGGACTCCTGCCTTCGGAGATCTTCTCCTGGGAAGGGCTGGCCTCGCTTCGCGGGCTGATCATGATCGTCCTCGGCGGCTTCCTCGTCGGCTTCGGCTCACGCTATGCCGGCGGCTGTACGTCGGGTCACGCCATCTCCGGTCTCGCTGACCTGCAGTTGCCCTCGCTCATCGCCGTCATCGGCTTCTTCGTGGGCGGGCTGATTGCCACGTTCTTCCTGCTCCCCATCATCCTGTAGGTAACCACCATGTCCGAATCGAAAAACACGATCGGCCGACTGCTTCCCTACCTGCTCGTGGGGATCTATTTCGGCATCATCTTCACCAAGTCGGAAGTCATTTCCTGGTACCGCATCCAGGAGATGTTCCGCTTCCAGGCCTTCCACATGTATGGCATCATCGGAAGTGCCATTGCGGTGGCTGCCATCTCCGTGCAGATCATCAAGCGCAAAGGCATCCGATCAATGGACGGGTCTGAAATCAACATTCCTCCCAAAGTGATGGGGAAAGGCACCCGCTACTGGCTGGGTGGCATCTTCTTCGGCCTTGGCTGGGCTTTGACGGGCGCGTGCCCCGGGCCCATGTTCGCTCTGGTCGGCAATGGCGTTTTCGTCATCCTGATTGCCATCGTCTCCGCCATCGCAGGCACCTATACATACGGCGTCCTGAGGCCGAAACTGCCTCACTGACGGCGCCACGCAGGGGTCCGACGCAGAAGGACCCGACCCATTCAAACTGACTTTTTTCAAAACAACCACACGGTAAAACCACCATGCTGTTCAGACAGATCTGGGACGCCAAGCTCGCCCAGTATGCCTACCTCATCGGTTGCCAGGCCACTGGCGAAGCCATCGTCATCGATCCCGAGCGCGACATCGACCAGTACCTCGAACTGGCCGAGAAAGAAGGCCTCGAGATCACGGCTGTTGTCGATACCCACATCCACGCCGACTACCTCACCGGTATGCGCGAATTCGCAGAGCGGGGCGTACACGTCTACGCATCCGACGAAGGCGACGCCGACTGGAAGTACGAGTGGCTCATCGGTTCGGACTACAACTACACCCTGCTCAAGCACGGGGACGAGTTCAAGATCGGCAACATCAAACTGACGGCCGTCCATTCGCCGGGCCATACCCCTGAGCACCTGTCCTACCTGGTCACGGACCTGGGCGGCGGCGCCGATCGCCCGATCGGTATCGCTTCGGGTGACTTCGTCTTCGTGGGCGACCTCGGACGTCCCGATCTGCTCGAATCCGCAGCCGGCATGGCCGGTGTGATGGAGCCTTCGGCCCGCACGCTGTACAACTCGGTTCAGGAGTTCCTGAAGCTGGACGACTTCATCCAGGTCTGGCCTGCACACGGTGCCGGTTCGGCCTGTGGCAAGGCGCTCGGCGCCGTTCCGACCTCGACGGTTGGATACGAGCGCGAGTACAACGCCGCCATCGATGCCGCATCCCGCGGCGAAGACGCGTTCGTCGAGGCCATCCTCGAGGGACAGCCCGAGCCTCCGATGTACTTCGCCCGCATGAAGCGGGACAACAAGCTCGGACCGAAAGTCCTCGGCACGCTTCCCAAGCCGAAGCACCTGTTTGCCGACGATCTGAAGGCCCTGGCCGGCAACACGGACGTGGCCGTACTGGACACGCGCCTCGATCGTTCGGCCTTCATGGCGCGTCACCTTCCGGGGTCGCTCTATGCCGGTTTCAACAAGTCGTTCAACACGGCTGCCGGTTCGATCATCGAGGAGGACATGGACATCTACCTCATCATTGAGGAAGAGCACGTTGACGAAGCCGTTCGGGACCTGGTCCGTGTCGGCCTGGACAACATCAAGGGATATGCCACGCCGGAAACGCTGGAAGCCTACGCCGACCATGGCGGAGAAATGGCCAGCATCCGCGAAATCCCGATCGAGGCCATCCCGGAAACGCTTGCTTCGATCAGCGATTCCATCGTGCTCGATGTGCGCAACGCCGCCGAACACGCACCGGCCCACATTCCGGATTCGGCCAACATCGCCTACACGCGCCTCTGGGTGCGTCGCGACGAGGTGCCTGCCGGAACGAAGATCGTCCACTGTGTCTCCGGCGGTCGCTCAGCGGTTTCATCGGCGCTGCTTGCCCGTCTGGGGCACGACGTGATCTTCGTCAATGGCGAATGGGACGATTGGGCTGCCAATCCCAAGAGCACCATCGTCAGCGAAACGCCTGTAACGGCGTAACGAAAGGCGATTGCCCCGGCGCCCTCTGCGATACAAGATTGCGAGCGCGTCCCGACATATCGGGCAATCGCCCAGGGTGGAACGTAGCGGCGGGCTCATGGCCCGCCGCTACGTCTTTCTGACCTTCATCACACCACCCGCAGACCATTTCCTTTCCCGGCGAGTCCCCTCGCCACTGGTCCCTGATCCATGCTTTCGCGATTCATTCCCGCCCTTGAATGGGCTCCCAGATACGACCGAGCCAACCTGTCCGGCGATCTGAATGCCGGCATCACGGTGGGCGTCATGCTCATCCCGCAGGGTCTGGCCTATGCCCTGATCGCCGGCCTGCCCCCCATCTACGGACTCTATGCTGCCCTCGTACCCATTGTGGTGTATGCCTTTTTCGGCACGAGCGGTCAGTTGGCCGTTGGGCCCGTGGCCATGGTCTCCCTGCTGGTCGCCACCGGTGTCGGCGAACTTGCGCCGCAAGGCTCTGCCGAATACGTCACACTGGCCATCCTGCTGGCCTTCATGGTGGGCGTCATCCAGCTCGCGCTCGGCCTGCTGCGCTTCGGCTTCATCACCAATTTCCTGTCCCATCCCGTCCTGAGCGGCTTCACGAGCGCAGCCGCCCTCATCATCGGACTGAACCAACTCAAGAACTTCACCGGCATCCCCATCCCGCGCTCCAACAGCGTCTTCGAGATCCTGTACGAGGCGGGTGCCGGAATCGGGTCGGTGCACATGCCGACACTCCTTATGGGACTGGGCGGTATTGCCATCATCGTGGGACTTCGACGCGTCTCGCGACGCATTCCCGGTGGGCTGATAGCCGTGGTCATCGCTACGGCCCTGACGGCTCTCATGGTACTCGATCAGAGCGGCGTTGCCATCGTAGGCACGGTCCCGGCGGGTCTTCCCTTGCCGAGCGCATCGTTCCTGGACTTCAGCGCCCTGGCTGATCTGCTGCCCATCGCCCTCGCCATTTCCCTGGTGGGCTACATGGAGTCGATTGCCGTGGCCAAGTCGTTCGCTGCCAAACACCGGGCCACCATCGATCCTAGCCAGGAACTGACCGGGCTGGGTCTGGCCAACGTCGTGGGTGCGTTCTTCCTGTCCTACCCGACGACGGGCGGTTTTTCCCGGACGGCCGTAAACGATCAGGCCGGCGCCAAGACGCCCCTGGCCAGCCTGTTCAGTGCAGCCATCGTGGGACTGACCTTGCTGTTCCTGACACCGCTGTTCACGTACCTGCCCAAGGCGCTGCTTGCCGCCATCGTCATGGTGGCAGTATTCGGCCTCCTGGACATCAAGGAGGTCCGTTTCCTCTGGAAATCCAACAAGACGGACCTGGCCCTGCTGCTGATCACGTTCCTGGCCACGCTGCTCCTGGGCATCGAGCTGGGCATCCTGATCGGCGTGGGCATGTCCATGCTGTCCTTCGTCTACCAGGCTTCCCGCCCACACATGGCGCGACTTGGCCAGATGCCGGGCTCGGAGGCGTACCGCAATGTCGAACGATATCCTGAAGTGGAAACACAGGACGGTGTGGCCATCTTCCGGATCGATGCCTCCCTCTTCTTCGGCAATGTGGAGCACATCAAGGACGGTCTGAACGACCTGTTCGACAATGAACCCGACACCCGCGTGCTGGTCCTGGACCTGTATCCGGTCAACCGGGCTGATTCTTCGGCCATCCATGCCCTCATGGATATCCATCGTCGGCTTACGGAACGGGGCGTCACCCTGCTCCTGTCGGGGGTGAAAGGGCCGGTCCGGGATGCGTTCGAGCGCAGCGGATTCACCGATGCGGTTGGTGCAGACGCCTTTTTCATGCGTATCCACGATGCCTGCCATGAGGCCGGTCGGCGCATGAACACCTATCTTGTAGGCGAGGTCGACAGTCCCGGCTGAGTCTACCGGAAGCGCGGCCCCAACAACGAGTCCCAGCCCATCGCATGTCATCTTCCAATCGCAGCAGCCTGCTGATTCCTGACTGGATGCGATCCTACAACCGATCGGATCTGGGAGGCGATCTGGCGGCAGGCATCACGGTGGGTGTCGTACTCATTCCACAGGGGATGGCCTACGCCCTGCTGGCAGGCGTATCGCCCGTATATGGCCTGTACGCTTCGCTGGTACCGCTCCTCGTCTACAGCCTGTTCGGCACCAGCCGGCACCTGGCCGTCGGGGTGGTGGCCATCGATTCGCTGATCGTGGCCGCCGGCGTGGCGGCCATGGCGCCCTCTTCAGCGGCCGAGGCCCTATCCCTGACGTTCCTGCTGGCCCTCATGGTGGGCATCATCCAGATTGCGATGGGGCTCCTCCGGTTCGGCTTCGTGGTCAACCTGTTGTCGCGACCCGTGACGACCGGTTTTACGAGCGCTGCGGCCCTCATCATCGGCATGAGCCAGCTCAAACACCTGCTGGGCGTGGACCTGGAGCGCAGCCTGAACATCTTTACGCTGCTGGCGCAGGCCAGTACCAAGATTGCCCAGCTGCATCCACCTTCGCTCCTGATCGGAGGCGGAGGAATCCTGCTTCTGGTTCTGCTGCGCAAGCGATTCCCCCGGCTGCCCGGACCCCTGCTGGTCGTGGTCCTTTCTGCGCTCGCCGTCATCAGCCTGGGCCTCGAATCCCGCGGCGTGGAGCTCGTGGGCACCATCCCTTCGGGCCTGCCCGCGCCGCAGGTACCCGTCTGGAGCGTGGCCACCGTCAAAGCCCTTTTTCCCACGGCCGTGACGCTCTCACTGATCCAGTTCGTCGGTGTCATTTCCCTGGGCAAACTCTTTGCCGCACGACATGGATATCGCATCCAGCCGAGCCGGGAACTCATAGTGCTGGGCAGCATGAACACCGTGGGCTCGTTCTTCCAGAGCATTCCTGTTTCGGGCAGCTTTTCACGCAGTGCCGTCAACGAACGGGCAGGGGCGCGCACACCCCTGGCAAACGCCATCGCCGCCATCCTGATCGGGCTGGTACTCCTGTTCCTGACGCCGCTTTTCGCGTGGCTACCCATTCCCGTCTTTGCCTCCATCATCATGGTGTCGGCCTTCGGCCTGATCGATGTGGCTGAAATCCGCTACCTGCTGCGGACGAAAGCGGCCGATGGCATCATCGCGCTCCTCACGTTCCTGGCCACGCTCGTACTGGGCATCCACCAAGGCATCCTGACAGGCATTGGCCTCTCGGTCATCGCCATCATGTACCGCATCTCACGGCCCAACATTGCCATCCTGGGCCTCTTGCCGGAAACGCGTTCCTTCCGCGACATCACCAATCATCCGACGGCCATCCAGTTCGAAGACATCCTTGTCATCCGCGTGGACGCCTCGTTCTCGTTTGCCAATGCCGATCGCGTCCGCGACCGCATCATTGCTGCGGCACGGGAGTCCGGTGCCGGGGAAGTCATCCTGGACGCCACCACGGTCAACGATCTGGACTCCACGGCACTGGCCATGCTGCAGGACACCCAGCGCATCCTGGCCGATGCGGGTGTTGAACTGGTCATGGCCGGAGCACATCAGGAAGTCATCGATGTCCTCCAGGCCGCCGGACTGTGGGAAATCATGGGACCGGAAGCGTTCCACCTGAGTCCCTGGCGCGCCCTCGTCCATGTGCTGAAGCGCGACGGCCGCGAAGCCGAACTGATTCCGCTTGAAGAGGAGTAGTCCTGACGGAGGATCACTCCGATCCGGTCAGGTCCTCTTCGGCGTGGCGCAGCCGCTCCAGGATGCCGCGCGTCACGGAAAGCCGTTCTCTCCAGCGCATGGCCCACATGGCATCGGACGAGGTCCAACACGCCTCCGCCCGATTGCATTCATCCCAAAGGGCCCCAAGGACGGCGTCCCACCCATCGTACTGCGCGGCGGAGCGCAACAGCCCTTCCACGATGCGCGAGCGCGAGCCGAATCCCGTCGGCAACCGGAACGCACGACCGATGTGGGAAAGCGTACTGCGCGAGAGCACGAGACCCGAGCGGGCCGGAATGGCCAGGTATTCCCCGATGCGCGCGAGTCCCACCTTGGGCTCGTCGAGATCCAGGTGCGCATCGGGCAGGGCGGGCGGCAGGGTGGGGGAAGCGATGGTCATCCCCCCGTGGTGCTCTGCGTCCCGGACGGCGCTTAACGCCGCTTCGAAAGCTTCTGCCAACGCATCGAACCAGGAAGATCCGGTGCCATGCAGGTGCAGGGCGACAAGCGGCATCCATCCTGAGGCATGTTCTCGCCAGAACGTGATCGCTTCTGCGCGCCGGCCCGTTTGCAGGAGGTGCGCCATGAACCCGAGTTCATTGACGATGTGGCCGCTCGAGCGGGTGGAATCGTCCGGCGTGAACCCGGCGGCAGCCATGCGTGCACTCAGGGAGCGTGCCAGCGGACCGCCGAGCATCCCGTCTTCTTCGAGGAACACCCCGGCATCCGGTACCAGGTCGTGGTGCAGCACGCGGTAGTGGGCGGCCGCCAACTCGTCGTCGTCCAGGTCCTCTTCCGCAATGCCATCAACGCGCAGACCAGCAGCCTCCAGGGCGGCGGTGTCGCCCACTGGAACCGCAAAGATTCTGGCAAGCGCAGCGAGCCGGCCGGCGAGATCGCCGGCCGGCTCGTCATGAGTTCCGGATGGTGCGGGACTGTCCGTCACGGGTGTCAAGCCCGTCCCCGAAGCATGCCCTTCCAGTACATGACCGGCAGGACGTACTTCTTCAGGATCCACATCGACTTGCGCGGCTTCGTCGTGTTGATCGGAAGCGATGGATCGGGGTTGTTGTCGTAGTCGAATTCGGCCAGGAGCATCTCGCCGTAGCCCGTCGTGAGCGGACACGAGGTGTACCCGTGGTAGCGCTTGTCGTCCGTGACCTTGTCGTCCTTCATCACGCGCAGCATGTTGGCCACCATGACCGGAGCCTGCTTGCGAACGGCTGCACCCGTCTTGGCATTCGGCGTACCCGCGGCATCGCCCAACGAAAAGACATTCTTGAAGCGGTTGTGCTGCAGCGTGTGCTTGTCGACATCGACCCAGCCGTCGGCATTGGCCACGTCGCTCTGCTTGATGAAGTCTGGTGCGGACTGTGGCGGCACAACGTGGATCATGTTGTAGTGCTCCACGCGCTGGCCGGTGACTTCGCCGGTTTCCTTGTCGATCAGGTCGAACACGGCCTCGTTCTTGTCACCGCGGATCTCCACCAGATTCGTGTAATGGCTCCACTTCGCGCCATAACGGGCCTGTACTTTCTCGAGCGCCTTGCGGAAGACCTCGACGCCGAAGAGCATCGTGCCCGGCGACATCATTTCGACAGCAACCTTGCCCTGCAGACCATGGCGGCGCAGGTAGTCAGCCGTCAGCCAAAGGATTTTTTGGGGCGCGCCACCGCATTTGATGGGGGTGTTGGGCTGCGTGAAAAACGCCTTGTCGCCTTCCTTGAGGCTTTTGATGCATTCCCACGTGTACTCGGCTTTGTCGTGACCGTAGTTGGAGCAGACGCCGCCTTTCCCGATGGCTTCGGGAAGACCCTTGACCTTGTGCCAGTCAATCTGGATGCCCGGGGCCACCACCAGGTAGTCGTACGTGATGTCCTGACCGGACTCCAGTGTCACCGTGTTTTCCGAGGCGGTGATGGCAGCGACCCGATCCTTGATCCAGGACACGCCGCCCGGGATGTAATCGGCTTCGGGCTTCTTCGTGTCGGCCATGTCGTATGTGCCCGCACCGACCAGCGTCCACGCCGGCTGATAATAGTGCACCTCGGAAGGCTCAATGATGGCCACGTCCAGGGATTTGTCTTTCCTGCGCAGCTGTGCGGCAACCGTGATGCCGGCCGTACCGCCGCCCACGATGAGTACTTGATGATGGTTCATTGTTCCGTTCGGGTGGGATGTGAACTTGTCATTACAACTGAAATATCGCGCAGCACGGGGCACGCCGGTGTAGGGAAAACCCTAACCGGACCTGCCCCATTCCACCTTCATGCCGGCCCGCCTAGCGCCCGAAAGGCTCGTCCGGCAACTTGTAGGCTTCCTTGACCGGCTTGAGCGGCCGCTTGAACCACCAGGGACGACGCAGTCCATCAGGAGAATGGTCGACAGCAGAGCGTGTCATGGCCACCCATTCGCGGTAGTTCTCCATGGATTGCTCCGTATCCACCCAGACATCGCCGTGGCGATCTTCGGGGCGCGCCTTTTCCACGTTGTAGGCTTTCTGCAGCCAGCAGTGATGACCCGACACCGGATCCGGATGGACGGCATGCGTCAGGTTCTGGTGCACACCAACATCTTCCCACCAGATGCGGGAGGTGTCGGGATCGAAGGATTCCCAGGCTCCGGCGCCGTGGACCACACGAAGACGACCACTGTTCTGGGTTTCCTCGATGGTGACCAGGTTCGAAGCGCCGCGACTGAGCCCTTCGTCCTCCTTCAGACGCCAGCGTCCGAGGTGGTGGCTCATGGCGATGACGCCGGGTTTGATGCCCTCGGTCACCCAGACCTTGTCCACGAAATACCCGATTCGGGTCGTGACGCGGATCAGATCGCCCGTACCCACGCCCAGTCGGCGGGCATCTTCGGGATGCATCCAGACCGGGTTCTTGTGGCTCAGTTCGTAGAGCCACTTGGCATTGGCCGACCGGGTATGAATGAGCGTCGGCAGACGGAAGTTGGGAAGCAGCAGCATTTCGCCCTTCGTCCGGTCGATGTTGTCCGGGTGGACATGGCTCTTGAGCGGCCAGGGCAACGTGTACTCTTTCTCCGACCAGCCCCAGTCCCGAAGCGTCGGGGAGAAGAACTCCATTTTCCGACTCGGGGTGGTGAAACCGGCCTTCGCCTTGCCGTCGATCATGACGCCGACCACACTGCCATCCTTGACCAGGCGACCCTGATCATCGGTCTTGGCACCGTCCGTTGAAACGCTCTTTTCGAAGGGCACATAGTTGTCTTTCGTGACCTCGAAGGCGGCATACTTGCGCATGTACTCCATCGGGGTCAGGCCTTCCTTGGCCGCCTCTTCGGGCAGGCCCGGAACGCTGTTCTCGAAGATCCACCGGTAGTACTCGTCCACCGTGACCACTTCCCCTTCGCGATAAGGACTCATGAAGTGCTGCTTGACCCCGAGTTCTCCGTCGGGGTCCATCTTGACCGACAGTTCGATCCAGAACTCGTTCTCTTCCCACACCTCGCCCGGGTTGGTCTCGTACGTGTACTTGACCTTGCGACCGAGCCGCTCGGCAGCTACACGCTGCACGGGTTGGCGGAAGGCAATCCACTGACCCGAGTGCGTTTCCTGACTCATCAGGTCATGGCGCTCGTTCGAGTGGCCCATGGGAAGCACGTAGTCGGCAAACCATGCCGACTCGTTCCAGGTGGGTGTGAGCGCCACGTGGCACTTGATCTTCTCTTCGTCCTGCAGCGCGCGCATCCACATGAACCCGTCCGGGTTGATCCAGAGCGGATTGTAGACCCGGGTGAAATAGACGTCGATGTCTCCGCGGCCTTCTTCGAGGAAGTGCGGCAGCAGGAAGGACATTTCATAGAAGGCCAGCGGCCATTCGTGCGGAATGTGCAGCTCGTTCCAGGCGTTGAACGGAGGCGGCTGGTCGAAGGGCTTCGGCACGAACTTATTCCAGCTGTTGCCGGACGTACCGCCTTCGTTGCCGACGCTGCCGGTCAACACGTTCAGGAACAGCAGACAGCGGGCCACCTGCCATCCACCGAGGTTTCCGATGGAGGCGCTTCGCCATGTATGCGTGGCCAGGCGACCCTGGCAATCGGCAATGTATTCGGCGGCCTCGCGGATGCGCTCGATGGGCACCTGGGCCTCTTCGGCGGCGCGCTCGAACGTGAACTCCGAATAGAGCGTTTTCAGGAGGCGATCGAACACCTCGAAATCAGCGCGATCCTCGTCGAGGTCGAACTTCCCGCTCGCAAAGAGCTCCTTCATCTTGTCCCACACACCTTCGCCGGGCAGATCGAAATCCACGTCGTCGTAGGGCTTCGTGCGGAAGAATTCGAGCGTCTCGCGCCAGTTGACCCAGCGCCGCACGAATTCCTTGTCGTACAGGTCGTTCTGGATCATGTGGTTGGCGATGGCCAACAACAAGGTCTGTTCCGAACCCGGCCACGTGGGCAGCCAGACATCCGATTTGGAAGCCGTATTGGACAGGCGGGGGTCCAGCGTGATCAGCTTGGCCCCGTTCATCTTGGCCTCCATGATCCGCTGGGCATGCGGGTTGAAATAGTGGCCCGTTTCGAGGTGGCTCGAAATCAGCAGGATCACATTGGCCTTGGCATGATCCGGGCTGGGCCGGTCAAAACCCGACCAGGTGAAATACCCGGCCCGGGCGCCGCCCGAGCAGATGTTCGTGTGGGAGTTGTGTCCATCGACACCCCATGCCTGGATGCAGCGGTTCGTGTAGCCGTCCTCGCCGGGACGACCGACGTGGTACATGATGCCATCGCGCCGTTTCTGGCGGGAGGCGTTCATTTTTTCGCCGATCTCTGAAAGCGCCTGGTCCCACGTAATCCGTTTCCACTTGCCCTCGCCGCGCTTGCCGACGCGCTTGAGCGGGTAGAGTATGCGCTCGGGGTCGTAGACCTGGTTGATGGTGGCCGGTCCCTTGGCGCAGTTGCGGCCCCGTGAGCCCGGGTGCTTCGGGTTGCCTTCGAACTTCTTGATGTCGAGTGTCTCGCGGTCCACGTAGGCCAGGAGGCCACACGCGCTTTCGCAGTTGAAGCAGACCGTCGGCACGAGCGTGTAGTGGCGGGCGACCTTCTTGGGCCACTGCTTGCCATCCCATTCAACCCAGTCTTCCCACTTGTCGACAGGGGGATACTGGCTCATGCGGCCGTCCGGGTGCATGACCGTGGTCATGTCGATCTTCTCAGGGGCGCGCTTGGCGTCTGCGAACTTCGGCAGGCCGAATGCAGCCCCGTCTCCCCGGTGATCCTGTGATGTTGTGTCTTTCTTTGCCATGATGGTTGGCCCGAACGCGGGCGATCAGCTGTTGGGGAGTTCCTGGGGAGCGGTGACGTAGGCGTGCTCGAAAGCGTAGAGGCCCACGAGGACCAGGACGCCGGCCAGCCATGCCGGATAGAAGCCCATGAACAGGGGCACGATGTGGCCCAGTACGATGGTCAGGAGCCAGAACGAGCGGGCGTAACGCCCCTTCGTGATCATGTGGGCTGCGCGGGCAGCCTGCTCCGAGGCGTGTGGCATGCCGAATTCGCCCAGCAGGGTCACCGCCAGATCCACACCCACACTCACCAGGAAGGTGGTCTGGACGAGGGCACCGACGCTGGCGTGGAAGCCGACGATGGCATCGAGGATGAGCAGGAAGGCGCTGCCGCCCATGACCGACTGGATGAGCATGTGGATCGGAAGCAGCGGGCTCTGCCATAAATCCCTTCCTTCGGCCTGACCGAAGAGGAAGGCCGTGTAGATGGCCGTTCCGATGCCGAAGGGGATGGCGGGAATCATGACCCACATCCGCCAGTCAAGCGAGTCGAACGTGTACCATCCGAGCGTCGTGGCCAGTTCACCGGCCCACCACAGGGAAACGAGTCCACTGAACCCGATGAGCAGGTAGGCGCCGCGCACCAGCCAGGACTTGAACTGAGGCCGGAGAACAATGCGCAGGAAGCGCTCGGGGCGCTCCAGATCGTAGACCAGCAAGGCGGTCGTGACCAGGAGGAAGAAGAGCGATGCGGAGGATGCCGCCAGCATGTCGGCGCCTTCGATGGCAATACCTGCAATCGGCCCCAGGAGCGAAAGGATGAGGAAAAGACCCGCCGCGATGCCTTTCGTGACCAGGTAGGCCGGTACGGGCCAGTGCCAGGGCACCTTGTGCTGGGCGTTCCAGACGACCTGCGTCATCTGTTCGGCCATGCGGCCTTCGCCAATCTGGATGGGGCCGCCCATGGGGTCTCCCTGCGGCCCGCCGGCGCGCAGCGGCGTACCGGAATCCGACCGGCGGCCTGATGCTTTCGGTGGTTTGGACGCATGCCCATCGCCGCCGTGCCCATCGCCCTCATGCAGGGGAAGCACATCGGCCCAGGCAAATGTCTCGGGCGTACGATCCGTGGCGGTGGGGTGCATGGCCACGTCTTCGCCCCCGATGTAGTACAGCTTGGGCGCCGTGCCCTGTTCGGGCTTGCGCACCGTGACCTTGTTCTTGGCCACAGTCTGTGCGATTTCCGTGGTGGGATCGTCGAGGTCCCCGGCCAGGATGGCGTGTTCGGGGCAGACGACCACACAGGCTGGTTCGAGGCCCAGATCCACCTTGTGGGCGCAGTAGTGGCACTTGGCCGCTGTACCTGATTCCGGGTCGATGTATATGGCATCGTACGGGCAGGCCTGCATGCACGCCTTGCAACCGATGCAGACATCCGGGTCGAACTCCACGATGCCGTCCTCGCGCTGGTACATGGCCGTCACAGGACAGATGCGTACGCATGGCGGGTTGGCGCAGTGGTTGCAGCGCGTTACCTGGAAGGAGCGGGTCACGTTCGGGTATTGCCCCGTTTCAACGCTCTTGACCCACGTGCGCTGCACGCCGAGGGGCACCTCGTTCTCGCTCTTGCACGCCGTGGAGCACGCGTGACACCCGATACAGGCGTCATTGTTGATCAGGAAACCGTAATTCATGCAGGTGTGGGATCCGTGAAAGGAACGGCGAGACCGCAGGCCGCGCTGGGAGTGTCCCGGGGAAGCGCTTGTGAGCCCGCAGGGGCGCACTGAGGCCACGTTAGAACACTTGTAATGACAGGTTAAGACATCCCGGTCAAAAGGTCCAGATCCTCCGGACGATTAATGTTGACCAGGTGGGCATCGTCGACATCCACCCATTGGACCGTCGCCCGATCCAGGAATCCGAACACACTGCGGCCTCCACCATCGACATAGGCCTGCAGTTCGGGGCGCAAGGACGCGCGCCAGAGACCGCACAGGGGCTGCCCCCTTCCCGACGTTCGGGCGCGAGCAAGAACCAGACCGGCATCAGAGGATTCCGATGAGGCGAGAATGCGCCTGAGGTCGTCGTATCGGACAGCCGGCAGGTCTCCGGCCAGCACCAGGAGGTCCCGCTCGCACGATGCGGCCAGGATGCCCCCCAGCGGTCCCTGACCGGTCACGGGGTCGGGAATCGCATCCCAGGAACAGCCGGCCACATCGGGGGGGGATGGCAGGCGGGAATCCGCGTCTGCCACGGAAAGATGGACCCGCTTGCAGAGGGCCGCCAGGGCACGATAAGCAGCATGGTAGAGGGCGTCGCCCTCAAGCGACACGCGCATCTTGTTGCTGCCGAAGCGCGTGGAGCGACCTCCAAGAAGAAGCAGGCCTTCGGGTTCGGTTCGCATGCAGACGCCCCGCACCGGGGAGCAAAATCAGGAATCGGGAGTGGGAGGGACCGGAAGCGTTCTGCGACGCGGCCGCCCGGACAATATCTTGCCCTGCATGATATACGGAATGGCCCAGACCTTCCAGCCCGACAGCAGCAAAAGCTGCGCACCGTCCACCCTTGAACACCAACCCGATCGGAGTCCCTGCCATCAAGACACGTCCCATGGTCTATTTCTACGTGGCTTCTTCCGAAGAGATGAAGGGAGGGGTGGAGCCCGGTGCCTTCGATGCATCCCGGCTCCATCGCAGTCTTGATCTGGCCAAGGCAGACAAACGCGGGCAGATCCATGTCGTGGACGCCCGCCGGATTCCGGCCACCCTCAGCGGCGATGTGAATGGCATACCGAAGGAGGCCATCCTCAACCGGAAACCCTATCGCAAGCCCAAGGAGATGACAGCCGGTGGGGGAATACTCACGAAGGCTGGCAAGAAGAAGCTCAAGGTGCTCCTCATCTACCGAAAAGGGCGATGGGATCTTCCCAAGGGACGACTCGACAAGGGGGAAACCATCCAGGCCTGTGCGCGGCGGGAAGTGATGGAGGAACTCGGCATCGATCAGGTCGATGTCCACAGTTTCCTGGATACCACCATCCATGGCTACCCCGAAAAGGGACGCTTCATCGTCAAGACCACGCACTGGTATCACATGACCACGGAGGCGACCTCGTTCATTCCGCAGAAGGAGGAAAAAATCACGAAGGTGCGCTGGAAAAGCGTCCAGAGGGCGAAGGAGATCCTGGGACACGAAAATCTGGTCCGCCTGCTGAACCGGGTGGAGCATAAACTGTTGGTCACCCATCCCTGACCTTTTCTATATTGAGGCCGTTCATGGCGCCCAATATTTTCCTCTTCCCACCTCGATTCCGACCTTTTTTTGATGGAAACGGCAGCGACTGATCTGGACAGCAAACTGGCCCGCCGCGCCGCCCGGAGCGGCAAGAAGCGCAAACGGCGCAGCGACCGGAAAATCGGCCTCCCGGCACCCGTCGTGTTCTGGCTGGTGGCTCCGGTCGGCGCGGCCGGCGTCGTCATGCCTGTCATCGAGGACGTGAACTGGGTCTGGATGACGGGAGTGGCCATCCTGCTGCAGGTCGTCATCCTTCGCATCAACGACGGCCGCGGGTTCATCCGTTCGCGCGAAATGCGACGCGCCTACGAGGCCCGTCGCCACTTCTCGATCCTGGAAGTCATCGTCCTCTTCCTGCTGATCATGGCCGACATGCTGGCCATGGCCTACGCCCTTCTGACGGCCGCCGCGCCGTAAACAGGACCCGCGCCCGAAGCAGAACAACGAGCCGTCAACCGCGCCCCACGCCGGAACCAACCGGGATTCATTGCCCCGCCATGAAGACGGCGTTGGCAAACAACTGCAATCCGGATTGCCAGAATCCACGGAAGAGGGGATTGTCCATCAGGAATACCCATTCGCCGGACCCGTCGGATTGCACACCGAAAGCCAGCGAGCCCTCGAGTCGTTCCTCTGCGCGATAGCCGGTGTGACCCGATACACGACCGTCCTCCTGGATGATGCCCACATTCCAGCTTCCGCCGGCTGTCATGAGCTCGGGATGATCCGACCGATCGCGCAGGACGAAGGTCTCTTCCCCGAATCCGAACGCCAGGGGATGGGACGCATCGACCTGGACCCGATACACGGCTCCTGGATTGCTGTCCGGCGCCCGGTCCCGGCTGCGGTCCTCATAGCGCTGGTTGCGGGCGCGACCCGTGCGCACACTGTCCGGCTCGGAATCCGGCCGCTTCATCGAAAGCGCCATGCCTTCCTTTCCGGCCAACCACGTGGCGGCGCGATCAATGGCCACGACACGTCCACCAGCGCGGACCCAATCGCGCAGGTGCTTGAGTCCTGCATCGCCCAGCACGGAGCCGTAGGAGGCGGATGGCAGAATGATGACGTCCAGGTCATCGAGGTCCATGGAGGCAAACCGGTCCGCGGGAAAACGCGTCAATGGATAGTCGATGACCTGATCAAACCAGTGCCACACCTCTCCAATGCCGGCCGATCCCAACCCGGACCCGAACGGCATGCCCACGCGGATGGGCTTCATGGCACGCACCCGTCCAGAGCCCAGGTCATTGCCGGCATCCACGAAGCCGGTCGCAATGGGGGTCAGCGGCTGATGGTGTGCGCCGGCCAATCGCTGCAGCATCGCCTCCAGTGCCGTCCCGAAGCGCTCGTTGTTGCGTCGCGTGACGATGATCGCGCCGCGGTCGAAGTCCGCATCGCCGACAGAAAACGCGTTGTCGTTGCGCCGGACAATCACGCCCTCCTTCATGAGCGCAGCCAGGTACGCCGCATCGCCGGCATCATCCCAGGGCGTAACCCAGGCATAGGGCGTTCCCTCCAAGGTGGAAGCAACTGCGCTCGGTTCAGCCCAATCTGTCATCCGGACCGTGGCCGGTGTGGCCACCGCATCCACATCATAGGCAAACGGCAGCGCCCACCCGGTGATGTCGTAGGTCAGCGTGTCGGAGAGCACCACCTCCGGATCGAACAGGACCCGCGTCAGGACAGCTCGCGGCTGGGCGGCAGGAATGACAAGATCCCCGGCAGCAATGGCGTGCCGGCCGCTGCGCCCCGTACGGTAGTCCATCCCCTCCACACGCGCATCCTCCGCCACGCGTCCATACTCGATCCCCAGCCGGTCAAGATGCTCGGCCAATCGCGCCTCGCGCCGGCCCGGGGAAGAAGAGCGGATGACGTAGGATGAAAAGTCACCCGGGGGGTCGGAGACAGCCCGATCGAAATAGGCCGCAAACTCATCCACCACGCGCTCGTGATGCATGGCTGCCGTCTCGACCGTCGACAGACCGCTGGTCATGTGATGGGTCAACCGATCCTTCAGGGTCAGCGTGTCGCCGAGGGCCGTTTCAATGCCGAGACCCGCACGGCCGTGGCCTGCCTGCTCGTAGGTCATCCCGATGGCGCCGTTGAACATGGGAAACGAGTCCCCATATCCCGGATACAGGATGTCGAAAGATTCCTTGGTGAAGTAGAGCCATCCCTCGGCATCGAAATACCGGGCATGATTGCGCCCGATGATGGCCTGCAACTCGCGCTGCCAGGGCGTGACTTCCTCGTGCACCGGCTCGGCAGCAGGCGCAAAGTAATAGGGTGAATCGACCCCCTGCTCATGGAAATCGACATGCACATGGGGCATCCACTGTTTGAATACCTCCAGGCGTTGCTGCGTCTCGACCTGCGTCTGCCAGGACCAGTCCCGGTTCAGATCAAAATAGTAGTGGTTCGTTCGCCCACCCGGCCAGGGCTCGGCGTGCTCGACGGCCATGGGGTCGGCATCCATCGTTTCACCCACAACCATGTTGTACCAGTTGACGTAGCGGTCCCGACCATCCGGATTGAGGGCGGGGTCCATGACCACGACGGTGTTCTCCAGCCAGGATGAGGTCTCGGCATCCGTCGGGTCGGCCAGGCGATGCAGCGTGGCCATGGCCGCTTCGGAGCTGTTCGACTCGTTGCCATGGACGTTGTAGGAGAGCCACACGATTGCCTTCTTGTCCCCCTGCGGTTCGCCTTCCAGAAGATGCGCGCGCTTGAGGTTGTCCTCCCGGATACGCTCCACATTGCCGAGATTTTCGGGTGATGACACCACCGCCATCACCAGCGGCCGTCCTTCATTCGTCCGGCCATATTCCATGAAGGCTACCCGATCACTTTCCACCGCCACGCGCTCGAAATAGGACACGATCCGATGATGGGGCGTGAAGCGCTCCCCGAGTTCATATCCAAGATGATCGGCCGGAGATGTGACGGACTGCGCCTTCGAGACGTTGGCCTGACCAACCAGCACAAAGGCAATGACAAGAGGGAAAAGGGTGCGCATGGAACACATGATTCGACGAGGGGGCGGAGAAGAACGGAAAGGATACCTACTTTTCGTCTCCTGAGCGGAGGGCGGGCGATCAAGAATGGAAGCCTGTCCGCTTCAGGGTGGCCGCCAACATAGCGGCCCGCTCCATTCAGTGCAATCATTCCACGCTTCCCATGTCCAGACCTGCCCCGGGATCGGCCCTTCGACTGCTGGTCATGGTGCTTGTACCCGTGGTCGTTTACTGCATCGCCTGGAGCAGACAGCCCTCCCGGCTTGCCGAACAGGCCCCGGCGTTCGGTTTTCCGGACGAGTTCGCCCGTCATTTCCACTCCATCACCGTTCCCGAAGGAGAGGAACGCTCCGGGTACACAGCCGGCTATCGTCGTGAGGCCCTTCGGACCCTTCGGGCCACACGCAAAAGCTCCGCAACGCAACTACCCTGGGTGGAAAGGGGACCCGGCAATGTGGGCGGGCGAACCCGCGGTCTGGTCATCGACCTCAACGATCCGACAGGAAATACCCTTCTCGCGGGGTCCGTCGGCGGCGGCATCTGGCGCAGCACGGACGCAGGAAACAACTGGAGGCCTCTTACAGACGATGTCCCCAGGCTCTCGGTTACTTCGATTGCCCAATCCCCCTCCAACCCCGACATTTTCTATGCGGGTACGGGCGAAGGTTTTCCGAACGGGGATGCCGCCATCGGGGATGGCATCCTGAAATCCGAGGATGGCGGTCTGTCGTGGACGATCCTGCCCTCCACCAGCGGAGGCACGGATTTCCTGTTCGTCAACCGGGTCATCGTCTCGGACTCGGACGCCGACCTGGTCCTGGCAGCGGCACAATCCGGCCTGTGGCGCAGCACGGATGGCGGCGCGTCGTGGACACAGGTCCTCGAGCCTGACAGCTTCCGTGGGTTCTATCAAATCCTGTCCGAACCGGGCAATTTTTCCACCCAGTACGCCGTCGAGGATGGAAGTGGCGTCTGGAAATCCACCGATGCGGGTCTGAGCTGGCGGGAGGCCAATACGGGACTTGCCGAAGCCGGGTCTGGAGCGCGTATCGAGCTGGACGTGTCGCCCGCGGATCCGAATCGGCTGTATGCCCTGGTCGAGTCGTCCGACGGGGTCGATCCGACGTACGTAACCACCGACAAGGCGGGCAACTGGGTGCAACTGGTTGCATCGGATGGCTCCCTGGATGTGGACATTGCCGGCACGCAGGGATGGTACGATTTGATGGTCCACGCGCACCCTGCCGATCCGGAACGGGTGTTCCTCGGCGGCATCGGCCTGTACCGCCAGCGCCAGAGCGGCGGATCGTCCCGGCGCGCCTACTTCGATGGCGTGGATGAAGAGAACACCGATAGTTTCCTCTCTTTCGTCAATTTCGGTGCCGACCACCTGGGAGGTGGCCTGCGCTTGGGAACAGAAGAAGAGGAAAGCACGATCTCGGCCGAGCAGATGGTGGCCGTGGAAGTGCGCTTCGGTCCGGGCCGAAGCCAGCAGGCCCACCGGTACGTGCCCGCCGACCAATCCGGTGTGGATTTCGTGGACTACCCGTATCTGGACTACGTCGAGGTGCCGTTCGAAGTCTGGGACATCGACAACAACCGGCAGCTCGGCGTCTCCTTCAGGGACCGCGAGAACAATGGAACCTTCGATCTGAGTACCTACGATGCCAACGATGTGGATCGTGAATACGTCCTCATTTCAGCGCGGGACTACACGGGCGACACGCCCGACGCAGCGCTGGCCCAGGACGGCGGTGTGCGAACGGACCTGGCCTACTTCTTCTGGCCCATTCTGCCGGATGGTGCCGAATGGAATGCCGACCGGCTGCCCGAGGCTACACTGCGGCTGAACTGGCTCGAGGCCGACGTGGGCAATCGGGTGCTGACCCGGATCGGGGTGGGGGTCCACGTCGACCAGCATGTCATGCGTTCGATCCGAACGGGCCCGGGAGATGATGACTTCCGGTTGGTGCTGGGTAATGATGGCGGCGTCTTCGTCTCCAATGACGGTGGACAGAATTGGAACGGCCGCTTCCGCAGCTACAACACCACCCAGTTTTACGGTGTCGACAAGAAACCCGGCAGAACGATCTACCTGGGCGGGACGCAGGACAACGGATCCTGGCGCTCGCTGGGCAACCCGGAGGCCTCCTCAGCCTGGTTCGAGGCCGGTGGCGGCGATGGCTTCGACGTGGTCTGGCACAAGCAGAACGACCGCAGATTCCTGACCACCTCCCAGTGGACATCCATCCGTCGCAGCACGGACGGGGGCATCAACTTCGCCAATGCCACGACGGGCCTGACCAATACGGGACAGGGACAAGGGTCCCAGTTCATCACCAGCCTGTCCGCACGGCAGGACAACTCCGACATCGTGTACACCATCGGGGAGGATGGGGTGTGGCGCTCGTCGAACTTTGCCGAATCGTGGGAGCTGCGACCCATAGCGGCGGCGGAATGGGGCTATGCCGGTGCCAGTGGCAAGGTGCACGTCTCCCATGCCGATGGCAACGTCGTCTGGGCCGGATACGAAATGGACCCGACCTCTTCGGGCAGCGACGCTGCAGGACATCTTCATCGCTCCGGGGACAATGGCAGCACATTCGTGCCGGTGCCAACCCCCTCCTGGGCACCCGGTCGGCTGAGCGGCCTGGGCAGCAGCCACGACCATCCGGACCGGGTCTATGTCACGTTCTCATTCTACGGTCGACCCAAGGTCATCCGAAGTACGGACGCAGGCCAGACGTGGGAAGATCTGAGCGGTTTCCTGGCGGGCTCAAGGGGCGTCGTGTCCAGCAACGGTTTCCCGGATGTCTCCACGTACGATGTCCTGGACTTCCCCGGGACGAACGTCATCTGGGCCGCCACGGAAATCGGTATCGTGGAGTCCCGCGATGACGGGGCCACGTGGGCCCTCGCGGACAACGGGCTTCCTGCGGTCTCCATCTGGCAGCTCAAGCTGCTGGATGATGAAGTCGTCGTGGCCACCCATGGGCGCGGCATCTGGACACTCCCTGTTGGCGCCGTTGTCACGGATATCGACCCGTCGGGCGCGCTTCCCGAAGATCTGGCCATCGCATCGGCCTGGCCCAACCCGTTCACGGACGAAGTATCGCTTTCCGTTGACCTGCCGGTTTCTGGTCCTTTCAAAGCCGAGGTATTCGATCTGCAGGGACGACGCGTGGCGACCCTCCTGGATGAAGAAAGGACGGCAGGTCGGCACGCACTGCGCTGGCAGGCCGACGGCCTGCCGGCGGGCGCCTACTGGATCCGGATATCTACGACGTCGGGCACGACAACCCGCTCGGTCGTCAAGGTGAAGTGATGGCGAGATGACGGCGGCGCGTGAGCGCAATTTTCGGGTTTTTCCACGTTCCCTGACTGTGGACGAACCGCCGCCTTTCATCCGTCCATCCCGTTTTCCGGCCGACATCCCGTCTGCCGAGGTTGATTCATGCGCCGATTCCCGGCTCTGCTTGCACTATTGCTGCTCCTTGCGGTCCAGATGACCGCCCAGGCACAGGTACGTGTCGTCTACACGGTGGATACCGTGAACGAGGGCCAGTACACCTCCCACGTCATGATCACCAACATGACGGCGTCACCCATTGCAGATTGGGAAATGACGTTCCGCATGGATCAGCACATCACGAACATTGAACACGCCGACTGGGAGGAATTCCAGAACGTGTTCACGACCCGGGGTCAAGGCTGGACCCGCACCATTGAGCCCGGCGACGTGGTCTGGTTCACGCTCACGGGCACGGCCTACGGCGAAGACCCCGAAATCCCCCGGTCCTGTTTCTTCAACGGCGCTGCCTGTTCGGTGGAGCTGCACCCGGATGCCGAAGTGGAGGTGGCTGATCCCTCGGAAATGATCGTTTCCGCCTGGATCGAAGACTACGATTTCACGACCTACACGGGATACATCGCCGTTCAGAACCCCACGGACCACGTCTTTCCCGCCACCTGGGGCCTGCAGTTTTCCACCCCCTCGCAGATCATGGAGATGGACGGTGTCATCTGGCAACGCTCGGGCACGAACTACCAGATCTACGGCACGGCGCATACAGACCGGGTGGACGCGCACGACTTCGTGCTGATCCCTTTCCGAGGAGTGCACTCGGGCGTACCGAGTGAACCCGTCGGATGCCGACTCAATGGGTATTCCTGTTCCTTCCAGCCGCCCGATGCGCTGGTCGAGATCCCTGACCTGGAGGTCTTCTTCAAACTCGGGGAAGTGACGGAGGACGAGTGGGAGGGCTACATCCGAATCGAAAACCCGACCAAGACCATCCTCTCAAGTTGGGTGCTTCGCTTCTCGTTGGGAAGTCGGATCACGGAAGCCGAGGACATGATCCTCGAGCGCGCCGGCTCCAACTACACCATCCGACCCGCCTTCGGTCGCGGACGCATCATGCGGGAGACGGACTATACTTTTGCCATCCGCGGAACGTATACCGACAGCCTCGACGTGCCCACGGACTGCACGCTCAATTCCGTGCGCTGCAACATCAAGTTCCAGATCCAGGACGCCGTGGACAACGACGTGGACACCACGGATGACGGAGGAGACGACGGCGGCGATGACGGAGGAGATGATGGCGGCGGCGATGACGGCGGTGGGGACGATACCGTTACCTGCGCCAACCCGGCCTCCGGCCTGCTCCCGGAAATCGATTTCAGACTCCTGAACCTCGGAGCCACAACCTATGTGGCGTTCCTCGACATCACGAATACGGACATCGCCCCCATCAAGGATTGGGCGCTGGAGTTCGAACTGGTCGATGGGATGACCATCACCACCATCACCAGCCAAACCAAATTCAACTGGAATCTGACGGCGGGACACTATCGCGTGGAGCCTGATCCGACGGACAACTGCATCCCGCCGGGCGACTACGTCCGGTTGACGGTCCTAGGTGCACACAACGGAAATTTTGCGAAACCCGTCGGGTGCAATTTCGGAGGCAATATCTGTGTCTTCCAGCCACGCATGGCCACGGATGCGGAAGAGGCTTGGAGCATTCCGGACGTTGTTTCCCTCGAGCCTGCCTACCCGAATCCGTTCAACCCCCGCTCCACCATTGCCTTCGAGGTCGGTCAGTCCCAGGCTGTCCGGGTCGAACTGTGGGATGGCCTCGGAAGGCGGCAGGCCCTGCTCTACGACGGCTTTGCCACGGCAGGGGTCTCCCACACGGTGACCATCAATGGGGATCGCCTGGCCTCGGGTGTGTATCACGTCCGACTCATTCCCGAGCAGGGCGCTGTGCAGACGCAGAGCGTCATCCTGCAGAAATAGCCGCTTGCCGGAAATCCGGGATGTATCGTCCCGGATCGGCAAAAGCCAAGGTCCAGGGCGTGGTAATACGCAGATCTGCGTAGGGATATACGTTGTTGTGCGAGGAAGAATGCGCACCCTTTGGTATGATCTCGACACGGGTGCCGGTCGAACACAAAACAGAAGGATTTCTTCGTACCCTCTGGTAGCCTTCCCCTCTTTGCCGCCCTCTCCGATGTCCGCTCTGCGACGCCTCATTTTCCTGACGCTGTTTCTCCTTGCGTCCCGTCCTGTTCTCGGACAGTCGGCAGCGACGACATCCACTACGACGGCATCGGCTTCGCATACGGTTTCCATCGGCATCCAGGCCATCACGGTCATGGCCGTGTCCGGAGACCCGCTCCCGCTGACGGCCGTGCGGGACACGGAGGGAACCGTCCGCGTGCAGGATGCCAGTTCCCATTACAACCTGACCACCAACGTGGATGACGTTCGGATTGAGGCGGCTCTGGATTTCCCGATGCCCGAAGGGTTCCGTCTCCGCATGCGGGCTGAAACCGGCCTGGGACAATCCCGCGGGGTGGTCAACCTGAGCGATGCCGGTCGCTCTCGAACACTCATCGGCAGCATCGGCCGCGGCCTCGAAAACGGTCGACTGCTCGAGTACGAACTGCTCATCGATCCGCAGGCCGAACCCGTTCCCATGCAGGAGCGCCGCGTCACTCTTTCGATCGTGAACCCCCGGACGGGATTCCGACAGGAAGTGACCCAGGTGGTATCCTTTTCCCTGGAGCAGGCTCCGGGGCTGGACATCCTGACGGAACCGTCCAACTGAGGGCGCACTTCCGAGCGCCGTGTGTCTCGTCAGGCGGCCGTCTGAAGCTCCGGCTCCACCGCACCTGCCATCCGCTCCAAGGCGTGACGGCGCAGTTGCGAAATCCGGGCTTCGGAAACGCCCAGGAGCGCACCGATTTCTGAGAGGGTGAGTTCTTCCCCGAAGTAGAGTTCCAGGATGGTCCGGTCGCGATCGTCCAGAACACGCGCGCACCGATCCAGGTGGCGACGGATGTCTTCCCAGTCCATGCGCTCGAATGCCTCACCGGCTACCGCATCGGGTACGACGTCCACGAGGCGCAGTCCGCTTTCCTGGTCATGGACCTCGTCGAGCGAATCCTGGAAGCGACGCATGGCATCCATCCGGATCACGCGCAGTTCTCCCACGCTGACCTGCATTTCGTGAGCCAATTCAGGCTCCGATGGACTGTCCCCGGTGCGCTGTGAAAGTCGTTCGCGGGTCTCGCGCTCCCGGGCCACCTTGGCGCGACGACGACGCGGCAAGGGGTCGAGACGGCGCAGGAAATCGATGATCTCGCCACGGATGCGCGGGTAGGCAAACGTGATGAACCGGCGGTTGATGCTCGGATCGAATTGATCGAGGGCCTGCAACGTGGCAATCACACCCACATTGAAGAGTTCGTCCGCCTGCGCCAGTACGTCACCGGGGCGGGAAATCTTGGAGATGATGGAGCGGATGACAGGTTCGGTCGCAAAGACGACCGCGTCGCGGTTTTCCTGGCAGGGTTGGGCGTGGAAGGCCACAGCCCACCGTTCTGCGCCTTGTAATTCTGACATGGGACCAGAGGGGCTTGGTTGGCGGTTGGGCGGAAGTGCTCCGCCTGTGCCCTGGTCATGTCAAGCCCTGTGCCGCTATGACCCGCCTGCGAGTGACCGTCCCGCAAAATCACCCCTCACGCCGCCTGGGCGGCGATATGGTCTCTCCAAAAACAATGCGTGCGGCCCGGGCTTGGGCCCGGGCCGCACAAAAGTGTTTCGACAGCAATACAACGGCGCTGCGGCAGCACAACAATCCTCCGTCCTGCGAACAACCTGCTACGAACCGCTGTCCTGTGACTGTTGACGCGCCTTGAGCGCCTGCTTCTCGGCCGGCGTGAGGGCTCCTGCCGGCGGAATCTCCAGCTTCTGCCCCGGCACGATGACGTCCGGATGTGCAATCCGGTCGCGATTGGCCTCCCAAATGCGTATCCAGTGCAGATGGGAACCGTGATAGTAGCGGCGCGCCAACCGGTAGAGCGTTTCGCCCTCGACGACGGTGTGCGTCGCGGGAAGCCCGGAGGCAGGGTCCGCTCCCTCCACAGGCGGCTGGACCCGCGGCGTATCATCTGTTGGCTCTTCCCGCTCGACGGAGAGCCCGACACTCTCCACCGCCCGGATGCCACCCGACAGGGAGACGCCGCCCGACCCCACGAGTCGAACCTCACGGCGCTCGGGGGCGATGGTCATCACACCTTCCGAGGCCTCACCGGCCATCAATTCGAGTTGCAGCGTGTCGGGACGGGATACGGTTTCCGGTGGGAGGGAGGCGCCTACGATGAAGGCTTCCCAGACACCGGGTACGAGATCCGGGAAACGGGCGCGCCCATCCCGATCCGTCACGCGTCGCAACCGGTCGTGGGCAGAGCGGATCTCCACCAGCACGCCCGCCTTGTCTTCCTCGCCGAGCGCCGTGTTGAGCGCGGATTCACGCTGACCGCCCGTGCCTGTATCCACCGCTACCTGGATGGTCACCTCGCTGCTGCGAACCACGGGAATTTCGATCCCTTCCGGGGGAATCATCGCCGGATCGATGGCCATCGGCATGGCAGCCAAGGGCCGCCTGCCAAAACCGATGGAAGCGCGATCAATGGTCAGGTACTGCAATTCCGCATACTCGATCCGGATGGTAAAGCGACCCTCCTCGTCCGTCGTGGTGTCGAAGCGGCCCATCGAAAGGCGTGCACCCACCACAGGGTCACCCGTCTCGGCGTCAACTACACGGCCAGGCAACACCGCGCGCTCCGGCCCCATGCCCGGGACCGGAATCCCGATCGGGATGGACCAGGAGGCCGATACGCTGGCATTGCGGATGGACGTCTCGTAGGCCGTCCGGACCGTTCGGGCACGCAATGTCAGGAGATGACCGAACGAGAACTCATGCTCGATACGGGCATCTGCCATGCTGAAGGATTGCGAAGCGCTCAAGCGGTCCTCACTGTGCAGACCGCCCAGGGTCACCCGTGATCCACGACCATTGTCCCAGCCCAGATTCACTCCGATGTTGACGCGCTGCTGATCGACCGGGTTGTAGAAGGTGGGCCCGTCCAGCCAGGAGACCGAGGTATTGATGGACAGGGACCGGCGCGTGCCGAACAGGGACACCTGCGATGCCAGATACGGATCCAGCGCGGTGCGGGAAGGATCCTCGCTCTGGCCGCGACGCACGAGGGCGTTCACTCCGAATCGCCGCCGATTCAGCGTAAGACGCGACTCGATGGCTTGCTCCTCACGCCTCAGCGAAGTAAGGGTGTTGTTGTTGATCTGACCCTGTGCCGAGACCGTCCACGAGGCACGATACCGGTCCCGCGAACGCAGGAGGGTCAGGGCCGTGCGACCCAGTCCGAAGGTCTGGGTCGCACGGCCCGCCTCGCCCAGGTCATAGCGGCGCTCGCGGACACGCGCCTGGGTGGTCCAGCGCAGTCCGTCGGAGAGCACCACGCGGGTGGACAACGCGCCCCCGCGAGCGCCGCGAATGGCGCCCAGGAATCCGTCGTCGGCCGCTTCGGCCTGCAAGGTCACCATGGACTGCTTGTGCTGCAACGTCATATCCACCTGGGCCGCACGGCCTGTTTCATCCCCGAACCAGCCCTGTGCCACCTCGGCGCTGAACATCTGGACCCCCGGCTCCCACATCAGCCCGATCGACGCGGATTGCCCCTCCTCGTAGGTGCGCTTGGCCAACGCGTTCACGCCCATGGAAAGATTGTCCCGCACTGCCATCGAAGCAAAGGCAAACGCCTGCTGCTGCTCCGGGAAAATCCGACGACTGCGCTGCACGAAACCACCCGTGCGAAAGCGGCCCATCCGGTAATCACCTCCGGCACCGAACCCGAGGGATCCGACCTCCAGAAGATCCGTCGCGTCCCAGTTGTGATCGCCCAGCTTCAGTGACCAGCCAGGGGAAGCCAACCGGAACGCATACCGGTCGGGCTGGGAGAACGTGGACTGTTGGCGCGCATCCGGAATGCGGATCAACGCCTCAACCAGACGTCCTTCCAATTCCGTTTCAGGAATGCGGAACGTGACCTGCGCGGCGTGTGTGCCATCCTCTGAGGTAGCCGTTGTTGTCAGCGTGGCCGGCAGCGTGCCCTCCGTTTGTCGACGTGAACTCGCTCGCGAGGGGTAGATGTCGGTGGTCAGGGACAGCTGTCTGAGCGGCGCATTGCCGCCGAGCACCGAAATGGCAACCGTGGCCACGTGAGTCAATCGGTTGGTGATGTCATCGCTCGTACCGACGCGCACGGTAATGGAGGCGCTTTTGCCCGCCTCGAGCGTCAGCCCGCCCGGCTCCACATCCACCGGCAGGGCAAGGGAGCTGCGTGCCCCGATCACCCACTCCGTCGCGGCATTGCCCGTGTTGGTGATGCGAAGCGTGGCCTCAATGCGGCTGCCGGCCCGGACAAGGTCAGGCTCTGAGAGCCATTCCGCGCTGACCTGGGGCCGGGCCAGCACATCGACGGGAAGCACAAGCGGCTCGACGCCTTCGCTGTCCGTAGTCAGGCGAATCTCGTAGGGACCCGAGGCGGCATCGGACGGCACGGTGAACGTCAGCAGTTGACTGGCACGGCCTCCGGCCTCCAGCACCACGGACGGCGGCGGAATGAGCAGAGACCAGCCCGATGGTAGATCGGGGCGCAACCGAGCCGTAACAGGGCCCGCGCCCGTGTTGAGAAGCTGCACCGGTCGGCTGCCCACGGATCCGGGGGCCAGCGCGAGTGCAGATCCGTCGGCCACGGAAAGCTGCAGTCCATTCTGCGCGTGCGCGCTGCCTGCAGAGAGGATCAGGAAAACCCACAACGCTGCAACACCTGCCCGAAAACCGTGCCTAGAGGGTAAGCTCATATTGGCCACCGAAAACGGCGTCATCCCCGTCGTCCACGATCAGGAGGGCCTGGTAGGTGCCGGGCTCCAGATTGGAGAGGTCGATGCGCTGCTGTACACTGGTACCGGGATAGAGTCGGTACTGGACGCCCTCGAAAGGGCCGAACTCGCTGCCGTCGGCCGCAAAGATGCGCATGTACACTTCCGGGTGCATCATCAGCGTTCCGGTGTTGATGACATCCGAGCGGAACCAGGTGTGCCCTTCCTCATCCGCCACGAGCTGGATGCGGTCAAAGGCCACTTCGCGCTGACCACCTTCACGAACGTGGGAGGCCAGCTGCACGCCGTAGCGTGTCACCTGCCGGAAGCCGAGCTCCCGCTCCTGCGCTGTCTCTTCGCCGACCGTGGACTCGGCCGAGTTCGGGTCCACCGATTCGACCATGAGCATGGACCACCACGTTCCCGGATCGATTTCAGCAGGGATGGTGATCGAATAGGACACCGTGGCTGATGCCCCCGGCGGAATGGTCAGGTTCTCCGGGGAGAACTGCACCCAGGGCGCGTTGGAGCGCTCCATCGTACCGGGTGGGTCGTATGCATTGGTTCCGTCAGCAAAGAAGAGATAGTCGCGCAAATAGACGCGGGCCTGCTGCGGCTGATCCGTCTCGTTGTCGACGAGCACTTCGCCCGACACCATCTGTCCCGGAGTGGCATCCAGATCGTGGGCCAGCCGGCCGCGGACGGTGATCTGGGCCTGGCTGTCGGGGGCCGAAAGGCCCGTCAGGATTGCCACGGACACAAGGATCGCCGCAAGGGGCGTCCTACATGTCCGTGACGGTATAGGTAACGGTGTGTACATCACTCGACCCGGATTCTGAACTGCCGTTTTCGATGGAAGCGCTGGCCGTGTAAACTAAACGCGCCGAGCCGATTTTGTTCTTCTTCACGTTGACCAGCAGGACCTGGTCCCTCATACCGTCGCGGAGCGTAATTTTGCCGGCCGCTTTGGCATTGTCAACATCCGTGGCCTCAACGTACAGATCATACTGCTGACCGGGAGCAAACGTGGACACGGTAATCTTGCTTTTCGTATCGCCGCGGCCCCAGACAAGTTGTGTGGTATCATCCTGATCCTGTGCCTTGTTGCCGTTCATGGACGGCTCAAGCACCAACTGCACGTTCGGCGATCCGGAAAGGTGCAACGTCCGGGCCGACGAGAACGAGTCACCGCCCTTCGGGCCTTTCTGGGCCGAAGCGTCCGCTGCGCCGAAGAGGGCGATCAGAAGCGTCAACAGGGATATGTGGATAATGCGTTTCATGGTGTCAGCAGAAGGAAGGCAATTGGCGTGCCAACGTGCTGAGGGCTGTCTGGAGCGTTTCAGGGTGAGAATTGTGTTTCGATGGCGAAACAGATGTGGGGTGACAGGACAACAGGGCGCTAGAGAATCCAGTTGGCCTGTTCGCGGTGACCGGAGCGCGGGTTGACGTATTCAGGTCCCACACGGGCATAGATCAGGCATTGGCGGCTGCGGTGCACTTCGTGCGCGCGGTAGGCCTGATTCATGCCCAGCTCCGAAAGGTCCACGACAAAGCTGAGGGGATCGTTGGATGCCTGATCGGAAGCAGGTTTCCGGGCATGGTCAGGGTCCTGGACGGACGGGGCCGGGGCCGCAAGGGCTTCGAGGCTGGAATACATGAACATGATGGTTTCCGTGAAGGGGTGGCGTTGTCTGTCCTTTCCCCTTCAATCCGCGTGCCGGAGCGATGCCGTGGGGTCCATCCTGAGTCACATCCCCCTCGATTATGTCCCCATGGGGGCCCCAGAAGCCGCTTTCCACCCCGGCATGCCTGCTTCCACCCCCATGCCGCGGGACGCCCGAAGTGTTTCGACAGCAAAACACCTGCGTCCCTCCCGCATATCGGTGTGCAGCGGGACCACAGCGCTGGCACAGCGAGGAGTGCGGCCCTAGATTGTACCCGATCACCCTTCTTTCCAGCCCCTTTCCGGCACCTGCATGCCCACCGACAGCGCCTCTTCATCTCCCGCTCGACGACGGGTTCTCGTGGTGGACGACAATGCCATGAACCGGCAGATGCTGATCGACTTTGTCGACATGCTGGGACACGATTGTCGGGAAGCAGCCAACGGGACAGAGGCCCTCGAACAGATCCGGGACTGGATGCCCGACACCGTCCTTCTGGACAATCAGATGCCGGATATGGACGGCATGGAGGTGCTCGAGCAATTGTCCGGAGACGAAGAGTTGCGACACATTCCCGTCATCATGATCTCGGGAATGGACGACCTCCGCACCGTCACGAAAGCACTTGAAGCCGGAGCGGTGGATTTCATGGGCAAGCCCTTCAACCCGGCCATCCTGAAGGCGCGGCTCTCGTCAAGTTTCGAGCGAAAGGCCCTGCGTGACCGTGAACGCGAGCTCTTGCGCTCGCTGGAAAAGAGTTACGCTGACCTGCGACAGGCCGAAGCAGGGCGGGATGCCCTGACCCACATGATCGTCCATGATCTGGGAAATCCTTTGTCCGTCATCTCCATGAATGCCGAAATGCTGAACATGACGGCCGCCATGGGAACGGAAATACCGCCCGCAATGCTTAAGGAGCGTGTCAGCCACATCTCATCGGCTTCGTCCTCCATGGACACCATGATCCGCAGCATGCTGGATGTGTCCAAAATGGAGGCCGGACAGCTCGAGCCCACAATGGAATCGGTCGACGTCGCGGCGCTCCTCTCCCAATTGCAGGGCCGCCTCAGCCCTGTCGCGGATGATGCCGGAATGACCATCCGGGTGGATACACCCGGGCATTGCAGCATTCAGACCGATCGCATCCTGCTTGAGCGCATGGTGGCCAACCTGCTTACGAACGCCTTCAAGTATGCCACCGGCGCTGACGACATCCTGCTGTCGGCCGGGCCGTCCGATGAGGGCGTCCTGGTCATCGTCGCCGACAACGGCAGCGGCATCCCCGAAGAGCTGCACGAGCACATCTTCGACAAGTTCTACCAGGTGGAGTCCCGCGAAAGCGGTCAGGCCCGCGCGGGCGTAGGGCTCGGACTGGCGTTCTGCCGCATGGCGGCCGATGTACTGGGGGGCGCCATCCGGGTGGAGAACAACGAGCCCTCTGGCACGCGCTTCGTCATCACCCTGCCGACGGGGTGAACCGGGCCAGCGGTACCCCGGATTACTCCTTGATCCCGAATTTTTTCAGCTTGGCGTAGATGTTCGAGCGTTGCAGGTCGATGGCATCGCTCATGCGGCTGATGTTGCCGTCGAACTCCATCAATTTGCGACGCAGGAACGCCTCTTCGGCCGCATCCCGGAACTGGGCAATCGTGGGGTGTCGATCGACCAGATAGACAATGGAATCCCGTGGCGCACTGCCTGGATTGGTGAACAGGTCCACGTCCTCTTCCGTGATGGCATCGCACTCGCTCAGGACGATGAGCCGCTCGACCGCGTTGTGGAGTTCGCGCACATTGCCGCGCCAGGGATAGGAAGAAAGCAGTCCGAGCGCCTCCTTCGTGAAGTGCTTCTCCGGACGGGCGTTCCGTTTACTGAGCTTGTCACAGAAAAACTCGGCCAACAGCGGGATGTCGTCGGCCCGCTCCCTGAGTGGCGGGGACTCGATCTGGATAACGGCCAGACGATGGAAGAGGTCGTCGCGGAACGTGCCCTCCGCGATGGCCTTCTCAAGGTCCTTGTTCGTGGCGCACACCACGCGCACATCCACGGGAATGTCCTTGTCGCCGCCCACGCGTCGGATGCGGCTCTCCTGCAGGGCGCGCAGCACCTTGGCCTGTGCCGGATAGTCCATGTCACCCACCTCGTCCAGGAAAAGCGTACCCCCATCGGCCTGCTCGAACGATCCGATATGCTGCTTGTGGGCGCCCGTGAACGAGCCCTTCTCGTGACCGAACAGTTCGCTTTCAATCAGTTCGGAGGGGATGGCAGCACAGTTGACGGCAACGAAGGGAGCCTCTTTCCGGTCCGACAGGTGATGCACCCACTGGGCGATGAGTTCCTTGCCCGATCCAGCCTCGCCGGTCACCATCACACGCGCCTCGCTCGGGGCAGCGCGCTCCAGGAGCTTCTTGATGCGCTGCATGGCCTTGCTTTCGCCAAGGAGCGGCGTAACGTCGCTGTCGATCTTCGACAGACGCGCCTTCATGCGCGTGTGCTCCTTCTTCAGCTGTTTGGTATCGAGTGCATTGCGCACCGTCACCAGGAAATGCTGCAGGTTCGGCGGCTTGGGTACGAAATCGTAGGCCCCTTCCTTGATGGCCTCCACGGCCCGCTCGATGGTGGCGTGCGCCGTCAGCATGATGAAGGGCAGTTCCGGATAGAGCGCTTTGGCTTCCTTGAGAAGCCCCATCCCGTCCTTAACCGGCATCTGGATGTCGGAAAGCACCAGATCATAGGAGCCTTCAGCCAGCTTCTCCAGCCCTTCGGCCCCATTACCCGCCTCCTCCACGTCATGACCCTGCATCTGCATGAGGTCCTTGAGCGTGCGCCGGATGCCGGCTTCATCATCTACGATCAGGAGGCGGGCCATAGGAAACGAGTAGGGGAATAGGCAGGGCACAAAGGCCCATGAAATGGTTTCGTCGCTTCAATATAGGCGGACAATGCCTCTCTTGAAACGCCGTTCCCCGTCCCTGATGGCACGGATTCATCAAAAAAAACGGTCAATTCTGGGCAGAACGGGATGGGTGGTCCGGCTTCTGCCCGACCACCCATTCGTCACGTCCCATCACTTCGCTGTCAGAGTGACCTTGATGTCGCAGGGCACCAAAGATCCGCTCTCGTATCTGCGAAACCAGTCTTCGCCAATTTTCGCCTCAATATTCAGGTTGTACTTGCCGGCCCGCGCGGGACCAGAATCCACCTGAGTGCTTGTTGTGGAAAGCGGTGCCCAGTTTCCTGATTCATCCGCCAGACGGAGCTGGATGTCAGCATCTGAGTCCTTGGAAAGTCCGATGGCCAACCGCACAACTTCCAATGTACTTTGAACAGCCAGCGAAGGGCGGATTTCTGCAACGGTGGGTAGGCCTGCTTTGCCGTCCCGAGGCAAACCGAACCGGACAAAAGCATCAGCATCGATCGTCACTGCCGGTAAAATCGATATGGTAACCGTATGTGAGGCAGTAGAAGTCGTTTGTGCAATTATCGGTCCGGCGCCAAGGAACGCCAGCAACAGAGCCATGATGGCCGTACTGCCGGTTGTTTTCATGACGTCCTCCTGTAGTGTGGCAGAGGTCTACTGCCAGTGCAAATGGCAGGCCAAGACCAACAGAGTGCCCTCACGACGCTTCCGTACACTCCGCGAATACTATTGTGTCCTGCTTCCATGACAGTCCTGTTGCGCCGGCGCAACAACCCGCGCCTGCGAAGCGGGTCATGACGTACGAAAAATGGCATGCTGCACTCATGAATTGACAAATTGTGCCGATTACACGACGGTAGACGCCATCCCGTATACCTTTGCAGCAGCCATTCCATACGCTGGTTTGCGGCAACCAATACTCCGGTGCCCCTTGCAGGAGAATCCCCGGAACCGCGACATGCTTTCGGACTGTACATTCGGGTTTACCCATCTGCCCCCACCTTTTCAGACAAATCCCATTGCAACGCTGATTCAACCGCATGCCGGGATGAAAGCCCTTCTCGTCGCTTTGTTGACTGCCGCATTGGCCCTTCTCGATGTCAGTACGGCAGGTGCCCAGCAACTGGGCTATCCGGTCATCCGGCACTACCGTGCATTCGACTACGGCCAGAATCCTGTCAACCATGACATTGCCGTGTCGCGGGAGGGCCTCATTTACGTGGCCAACCAGGACGGGGTCATGGAATTCGATGGCGCCTCCTGGAGACTCATCCCGCTTTCGGGCCGCCGCACGCCACTTCGTCTGTCCCTGGCCAGCGAAGGAACCCTGCTCATCGGTTCCGATGGCGATGTGGGCGCGTTGACGAGGGATGCTTCCCTGCGGGCCGAGTACACTTCGCTGCTGTCCGGGGCTCCGGGCGAGCGCCAGCAGGACCGGGTGAACCGGATCCTGCCCATGGGCAATACCACCTACTTCGTGACACCCTCGCGCATTCTGGCTCACACGGCCGATACGCTCGTCACCCTCACACCCGTTGCTCCCATCCAGCATGCCTTTGCCAACGATGACAGCCTTTTCGTGGTGCTCTGGGGCCGCGGCCTGACACGTCTCGATGGAGGCTCGTTCCAGGATGCAGCCCCGGTCGGCGCCTTCACACGCGATGAAGTCGTCTTTTCGACCTCCCTTTCTGATTCCACCTCGCTGATCGTCCGTGCTTCGGGTGCAAGGCAAGTGTACAGCAGAGGCACCATCACACCTGCCGATTCGGCCCTGTCGGTTTCGTTGCCTCCCGATCCCATTCGCACGGCGCGACGGTTGAAAGACGGTACCCTCGTGGTGGGCTACGACGAGGGGCGCCTGGCCATCCGTACTCCCGGATCTGCCCGCTTTGAAATCCTCGATTACACCGATGGTCTGCCTTTTGGCGACATCAACGGCCTTGCAGAAGACGCGTCGGGCAACATCTGGCTGGCTACCTCCGACGGGGTGGCCCGACTGGATCTTCGCAGTGCCATTTCGTCACCGCCAGCCAGTTCGGGCTGGTCGGGGCCGGTCCGGGCCGTGGCACACCTGGGCGATGAACTCTTCATTGGAACCGATCGGGGCCTGCATGTGGCCCGTCAGGGAGAAGGCGGTCTCCCACGGGCCTTCGATATCGTTCCCGCTGCAGGAGAACCCGTTTCGGGACTTCTGACCGCCGGAGAGGACATGATGGTCATCCACGGCAGCCGCATCCGGATACTGCCGCTCGGCAACGCCTCGCTGGCGTATGTCCTGGATCTGGAAAGTCGCATCCACACGCTCCACGCCTCGCACGAGCAGGAAAACGTGGTGTGGGCCGGGGTCGATGGTGGCCTCGTCCGCCTGGTCTACAACCCTGTTCCCTCGCGATGGGGCGTTTCGGGATCCGTGCGGGAAGAAGGATTGCACCCGCATGCGCTGGCCGAAGACGCCACTGGCTCCCTCTGGGCCGGCCTTTCCCCGTCCGGCGTTGCCCGGCTTACCTGGCCTCGAACCGATTCGACCGTCTCCGCACTTTTCCGGTATGACGAACGCAACGGCCTGCCGGCCTCCATGACGCGACCCTTCCGGATCGACGATCGCCTGGCCGTCTGGGGGCCGTCCGGGTTCTACACGTTCGATTCCAGCGCCAACCGGTTTTTCGCCTCCAACAGCCTGGGCCTGGATACCGCCACGGTGCCTACGGACCTGCGCTACGTGGCGCCATCGAGTGGGGACAGCCTTTGGGTGATCGGAGCCGGCATGGCCGGGGTCGTGCCTCCAGCCGATGCGGGTGCCGGGCGAAGATTCGATCTCAATGACGGCCTGCAGCGCCTCAGCGATGCCGCCATCCATCAGGTATCCTGCGATCCTGGATCGGGCGGGGCGCGGTGCTGGTTTGCCACCGATCGCGGATTGCTGCTGTTTCTTACCGAGGCCGGCAGGGCCACGGGAGCCGAAGTGCCGGTCCGGATCCGGGAGGTAGAAGCCGGGGGACAGGTCATTTTCGGCGGCGGGGCGCCGGGCGGGAGCCAGATTCCGGACTTCAAGTTGCCTTTTGAGGACAATTCGGTATCCGTTTCCTGGTCCGCTCCGGACTTTGATGATTTCTCGGATATCCGCTACCAGTACCGACTTCTGGGTCATGAAGACGACTTTTCGGACTGGACGGCCGATACGCGGGTCAGCTATGCCGAACTGCCCGAAGATTCCTATGCCCTCGAAGTGCGGGCGCTGTCCCCCACGGGCCGGGTGGGACCGGTGGCCAGGGCGACGTTCACCATCGCCCCACCGTGGTTCCGGTCCCTGTGGGCCTTCGCGCTCTACGCCATCCTGTTCGTGGCCTCCGTGTATGCGGCGGGCAAAAGCCTGGCCCGTTTCCACGTGGCTCAACTGAGCGAAAGCAACAAGCGACTGGCCAAACGGCTGCAGAGCCAGACGGCAGAGGTGGAGGCCCAGCGCCAGCAGCTGGCCCACCACAACCAGGAGCTCGAGGCCCGGCATCACGAGCTGATGCAGCACCAGCGCCAATTGGAGATACGGCACGAGGAGCTGCGCAAGAGCAAGTTGCGCATCGAGGACCAGGCCGCCCAGATGGCGGACCAGAACAAGGAAATGGAGATCCAGCGGCGCGAAATGGAGCGCCAGCGACGCCTTCTGGCCAAGGCCAACGAAGCGCTCGAGGAGAGCAGTGAACGGGCGGAGCACTTTGCCCGTGATGCCCAGCAGGCCACCAGCGCCAAGAGCCGTTTCCTGGCCAACATGAGCCACGAAATCCGTACGCCCATGAACGCCATCATCGGGTTCACGGACCTCCTGTCGCGGCGTCTGGAAGACGCGGAACTCAGCCGCTATGTCTCCCAGATCCAGTCCTCGTCGCGCTCGCTCCTGACATTGATCAACGATATTCTGGATCTGTCGAAGGTCGAGGCCGGCAAGTTGGACATCGTCCCCGCGCCCATGGACCTGAGGGCCATCATGAACGACATGCCCATGATGTTCGGGGAAAAGGCCGAACGCAAGGGCCTTGCCTTGTCCGTGCGGTGTGACCCCGCCATGCCCTCGCATGTGGTTCTGGATGAGGCGCGCATCCGCCAGATCCTGATCAACCTCATTGGCAATGCGATCAAGTTCACCGAACAGGGCAGCGTCAGCGTACAGGCCCGGGTGGACCGGTTCGAGGGCGATGGGCCGGATGAGCGGACTGTTCTCATCCGCATCGCGGATACCGGTATCGGCATTTCAGAGGAAGACAAGGAGCACATTTTCGGGGCCTTCGATCAGTCCCGAGGGCAATCGGTCTCGGAATACGGTGGCACCGGCCTGGGTCTGGCCATCACAAAGAAACTGGTCGACCTGATGGGCGGGTCCATCTACCTGGATTCCACCAAGGGCGAAGGGTCTGTTTTCATCGTTCGGTTACCGCGGGTGCGGGTACAATCCGACGCGCCTTCCCGAAAACGAACCGATCACGTCGATACCGAACGCGTCCGCTTCCAGCCGGCCCACGTTCTGGTGGCCGAGGACAAGGAGCAGAACCGGGAACTGATTTCCCGGATGCTGGAGCTCAGCGGCCTGTCGTGTACGTGTGTCAGCAATGGACAGGAAGCGCTTGAGGCCCTGACGAAGGGCGCTTTCGATGCCCTCCTCCTGGATCTGCAGATGCCAGTCATGGACGGCATTGCGTTGGTTCGCCATCTCAACGACACGGGTACCCGCCCCACGGCTCCGATCATCGCCTTCTCCGCCAGTGTCGTCGGGGACGAAGCCGACACGTTCCGCGCCCTGACGGACGACTTCCTGGCGAAGCCCATCACCCGGGCAGACCTGGTGGGCGTGCTGATGAAGCACCTGCCGCACGATCTGGTCGACCAGGAAACCCCAACGGAAGCGCCCGCTCCGGATTCCTCTCCGGCGCGGGTAGAGGACCCGGCCCTGTTGGCTGCCCTTGCCGCCTTGCGAACCGAATGGGAGGATCTGACGTACCGGCAGACCGTGAACGAGATGGAGGCCTTCGGACAGAAGGTATCCGCCCTGGGCGCCGAGCATCACCATGCCGGCGTCCAGCAGTGGGGACGCGCCATCCAGGACGCGGCCCACCTGTTTGACCTCGAGGCACTGAACCGGCTCTTTGCCCACTTCCCGGCTTTCCTAGATGCGTGATGCCAACGGCCTGGTCCTGATCGTAGATGACACCCAGGAGAACATCCAGGTGCTCGGCAGCCTCCTGCGTGATGCGGGCTACAGCATCAACGTCGCCACGAACGGCCAGCAGGCCCTGTCCACCCTGGAGCGCGTCATCCCGGACCTGGTGCTCCTCGACATCATGATGCCCGTCATGGACGGCTTCGAGGTATGTCGACGCATGAAGGCACACACATCCTGGAAAGAAATCCCCGTCATTTTCCTGACCGCCAAAGTGGAAACGGAAAGCATCGTGGAGGGCTTCGAGCTCGGGGCTGTGGATTACGTCACCAAACCCTTCCAGTCGGCCGAACTCCTGCAGCGGGTGGACACCCACCTGACCTTGTCCCGGCTCCGGCGCGAGTTGGCCTTGCGCGTGGACGAACTCTCCGGCGCGCTGCATCGCATTGAGCAGCTGCATCGCGAGCAGGACGCCTTCCTGCGTCACGAACTCAACAACGTCATCAACCCGATTGCCGGGTATGCCGACATGCTGGGCAGCACGGTCGGCCCGCAGCTTGACGACAAACCCCGTTCGTGGCTCACTTCGATTTCCAAAGGCACGGCGTCCATGCAACGGATGCTCTCCGACCTGAAAGACCTGAACGAAGTCGAGCGGGGAGCGCGCACGTTCTCCCTGATGCCGGTACCGCTGTACGGTATCCTTCTGGATGTCATCCGCGACGTGACCGTGTCAACGGACGAACGCATTCCCATCACCCTGACCCCGGAATCCATGGACGTCCGGGTGCCAGCCGACCTGTCCTTCCTCCCGGGCGTATTCAAGAACCTCATCAAGAACGCTGCGGAGCATCTCCTGGGGGCCAATGAGGATGCCCGGCAGGCGGGCGTTCAGGTTTCCTGCAGCGAAGGGCCCTCGACGGTCGTCATCGAGATCGTCAACGGCGGGGCGCCCGTACCGGAGAAGCAGCTGGCTACGTTCTTCGAGAAGTTCAACTCCACCAAGACGGGCGACGGCGGCACGGGACTGGGAACGACGTATGCCCGTATCGTGACAGAAGCCCACGGAGGTTCCATCTCCGTGAGCTCCTCGGCAGAAGACGGCACCCGGGTTCGCGTAGTGCTCCCCCGGGTCGTCTCCTGATGTCCAGACGAACGAGCGTCAGAAGCTGAGGCTTACCCCGCCGATAAGCGTCAGCGTGGACAATTCATTGGTGATGCTGGTGGCAGGATTCTCTCCGCCCGGGAACATGGGGTTCTTCCAGATGCCTGTGTTTTCCACGTTCGGAGCGTACTGTCCCGCCATGGAGAACTTGATCATGTCGTTGATCTGATAGGAGAATCCACCCGAAATGTGCTGTTCAACAAGCGCAGGTGCGGGAGCGTTGAAGAAGGCCACATCATCCGAGATGGGTGAGTTGTTGAAGGCATACCCCGCGCGGACGTTCAGTCCTTCGGCCACCATGTACTGGGCACCGATGGCCACGACGGTCACGGCGTCCCAGCCGAATCCTTTTACGGCAAACTGGTTGTCGAAACCGACCTCATCGAATCCCGGCGTGTTGGCATAGTCGATGTAGCGGACATCCAGTGCCAGCAGCAGGTCTTCCACGCCCGTGTAGGCCAGGGCGCCCGATACGATCATCGGGAAGTCCATCTGGAACGTGTAGTCCGGGGCGCCGGCGGTTTCAGGCTCGTATTCGAAGTCGTTGAAGGATTGACGGCTTTTGAAAGAGACGCCGGCCGACAGGTCTTCATTGACCATGGCATGCAGGCCGGCCTGGAAGCCCCAGCCCAGGGCCCACGTGCCCGGAGCGTCGGGGTAGAGCGGCAGGTCATCCTGCGGGATGTTCGGCGTACCGAAGGCATCGATGAACTGCGGCGGGGTGGCCGGGAAAACCGACAACTCCAGGTTGGCCATGTTCCAGGTCGACGAGAAGCCGAAGGAAATCTTGTCGTTCAGGCGGTAGGCCACGGTGGGAGATACCTGCAGCAGCATGAAGGCAGAGGTCATTTCACCGAATCCCATGCCACCATTGGGCATCTGCGGCGTCAGGATGGGGTTCATGGCCGACTGGGCGTAGTCCACGCCGAATCCTCCCACACCGTAGGCGCTGAATCCGAAGGCCCACTTGCTGTCTTCGGGCGCATAGGCAAATCCCACGGATGGGATCGGGAAGGGACCCGCGTCGCTGTCGGTGGCGCCCTGCATGGTGACCGGAGGACCGAACGCAGGACCGAATGCACCGGCCTGTACGGAGGAGGTCAACGTGCTGGTCGGCATCATCAGCTGGATACCGATGTCGAGCGTTTTGCCCGGAACGGCGAAAATGGCAGCCGGATTCCAGTGGAGGGCCGTCAAGGCGTCCTGCGGCGCGGCCATGCCTGCACCGGACATGCCCTGATCGATCGGGCCGACGCCATTCAAAACGTGGCCGGTCTGGGCCCAGGAGGGTGCGGCCATCAGCATGAGCATGAGGAAGGCGGCAACCGTAGTGGCGGGGGAGCGAGTCATGGTGTTTCTCCGTCGCCAGAGGGGCGACTGAAGTGATACAAAAAAGGGGGCTGCTGCGGTCAGGCGTGCAGCACGACATTCCTGCCGGTTTGACACAAAGGTCCCCCAAGTTGTCATTACAAGTTGTGCGGGTTCATTACGAAGGGGATGTGGTGATTTACCTGACGGGAGCACGACGCCGGTTGTCAACAATTGTCGGCTCCCCGGATCATCTGCCTGTAATGACACGTATGCCGCTCCAACCAATCACCCCTATCGGTGCAACCATGGCTACAGCAGCCACTCCTCGGCACGAGCGTGTCAGCTCCTGGATCCGTGAGCAGATCGAATCCGGATCCATTCTGGAAAACGACAAGCTTCCCTCAGAAAACCAACTCGGGAAACGGTTCGGTGTCAGCCGCATCACCATCCGGCGAGCGCTGCAGACGTTGGAAAGCGAGGGATTGATATTCCGTCGCCAGGGCCTGGGGTCATTCGTGGCGGACAACCGCCTGCATCAAGGCCTCGAACACCTATCGGATTTTGTCGAGGACATGGAAGCGGCCGGGTTGACTCCTGAATCCATCGTGCTGGAGGAAGGCAACGAAGCAGCCGGATCGCGCGTGGCCGCGGCCCTCGGACTGGAGGAAGGAACCACGGTCTACCGCATCGATCGGCTTCGCAAGGGAGACGGGGAAACGTTGGCCTATGACCGTACCTGGATGCCCATGTTCTACGCGCACCTGCTGCAGCAAAAGGACCTGGAAGCCACCACCATTTATCACGTCCTGGAGGAGGAGCACGGCATCTGTGTGTGCAAGGGCCGCTTCCGGATTGAAGCCATCAATGCGCCCAATGATGTGGCGCAGCACCTGGATGTACCGTGGGGCCGGGCCCTCTTGCTGATTGAGAGGACCACGCTTTCCGAGGCCGATCAACCCGTGTATTTCCAGCAGCGGTTCTACCGCTCGGACAAGGTGGCCTACGAAGTGGAGCTCAGGCGCACGAAGCAACCCAAGAAAGCGGCCGAGCATCCCGTAAAAGGTCTTGAGCCCGTGTTCAAGAACTGACGCCGTTCGCCCGAAGCGTTCTCACGCCCCGTCCGGCAAGGCCCACGGAAGCATCTGGATGTCGACCAGGCTGCCTTCCCCTGCCTCTGCACCCTCTTCGGGCAAATGAACGATACAATTGGCTTTCACTACCGAACCGTACAGGTTTGAGCGCTGAGGGCCCGTGTCCACGACCGACAGTTCGCCGCCTGCCGTCGCGGAAACCACGCCGCGGGTGAAAAAATGCAGTCCGTCCACTTTCCGGATGACTCGGCCCAGTCGGGCCTTCACCAGAGGGGTACGCTGCGTCCGACGCCCCAACATGCGCTCGATGAGGGACCGGCCGTAGATTTCGAAGCACATCGCAGAAGACACCGGATTGCCCGGTAGTCCGAGAAACAGGGCTGAACCCAGTTTTCCGAAGGCCAGGGGTTTGCCCGGTCGCTGACGCACTTTCCAGAACAGCATGTCGGCGCCGGCATCATCGAGGACCCGTTTCACGTGATCATGATCGCCGACGGACACGCCGCCCGAAAAGATGATCAGGTCCGCTTCAGGTCCGCTCGCCAGTAATTCGGCAATGGCAGCGGGGTCGTCATCGGCGTGCTCGTACGAGGTACAATGCCCGCCTGCCACCAGCACCTGGGCACGCAGGGACGGCCCGTTCGAATTGCGGATCTGACCCGGCCCGGGGACCATGGACGGAGACACGATCTCGCTTCCTGTGGAAATCACCCGCACCCGAGGGGCCCGGCGCACCGGAACCGGATCCACCCCCAGCGTGGCCAACATGCCCACAACAGCAGGCGTGATGATTTCTCCGGCGGAAAAGACCTCCTGGCCGATCCGAACATCTTCGGCAGCAGGGCGCACGTGTTTATAGCGCTCGGGAAATCGATCGAATGTCACGATGTCTCCAGAGCGCTCTTTGACCCATTCGATCGGTGCCACGGCATCGGCACCCTCCGGAAAGGGTGCGCCCGTCATGATTTCCATGCATGTGCCCGGCTCCACCCGTTGTCCACCCGGATCTCCCGCCGCGATGTGCCCCACGACCTTCAGGGTCGTGGAGCCCTTTCCCACATCCTGGCTGCGCACGGCAAATCCGTCCATGGCGGACGAGGCAAAAGGCGGCACATCGCCTGCGGCCACCACGGGGGAGGCGAGCGTGCGACCCAGAACCTCATCGAGCGGGACCATCTCGAGGGGCATGGGCACGGCCTGTTCCAGGACACATGTGAGGGCTTCTTCAAAAGAGATGAATGTTCGCATCGGGTCCATGGATCTGCGTACCTTTGGGGCCGCAAGATAAGGGCGATCCGAAGCCGATTCGTCCATTCGCAATGCTCTCTGCCTTCTTCGCACTCCTTTCTTCCATCCGTCCATGCAGACGTCTCCCATGATCACCCTGGACCAGCACCGATCCGATCCCTTCGTGCCCTCCCACCTCCGCGAGGGTCTGGACCGACGGGTTCGCGCTGCCCATGAGGCACTTCTGAACGGGACGGGAGCCGGTTCCGAATGGTTGGGCTGGCGCCGGATCCTTTCGGATCCCAACGATGCGCTCCTGGAAGAACTCGCACGGCAGGCGACGGAAATCCGGCAGCGGGCGGATGTGTTGCTCTGCATTGGAATCGGGGGGTCCTACCTGGGCGCGGAGGCCGTCATCCAGGCCTTGTCTCCCTACTTCGAAGCGTCGGACAACGATCCCAAGCCTGCCGAGGCCTCGCTCTTTGCGGACCCCGTGGCCTCGGGAAAGCGCCCGGAAATACTGTTTGCCGGTCATCATCTCTCGGGACGGTACCTCGCACAGCTCCTGACGCACCTGGAGGGGAAGTCCGTCTACGTCAACATGATTTCCAAGAGCGGCACCACGCTGGAGCCGGGGATTGCTTTCCGCGTGGTCCGGCAGTGGATGGAAGAACGGTTCGAGGATTGCGACCGGCGCATCATTGCCACGACCGACGCCAGGAAAGGCGCCCTCAAATCACTGGCGGATGAGAACGGGTACCGGACCCATGTCATTCCGGATGATGTCGGTGGTCGTTTCTCCGTCCTGACGCCGGTCGGCCTCTTGCCGATTGCCGCGGCCGGGATTGACATCCGGAGCCTCTTCTACGGCGCCGTGGCCATGAAGAAAGACATCGAGTCGGCCGACTACCACAATGCCCTTCAGTATGCCGAGCGCCGCTACGCCTTGCACGAGTCAGGCTATATGACAGAGATCCTGTCTGTTTTCGAGCCCTCCCTGTCCGGCGTGGGAGGCTGGTGGCAGCAGTTGTATGGCGAAAGCGAGGGCAAGGGACACAAAGGCCTCTTTCCCGCCACGTGCCTCTTTTCCACCGACCTGCACTCCCTCGGTCAGTACATCCAGCAGGGAAAACGGAATCTGACCGAAACCTTCCTGACCCTGAAAGATGACGGGGGTCACTTGAGCATCCCCGGGATGTCCACCGACACCGATGATTCCAGCGCGGATGGACTCGCCTTTGTGGCCGGAAAGAGTTTTTCCGAGGTCACCCGCGCCGCCCTGGAAGGCACCATGCAGGCGCACGCCGAGGGTGGGGTACCCATCCAGCACCTGACCATCGCACGACTGGATGAAAACACGCTGGGTGGGCTCATCTATTTCTTCGAGCACGTGGTGGCGCTGGGAGGCTATCTGCTTGGCATCAACCCGTTCGACCAACCGGGCGTCGAAGACTACAAGAAAGCCATGTATGCCCGTCTGGGACGCTGAACCACCGGCCAGTAAGCTGTTGCAGGGCGTCCAGGTCGGGACTGGCATCCTGTCGAAGACGGTGTGGGCAGGATGTGCGCAAATCGTTGGGACCTGTGCAAAAGACACGATCCCGACAAGCGGTTGTGGAACGCTGTGGGAAACCATCAACCGTCCCTGCCCCTGTCCACGATTTGCACACGTTGTGGAAGACGGGCAAATCCGGGGCGGGATTTTCCACAAATGGGCTGTGGATTGGTGTGGAAATGTGCGGTTCAGGCAGCAACACGCGTTTTTTCCGTCACCGCGGGCGGATCATGGCAGATCAGTGCGGGGAAAACATTCCACAATCATCTCCACATTCCATGATCAAGCCCCGTGGGTAATTCTCTTTCACACATATCCACCGCTCCTACTACAACAGACTACTATTATTCTCATTCTATTATTTCATCATAAGAAGGCGTGGATAGCCGGGGATAAGGGCCATCGATGCCTCTCATTGAATGTCCGTGATTGAAGGGACCGTAGGTCTCCATTACCTTTGCAATCCGACCGTCACCCACCTGCATCTCCAATTCCATGATCAAGCGCATTCTCGTCGCCCTGGATCCGGATTCAGATTCCCGGGTCGCCACCCAGTACGCCGTGCGAATCGCGCAGCAAACGGATGCCCGAATCACCGGCCTAGCGGTGGTGGATACACAGAATATCGAGGCCAGCTCGCGGGGTGGCGGGATCGGTTCGATGCACTACGCTGAGAAGTTGCGGGAGAACCTGACCCAGGAGACACGCGAACAGGCTCGCAGACTGATTGCGCAATTCGAGGAGCATGTTGCCGGTGTGGGTGTTCGGCACGTGGAAATCGTGGAAGAGGGCGTACCCTTCGAGCGCATCGTGGAAGACATGAAGTACCACGATTTGCTGGTTGTTGGCTGTGATCCGCATTTCTTTTACGGTCATCCCAAACAGCGGACCAACACGCTTGCGGGAATTTTCCATCACACGGTGGGTCCTACCCTGGTGGTACCCAAGAAGCACAGGATGGTGAAAAAGGTGCTATTTGCCACGAATGGTGAGAACTCGGCATCGCGCGCCATTCGGCGATTTGTCGGACTGAGGCCCTTCGGAGGGGAAGTGTCCATTGAAGTCCTGTTCATCCACGAGAAGCACCAGCAGGTGGATGCAGAATTTCATCTGCAACTGACCAAGGATTTTCTGGAAGATCATGGCTACGACGTCCATGTCTCGGCCATGCAGGATGAGCATCGGGCCAAGCAGATTCTGGCCCATGCGGACGACATGGACATCGATCTCATCGTGGCGGGATCCACGACGAGCAAGAGCATCACCGGATATCACATGAGCAAGACAACGGAGCAGCTGACGGACAACGAGCGTTTCGCTGTTTTCGTGGAACACTAGTTTCTGCGGCGCCATCGTCCCGAAGCGTGTGTTTGGATGGATACGGACCCTCCCAGTCCGCCTACCCGGATGGCGCCTGCTTCTTGCGTTGAGAGGACGATGGCGCCCGAACGTTCCACACGCTCCACCACGCGGTAGTCCGGGTGACCGAACCGGTTGTTGATCCCCGCGCTCACCAGCGCCACGTCGGGTCGATACCTGTCCAGAAACACCTCTGAAGAGGAGGTCGCCGATCCATGATGGGCCACCTTCAGGATGCGTGTTTCCAGCCGATCGAACAGTGGGCCGTAGTCTTGGACCAACCGACGTTCACCTGCCGCTTCCAGATCTCCTGTCAGCAGGAGGCCGGTACGTCCGACGACGATGAGCACAACCAGGGAGTGCGCGTTGTCGCGGCCCTCCGTACCCGGGTGGATCACATACCCCCGGAGATCTGGTCCAAACCGCAGTAGCCTCCCGCGCGTGGTCGCGTCCGTTTTGTCTGCTGCCGAATCGCCTGTCCTCGGAATTCCCGGATCCATGTGCCAGGGAGCCATCAGGATGGTTGCGCCTGTCAGGGTTCGGACTGTCTCCAGACCGCCTGCATGGTCGATGTCCCCGTGGGAGAGCACAATGCCCGCTTTCGCATCGGCCTTCCGGGCCAGGGCGTTTGCAATGGTGCGTCCTGATGCGTGTCCGGGTCCGGTATCGATGACGAGCGTTGCCGGGAGGCCGTCTTCAAGATCGGTGTGGCGCTTGCCTGCGTGGAAAATCAGCGCATCTCCCTGACCAACATCCAGCATGATCAGAGACGGCTGGACGGGTCGCGACCAGATAAAAGACACCGTTGCAAGGAGTCCGATGATCGTCATGGCCCTGTGGAAGCGGCGCCATTCGGTGCACGCCACCACAAGGCACATCGCAAGCGCCATGGCTGCAGCCACATCGACACCCCCCTCTGCATGCAGTACCGGAAAGTCGTGGCCGTGGACCCTGGTTGACATGCCTGCCAACAAACGGAATGCCTGGGTGGCCACGAGGGCAACCGGCATACCCGCCACGGGAAGAAGGAGGGAGGCTGCGGCAAGCATCAGGGCGACGGAAGTCAAGACGATGGCTGGTGGACTCAGGACGAGCGCCATCACGGGTACCCATCCCATGTGCCACAGCAGGACGGGGAGCGTTCCAAGAAAAGCGGTTGCCGAGATGAAAACGGACTGGACTGCTTTTCCCATGAGCGAATGACCGGGGACCAGGAGCCCGATGCCACCGGACCGAACCCGTCGAAGTCCGAATCCGATGCCTGCCACCGCAGCGAAGGAAAGTTGGGTACCCACGCTGCGCCAGAGAAGCGGCTTGAAAGCAAGGATGAACCATGCGCTGAGCAACAGGCTGCGCTCCAGCCAACCCGATCGCCCGCTGATGCGGCATACGAGTCCAACACCCAGCATCAGGAATGAGCGAAGAACGGAGGGCGACCATCCCACAAGATGGGCATAGGTAGCCGCCGCGAGCAGCACGAGGGTCGAGAGAAGGAGTTGCTGCGCTCTGGTTGAGAGCGTCACCCGACGCACCACCAGACCGGACAGCAACCAGAGCAGCAGTACGATGCTTCCGAAATGGAGACCGGAAACGGCCAGAAGGTGCATCAGACCGGCACTGCGAAAAGCATCTTCCAGGGCTGGGTCGAGGTCCGATCGGTCGCCCAGGATCATGGCCGTCACCAGCGCCTGGACCGCACCTGCAGGATACAACGCATCAATCCGCTCCTCGATGCGCCTTCGCACTCGATCCCGCAGGGCAAGGTTGCCGGCATGACCATGGTCGATCCGGATACGTTCGACGTCAATACTGGCCGTCATGCCCGACTGGACCATCCACTCTGCTTCATCGAATCCACCTGGATTGCGTGCAATGGAAGGTGCAACCGCCACACCGAGGACGAGGAGTTTGTCGCCTGGATGCAATCGATCCGCAGCAAGACCGGGTGGAATACGCAGGCGAAACAGGCCATGCTTCCCGGTTTCGATTGCGCCGGAGGACCCATGCAGGACCCAGGATCCCGACACGAGGAGGCGGGGAGCCGAGATGTATTCACGGCGCAGGGTGTGGTGTCTGTCCGTCGTGGTACGCGCCGGCAGGTCCGCCGTCCATCCGAGCACGAGGGCAATGCCCGCCAACAAGGCGTTGAGAAGGGCATGACGCCGGCAGCCGGAACACTGCTGCATCATCATCACACCAAGCACGAGGGCAGCACACAGGGACACACCCGCCAGGAGTGCAACTCCTGCACGCACGCCAAGGGCCGGAGGGGAGTCCAGCAAGGGGCCGATGCTTCGGGCCATCAGGTACCCGGCAGCCACTCCCCATGTCGAGCGATGCAGGACAGGTCTGCTCCGATGTGGTGTCCCGAGTTCGTGCATCCTGGGGCCGGCTTGTGACCAGACAGACACTCACCCCGAGGATTCGCAACCCGTTTTACATTCCGGATCGACCTTCAACCGGAGTGTTGATCGCAATTCCTCATGAAAGCCACGGACCCTGATTGTATTCCTTTTCGGGACGGGCTATTCTTTCCTGTCTTTGCAGGCCATGGACCTGCGCCGATTTACCACTCCCAAGCGTTTTTTGACAGGCTGATTCCCCGAAGGCAGCAGACGAGATGAGCAGTAGACGAGAAGCACGTGAGCGCGCCATGCAGGCCCTGTATGCCTTCACCATTGGCGGGGATGATGCCAAGCACGTCCTGGCCACTGTGGTGGATGACAAGCTGGGAGACGACAAGACGGCCAAACAGTTTGCCCACAGACTTTTCCTGGCCACGATGGATTTGACCGAAGAAGCCGATGCGCTGGTCGAGCGTCATGCCCAGAATTGGGACCTGGAGCGCATTGCCTGGATTGATCGATTGTTGCTGCGCATGGCCATCTGCGAAATGCTTCACTTCGAAGACATCCCTCCGAAGGTCTCCATCAACGAAGCCATTGAAGTGGCCAAACGCTACAGCACGGCAAAAAGCGGCAAGTTCATCAACGGGATCCTCGACGCTGTCCTGTTGGACCTGCATCGCGAAGGACGTCTCAAGAAAAGTGGCCGCGGACTGGTAGGCATGGAAGCCTTGCTGGCCAAGACGCCAGCCGCGGGTGAGTCTCCCGATCCTCCATCCGAATCAACGTCTTCCTCCTGATGACCCACCACCCCTTCCACAGGTTGTCCGGCTCTCCGGCGGAGGCCGCGCGCTCATGAGCATCATTGCCATCGGCGATATCCACGGCTGCCCGCTTTCCATGGACGCACTCATCGAGAAGATCGCGCCCACGGCTGACGACACATTGCTGTTCATCGGGGACTACATCGATCGGGGTCCGGATTCGAAAGGCGTCATTGACCGGCTGCTTCGACTGCGGGAGGACTACAACTGCATTTTCCTGAAGGGAAACCACGAAGAACTGCTGATCGGATACCTGGACCGGGGAGAGTATGATCTCTGGGCCATCAACGGAGGAATCCAGACGCTGGCCAGTTATGGTCTTTCAGGCGAGGGCGAGGCCCTGCCCGAGGAGCATGTTGCCTTCATGCGGGAAACGAAGCTCTACCACGAAACCGAGGACTTCCTTTTCGTGCATGCCGGCATCCGTCCCAACCTGACGGTCGCTGAGAACATCGCTGAAAATGACCCCATGGTGTTCCTGTGGGAGCGTGGTCATCTCAAAGTGCCGGAAACGCCATGGGAAAAAACGGTCGTTTGCGGGCACACGCCGGTTTCCGAGCCGGTCAATCGTCCCCATCTCATCAACATCGATACCGGTTGCGTCTTTTTCACGCATCCGCACCTTGGTCACCTGACGGCCGTTCGACTTCCGGAGCGCGAATTCATCCGGGTCCCGTTCATGGGATGATGGGCCTCCGGGCCTTTTTCCTGGCGTGCCCTCGGTGTCGGATCAATACCGGATCCAGACCCCGAACCGCAACGCCGGTCGCGTGGAGCCGATTTCAAGCATCCAGGCCAGTTGACGGACCTGTGCCGCGGTCAAACGCAGGAAGGGCTCGATGACCAGTTCGAACCTCCGGTTGCGTTCTTCGACGGTTTCGTCTGTGTCGAACGACAGCCCGGGTCCGGCCCGCAGTCCCAGGTCCACGTCAAAGCCGCGGTAGGCGGCCCCGCCGATCAACCGCTCGAACCCGAACATGCGCAGGGATATGGCAGGCATCAGGACGATCCGTGCGCGCCTGTCCGTTTCCCGCCCGAGCGGGTCCAGGTCGGCCAGCACCATCACTTCCCGTGTGTACACGGTCCGCGCGCTCACGATGCCCATCTGAAGGCCGTTTCCGCCCAGCGTACCGACTGCAACCTGGATGTGTGTCCCCCACGGCGCAGCAAGTGGAATCTCCCGCTCGACCTCCTGCGCTGAAGCAGGGTGCATGCTGAAGAAGGCCACCAACAGGATGGCCCACAGGCCGTACCGGCCCTTCCCGGCGGATACCGGCACGGAAAGCGGATTCGGGCGAACTTTATGTTGACTCAGAAACAAAACAGGCGTGCCGGGTTAACCGAGCGGCTTGAAAAAACCCCGTCCGCGGCCCACAAGGGTCGCGGGGATCCACACCATGGTACTCACGGGGCTGTACACACAGGGCATCGACCCTGCAAAATAGGACACAGACATGGCCCTTCGATGTGGCATCGTTGGACTGCCCAATGTGGGCAAGTCCACCCTCTTCAACGCGCTCAGCCAGGCCGGTGCCGAATCGGCCAATTATCCGTTCTGTACCATCGAGCCGAATGTCGGGATGGTATCGGTACCTGACGAACGGCTGGACACGCTGGCCGTGCTCAACAAATCTGTCAAGACCGTGCCCACGACCATCGAGTTCGTGGACATCGCCGGACTGGTGGAGGGCGCCTCGAAAGGAGAGGGTTTGGGCAACCAGTTCCTTGGCCACATCCGGGAAGTGGATGCCATCATCCACGTCGTGCGTTGCTTCGAGAACGACAATGTCGTGCACGTCTCCGGATCGGTGGATCCACTGCGCGACATCGAGGTCATCGAAACCGAGCTGCTGCTCAAAGACCTTGATGCCGTCGAAAAGCGCATCGACCGGACGAAGAAGGCCGCCAAGGGGGGCGACAAGAAGATCCAGGAAGAACTGGCATTCTACGAGCGCCTGCTGGGCCAGCTCTCGGACGGGACGCCCATGCGCAGCATCGAGACGAACGAGGCCCAGAAGGAGTGGATGAAGTCCCTGTTCCTGCTGACGTCCAAGCCGGTGCTCTATGCGGCCAATGTGGGCGAGGATGATCTTCCTGATGGCAACGCCCATGTGGAAACGGTGCGTGCCCGCGCGGCGGAAGAAGGCGCAGGCGTGGTCATCGTATCGGCCGATCTGGAGGCGCAGATTGCCGAACTGGAAGCGGACGAGAAAGAACTCTTCCTCGAAGAAATGGGGCTTTCCTCTTCCGGTCTCGACCGGCTCATCAAGGCCGCCTACGACCTGCTGGGACTGATCACATTCTTCACGGCTGGCCCGAAAGAGACCCGCGCATGGACCCTGACCAAGGGCATGAAGGCACCACAGGCCGCCGGCCAGATTCATACCGACTTCGAGCGGGGCTTCATCCGCGCCGAGACCATCAAGTATGACGACTATGTGACCCACAAGGGAGAGGCGCGCGCCCGTGAAGCCGGTGTTCTGCGCTCCGAGGGCAAGGAATACGTCGTGGCCGATGGGGACGTGATCCTGTTTCGTTTCAACGTCTGATACACTGGCCACCGAGCAGGTGTCCTAGTTTCTGAGGGTTCCGAAGAAGACCGTCACTTCCGGCGTCATGAAGCCGGAAGAGGGGGCCTTGATTCCCGGCTCGAGCAGGGCGATGTCCCGGGTATAGCGCGTGAAGCGGTAGCCGAACCGCACCCCGTAGCCTGGCCTGTTGGGTGATCCGAAGCGTGCCCCGAAGGAGACGGCGCCCGTCACGGCCGTTCGCAGCCGTCCACCCCGCAATCCGCTGATGACATCGTGGGTGGGTTCGTTTTCGTCCAGTCGCCCGTTCTCGTTGCGGTCGTCGAAGTAGGGATAGAGCCAACCCAGCGTCGGCCCACCGGCCAGGGCCACGAACGGACGGAAATTGGCCTCGATGCTGGAGGCAAACAGGCGACGCTCGATGGCCGCGACGAGAGGAATTTCCACCAGGTAGTTGGCCTTGTTGGGGACGTCGCGCCTCCCGAAGCGATCGAAGAAGGCCACTTCGCGCTCGTCCTTCACCGCTCCGATGCTGCCTTCGAGTCGCAGGGCCCAGACAGGCGATGCCGCGCGGGAGAGGAAGCCACCCAGCCCGAATCCACTGTTGGTAAGGACCACCTGGAAGCCCCGTCCCAGTTGCGAACCGGTCGAGTCCGGATCCTGGGCCCGGGAATCCGTGACCGTGGCCACGGTCGTGGACAGGACAAGGATCATGGTCAGGATGAAGGGCAGTCGATGCAAGGAGCCGGGGAGGTAAGGAGTCGTATCGGCAAAACCGAATCAGGTCTCGTTTGTTCACGCTGGACCCCGACCCGAAACCCCGCGAGCATCACTTGTGGATTACCGCACCCTCATCGCCAGGCGTTATCTGACCAGCCCGCGGTCCGTATCGCTCATTTCGCGCATCACGGCCATTTCTGCGGCCGGGGTGGCACTCGGCGTTGCGGCGCTCATCGTCGTGCTCTCGGTCCTGAACGGCTTTTTCGAGTTTGTCAGGGACATGTTGATCTCGTACGATCCGCACGTGCGCATCGTATCGGTCGAGGAGCGCGGGTTCGTTCCGGATGACAGCCTGATGACTGCGGTGGCCGCGTGGCCTGGCGTGCAGTCAGCCTCGCCCTATGTCGAAGGCAAGGCGATGCTGCTGCATGAGGGCCGCGCCGATGTGAACAAGGTGGTCGTGGTCCGGGGCATCGACCCCATGTCCATGGATACGGACGAGGGGGTGGTGGCAGGCACCACCTTCGGCGCCTTCGACGTGGATCGCGTGGATGGACGGCCGGGCATCGTGATGGGACGACGGCTCGGGGAACGCCTGCTGCTTTCGCCTGGAGGAGGCAGCGCGCCACCCAGCCGGGTTGCCCTCCTTTCGGCGCCGGCCATCGAAAGCATGTACACACGCGTCCTGAGCAGTTCTCCCATCAGGCAATTCGAGGTGCGTGGACTCTTTCAACTCGAGACGGTATTCGATGAGAGCCACGTGTTCGTGGGATTGAACGAGGCGCAATCCCTCTTCCGCATGGGACGCACGGTTTCCGGGATCGATATCCGGCTCGAGAGTCTGGACGACACCGAGGCCTATGCCCAGTGGCTGCGCGGTCAGGTTGACCCGGGGCAGTATGAGGTCTTGACCTGGTATGACCTGCAGAAGTCCCTCTATGATGTAATGCAGCTCGAGAAGTGGGGCGCATCGATCGTACTGTTCCTCATTGTCATCGTGGCGGCTTTCAACATCATAGGGTCCCTGACCATGATCGTCATCGAGAAGCGACGGGACGTGGGCGCACTCAGGGCGATGGGTGTGTCGGCGCGCAACATCCGGCGCATATTCCTGACCGAGGGCGCCCTGATCGGTATCACGGGTGCCGGTGCGGGGCTTTTGCTGGGGCTCATCGTCTCATGGGCCCAACTCCAGTTCGGGTTGGTATCCCTGCCCGGATCGGACAGCTTCCTGATTGATGCCTACCCCGTCAGTATCCGGATTCTGGATCTGGTCGTGGTCAGCAGCTCGGCACTCATCCTGTGCATCCTGGCGGCCTGGTATCCGGCCCATCGCGCGGCTGCCATCGAACCGGCTGTAGCGCTCCGGATGGACGGATAAGGAACCCGTTCGGAGGCATCCCGGGCCACTCCCGTGCATCCTTCACCGAAAATCGGCAGAAATACGGGGGTTTTGGATTGTGGATAACCTTGCGAAGACTTGGGGCAGGGCCGTATATTTGCGGTTCTGTGCCGGTTGTGGCCATGCGAAACATGGCGAATCGACCCTGGCACGACCACGACAGGGATCCCACCACCTCCCTGAAACAACGAAAACGCCAGACCCCCGGACTCATGGCGAGAAAAGATGACATCACGGGCAAGGGCCCGGTCGCAGGAAACCACGTTTCCCACGCAAACAACAAAGCCAAGCGCCGCTTCGAACTGAACGTTCAGAAGAAGCGTTTCTTCGTGCCCGAAGAAAATCGCTGGGTCACGCTCAAGGTTTCTGCGAAAACCCTGAAAACCATCAACAAGAAAGGCATTTCGGCCGTGCTCAAGGAAGCCCGCGCCAAAGGAGTGTCTGTCTGAACAGGGTAGTATACCATGGCAAAATCAAAAGACGTCCGCCACAAGGTCATTCTGGATTGCACCGAAGCTCCCGGCACCTCCCGTTACGCGACGATGAAAAACCGTCGCAACTCGCCGGATCGCCTCGAGCTGAAGAAGTACAATCCTGTCCTTCGCAAGCACACCATCCACCGGGAAACGAAGTAAGCGTTTCCCCCGTCGTCCCGTTCCCCGCGAATGGGCTCGGCGTCACCCGTTGATCGAACTGAACAATGGCAAAGAAGCAGTCATTTGGCGACAAGGTTCTCGCTCAGAAGCGTGAAGCCAAGAAGCTCGCCAAGATCGTCGTAGCTGAGAAAAAGCCGAACGGCCACTACAGCTACAAGCACAAAATGGTGCACGTAGACGATTTGCAGGCCGAGCTGGCCGCAGCAAAAAACAACTAGGACGGCCGGCCGTCCGCGGATTCGGGGTGTAGCGCAGCCCGGTTAGCGCATCTGCTTTGGGAGCAGAGGGTCGCAGGTTCGAATCCTGCCACCCCGACCAGATAGTCGGTTCGTCCTGTGGGCGAACCGATTTTTCTATGTGGTTTTGGTGGATGCAATTCGTGCATCGATCGAATCCACCACCGGGATGTATATTCCCGCCCGTTCTTTCATATCTGCTTGCGCCCGTAGCTCAACCGGATAGAGCAGCGCACTTCTAATGCGCAGGTTGCAGGTTCGAGTCCTGCCGGGCGTGCCATTTTCCATGGCGGCGCCCGCAAAACGAATCTGTAACAGACGAAGCAACGGGCGTACGTAGGAAGCCGGTGACGTGGCCGAGTGGCTAGGCAAGGGTCTGCAAAACCCTGTACGGCGGTTCGAATCCGCCCGTCACCTCATTAAAAAGCCTCCCTGGTCCGAAAGGCCGAGGGGGGCTTTTTACTTTGCGGAAAGGATGAGAACCGCCAAGGCGGTTTGACACGAGCGGCCGCAGGCCGCGACTGATGAGCCCGCAGGGCGAATAATCCGCCCGATTCATCCGATCAGCCCCCGATTTCAGCCCGGAATCGTGAGGCTTCCTTTAAATCGGTCCAGCGGCGTTGATATCCGTCAAAAAATGGGGTAGCCTCCCGGGTTTACTGTTGCCACCACCCCACGAGCATCGTGACTAAACTTTCCCGCGGCTACGACATCAAGCTGCTTGGCAAGGCCAAGGACTCGTTCCTGAGCGCTGGACAGCCGACGCTTTATGCGATGAAGCCCACCGATGTGCAAGGCATCGGACCCATCCCCAAACTGACGGTCGAAATCGGAAGCGAGGTTCTGGCCGGCGATCCGGTGTTTTTCGACAAGGCCCATCCGGGTGTGCAGTTCTGCTCTCCGGTGAGCGGAGAGGTTGTGGAAATCCGTCGTGGCGAACGACGTTCCATTACCGAGGTCGTCATCCTGTCGGACAACAACATCGAGTATCGTAAGCACGATGTACCCTCCCTGGGATCCGCTTCCCGGGAAGACCTCGTCAAGACGATGTGCGATGCGGGAGCCTGGGTGCTGATCAAGCAGCGCCCCTTCAATGTCCTGGCGGATCCGGAAGTGGTCCCCCGGGACATTTTTGTTTCGTGCTGGGACACGGCTCCGTTGGCTGCGGATCAGAACAAGGTCATCGAAGGCCGGGAGGCCGCATTCCAGACTGGCCTGGATGTCCTGTCACGTCTCACCGACGGCGCTGTCCATCTTGGCGTGGGTCCTGGTTCGGCCGATGTATACACGAAAGCCAAAGGAGTCCAGGTCCACGCGTTCTCCGGTCCGCACCCCGCCGGAAACGTCGGCGTACAGATCCACCACATCAAGCCCATCAGCAAGGGTGATACGGTGTGGACCCTCGGCCCGCAGGATGTTGCCATCATTGGCAAGCTGTTTACCGATGGCGTGTACAATCCGGAACGGGTTGTGGCCGTCACGGGGGACGAACTCAAGGAGACGGGATACTGGAAGACCCGCATCGGCGCCAGCATCGCGCCGGCCGTGCAGGAGAACACCAAGCACGACAACGTCCGTTACATCAGCGGCAACGTGCTGACGGGAACGCGCGTCGAGAAGGACGGCTTCCTGGGTCTGTACCATGACCATATCTCGGTCGTCGAGGAAGGCAACCAGATGGAGATGTTCGGATGGCTCCTGCCTTCGTACAAGCGGCCGAGCCGTTCCCGGACGTTCCTTTCCTGGTTGCGTCCGAACAAGGAATACCACGTCAACACCAACAACCACGGTGATGAGCGTGCATACGTGATGACGGGTCAGTACGATGCCGTGGTTCCCATGGACATCCTGCCGGTATACCTCATCAAATCCATCCTGTACTCGGATTTCGAGCAGATGGAAGGACTTGGCATCTACGAAGTGGTGGAAGAGGATCTCGCGCTGTGCGAGTTCGTCTGCACATCCAAACAGCCGGTTCAGAAAATCCTCAGATCAGGTCTGGACCTTGTCCGGGCCGATGGCTGATCACCTGAAACCAAGGCTCAAGAGAATTCCGAAATGAAGTTTATTGAGAATCAGGTCCACAAGATCAAGCCCCACTTCGAGAAAGGCGGCAAGCTGGAGAAGTTGTACTGGGGCTTTGAGGCATTCGAGACCTTCCTGTTCGTTTCCGATCGAACGGCAAACGATGGCGTCCACATCAAGGACGGCATCGACCTGAAGCGGACGATGTTCACCGTGGTGGTCGCCCTCATTCCGGCTCTGCTGTTCGGAATGTGGAACGTCGGTCATCAGCACTACCTGGCCATCGGGGAGCTCACGGCATTGTCCGACGGCTTCCTGGACAAGTTCATCTTCGGTGCCATCAAGGTGCTGCCCATCGTGGTGGTGGCCTACGGCGTCGGCCTCGGAATCGAGTTTGCCATCGCCATGGTGCGGAATCACCCGGTCAACGAAGGCTTCCTGGTATCAGGGATGCTCATTCCGCTGCTCATGCCTCCCACCATCCCCCTCTGGATGGTCGCCCTGGCCACGGCATTTGCCGTCGTGCTGGGAAAAGAGGCCTTCGGCGGTACGGGTATGAACATCCTGAACGTGGCACTTCTGGCCCGCGTGTTCATCTTCTTCGCCTATCCGACCTTCATTTCCGGCGATGCCGTGTGGGTGGCCGGTGAGGCAGCCAATTTCGTGGATGGTTTCTCCGGCGCCACGCCGCTGGGTGTAGCCTACCTCGGAGGTGCAGACGCCCTGGCCAGTGCAGGCGTGCACGACTACAGTATGTGGAGCATGATCCTGGGCACGATCCCCGGCTCGATCGGCGAAACCTCGGTCATTGCCATCGGAATCGGAGCACTCATCCTGATCGTCACGGGCATCGGCAGTTGGCGGGTCATCCTGAGCGTCCTGGTGGGTGCTTTCCTGACCGCGTCCGTCTTCAGCTGGGCGGGCATTTCCTTCTTCCAGGGCGTGTCACCTTTCACGCACATGATCATGGGCTCCATGCTTTTTGCGGCCGTGTTCATGGCGACTGATCCGGTGACCGCGGCCCAGACAACGCAGGGCAAGTGGATCTACGGATTCCTCATCGGTGTCTTCGGCATGATCATCCGGGCGCTCAACCCGGCCTACCCGGAAGGGTGGATGCTCGCCATCCTGCTCATGAACGTGTTCGCACCAACGATCGACCACTTCATCGTCCAGTCCAACATCAAGCGGAGGGTCAGCCGTGCAGCACTCTAATTCCTACACGCTGCGTTACGCCATTTTCTTCACCATGGCGGTGGCCATCGTCCTGGCCGTGCTGGCCAGTGGACTGCGCCCCATGCAGGAGCGCAACATTGCCCAGGCCAAACGCGCTGCCATCCTGCAGTCGGTGATGGAAGTGAATCGCGAAACGCTTGAGTCCGACTACAACGCGTACATCTCCGAGTTTGTCTACGCCGTGGACGGCTCTGAGAAAGAAGGCGAGGTGGCTTTCGACATCGACATCCGCAAGCAGGTCAAACTGTCGGATGCGGAGCGCAGCTTCCCGGTATTCGTCTTCAATCGTGACGGCGTAACGCGCTACATCATTCCGCTGGAGGGCAAAGGCCTCTGGGGCCCCATTTCGGCCTACCTCGCCCTGGATTCGGATCTGAATACCGTTTCCGGTGTGGTTTTCGAGCACGAGAAAGAGACGCCTGGTCTGGGGGCTGAAATCTCCACACCGATGTTCGAGGACCGCTACCAAGGCAAGGAGCTGTTCGAGGACGGCGGCAATTTCGTCTCGGTCCGGGCACTTAAGGGATCTGGCAACACGATTACCAGCGACCACCAGGTGGACGGGCTGACCGGAGCCACCATGACGCTCAATGGCGTCAATGCCATGATGACTGACGAACTAGCGCTGTACGAGAACATCCTCGTCAGCATCAAATCCTGATCCTACCATGAGTACTGATTCCAAACTGGAAAACCCCATCGTGGTGCCTGTCGACTCAGCGGTGGACGCCAAGGCGGCAAAGGAGCCATTCTGGACGCCCAAGAGCAAGCGGCTGCTGACCGACCCGTTCAATGACGACAACCCGATCACGGTGCAGGTCCTCGGTGTGTGTTCGGCACTCGCCGTAACCACACAGCTCAAGACCGCGCTCGTGATGTCGGTATCGGTGGTGGTCGTTCTGGTCTTCTCGAACGTCATCATCTCCGCCATCCGCAACACGATCCCCTCGAGGATCCGCATGATCGTGCAGCTCCTGGTCATTTCAGGGCTGGTTGTCATGGTGGATCAGGTCCTCAAGGCGTTCGCCTACGATGTGGCCCGGCAGCTGTCGGTCTACATCGGCCTGATCATCACGAACTGCATCATCATGGGTCGCCTGGAGGCCATGGCCATGTCCAGCAAGCCTTCCGCATCCCTGCTCGATGGCATCGGGAACGGGGTTGGATACGGGGCCATCCTGATTGTGGTGGCCTTCTTCCGCGAGCTCTTCGGATCGGGAACCTTGCTCGGCTTCCAGGTCATCCCGCAGGTGGTATATGACATGGGCTACGTGAACAACGGCATCATGCTGACATCGGCCGCTGCCATGTTCATCATCTCGATCGTCATCTGGATTCAGCGCTCGCGCAATCCCAAGCTTGTAGACATCTCCTGAGGCACGCACCTCGATAAACGGAAACCATCATGGATCTCGTAAACATCTTTATCAAAGCGGCCTTCCTGGAGAACATGGTTCTTGCCTACTTCCTGGGCATGTGTTCCTTCCTGGCCGTTTCCAAAACCGTAAAGACCGCCTTCGGTCTGGGTATCGCGGTCATCTTCGTGCTGGCCATCACCGCCCCCCTCAACTGGGCGGTCAACACCTACTTCCTGAAAGAAGGAGCCCTGGGCTTCATCCACCCCTCGCTGGCCGCAGTGGACCTGACGTTCCTGCAGTTCATCGTGTTCATTGCCACCATCGCCTCGATGGTGCAGTTGGTGGAAATCATCGTGGAGCGGTTCTTCCCGCCCCTTTACAACGCCCTGGGCATTTTCCTGCCGCTCATCACGGTCAACTGCGCCATCCTGGGTGGATCACTCTTCCTGATCGAGCGCGAGTATGCGTTTGACGAGTCCGTCGTTTTTGGCCTCGGATCCGGATTCGGGTTCTTCCTGGCCATCGTCGCGCTGGCGTCGATCCGAGAGAAGCTGCGCTACTCCCACATTCCCCCGGCAATGCGGGGTCTGGGTATGGCCTTCCTCGTAACGGGCCTGATGGGCCTGGCTTTCATGAGTTTCGCGGGCATCAGCCTGTAACCTTAGTTCTTCGTCTCCATGGAAATTCTCTCCGTAGTACTGGCAAGTGTCGGCACCGCAGGCCTTCTGGTCATCGCCCTGACCGGTGTGTTGGTGTATGCCAAGGAAAAACTGATTCCCTCGGGTGATGTCCACATCATCATGAACGGTGATACGGACAACCCGGTCACGGTCGCCCCCGGATCGACGCTCCTGACGGCTCTGAATGAGCAGAATGTCTACCTGCCATCGGCCTGTGGCGGTGGTGGTACCTGCGCCATGTGCAAATGCCAGGTCCTGGAAGGCGGTGGGGATGTACTCCCGACCGAAGCCGTTCACCTCTCCCGCAAGGAGCAGAAGGAGAACTGGCGCCTCGGCTGCCAGGTCAAGGTCAAGCAGGACATGGAGATCAAGGTGCCCGAAGAGATCTTCGGCATCAAGAAGTGGGAATGCGAGGTGGTCAGCAACGACAACGTCGCCACCTTCATCAAGGAGTTCGTCGTGCGTCTTCCCGAAGGCGAGACGCTCGATTTTGAGTCCGGTGGATACATCCAGATCGATGTGCCTCCCTGCGAGATCAACTTCAAGGATTTCGAAGTCCAGCCAGAGTACCACGAGGACTGGGATGCCCTGAAAGTGTGGGATCTCAAGATGACCTCCCGTGAGGAAGTGGTCCGCGCCTACTCCATGGCCAACCACCCGGCAGAGGGCAACATCGTGATGCTCAACATCCGTATTGCCACGCCGCCGTGGGATCGCGCGAAGGGCGGCTGGATGAATGTGCCTCCGGGCATTTGCTCGTCCTACATCTTCAACCTGAAGGCAGGTGACAAAGTCACCGTTTCCGGACCGTTCGGAGAGTTCTTCATCAAGGACACCGACAAGGAAATGGTCTACATCGGGGGTGGTGCCGGGATGGCCCCGCTGCGCTCGCACCTGTTCCACCTGTTCCACACGCTCAAGACGGGACGCAAGGTTTCGTACTGGTACGGCGGCCGCTCGGCCCGTGAGCTGTTCTACACGGAAGACTTCCGCAAAATCGAGGAAGAGTTCCCCAACTTCTCCTACCACATTGCGCTTTCCGAGCCGAAGGAAGAAGACAACTGGGACGGCCCGACCGGCTTCATCCACCAGGTCGTGCACGACTACTACCTGAAGGATCATCCCGAGCCGGAAGAGATCGAGTACTACATGTGTGGTCCTGGTCTCATGCTCGATGCATGTACCAACATGCTGCATGATCTGGGCGTGCCGGACGACAACATCGCCTTCGACGACTTCGGTTGATGCGTCGACTCAGCTATCTGCTGCTTTTTCTGGTACTGGCCGGGTGCTCCGGCCGGGCCGGGGAAACGCAGACAGCGGGAGTACAGGAGACGGTTCGGTACGCCGGGGGGGCGATGGGTACGACGTATTCCATCGTTCAGGCAGCGTCCCAGGAAGGAGCCGTGCCCCAGGCACGGGTTGACAGTCTGCTGGACGCCCTGAACGCGTCCCTGTCTACCTACATCCCCTCGTCCATCATATCGGATGTCAATGCCAGCACCGACACGTCGCGGTGGTTTGCGCTGGATGATCATTTTGCCCAGGTCATGACCCGCTCCGCCGAGTTGCATGAGCGATCAGGTGGAGCATTCAACCCGGCCATTGGTCCCCTTATCGATGCCTGGGGATTCGGCGCGGAAGGCCCGACAGGTACGCCTTCCGAAGCAGAGATCGATCGGCTGCTCGCCATGGTCGATTTCAGCGGGTTGGTCTTCGATGCTTCAAGGCCCGCCCTGAAGAAAGGCCATCCCGAAGCGTCCTTGAACTTCAACGCCATTGCCAAGGGGTACGGCGTGGACATCGTGGGCGAACTGATCGAATCCCACGGCATCACGGACTATTTCGTGGAGATTGGCGGCGAAGTGCGGACGCGTGGCATGCATCCCGAAGGCCGCGCCTGGCGGGTGGGTATCGAGCGCCCGGCCGACAACATGCTGGCCAGTCAGGCCGCGCAACAGGTGGCAGAGCTGGGTGATGCGGCCATGGCCACGTCAGGCAACTACCGCAACTACATCGAGCGGGATGGCCAGCGCTTCGCACACATCATCGATCCAGCATCGGGACGGCCGGAAACGACCTCGGTTCTGAGCGCCACGGTCATCGCCCCGGACTGCATGACAGCGGACGCGTGGGCCACGGCCTTCGTCGTGATGGGAGCCACGGCAGCGTTGGAACTCGTCGAATCCGACCCGACGCTGGAGGCCTACTTCATCCTGGCAGGAGAGGGCGATGCATACGACATCCGCATGTCTTCAGGGATGTCCTCCTATCTGGCCGACTGATTCCGGCTGACAGTGCCCCGCCGACTGACAGCTTCCGGACCCTGTTTACTTCGCCTCAGGCAGCCGCTTCGGCCGCACTCCTCAGTTCGCGCTCGCACTTTTCGCCCGGCTTCTTGCCGCAGACGACGCACGGACCCAGTTTGTCGGAAAGCATGGGGTTGTTCGTGCCACAGGTACCCCGGAATTCGCCATCCTTGACCGCGATGATGCGAAGAGCAAGACCGCCTACGGCAAGACCGAGAACGACGGCAGCGACAATAACGACAATCAGGGTTTCCATGGGGCTTCAGCGGTGATGTGAGTGGCTGCTACGCCTGCCATTCGTGCGGGTTCGTAAAGGAGCGATGGAAAATGAGGTCCCCAATGCGCCCTGTCACCATGCGCCGCAACGGCACCTTAGATTGGGCCACCTGAACCAATCGAAACGAAACACTGTGGAACTCAATCACGACACGGACGGCCAGAAAGGAGCCTTTTACTGGATGGATGGCGGCAAGCGCCTCGGCGAATCGACCTACACCATGGCCGGTCGCGAGAAGCTGATCATCGATCACACCGAGGTGGACGATTCCCTTCGCGGTACGGGAAAGGGCGCCCAGCTCATCGAGGCCATCGTGGCGCACGCTCGTGAGAACAACCTCAAAATCCTCCCGCTGTGCCCTTTTGCCCGCGTCATGTTCCAGAAGAAGGGCAACGAGTGGGCCGACGTGCGGGTCTGACCCGTTTCAATTCTCGACGACAGCACCTACGTTGACAGTATCCCGTCATCAAAACGGTGCTGTCATGTCAAGGAAATCCACTGCCATCCTGTTGATGGTTGCGCTAGCCATGTCCCCTGCCGTCATCCACGCCCAGGAGTGGGCTCAATTCGATCGGTATGCAGCCGAGAATGCAGCCCTGCCCCCACCGGCCGCCGATGAATTCAGGGTCGTATTCATGGGAGACTCGATCACCGAAGGATGGAGCGCAGGCTATCCCGATTTTTTTGAGGGCAAGTCGTACATCAACCGGGGCATCAGTGGCCAGGTGACGGCGCAGATGCTGGTGCGCTTCCGCGCCGATGTGTTGGCGCTCAGGCCCAGGGTCGTTTTCATCCTGGCCGGCACCAACGATATCGCCGAGAACCAGGGACCGGTCCCACTCGAAACCGTGGCCGGTCACATTGAATCGATGGCCGAACTGGCCTGGTCCCACGGCATTGAGCCCGTCATCTGTTCAATTTTGCCGGCATCCCAGTATCCGTGGCGCGAAGGACCGGACCCGGCGACTGACATTCCCCGACTGAACGCGATGCTGAAAGCGTATGCGGAGCGCATCGGATTCCGGTACCTGGACTATTTCGCGGCCATGACGGACGGCGATAACGGATTGCAGGCAGACCTCACCACGGACGGTGTGCACCTCTCACGGATGGGATACGAGCGCATGTCGACGTTGGCGAATGGTCTTCTGGCCGAAATCACAGCGCAATAGGCCGTTAATGTAACTGAAAATGTTACATTAAATACGGTCCTGAATCCTCTGGGAGCCCGTTCTTCCGGTTTCTTCGGGCAGCGGTTCTTCCGGTAGATCAATGCGGCTGTCTGAATCGTGCTCGCGAGTGGCATCGGAACGATCCACCGTTCCAGTTTGCGTCGATGATTGTGTTGCAGCGTCCTCCAGCATCACGATCTGCTGCAGTTCGTCCGCGAGCTCGACCAGGGCGTCGTGTTTCTTTTCGCGCCAGCGGTTGTCGAGATAGTAGATGAGGGGGACCAGCAGGGCCGTCCATCCCACCATGGCGGCGGTGCCAAGCAGGGCCGACTTGACCACGGCTCCCGTGATGACGGCAAAGAGGGCTGCGAATGGCAGTCCATAGGCCCACGATTCGGTCTTGGTGCTGCCGATGCCGACCCGCTGACTGATCTCCATGCGAGTCCCCTTCTTGTGGGGCCTGAGCAGGACGGTAGTTTGCACCCCCGACAGGCTGGTATGCCGCCATTCCCGGGAGCGTCCGATCTGTTCGATCTTGCCCTGCCCCAACGACCCCATGCCCATGCCCATATCGTAGGACTCGCTTTCGAACCGGCGCTTGAGGGCAAAGACAACTTCTTCCCATTCGTTGTCGGTCAGGTCTGAAGGCAGCACACGGTCCACCCGGACATGGGTCTTCGTTTTGTTCTTGCCGATGGGCTTGCCACCGGTGTGCTCCAGCTCCAGGGCGGCCCGATGCAGGAACTGGGGGTCCAGTCCGGCATCGCCAGCGATGGCCTCCAACTCGGCCAGACTGAGCCCCTCCCGATTCCGGTCAGGGGACTCGGCCTCCTCGGCCTGCAGCTGGGCTGTACGCTCAAGCAGCGCCTGGATTTCCTTTTCGGAGTAGGTGCGGTTCGGGTCGGGCATGGTTCGGGTGGGACTGGGTGAACGGCCTATTCGTGCCGGTAGCGAATCAGCAAGACCGGGTCGGTGCTTTCGGCCAACTCGTCGCCGCACAGGCGGCAGGCCCACACGATCTTGTCCGGACGTCCACCGGAAACGCCCCAGAACACGCCGTACCAGAACTTGCGGGCCTTGCGGCGCGGGTGAGGGCTGACCCAGACGGATTTCAGGTCATGACCGCAAGAGCAGCGGGCCTCGGCAGTTTCAAGGGTATGGGAATCGACGGTGAGCATGGCAGGGTATCACTCCTCAAGGGCGCCGGGGATCCGGCACGCCATACCCAATCCAGACATTCGAAGCCGTATACTCTGTTCCGATCCTGTTTTCGTCACGTTTTGCCGCGCATGCCGTCTTTCTTCGCCCTCGCATTCCCTGCCCTTCTCCTCGTCCTGTTGACCGGTTGCGCGAAGCCAGCCGGTCCGGGTGTCGACGCCGCACCTTCTGAATCATCCAACGCCCCTGAAACGGCTCCTGCACCCGACCCGCTGGTGCTGTCCTGGACGTTCCAGACGAACGAAGGCGCGTATGGCATGCCCGAAACCGTCATCTATCTGAATGCGGGAGGCTTCCGGTTTCCCCTGGCTTCCGGTCCGGGCATGAGGGACATGACGGCGGATCAACGACTGCGATTCAAGGCGCCAGAAGGCGCGCTTGCGGCGGCGGGGTACTGGGCGGGGTTCGGGGTCAACCTGCTTGTGACCCAGGAGGATGGTGTAATCCGGGTCCTGCGGGCCATCTGGGACGAGGGCCGACCGGGGGAAGTGGCATCCGAATACCAAGAACTGGCTGCCGTGTCCGTTTCGGACATCCTGGCCCTGAGGAACGGAACCGATGCATGGGAAACGTGGAGCGGCTGTTTCGGGGGCCAACACGAGGTCACGACTTCGACTTTCGACATCATGGTGGAAAACAGCCAGGTGACGGCCGATGTCACACTCGTCATCGAAGACGACCGGAATGCCTACTATACATCGGCGCGCATGGTCGGGGGCGGTCAGCAGATCGGATCCTACCTTTTTGTCGAGCGGACGATTTCCATTGAAAACGATACCCAGAACGACGTGGCCATCTGGCAGCTGGACAATGCGTCAAATCCACAGGTCCTGACCGCGGACGGCAATACGTTTGCGCGGTGCACCTCCTGATGCATTCCTTACCCCCGCTCGCACGCTGATCAACCCTCCCACTCCATGGCACACGCTCCCGATGCACGTGATCCACGCGTTGCCGATGCCGTCAACCGCTACTGGCGTCGCAATGTGACCATCATGTCCGTATTGCTCATCGTCTGGGCGGTTGCAGGCCTGGGTGCGGGCGTTCTTTTTGCCGACACGCTGAATGCCTGGTCCCTGGGAGGCATTCCCCTGGGCTTCTGGTTCGCCCAGCAGGGCAGCATCATCGTGTTCGTGGTGCTCATCCTGGTGTACGCCGTGATGCTCAATCGTCTGGACCGGCAACACCACGAAGAGTTGGCTGCCATCGAGCGGGGGCAGTCATGAGCGTACAGACCTGGACATTCTTGTTTGTGGGCGTGACGTTCGGTCTGTATCTGGTCATCGCCTGGCTGGCGCGCGTCTCCGACACGAAAGGCTTCTATGTGGCCGGCCAGGGCATCCCGGCCGCGGCCAACGGGATGGCCACGGCGGCCGACTGGATGAGCGCGGCCTCGTTCATCTCCATGGCCGGCATTATTTCCACGCTCGGGTACGCCGGCGGAATGTATTTGATGGGGTGGACGGGAGGCTACGTGCTGCTCGCCCTGCTGCTGGCGCCGTATCTGCGCAAGTTCGGCCACTTCACCGTGCCCGACTTCATCGGGGATCGCTACCACTCGGATGTGGCCCGCATCGTGGCGGTCGTCTGCGCCATCTTCGTCTCCTTTACCTATGTAGCCGGTCAGATGCGCGGCGTGGGCATCGTGTTCTCGCGCTTCCTGGAAGTGGATGTCAATGTGGGCGTCTACATCGGAGTGGCCATCGTCTTCGTCTATGCTACACTGGGCGGCATGAAGGGGATCACCTGGACGCAGGTGGCCCAGTACTGGGTGCTAATCACTGCCTTCCTGACGCCAGCCATTGCCATCAGCCTGCAATACACGGGCACGCCCATTCCGCAGATCGGACTGGGCAGCGAACTTGTGGGTCAGGGTACGGTCCTTCTCGACAAACTGAACCAGATCCACGCCGATCTGGGGTTTGCCTCCTACACAGAGCCGTTCATAGGGAGTTGGGACAAGCTGAACGTGTTCTGCGTGGCGCTGGCCCTGATGGCTGGCACGGCCGGCCTTCCGCATGTCATTGTGCGTTTCTACACGGTCAAGAACGTGGCTGCGGCGCGATGGAGCGCCTTCTGGGCCCTTCTGTTCATTGCCCTCCTGTACCTGACGGCACCTGCCATCGGGGCCTTCGCGCGCTACGCGATGCTCGATGGGCTGCACGGAAAAACCGAGGCCGAGCTTCCTGAGTGGTTCCATTCGTGGGAGCAGACCGGGCTCATCCTGTGGCTCGATGACGGGGACGGAACCCTGGCCTACACGGGCACGGACGCCAACGAAATTTTCCGCAGCGGCAATCTGGGGACGGCGCAGGTGGCGGGCATCAAACGCGATCACGAGCGCTGGCTGCGTGGCGACTCGGCTGGGCGCGATGGCCGCGCCGTGCTGCGCCAGGCTGGCCTGAGCGGTCCGGACCGGGACATCATCGTGCTGGCCACTCCGGAAATGGCTGGACTGGCCGCCTGGATCATTGCCTTCGTGGCGGCGGGCGGACTGGCCGCGGCGCTCTCGACGGCCAGCGGCCTTTTGCTGGTCATCTCCTCAAGCGTGGCGCATGATCTGTATTTCCGTATCGTGAACAAGGAAGCCACCGAAAGCCAGCGGCTCCTGGTGGGCCGGGGCGTGATCGGTGTGGCCGTGATCGTGGCCGGCATCCTGGGCATCTATCCGCCGGGCTTTGTGAGCCAGGTCGTGGCGTTTGCTTTCGGGCTGGCCGCGGCCAGCTTCTTCCCGGTCATCGTATTGGGAATCTTCTCCAAGCGCGTGGGCACGGTACCGGCCGTGGCCGGGATGATTGCGGGGATCGGCTTCACGGCGGCCTATATCCTCGGCAGCGTGTACGGAGGATGGTCCAACTGGGCCTTCGGCATCGGGCCGCAGGGCATCGGTGTGGTAGGCATGGTCCTCAACTTCGCTGTTACCCTCGGCCTGACACCGTTTTTCCCGGAGCCGGACGAAAGCATCCAGGAGCTCATCATGTCCATCAGGGAGCCCGAAGGTGCGGGCCCCGGCCTGGACATCGATCACAGCATCGAGGCGGACTGAGGGTCTGGTGGCGTATCGGCAGGCGACGAGAACGCCTGCCACACCCAGCTTCCCACAACCACCAGGAAAGACAGCGCGCCGATCATGAGCAGTTCCATGCGCCAGGCTGCGGGCACGTAGCCGCGCGTGGTCATGACCAGCATCATGCCCACGATGCCGCCCATCACCCAGCCCGTTTTTTCGGCGATGGACGCGCCGGCCAGCAAGGGCATGGATGCCGTGCGCTTGCCCACCACCGAGGAAAGGCCGGCCCACATCCGGTCGGCATCCCAGCACACCAGGTAGATGGCCGAAAGCAGCATGAAGGTCGTGATCCACGCCGTGGCGCCGAAGCCTATCCCGTGCGTGACGAGCACGATGGAAAAGATGATGGGCACGAACATGACCGCGCCGAGCGTGGCCGTGGCGGGAATCAACAGACAGACGGCAGCCGCCACCTGCATGAATCCGATGAAATGCCAGAACGGGCCCGTCTGATACATGGCCTCGAAGAAGAAGCCTATCGGGTTCTCGACCGGCAGTTGGGTGAACCGGTTTCCCAGGAGCTTGACCATGCCCGTCGGAAAGAAGGCGAAGGAGAGGAGGAGCCGGTTCATCAGTGTGAAACGGCCCAGCCACGGTTGACGACGGGCCCAGGCGTGGGCGGAAGCAAGGGGAGCTGGCAGAGCGGACATGGGCGTGCGGATGGATTGTGTCCGCTCCTACGGGGGCCCCGTGTGCAGGTTACTGCTCGACCGATGCCCGAGCCCCGGGAAAGTCGCGCGTCATGAGCACCCGGTAAGCCATGTTCAATCCTCCGCGTGCTTCTGATCGACGGATGGCCCCGAGAGCAGGCGGTATCTCGTGTTCCTGAATAGGTTGGAATCCATGTTTTGCATAGAACGGCGCGTTCCATGGCACATCGGTGAATGTGCTCAGCGTGAGGGACTCATGGCCGCGCGAGGCCAACTCCTTCACGATTCGAGCCAACAACCGGCTTCCGATGCCGCGTCCTGTCCAGTCGCGACGCACGCTCAACTCGTGCAGATGAGCACCGCTTTCCAGCCAGATCACCAGACCGAAACCCAGAATGTACCCGGTGCCTGACTGCACGCTCCACACCAGGTGCTGATCCATGGCTACCTTGAAGCGGGAAGCGGGCAGTCCGCCTGCCGAAGTCTCCGCTTCGTGCCTGGTGCCTGAAAACAGCCGGGATGCGTCCTGCTCGATTTCCATCAAGACAGGGATATCAGTGTATCGGGGTCGGACAAACAGCATCGGCTCGTTCATGACGAAGCCAACGATTCAAGGGCCTTCAGGTGCCTCGGGTCCCGACACGCTTCCTGTTGCGAGGGGTCTGCGGCACAACCGTCCCGTTCAGCCTGCCACCACCCGCGCCTCGGCAACGCCTTCCGGCATGCCGTCTCCAGAATGCCCCCACCAGCGTTCGGGAGCCTCCTCTTCGATGATCTCCATGGGAAGTCCCTGAGCTGCGGCCTCGATTTCGCCTACGAAGATCTCATCGGCGCGAGCCACCCACTCCCGGAACGCGGACTGGTCGCGGGGAGTGATGTGGCGCAGCTGCTCCAGGTCGAACATGGCCGAGGCATAGGCGCCTCCCAGCAGCGAAGCATCCAGCGCGTTGCACTGCTGTTCGATGTGCGTAGGGACCATGAGAAGCGGCTTTTCAAGCCACATGGCCTCCGCGGTGGTTTCGAATCCTGCTGTCGTGGCCACGCCGGAGCACTTGGCCATCATCTTCAGGAACGTCTTGTCGTTCAGATGATGCAGCGTCAGGTTGTGCAGGATCGGATCATCCGCTTTCTTTTCCGGGTGGGGAAGGAAACAGTGGACCGGCATCTCTCCATTCTCCTCACACCACTCGCGGATTTCGTTCAGGAGCTCCGGGCGCCACACATAGACCAGCAGGAACGGCGGCTGGGGAGAGGAGGGTTTCAGGGCAAAGAGCTCCTCCCGCAGAATGGGTGGCACGACGCGCACCTTGCGGGCCGGGAGACCCCGGGCGGGATACAGGCTCAGCGCCAGCAGCCGGTCGGCTCCGGCAGCCGTCAGCCGCGTGAACATGACCATGCCCTGCCGTTGCAGGCGCGTTCCCCGTGAGAACGGGTAGCGCGGATGGTGGAACATGTACTGATGGGCAATGGCCACCTTGGGAATCCGTGGCTGCGAGGACAGGAATCCGAAGAGTGGATCGTAGAAGTTGACGATGACATCGGGCCCGGCCCGCTCGATGCTGTCCTCCATCTGCCGCACGCTGTCCACGTAGCGCGGAGCCAGGCGACCGGCCGACACCGTGGTGCCCCAGACGTCGATGGCTCGGGAATTTGCCGTGAGCTTGATGGTGGGGCTGGCGTGCGAGCGGATGTCGCAGTTCATCTTGTTTCGGAAGAACTCCGGTACGGTGGCGTTTTCTCCGTGACCGACTTCGCATCCCACGATTTCGTGACCTGCCCGGCGGAGCATGCCGGCCAGCGCGATGGCCTGTGTCATGTGTCCACGGCCTTCGCCCTGGACATTGAAAAACACCTTCAAGCCCATCAGGATACCTCTGCGATTGTGGGTTCTGGCAAGACCATGTCCGGCACCCGACCGGGCAAACCATCCCCGCGGGTGAACAACTCGTGTTGACCTTCGGGGACGCCTCGATCGAGGGCGTACCGCTCTCGCGTGTCGGCGTCTGTCCAGTCGATGATTTCCAGGCGACCGTCGAGGTGTTCGACCAGCGCCGTGCAGCTTTCCACCCAGTCTCCCGTGTTCAGATACTGGATACCCTCGATGGTGCGCATTTCAGCCTGGTGGATGTGACCGCATACCACGCCATCAACACCTTCCTGCCGCGCCCGCGCGGCTACCAGGTGCTCGAAGTCATCGATGTACTGTAGTGCTTTCTTGGTGCGCTGCTTCAGGTAGGCCGACAGGGACCAGTAGGGCCGGCCCAATGCCAGACGGACCCTGTTGTAGATGTTGTTGAGTCCAAGAGCAAAACCATAGGCGATGGCGCCCAGAATCTGGAGCCACTTGGCATACCGGATGATGCCGTCGAACTCATCGCCATGCAGAACCAGCAGCTTTCGCCCGTCCAGAAGTTGATGAACAGCTTCGCGTTCGACCAGGATGTCGCCGAAGCGATGGTCCGCATAGTCGCGTGCAAATTCATCGTGGTTGCCCGGGATGTAGGTGATCCGGGTACCCTTCCGGCCTTTTCTGAGGAGCTTCTGGACCACATCGTTGTGGGACTGATTCCAGAACCAGTTGCGCGAGTGCGCCCAGCCGTCGAAGATGTCGCCGACCAGGTAGAGGTCCGTGGACTCCACGCTTCGAAGGAAGTCGAGCAGATCCTCGGCCCGCGTGTGTTTGGTGCCCAGATGAACATCTGAAATCCAGATGGTCCGAAAGCGCGTGGGCTCGCGCTGGATGGGGAGGGACATGTCATGCCCGGTTGATGGATCCCTGCACGATCACAGCATCAACCTACCTCCGTTATTGTACCACAACGTTACCAGCGCGTTATCGAACTGTAACCACCTGAGCGTGTGCAGCTGCCGTTATTGGTGGGTCATGACAAGCCCGTCAGCACCATCACGGTCAGGAAAACGACGGCCACGAAGGAGAGCATCACGAAAAGCGGCACCATGAAGCGCAGCCATTTTTCGTAGGGGATACCGGCCAGGCCGAGCATGCCCATCAGGATGCCGGACGTGGGGATGATGGTGTTTGAAAGGCCATCACCCGTGGTGAAGGCGAACACGGCGACCTGTCGTGAAAGGCCCAGAACGTCGGCCAGCGGGGCCATGATGGGCATCGTGACGGCGGCCTGACCCGATCCGGAAGGGATGAAGAAGTTGAGGGCACTCTGGAAGACGAACATGCCCGAGGCGGCTACGGTGGAGGGGAAGGCCGCCAGTCCCTGCCCGGCGTAGAACACGATCGTGTCCAGGATGAGTGCGTCGTCCATCACCACCTGCACGCCGCGCGCAAAGCCCACGACGAGCGCGGCAATCACCATCTCTTCCATGCCTTTGGCCAGGGAGCGGGCGGCTTCGTTGACGGGGATCTTGCAAATCAGCGCGGCCGCAATGCCCATGGCCAGGAAGCCGCCACCCATTTCCGCCATCCACCAGCCGTAGGCCTGCACGGCATACAGGATGAAGCCGAAGATGCCCACGCAGACCACGAGCGTCCATTTGTGACGGGCGTTGAATTCCGGCACATCCACGTCGGCTCCGGCCAGTTCGAAGCGATCATCCGGCATGAACGAATTGGCACGGTCCGCCTTGACGCGAGCGCCGTAGCGCAGGAGGTACCAGATGGCTACGCCCAGGCAGGTGAAGAGGAAGACCGAGCGGTAGACGATGAGCGAGTTGAGCGGCAGTTCGGCAATGCCCTGCGCTACGTTGACCGTAAAGGGATTCGTGGTGGCCGCCATGAAGCCGGTCTCGGCAGCCACGAAGACAAGCGCCATGCCGAAAATGCGGTCATACCCCAGTTCTTTGGACACGATCAGGAAGAGGGGCACCAACGGAATGAACTCTTCGCCCATGCCCAGGGTCGAGCCGCCGATGGCAATGACGGTCATCAAGAGAATGGTCAGGAGCGGCCCTGAATCCCTGTACTTGCCCAGGAGGTGGTGGATGCCTGCCACGATGGCGCCCGAGCGATTCAAGATCCCGAACACGCCGCCCACCACAAAGATGAAGAAGATGATGTCGGCGGCTGCTTCCATCCCGCGCGGGATGGCGCTCAGGAAGCCCTGCGCGCCCACAGGAGCTGCGGCCCCCTCGGGCGCATCGGCGTGGAAAAGGGCTTCTACCGTGCGCACCTTGTCCACGTGCTCATAGCTGTCCGGCACGATGACGTTGCGCTCGAGGGGGCCGACCTGGATGGTCTGCCGCTCATAGAGGCCCGAGGGAATGAGCCAGGTCAGCACGCAGCAGAACAGGATGACGCCGGTCAGCAGCGTGAATACGTGCGGGATGTTGAAGCGGGACAGGAAGGACTTGGTCACGGGCGGCGGGGTTTGGTGCGGATTGAGCGCACCGCCAATCTACCCGATTCAGGCGCGTACCGGCAACTGCACGCCAGCTCGATCCTGCCTAGTCCGCCGTCCGCACGAAGTAGGCCCGGGGTTCGCCGACCACGCCCGAGAGCCGCATGGCAGCCCTGAGGGGTGCTGATGACATGTATTCGATCAGTGTGGGCTCGTCCGTGACACCGAACATCATGTGCACGTCGGTGGTGTCTCCGACCGGGTAGGAAACGTAGAGATCGATCAGGCCAGCCCGCTCGCGCGAACCGACGTGGCCGTCGAACACCCGTTTCCAGGCGTCGAAGTCACGCACTTCATGCTGCACGATGACGCGGCCCTTGAAGTCGGCCGGATCGAAGGAATTCGTGTATCCCGATGCCAGGACGGCTCGATAGATCTCGCCCTCCACGCCTTCGGTTTCCATCAGGCGAGCCAGATTCGGATCGACCATGAAGCCATGGGCAGCGGCCGGTCCCGGGGCATGCATCATCATCCAGACCACCGAGTCTTCCTCAGCGCCCTGCATGATGTACGAGTCGGTGATGCCCCACTCCTGACGCACCACGTCCATGTCGGCATGCACCTTCTTCCATAGGTCGTAGTCTTTCACCTCGTGCCCGAACACCACAAAGACCGACGTGTCGGCAGCGGCGGTGGCAACGGTGGGTTCATTGACCGGAAGCTGGGATGCCTCTTCCTCGGAGGCGCAGGAAGCCATCAGGAAGAGGGCTGGGAGAAACAGAAACAGGGCATTACGCATGGCGGGAACTCCCGGTGGGCTGGCTCGACGGGGCACGTGCATGACGCCCGCCCCATCGCAGCCGATCCGTGTTGATGGTGGGACAATGATCCGGGTATAGAATGGCACATGTCCCGGTCATGTCCAGCCGGGAGATCCCTTACGCGTTTGTAGGAAAATGCTGTTTCCGGGAGGGCGGTTTCGCAACTCCGATTACCTACTCGTCCGAACCGGCGTATCGATCCAACCCGGCCGGTGGTGTCCAGGGCATATCCGGCTCGAAGGCATTCCAGAGGATGCCTGATACCGCGCGGATGAGTTCATACCCTTCGTTGTCCACAGTCCAGCGGGTGTCGGATTGATCTGCCGTGATCACCGAGAACAGATACGGCCCGGAGGGAGCGTGAACCAGCACGACCTCGGACTTGGACGCGCTGACAGCGCCATTCTTGGAGGCGACTTGGATGGATGGGGGAATCTGCGAGAGGGCCTCGTCATCCCACCAGGGCCGTTGCAGGACGCGCAGCATTTCTGCACTGGCGGCCGGGCTGACCGCTTCTCCCGAGTAGATCATCTCCATGAGGCGCGCCATCTCGCGTGGTGTGGTCTGGCCCCAGCCGAAGGTTTCCCAGTCCCCCCGACGTCCCGGCGTGCGCGAGTTCATGCGGGTCCCTTCGAACCCGTGTTCTCCCAGCCAGGCGTTGATGGCCGTACCGGTACCAGCCAGTTCCTGCAGCCAGAGGCTGGCGGTATTGTCGCTCTTGGAGATGGAAAGGAAGACCATCTCGGACAGCGCGACGGTGGCGCTGTCGCGCAGTTCACCCGTGATGTCCCCGTCCGAATAAAAGAGCGAATCCACGTAGACGAGCTCCTGCTGGTATTCCAATTCTCCGCGGTCGATGCGATCGAACACGGCGACCATGATGGGCACCTTGATCATGCTGGCCGTGGGGTAGAGCGTGTCGGCATTGATGCCGATTTCCTGTCCCGTCACCAGGTCCTTGATGTACACGCCTGCGCGTCCGTCGAAAGCGTCAATCAGGGGGGCGATATCCGCCGCCACGTCGATCAGGTCGGGTCGGTCCGTGGTTCCGCAGCCCGACAAAAGAACGATGACAACGGCAAAAAAGGCTATTTTGGAGCGATGGAGCATGATTTGAATGTAACCCAAAAAGTTACATTAGTTTGGGGTGAGGATGGCGGCCGGTTCAGCGGACGTAGACGAGGATGCCGGTGCGTATGCGTGCGCCGGCCTGCAGCTGGTAATAGTAATTACCGGCCGGGAGACCGTCCGGTGGTGCCCAGTCCAGACGATGCGTACCGGCTTGCATGGACCGGTCCACGATCTGCGCCACATGCCGTCCGATGGAATCATAGATATCTAGGCGCACGCGGGCAGGAGCCGGAAGGGTGAAGGGCAACGTGACGCGCGCGGAGAATGGCTGGGGGTAGGAGGCCAGCGTTTCGAACCGCTCAGGAATGGCGCCGTCATCCGTACGCAGGACGGCCGCGCTGTTGAGCGTGAAGGGTAACTCAGCATCTACCTCAGCGCCGAAGACATCCACTGCGCGCATCCGGATGGTGGCTGGAGCGCCGGGTCTGAGCCGGGCGAACAGGGAGTCTCCCCTGACCAGGACATTCGTCAGGCCCTCCGAGGTTTCGAGCAGTGTTACCGAGAGAGGATCCTCGTCCGGATCCAGGAAATAGGTGGGGAGGAAGATGGCCACCGAATCGCCCGGCAGGAACTCGGGGGCAGCCACGAGCGGATTGCGCGATGGCGCCTTGTTGTCACGCACCACGATGACGAAGGACGTGTCGATCTGGGCGCCGCGCCCGTCACTGATATTGACGGCAAAGTAGCTCCGCCCATCCGCGCGGCTTTCCACGACCAGACCCTCCCGTGATATCCGGGCCTCGGCCACATCCGTGTTTTCATTGAACGTCCAGAAGCGCAGGGAGTCGCCATCGGGTTCGTCGATCAGTCCCTCCAGGGACCAGGAGCGGAGGGTACCCGGCGTCAGGAATTGGGGGTTGGAAGGCCATTCGGCAAACGCGGGAGCCTGGTTGGGAAGCACCTCCACGGAAATGACGGTTTCCGCCCAGAGGCCGTCGGGATCGGTGGCGCGAATGGTCACCTCAGCGGATCCTGCCTGACCGGGCAGCAGATAGATGCCGGATTCCAGGGGTTCCCAGGTGACAACGCGCTCGTCGCTTACCGAGGTGGTGAAGGTCATCCGGTCCCTGTTCGGGTCCTCGAAAAAGCGACCGTAGCTGAAATACGTCCGGCCCTTTCCGGTCCCGGTTTCGAACGATTCTTCGGCCACGAGGGCAATGGGAGCGCGGTTGGCGGGTCGCGCCAGGAAGACGCGGGGCTCGTTCCAGTCGCCCGTGCCGGCCGGGTTGGTCCCTCGCACGCGCCAGTGGTATCGGGCACCACGCTCGAGGGGCCCGACGCTCACCTTGTTGCCGCTCGTTTCGAAGGCGAAATCGACGTTGTTGAACAGCGAATCGGCGGACACTTCGACGTTGTAGCGCGCCCAGGGCAGGAGATCCCAGCTCAGGTTGATGGAGTCACGCTGGGCCTGCAGCAGGGTATCGGGACGGGGCAGGACGAAGTCCGGAAGGGGAATCCCTTGCGTGCCGCCGCCCTCTTCGTGCAGAAAGGCGGCCAGGAGGAGGGCATCGGATGCTTCGTTCGTCAACGAGCCCACGCCCACCGTAGAGATGACCGTGCGTCCAACGCGCGCGGCCAGTACGTGACCTGCGGAGGTAAGCAGGATCTCGGCGTCACCCGGCACGTCGAGGGTGCGCGGCGCGGGCCCGAGGTGTTTGAGGAAGAGGCCTTCGAGCGGGCCCGCGCCGCGCACCGAATCTGCCGGGACAGCAGGTCCCATAGAGATGCCCGTGGACGAACGCAGCCAGTCCTCGGCCTCAGCGCCGCTGACCGGCGTGCGGCTGAAGAGGTGCAGGGAACCTCCCCTTGCAATCAGCGCCTGCGCCAGGGCTACATCTTCGGTCCTGTCAAGCGGCCGGCCAAGACGCGCCATCCAGATGCGGTCAAACCCGCTGGCGGCATCTGCGGGGATGGTCCCGCGTACGAACTGCTCCCACCAGGAAGGCTCTTCGCCGAACGTCTCCAGAAGTGCCACATGTTGGTTGGTCCGGGATCGTCCGTCATCCTCAGTCAGGAGCAGCAGCGACCCGGACGTCTCGAAAGGCGCGGAAGAGTAGAAGGCGGGAAGCAGGCGCTCGGACACATTGCCGGCCGCGTCCTCCCCACGGACACGCAGTTGGTAGTCTGCAGGCGCACTCGGGTAGAACCGGGCAGAATGGATGCCGTCGCCTTGTACGTAGTCCAGGTCGCCCACCAGATCCCCGGAGTCCCGCAATGGAAACGTCGCGAGCACACGGGTCGTGTCGAAGCGATCCACCAGTTCCGCCTCGGCGCGAACGATACGGCTTCCGTCCAGGAAACTGGCCCGGATTTCCAGGTCCTCGCCGATCTCCGCATGGGAAATCCCCTCGCTGCGTACCGATGCCAGTGCCAGCGGGCCTTCCACATCCGGACCCGACACGGGGACGTTGATCGTATCAGCCAGCACCAGCGCGCCAGTCGAAGCACCCTGCCGGACTTCAAAAGGCACCCGAACCCGGGCGCCGTCGGGCGCACTGCCATCTACCCACAACACGGGAATCCGGAACCGGAAGCGCCCATCCTGCAGCCGAACCAGCGTCTGGCTCATGGACAATGCAGCCAGCCTGTCGGCCTCCACGCCCGACCAGGGTGATGCCAGTGCATCAAAATCCGTGTCCAGTACCAGCGCCGAACCCTGCAGGTCGATATCCGGATGGGCGTCAAAGAAGAGTTCGACACCCAGCAGTCCACCCGCCTGCACCGCTTCCACATCCACGGCCTGACTCTGCTCTCCCGATTGCAACAGGCGGGGTGAGGTGAACAGGCGCACATCATCGAGACGGGTGCGAGCCCGCGCCGAGAAATCGATGCGGCCGGCATCCTCTGGCAGGGTGATTTCGAAAGCGGCCGGCTCGATGTCGAACAAACTCGGATCGGCACTGATCGTGTACGTCCCGGCCGGCAGGTCATCGATCAGGAAAACACCATCATCGCCCGTGCGTGAGCCACGCTCGGCCGGGCCGGAAAGTCGGATGTTGATGCCGGAAACGGGTGTAGCGCCGAGGCGCACCGTGCCTGATACCGTGGACGTCACGGAGGCAGCCGGCTGCTCGACGGGTTGGCCCACGATCAGGGAGAAGGTCTGCTCTCCACGCACGAGGGATGTCGGCGCTGCTACCCGGATACGCACGGTGCCGGCCCGCGCATCGAAGACGACCTGCTCGACATTGTCCCGGGTATTCACGCCCGGAGTGGCAGCGTCTCCCGGTCGCGCGGGATCCAGCACCCAGGGCAGGTGCTCGGCACCATCCTGCGAGGCCGTCAGGTCGAGGTCGTGGACCAGCGTGGGCGCCGGGTTGTTCAGGACGGGGTCGGTAACGGCGCCGGCCGGATCGGTCCAGACGAGCGTGGTTCGAAGTGTCAGGTCGACGGGCAGGGACAGCTCATACTCCACGACCTGGCCCGCTTGCACAGCGCCCTCGAACACCCAGGCCGGGAAGGGGCGCACCGGCGCAAAGATGCGGTCCGCATCCGCGGATTGTTTCAGGTGCTGGGCGGCCCGCTCGGCGTTCAGATGTCCCCATCCGAAACGGTAGTCGGGACCGGGGTGCTCCCCGGCCTCGTCGGTGCTGTGGATCAGGAGCGCCTTGATGGTGGAGGCCAGCGGCACACTTCCGGTAAATTCGCGCATCCAGAGCTCCTGCAAGAGCGCAGCGGCGCCGGTCACGACCGGCGCCGCCTGCGACGTGCCGCTCGAAGCGCCATAGGCCTCATCGCTGCCTGCCTTCGCAGACAGCAGCGACATGCCGTTGGCCACGAGGTCGGGCTTGATGCGCCCGTCATCGACAGGGCCCCAGCCTGAAAACTCGGTCATCACCACATCATCCGGACCCTCCACACCCCACGGGGCATCTTCCGTGGCGCCCACCGTAATGACATTCTTGGCCACCCCGGCATCCCCGATCGTGTCGAAGCCCGATGCCCCACCGTCCCGATCCCTGACATCCGTCGATAGCCGCCAGCCATTCTCGAATACATAATGGGGCGCGCCGTTGGGCGGCCCCTGACGCTCGCGCTCATTGCCGGCCGATTTGACGATGACCAGATGGGCGGCCGCGTCCGCCACTTCGTCCCAGGTGGAGGCTGGCAGGCCATAGTACCCGAATGCCGCATCTTCCCGCGTGGAAAGGGAGGGCAATCCCATCCATCCCCAGTATCCGTCCCCCAGGATGTTGGGTGTCCAGCCGACGGGATCGCCGTAGGAGTGGTTCGACACGAGGACCCCATCCAGTGCGGCTTCGGCCATTTCGACGATATCATTGGTCCAGTCGTGGCTGCGGATGCGGGCCGCGGGAGCCATGCCGC
>Ga0209273_10000201_pt1 | contig 103548 bp, 101 predicted proteins | sample tdAd471_FD_187126 | JGI IMG/M metagenome (GOLD analysis project Ga0209273, IMG submission 187126) | Marine sediment microbial communities from the Atlantic coast under amendment with organic carbon and nitrate - tdAd47.1 (SPAdes)... | ecosystem: Environmental > Aquatic > Marine > Coastal >... | reverse complement strand
GAATTGAAGGCCGAGGAGGGGCATACGGCGCTGCGCGTCGAGATGCTGCCGTCGCTGGCCGTGAAATGGTTGGTGCCGCGGCTGCAGGAATTCAGGTATGAGCATCCGGAGGTCGATGTCTGGCTATCGACACGCCAGGACATTCGTCCAACGCTGAGCAGCGCGCTGGATGCGGTGATTACGCTCGGCGACGGTCAATACCCCGGTCTCGCGTCGTGGGAATTGATGCGCGATTACGTCATCCCGGTGGCGCGGCCGCGCTTGCTGGAAGAATACGGCATGCCGAAGACCCCGGCCGATCTCTGCAATATGCCGCTTTTGCTCCGGCATTCGGGGGTGTTGTCGCCGGGTTGGGAATACTGGTTCGATTACGCGGGTGTATCGCCCGAGGTCTATCAGTCGGCGCTCCGCGAAGGAACCCGCTTTCCCGATACCAACATGGCCATTCAGGCGGCTTTCGAGGGGCAGGGAGTGGCTTTGGCGCGCAGTGCGCACGTGTGGGAAGACCTGGAGACCGGCCGCCTTGTCAGGCTGTTCGATATCCATTGTCCGTCGGATGTGTCGGTGTATTTCGTGTGCCGGACGGATCAGGCGGAAAGACCTGCACTGATCGCGTTTCGCGACTGGTTGCTCCGTGAAGCCCGGGAGTCGCAGGCCGCCTTCGATGCGGCGGAAAAGGACCCGCCAAGGAAAGCGGGGAAGAATTGAAAAAGGGCGCTCCCGACCGGCAGCGCCCTTTTCCTTAAAATCAGATTTCGCTCAGCATCGTCTCGGCGCTGGTTTTTTCGAACGTGCCTTCGTCGATGTGCATGTTGGTCACGGTGCCATCGTCGACGACCATCGAAAAACGCTGGCAGCGAAGGCCGAGGCCGCGCGCCGTCAGGTCCAGCTCAAGGCCGGTCGCCTTTGTGAAGTTCGCGGAACCGTCGGCCAGCATGGTGACTTTGTCGCCGACGTTCTGGTCCTTGCCCCATGCACCCATGACGAACGGGTCGTTCACGGAAACGCAGGCAATGGCGTCGATGCCCTTGGCTTTCAGGGCATCGGCATTGGCAACGAAGCCCGGCAGGTGTTTGGCCGAGCAGGTCGGCGTGAAAGCACCCGGAACACCGAAAATGGCGACTTTCTTGCCGGCGAAGAAATCGCTGGTTTCGACGGCGTCGGGGCCGTCCTCGGTCATGACGTTGAGCGTGACGCTCGGAACTTTGTCTCCCACCTTGATGGTCATTCTATCTCTCCCGGAGAATGTGTTTCAGAAATATCTTGGGCCGACATTGCGGCGTGTCTCACAGATAGGATTATTGGCCGCGCTTGCAAAGGTTTTTTCCTGCCGGCGTTATTTCAAGCTGTCGGCAAGCCGCGCCGGCGCGGCGCCTTGTAAGGCTTCCAACACATTGGAATCGCTAAGTAATTCAGGCAGTGCAATACCGCGCGGCGCTTTCGCGCCATAGACGGCATTAAACGGGATGCCGTAGCGTCCGAACGACGCCAGATAGGCGGCGATATCCGCATCGGGCCGGGTCCAGTCTGCCTGCATGGCGACCACGTCGGGGCTGTTCAGAAGCTCCAGAATACGGCCCTGTTCCAGAACAAGCCGCTTGTTGACCTGGCAGGTGATGCACCAGTCGGCCGTGACGTCGACAAAGACGATAAGGTCCTTGTCGATAAGGCGGGGGATCGCCGCCGGATCGAACTTCTGCCAGCCGATTCGGGTAACGCCCGGTGTCGTGGTGTCGAGCGGGCCGTCGATATCGCCGATTTCCGCCGTGGTGATGGCCGCCATGGTCGCCAAGACAAGCGCGAAGGGTGTCGCCTTGCCGAGCTCCGGGACGGTGTGGATCACCGGCCCCAGCCAGACCGCGGCGGCGACCAGCAATCCACCGGTCAGCACGGCGGCAAACATGCCGGCGGCGCCGGCAAGCACGCTCAGCAGCCAAAGCGCGGTCGCGGCCAGTGCCAGTCCCAGAACGAACTTAAGCCGCACCATCCACGGTCCGGGTTTCGGCATCATGGTGACGAGGCGGGGCACCGCCGCGATCAGCAGGTACGGTGCGGAGAGGCCGAGGCCGAGGACGGCAAACACGGCGACGATATCGCTTGGTCCGCGCGCCAGGGCAAAGCCGACCGCGGTCCCCAGAAATGGGGCCGAACAAGGCGTTGCCAGCAAAGTTGCGAAGATGCCCTGCAGGAAGTGGCCGATGACACCGCCGTGGCGTCCCACCTTGTGTCCGGCATCGGCGACCGCGCCGGGCAGACGGAACTCGAAAAAGCCCCACATGTTGCAAGCAAACAGCGTGACCAGAAATGCCATCACGATGAGGAACCACGGCTGTTGGAACTGAATGCCCCAGCCGATGCCCGCACCTGCCGACTTGAGGCCGATCAGCGCCAGCGCCAGCGCCAGAAAGGCGAACACGATCCCGCTCGCAGACGCGAGAAAGCTGAGCCGTACAGCGCCGGGGGTGTTGCCACCGTGTTTGAGCACGCTCAGGAATTTGAGCGACAGCACCGGCAGGACACACGGCATCAGGTTCAAAATCAAGCCGCCCAGAAAGGCGAACAGAAGGATCACCGGCAGGGTATGCGTCTTCGCGGCTGCCGGGGCTGCGGCAAGGTCATCCGGCGCATACGCCTTCGCCGTCGCCAGCTCGACGTCGGCTTCCATGGCTCGGCCGCTATCGAGCAATGTCAGCGTGAACTTCTGTCCTTGCAGCTTTTGCGCGGCATCGACGGGGGTGCCGGTAAAGCCGGAAACGGCGACACGCAATACGGCCTCGCCGGCGTTGTTGTCGATGCGCACGGCTGGTGCGCCGTAGCCGAAACCGACCGGTCCTTCGACATACAGATCCGGTGACTTGAACGGGATTGGCGATGTGGCACGCGCAGCGATGTAGAGGCCTTTGTCAGATGCCTCGGGCCAGGCCGATGCGATCTGCAGCCGGGCCGCTTCGGCACCGCGCGGCACGCGGGATTCATATTTGCCGATCACATGCGCCAGCGCCGTCGGCGCGCCGTCGCCGGTGGGCAGGGTCATCGCCAGTCCGGCGTCGTACGGGATGCAGATTTCCTTGCACGTCAGATAGCGGACATTGGCCTTGATCTCGGCGGCGGCGGAAGGGTTGGGGGCGGCGATATCGAACGGCAGGACAACGGTGTTTTCGTAACCCAGTGTTTCCAGCCCGAGCACCGAAAATCGTTCGGGGACCGGCCAGCGCAGTGGTCCGAATTCGGCGTTTTCCGAGCCGCCGAATTCCGGTTGTGGCGGAAATCCGGCATCGCCGGGCGAGCGCCAATAAACCTTCCAGCCAGGTTTCATGCGAAACTCCAGGCCGGCCAGAACCTTGCCGTCCCGGCCCAGACTGTCGCGCGCCGCGATCAGGCGCACCGCGGATTGTTCCTCCTCGGCCCACGCCGAGCGCGCAATGTCGGCATGCGCTTTGCCGCCGGAAAAGGCGGAAAACAAAACAAGCAGCAGAAGTGCGGTCAGGCGGTTCATTTCAGTCCGGCATTGATCGTTTCCGTGTACCCGTATCATTCGCCACACTCTGGCGGGCAACACAAGGGCGAACCCCGACCTCACGCGATATTGAAAAGGCCCGACCGGCGCCATGCCGCCGTGCTTTTGCCAGCCCGGCTGCGTATGTCATAATGGTGCCGCATTCGCCGGGCATAAAATCTTGTCCGAAACCGCGAACTGACGGAGATGCACGTGAGAGGTTTTTTGCAGGAAGGTTCCAACGACGACGCCTACCTGACCGGGCGGTTTCTGGTGGCGATGCCGGGCATGCAGGACGACCGCTTTCAGCAGACCTTGATTTACGTCTGTGCGCACGGTCCCGAAGGCGCGATGGGTCTTGTCGTGAACAAGCCGCTCGAAAGTATCAGTTTTCCGGACCTGTTGAGTCAGCTCGATATCACCATGCCGCCGGCCGGCGAGGGGATCGAGGTGTTGTTCGGCGGCCCTGTCGAAACCGGACGCGGGTTTGTGTTGCATTCGCCCGATTACATGCACGACGCAACCATGGTCGTCGATGACGAGGTTGCGCTGACGGCGACCGTCGATGTGTTGCGCGCCATTGCCGACGGCTCGGGGCCGCGCCAACGTCTGCTCGCGCTCGGTTATGCCGGGTGGGACGGCGGCCAGCTTGATGCCGAGATCAAAGCCAACGGCTGGCTCAGTGTCGATGCCGACCCGGCCTTGCTGTTCGATGCCGATATTAACACCAAATGGGAACGCGCCATGGCGAAGCTTGGAATTGATCCGCTGATGCTGTCTGACAAGGCCGGTCATGCCTAGAGGAAACGGCCCCAAAGGGCATCGCTCCGGCGGACAGGGCGGCAAGAAACCGAATCCCGGCAAATCCGATCCGGACGCCTTCATGCGTGACCTGATCGCGCGGATGGATGCGTGCGGCACGGCGGAGAAGCTGAACGATGAGGTGTTGATGCCGTTCGTTCTCGCGCTTGAAAAAGTCTGCGGTGCGCGCGGCTATGTCATGAACATTTATGGCGAGACGGCGAACATCGTTTTTTCCGGTAATGCCGAAGATGCCGAAGCCATCTATCAGATCGTCGAAGCTTATATGGACGATCAGCAGGACGACGGCTGAGCCGCCGCGTTCGCAATGACCACCGTATCTCCTGCTCTGACGACCTGGTTGTTCGTGACGTCGATCGATGATGCGCAGATCCGCGCCGCCGCCGATGCCAGGCCTGACTGTGTGATCGTCGATATGGAAGATTTCACCCCGCCCCGACTTCGCGCACAGGGGCGGAAGAATCTTGCCGCGACGCTGCGCGTGATCGCCGACGCGGGCGTCATGCCGTGCGTACGGATCAATCCGACGGGCAGCCCCGACCATGCACCGGACCTTGCCGCCGCGCTGGATGCCGGGGCGCGGGTGATTGCCCTGCCGAAGACGGCATCGTCGGCGGAGCTTCACGCGCTGCACGATGCCATCGCGCGTCATGGCGGGGCAGCGGACGCGCGGCCGGCGATTCTGCCGAATATCGAAACGGCGGAAGGCCTCGTGAATACATACCGTATCTTAAGCGACGCACCGCCACTCATCGGCTGTCTGATTGCGTCCGAGGATATGACGACCAGCCTTCGCGCGCCCCGCGATCCGGCGGGGACCGCCATTCGCTATGCCCGTGAACGGTTCGTTGTCGAATGCCGTGCCGCCGGTATCGAGCCGATCGACTGCCCGTATACCTGGGCGGATCGTGACGGTCTGGTGGCCGAGACGACATACGCCAGGGCGCTTGGGTATCATGCGAAGTCGGCGGCGCGTGCGGATCAGATCGCCGTCATTCGTGAAATTTTAGAACCCGGTGCCGCCGAGATCGATCATGCGAAACGCCTTGTCGCGGCATTCGAGGCAGCCGAGCGTGACGGTCGAGATCGGGTCGAGGTCGATGGGCAGATTGCCGAGCGCCCGTCGTATCTAAATGCGCTGGCGCTGCTGACGAGGGCTGGTAACGGCGGCTAGTCCCGTTCGCTCGGATCGACGACGGCAAGTTCGATCACTGCGCCGTCGACAATCAGCTTTCCGGCGTTCTCGAAATTGACGGTAATCTTGTCGCCGACCACCGTTTGCACCCGGCCCAGCCCCAGTTCGGGCGCTTTCGGGTGACGGACGAACGAGCCCTGCGAAATCAGAAAATTTCCGGGATGCAGCGCCATCGCGTCAGTTGAAGCGGGCGCTGAGGGTGTCGGCAGATTCCAGTCCCTGCACCGGGCCGATGGCGGCGACGCTGGGCGTGCCCTGGAATAACCGCCTGGCGACGGCGCTGACGGCTTCGTCGTCGACGGCGTCGATCTTGGCGACGATTTCCTCCGGCGGGATCGGACGATCGAACAGCATCAGGTGCCGTGCCATCTGTTCGGTCCGCGACGACGTGCTTTCGCGGGCCATGAGGATGCTCGCCTTGAGTTGCGCGCGGGCGCGCTGCGTTTCTTCCGGGGTCAGGCTGTCGGCAACTTTGTGCGCTTCTTCGGCGAGGATCGGGATCAACTCGCCCAGATGCTCTTCGCCGGTACCGGCATAGATGCCGAAGATGCCGCTGTCTTCATAGCACGACAGGAACGAATAGATCGAATATGCGAGGCCGCGTTCCTCGCGAATTTCCTGAAACAGGCGCGACGACATGCCACCGCCGAATACCGTCGAAAGCACTGACGCGGCATAGAAATCGTCGTCCTTGTAGCCCATTCCTTCGAGACCGAGAACGATATGTACCTGTTCGAGATCCCGCTCCAGTCGTACATCCCCGCCATGATATTTCGCCTGCTCGCGGTCGTTCTGGGCAAGCTTGGGTAACGGGGCAAAGGTCTCGGAAATCAGTTCGACCAGATGGTCGTGATCGACCCGCCCGGCGGCACAGAAAAGGCTGTGCGGCGCGGTATAGCTTTGGTTGCGATAACCGTCGACATCGTCGCGTCCGAGCGAGCGGATGATGTCCTCGGTCCCGAGCACCGGGCGGCCGATGGCCTGTTCCGGAAAGGCGGCTTCCTGGAAAAGGTCGAAGACGATATCGTCGGGCGTATCGTGCGCCTGATGGATTTCCTGGCAGATGACGGACTTTTCGCGCTCCAGCTCGCCTGCATCCATGGTCGCGTGCATGACGATGTCGGAAACAAGATCGACGGCAAGATCGATGTCGTCTTTCAGCACCTTGGCGTAATAGGCGGTGTTTTCGCGCGAGGTATAGGCGTTCAGATGCCCGCCGACGGCTTCGATTTCCTCGGCAATCTGGCGGGCCGTGCGGCGCTCGGTGCCTTTGAAGACCATGTGCTCCAGCAAATGCGAGATGCCGTTGACCTCGGCGGCTTCGTCGCGTGCCCCAATGCCGACCCAGGTGCCGAGCGTGACCGTTTCGACGTTTTGCATGCTGTCGGTGGCAACGCGCATGCCGTTATCCAGTGTCGTGACGCGGACGCTCACGATGCCGCCGCCGTCGCGTCGAGCGTATCGTCGACCAGCCCTTCGATGGCGTCGAGGCTGTTGTCGACGGTGACGGCACGCTCTTCGCGCTCATACAGATCGGCCATACGGTCCGGCAGCGGCGGGCGTACGCCGGTCGATGCTTCGACGGCGTCCGGGAACTTCGCCGGGTGCGCGGTGGCGAGAACGACCATCGGCGTGCCGTCGTGTTCGTTCCGGGCGCGCGCCGCGGCAAGGCCGACGGCGGTATGCGGATCGATCAGCATGCCGTTTTCCTGATACAGCGCGCGGATCGTCTCGGTGGTCTGCTTGTCGTCGAAGCGCGCCGCCGTGAATTTTTCCCGGACCTGATCCAGCATCGCCTGGTCGATACGGAAGCTGCCCTCGGCGCGGAATGCCGTCAGCGTGCTTTCGACCTTGGCGCCGTCGCGGCCCATCATGTCGAACAGCAGGCGTTCGAAGTTGGATGAAATCTGGATATCCATGCTCGGGCTCAGCGTCGGCACCACGGCGTCGGTGCGCATTTCGCCGCTTTCGAAGAACCGCGCCAGAATGTCGTTGGCGTTGGCGGCGACGACGAACCGTTTCACCGGTAAGCCCATTTTCATGGCGGCGTAGCCGGCAAAGACGTTGCCGAAATTGCCGGTCGGCACCGTGAACGACACTTCGCGGTCCGGCGCCCCCAACTGCAACGCGGCATGCACGTAATAGACGATCTGCGCCATGACGCGCGCCCAGTTGATGGAATTGACCGCGGAAAGATGATGGCGGTCGCGGAACGGGGTGTCGTTGAACATCGCCTTCACAAGATCCTGGCAGTCGTCGAAGGTGCCGCGGACGGCGACGTTGTGGACGTTGTCGGCGAGGACGGTCGTCATCTGGCGGCGTTGCACTTCCGAGACCCGGCCTTCCGGATGCAGCATGAAGATATCCAGCGTGTCCTTGCCCTTGCAGGCTTCGATCGCGGCGGACCCAGTGTCGCCCGATGTCGCCCCGGCAATGGTGACGCGCTCGCCGCGCGCGTTCAGAACATGATCGAACAGCCCGCCGAGCATCTGCATGGCGACATCCTTGAACGCCAGCGTCGGGCCATGAAACAGCTCCATCAGATGAATGTCGTCGCCGATGCTGACCAGCGGTGCGACCTCGCCGTCGTCGAACGTGGCATAGGCCTTTTCGATGATCGCCGCCAACGCCGCATCGTCGATGGTGCCGCCGACGAACGGCTGAATGACCCGAAACGCGAGTTCATTGTAGCTGAGGCTTTTCATGGCGCGCAGATCGTCAGCGCTGAGACGCGGCCATTCGGCGGGAACATAAAGACCGCCGTCACGGGCCAGGCCGCTCAGCAAAACATCGTCGAACGCAAGCTCGGGCGCACGCCCACGGGTCGATATATAACGCACTGAAAACCTCCCTTTCGGGGCGCAGAATCGGCTGCCCCTGGCACTTTCGCTAAACCTATCCATCGAAGCCGGGTGAAACAAGGACGACCGTTCGCGTCGTGATTGTTGAAGTGAGAATTCTCATCGGGCATGATTTAACCCGGAACCGCGCGGGAGGGTGAGCACGTGAGAATTCAATTATTGAAATACCTGTCGAGCTTCTTCGGCATTTTTCTGTTGATCGGCGCGCACGGCGCCGGTGCCTCGGAAAAGATCGTGATCGGCACCGGTGGGCCGACGGGGGTGTACTACGCCACGGGCCAGGCCCTGTGCGATTTGCTCAAGGCCAAGGGGATCGATTGTGCCGCACCTCCCAGCGGAGGCTCGGTCGCCAATCTGAAGGCCCTCAAAGCGGGTGAGGTCACCTTCGCCATGGCGCAGTCCGACTGGCAATTCCACGCCTACAAAGGCTCCAGCGAATGGAAGAATGATAAGATAGGTGACCTAGCAGCCGTATTTTCTGTTTATGCCGAACCGATCCAAGTGGTCGTCAACCGGGATGCCAAGATCAGGAACTGGTATGCGCTGAAAGGCCATAGCATCAACATCGGCAACCCGGGCGCCGGACATCGCCAGACGATGCAAGAAATGCTTGATGCGCAGCACTGGAAATTGGATGCCTTCAGCGCCGTCAGCGAACTGCCGTCGTCCGAGCAGGTGGACGCGTTCTGTGAAGGAAAGTTCGACGCTTTCGTCTATGCCGTCGGCATTCCGAATGCGGCGATGCAGCGCGCCGTCGCCGAGTGCAACGGCAACCTGATAGAGCCGCACAGCACGATCATACGCAAGCTAGCGACAGCGGCGCGGCCTTATTATTCTAAGGTCAAAATCCCCGCGAAGACATATTGGGACGGCCAGAAGAAAGTCGACACCTTCGGTGTCATGGCGACGCTGGTGACGCTTGAAGGTGCCGATCCGGCAGTGGTCGACACGCTTGTGAAAGCGGTGTTCGAGGATTTTGACGGCTTTAAGCTGAAGCACCCGGCGTATACGTCGGCGAGCCCGGAAGCCATGGTCCAGAGCGGGCTGAGCGCACCGCTGCATCCCGCTGCCGAAGAATATTACAAGTCCAGAGGGTGGCTGAAGTAAGCCTTTAAACCCGGTACTGTGCCAGCCATACGGTCTGCATGCCGCAATCAGGGTCCTCTGTGACATGCGAGATCACGTCGAAATCGTGCCGTTCCAATAGCTGGCGGTATTCGGCCCCGTCGAGACTGGCGTGATAAAGCGGCGTGTTTTGGTATTCCCCGATAGAAACGCCGTGCTCCGTTCCGCTGGTGAACAGAAGCGCCGCGCCTTGCATGGCATGTTTGCTGAACACCGAAAACATCTTCCGCTGGTCGTCATGCGGCAGATGAAAGAAGCTGTTCCATGCGATGATCCCGGTGAATTTCCGATACAGCGCCAAGTCACGCATATCGGAAACGATCCACGTTTGATCCGGCAATCTTTTCTGGCAGAGATCAATCATACCGGTAGCTGAATCGATGCCGGTAACGCTGCAGCCGTTTTCGACAAGGTGCCGTGCGATCGGCTCGGCCGCACCGCAACCAAGGTCGAGAATTTCAGGGTTCTTCGGCTGTAGGTCTAAGAACCGGTCCAGCCAGGGCTTCTCGATGACGGTCTTGCCGCGATCGCGGTCCCATTGATGCGCGTTTTGTTCATACAGCCGGATGATGTTTGTGGAATGGTCGATCATGGTCGAATTGCCGCCATACGACCCTCAATCCGGCAGGTAACGGGCTTTCAGGTGCGCCTTGAACGGCGCGGCTTCGAGCGGCCGTCCGGTGGCCTGTGTCAGCAGTGCCGGGCCGGAGAGCAGTCTGCCGTTGGCATGAATGTTTTTGCGCAGCCAATCGAGCAGAACGGAAAAATCGCCGTTTGAGACATTGTCCGGAATGCCCGGCTCGGCGGCGCAGGCCGCCTGATACACCTGTGCGGCTGTCATTGCGCCCAATGTATAAGTCGGGAAATAGCCGAAATCCCCATCGTACCAGTGAAGGTCCTGTAGGCAGCCCTGCGCATCGTTCGGCACGTCGACGCCCAGCAGGTCCTTGAATCCGGCGTTCCACGCATCGGGCAACGCGTCCGCTTCGAGGCGTCCGGCGATGATGTCTTTTTCGAGCCTGTAGCGCAGGATTACGTGCAGCGGATATGTTACCTCGTCGGCGTCGACACGGATAAAGCTGCGCTCGACCTTGTGATACAACTTCTCGATATTGTCAGGCGCCCACGCCGGGCCGCTGCCGTTGAACGTTTCGCGAATAACCGGCAATGCGAACGCCAGGAATTCCGGCGAACGGCAGACCTGCATTTCCATCAACAGCGATTGGCTCTCGTGGATAGACATGCCGAGCGCCGAGCCGACCGGTTGTAACCGCCATTGCTCGGGCAGGCCCTGTTCATAAAGCGCATGTCCGGTTTCGTGCAGCACGCCCATCAGCGCCGAGGTAAAATCGTCTTCGTCGTAGCGCGTCGTGATGCGTACATCGTCCGGGGTGCCGCCACAGAACGGATGGTGACTGACGTCCAGACGGCCTCGCTCGAAGTCGAAGCCGAGCACGTCCATGAATTTCATGCCGAGAGCGCGTTGCGTTTCCTCGGGAAACGGCCCTTCCGGCATCAGCGCCGGCGGCGATGACGCCTGATGCTCCAGTACGTCATTCAGGAAATCCGGCAGAAATGCTGCCAGGTCGTCGAGCACGGGATCGATATCCGCGGCGCGTCCGCCCGGCTCATACGCATCGAGAAGCGCGTCATACGGATCGAGGTCGATCGCTTCGCCGATCCGCGCGGCTTCTTCGCGGACGAGCGCGACCAGTTCCGTGAGCGGCGCAGCGGCAATCGAAAAATCGCTTTCGGCGCGGGCGCGCCGCCAGGCCTGATCGCAGGTGCTGGATGCCTTGGAAAGCTCGGTCACGAACGTTTCATCAAGCGCCGAGGCGCGCCGGAAAAGGCGTTCGATCTCATGCAGGTTGGCGGTCTGCCAGTCGTCGAGCGATGCGGATTCCTGTTTGGCGGCTGAAATCAGATCAGCGGTTTCCGGCTCGACCAGAAGGCCATGCGAAATCGCCTTCAATTCGGCCAGTTGCTCGGCGCGCGATCCGGCACCGCCGGTCGGCATGACGGCGGCATAATCCCAGTGCAGCACGGCTTCGGCCTCGCCCAGCAGGGCAATGCGCCGGAAGCGGGCTTCCAGTTGGTCGTATGCGTTGGCGAGAGGTGCGTCGGGCATGGTCCGGGCCGAACCCTAGACGACGGGAACGAACAGCAACCGGTCGGCGATCATTGCCAGGAAGATCATGAACAGATACAGGATCGAGAACAGGAACAGCGGCTTCGCCGGTTCCGTGCCTTCGACTTTCCAGAGCCGCCATGTGCGCTGCCAGAACATGACACCGAGAACGGCGGCGGTGATCAGATACAACCAACCGGAAACGCCGAGGAAGCTGGGTGACAGCGTGGCGGCGATCATCAGCACGGTATAGATCAGCATCTGGCGCTTGGTTTCGCGCTCGCCGGCGACGACCGGCATCATCGGTACGCCGGCGGCTGCGTAATCGCCGGTCCGGAACAGCGCCAGCGCCCACGAATGCGGCGGCGTCCACAGGAAAATGATCATGAACAGCGCGATCGCACCGGGATCGATGGTGCCGGTGACGGACGCCCAGCCGACCAGCGGCGGAAATGCACCGGCAGCGCCGCCGATGACGATGTTTTGCGGCGTGCGGCGCTTCAGCCACGCGGTATAGATGACGACATAATAGAAAATGGTCATTGCCAGCAGGCCACCGGCAACCGTGCCGACATTGACGGTCATCACGGCGACGGAACCGACGGCAAGAAACAAACCGTAGAACAAGGCCAGCTTAGGGTCCATGCGTCCGGCGGGAATCGGGCGGTCCTGGGTGCGGCGCATGATGCGGTCGATGTCGCGGTCGTACCACATGTTAATGGCGCCCGCGGCGCCTGCGCCGATGGCGATGCAGAAGACCGAGATCAAGCCGGTCTGTGCGTCTGCGCCGCCTGGCGCCATAAGGATGCCGACCAGCGCCGTGAACACCACGAGCGACATGATCTTCGGCTTCAGCAGCACGGCGAAGTCGTTGATCCGGAACTGCGGCTCGTGCGGTTCCGTCGTCGTTTCGATATTTTCGAGTGTCACGTTATTGCGACCGATATCGCTCATTACATGTCAGCCTTAATAGCAGTCTTGGTGCTGTGTCCGCAGGAGACGGGTTATAGAAGATTGTCCCGGCAACTTCCAGACATTCCGAAATTTCCTATGCGGCGCGCGCCAACAGACGCCGCGCCGCGATCCAGATGAATAGAATGCCGCCCAGAACGGCGATTGCGCCGCCGATGCCGATGCCGGCGTGGCCGATCCAGTTGCCGAGCGTGTCCAGATCGAGCGCACCGGCGACTTTGCGGGGCGCACCGTAGCCGCCCGTGATGAACAGCCCGATGCTGTGCAGGAACTGCCCGGCACCGTACAGAATGATCGACGCCAGTGCCCCGCGCCGACGGACAAGACCCCGCTCCAGAAGCGGCAGCACGAACAGATAGAACAGCCCCATCAGGGCGACGTTCACGCCGCCGATCACGCCATGGTAATGCGCAGGGGTGCGGGTATCGCCGCCGTCGACGAAAATGCCGAGAATCCCGCCGGTAAAGAACACGCCGAGCGACACCAGGACCGTCCAGCGCGCCAGTTGTGCCGATCCGCCTTCGGCGCGCGTGCCGACGAGCAGCGAGGCCGTCAAAAGCAATCCGACGGCAATCGGCGCAGGTGCCAGCGCGTACTGGTACTGCGTGAACAGATACCGTTCATCGGCGGAGAGCGGGGCTGCGGCGAAAAGCAGCCCGAATCCAACGAGCGCCAGAACCGCCAGTAACGCGGCGGCGGACATCGTTATGCGCGGCGAAATCGCCGGGCGTCCAAGCGCGCGCCCGCCCAGTATCGCCCATGCGCCGATCATGACCGCCACGTTCAGGAACTGCAGAATGTGCCCGCCGGCCCAGAAGATATCCTCATTGTCGGCGGCGATGGCGGGCATGCCACCGGCGCGGTTCCACGAAACGGCGAAGGCGGCGATCGCGGTCAGGGTAATGACGGCCGATGCGATGCCGACCGCGCCGACCGGCTCCAGCGGGCCTTTTCGGACGAAGCCGTTGGCCAATGTGCGGGTGGCGGCGGTCGCAGCGGCGAATGCAAAGGCCAGAAGCCCCAGATAAAAAACCGGGTGCAGGATCGCCGGCACATAGTTGTTTTTGGACGGCGCGCCGTCGGTCATCGCCGATCCGGCGATCATGGCGACGCCGAGCAGCCCGCCGGCGAGTGCCATCCGCCCGAGACTACCGGCCAACGGGACGCCGTCGGATAAGCGCAGTGCGGCGACTTGCATAAACATGATGCCGGTGACGACGAACCAGACGATGAACGAGAAGTTCACATGAACGATCAGGAATTTGTCGAAATAGGTGACGAGCCAGGGATAGATATCGTCGGCGTGCATGACGCGGCCCAGCACCAACAGAAACGCGAAAACACCGGCCAGCGCCAGGGCGCCGACGGCGATCAGGCTCCAGGTGCGGAGTTCCTTTTGCGCCGATGTCGATGCGAGTGCCGGTCTAAAACCCTCGACTGGGTCCCAGCGTTGTTCCTGAGCCGGGCGCAACATCGCTAGCTGCCCTGATACGGGTACATGTGCACGGCCATGACATAGACGACGACGCCGGAGATCCCGACATACATCCACAGTGGCCAGGTTATGCGGGCGAGCATTTTATGTGCGTCGAAACGTTCGCGAAGGGCCCGCACGACCGTGATCGGCACCAGCGGTACAATGGCGATGGCGCCCAGCACATGGACCAACAGAATCGTGAAATAGACATAACGGATCGCGCCTTCACCGCCAAACTGGGCAAATCCGGCGTTTAGCTTGTAAATGACGTAGGACACCAGAAACAGCGCCGACGCCGCCAGGGCGCAGATCATCATCGCGCGGTGCTTGCGCCAGTCGCCGGACTTGATGAAGTAGTAGCCGAGCGACAGGAATACCACGGACACGCCGTTGAACAGGGCGTTGGTGTGAACGAGCTGGTCGAAATTCATGTTGGAGCGTTCCCCGCCGGCGTTATTGCAGCGGGTTTCCCGACAGGCGGAAGAAAATGCTCGCGTACATAATGATCGCACTGGCTGCCAGAACGACCCCGAGAATCACGTTTCTGCGTTTCAGGTTTGGTGAAGATTCGCTGCCGTTTCCGGCCTGGTCATGTTCGTTCATGGTGCTGCTCTCGATGTTCATTGGGCTTTCGGTTCGATGGAGCCGCCGTTACGCGGACCGTTCCTGGCCGTGGATTTAGGCGTTCGGGGCCGAAAATGCACGGACTTTGTATGGTACGACGCGCGGCGTCATTTGGATTTTTCCCATGTAACCTCTTGTCATTGCACGAGATCGTGCTCAAAATCAACGCGAGAAAGATGTAAAAATATAAGGCCTGAATGCGATTGGCGACTTGCCCCGTCGCAATCACGGCTTTAAAAACACGCTCAGGCACTTTGCGCGCCGTGCGAAGTGTCAGAATAATTAATCCAAGGCGGCTCGATTGTGGGCGGCCAGCAATCAGGTGAGACGAATGCGAAACAAGCTGAAGATTTTCGTGCCCGCGCTTGTCGGCGCGCTGATGACCATAGGGCCGGCGCTGGCTGGACCGAATGGTGATGTACGCTCCGCGCCGTGGCAGATGTGGTTGCAGGAGCCAGCCTCTCCGACGGCCGATCGGATCGTCGGGTTTAACGTCCAGCTCATGGTGATCGAAACGGGGATCGTGATCTTTGTTCTGGCGCTGATGGCTTATATCGCTGTCCGCTTCAGCGCCAAGAGGAACCCGGTTCCGTCGAAGACGACGCACCACACGGGCCTCGAAGTCGCGTGGACGATCATCCCGATCCTGATTCTGGTGGGTATCGCGGTGCCGTCGCTGAAGCACCTGTACTTCGCGGATCGTACACCGAACGCCGATATGACGCTGAAGATCACCGGTAACCAGTGGTACTGGACATACGCCTATCCCGATCAGGGCGATTTCTCGTTCGACAGCATTATCGTTGCCGACGAGGACCTGAAAGAAGGCCAGCCGCGGCTTCTGACCGTCGACAACAAGGTCGTGCTGCCGGTGGAAACGAACATTCGCCTTTTGCTGACGTCAGCCGACGTCATTCACAACTGGGCGATCCCGTCGCTGTCGGTCAAGATCGACACCATGCCGGGCCGGACCAACGAAACCTGGACGCGGATTCACGAAAAGTATGTCGGCAAGACGATATACGGCATGTGTTCCGAACTTTGCGGCGTCAACCATGGCTTCATGCCGATCGCCATCGAGGCGGTCTCGAAGGAAGACTTCGCAAAGTGGGTGAAACAGGCCCAGGAAAAATTCGCATCGGATGACACCAAAACGGACGACAAGGTACGCCTGGCAGACGCCGGCGCCACCCGTTGATCATCCGCACAGATATTTGAGGAAAGGGACGTAACATGGCGAACGCAGCTGACGCCCATCACGACGAACACGGTCACGACGACCATCACCCGAGTTTCTTTGCGCGCTGGTTCTGTTCGACGAACCACAAGGACATCGGCACCGTCTATATGTGGGTTGCCATGGTCGCGGCCATCATCGGCGGCGGCATGTCGTGGTACATCCGCCTCGAACTGACCGAGCCCGGTATCCAGTATATTCAGGACTTCCAGTTCTATAACGTTTTGCTGACGGCGCACGGCTTCCTGATGATCTTCTTCGTCGTGATGCCCGGCACCATCGGCGGGTTCGGTAACTGGTTCGTGCCGATGATGATCGGCGCGCCGGATATGGCGTTCCCGCGGATGAACAACATCAGCCTGTGGCTGTTGATCGTCGCGCTGTTCATGCTGTTGATCTCGGCGTTCGTGGCAAGCGGCGTCGGTACCGGCTGGACGGTGTATCCGCCGCTCTCAAGCAGCGTGTACCACCCGGGCGCAGCCGTCGATTTCGGCATTCTGTCCCTGCACCTTGCAGGCGCGTCGTCGATCCTGGGGGCGATCAACTTCATCGTCACCATCTTCAACATGCGCGCACCGGGCATGACCATGCACAAGATGCCGCTGTTCGTGTGGTCGATTTTGATCACGGCATTCCTGCTGGTTCTGGCTCTGCCGGTTCTGGCCGGCGGCCTGACCATGCTTCTGACCGACCGTAACTTCGGCACCCACTTCTTCGATCCTGCCGGTGGCGGCGATCCGATCCTGTGGCAGCACCTGTTCTGGTTCTTCGGTCACCCGGAAGTCTATATCATCATCCTGCCGGCATTCGGCATCATCTCGCAGATCGTGTCCACGTTCTCCAAGAAGCCGGTGTTCGGTTATCTCGGCATGGCCTACGCCATGGCGGCGATCGGTGTCGTCGGCTTCGTCGTCTGGGCGCACCACATGTATACCGTCGGTCTCGACGTCGATACGCGCGCTTACTTCACGGCGGCGACCATGGTCATTGCCGTGCCGACGGGGGTTAAGATCTTCTCGTGGCTGGCGACGATGTGGGGCGGCTCGATCGAGTTCAAGACGCCGATGCTTTATGCCTTTGGCTTTATCTTCCTGTTCGTCGTCGGCGGTGTCACGGGTGTGACGCTGGCCAACTCGTCGGCGGATCTGGTCTTCCACGATACCTACTTCGTGGTTGCGCACTTCCACTACGTGATGGCGATCGCGGCGATCTTCGCGATGTTCGCGGCGTGGTACTACTGGATCGGCAAAATGTCCGGCAAGCAGTACAGCGAAGCCTGGGGCAAACTTCAGTTCTGGATTTTCTTCGTCGGCGTTAACGTCCTGTTCTTCCCGCAGCACTTCGCGGGGCTTGCCGGGATGCCGCGCCGTATTCCGGACTATCCGGATGCCTATGCGGGCTGGAACTACATCAGCTCCGTCGGGGCCTTGATCACGGCGATCGGCACGCTGCTGTTCTTCGTGATCGTGTTCAAGACCTACGCGTCCGGCAAAAAAGCCGAGCAAAATCCGTGGGGCGAAGGCGCGACGACGCTGGAATGGCATGTGCCTTCCCCGGCGCCGTTCCACACCTTCGAAGACCAGCCGGACATGTCCGGCAAGGCGCCGGCCGAGTAAGCCGGACGACGGGACGAAACGATGGCGAACGTCAAACGCAAGAATGCCCGGACGGCGATGGTGTTATTCACCGTCGTCGCCGGCATGATTGGGCTGGCGTTCGCATCGGTGCCGCTGTACCGCATTTTCTGTCAGGTGACGGGACTTGGCGGGACGCCGGGCGTTCAGGCGAACGCGCCGGAAACGGCAACCGACATCGATTTTCATGTCCGCTTCGACGCGAATATCAGCCCCGATCTGCCCTGGCACTTTAAGCCGCTGCAGCGTGAAATGACGCTGAAACTGGGCGAAGAGAAGCTGGCGTTCTTCGAGGCGACAAACGATTCCGACAAAACCATTACCGGCACGGCGACGTTTAACGTGACGCCGCTCAAGGTCGGGCAGTTTTTCGTCAAGATCGACTGTTTCTGCTTCACCGAGCAGGTGTTGCATCCGGGCGAAACCGTGCAGATGCCGGTCTCGTTCTATGTCGATCCGGCGATCTATGAAGAAGTGAATACCCGCGACGTGAATACGATCACGCTGTCGTACACCTTCTATCCCCAAAAGGACGGGGAAAAGGTTTCGGCGGTGGCGGTTTCGGCGGCCGTGGGTAAGAAGGGCTGATAAGGGCGGTCGATACCAGGCCGTCCTGTCGTGAGTAATTAAACCCGAGGGGGAAAATACCGATGAGTGGTGCGAAAAGTCATCCCTATCATATCGTCAATCCGAGTCCGTGGCCGTTCGTTTCGAGCATGCTTGCTTTCGCCATGGCGATCTTTGCCATCATGTACATGCATGGCGGCTCGCTCATCGCGATGGTGGTCTGCCTCGTCGCATTGATCGTCGTCGCCGGGTTGTGGTGGCGCGATGTCATTGCCGAAGGCCTCAGCGGGCGTGACCATACCGAGGAAGTCCGCCATGGACTGCGTATGGGGATGCTGCTGTTCATCGTTTCCGAGGTGATGTTCTTCTTCGCGTTCTTCTGGGCTTACTTCAACGCCTCGATCCCGGCGCTGAGCTTTGTCGCTTCGCCGACGTGGCCGCCGGAAGGCGTTGTGCCGCTCGCGACCTGGGACCTGCCGTTCCTGAACACGCTGATCCTGCTGACGTCCGGCGTCACGGTGACGTATGCGCACCACGCGATCCGTCTCGGCGACAACAAGAAGGGCGCAACCGGCATTTTGCTGACGGTGATCCTCGGCGCGCTGTTCACCGCGTGTCAGGCCTACGAATATGGCCACGCTACGTTCGGCTTCAAGGACGGGATCTATTCGTCGACGTTCTATCTGGCGACCGGCTTCCACGGTTTTCACGTGCTCGTCGGCACGATCTTCCTGGGCGTGTGCTATATCCGCACACTCAAGGGCCACTTCACGCCGGAAGGCCACATCGGCTTCGAAGCCGCCGCCTGGTACTGGCACTTCGTTGACGTCGTGTGGCTGTTCCTGTTCACCGCCGTCTACTGGTGGGGCTCGTTCGGCTATGCCGGACCGATGGCTCACTAAGCGGGGCGTTGCAAAAACGACAAAGGCCGGCAGAGATGCCGGCCTTTTTCTTTGTGCACTGACGGCGTTCCGGTTGGATCAGATAATGCCGAGCCAGGACCACCACAGATAATTGAGCGGCACCACAACCAGCAGCGATACCACGGCCAGCGCAACGGTCATCTTTGCCCCGTCCCGGAGGTTGACGCCGCCCAGTTGCATGGCGACGATCAGCGGCGGCACCTGATACGGCAGGATCACGGTGGAATAGGCGATGACTTGGCTCATCAGCACGGTTCTTAGCGGAAACCCGGTAAGGTTGGATATTTCGTTGGCCATGGGGCCGACCACGGCGGGGACGCTGGGCGCTGTGGCGACCATGTTGACCACGGTGCCAAGGCCAATGATCGAATAGAACGACATCAGCGGCGCATCCTTGGAGAGCGGCACGTGCGCCAGCAGCCAGCCACCGATCCATTCGCCGGCACCCGTTTCGACAAGGACCGCACCGAGGCTGAGGATGCCTGCGACGTAAATCGCCGAGGGGAAGTTGACCTTGGACTTCACGTCGTTGCCGTCGACGATGCCGATTCCCGGCATCAGGCACACCACGGCGGCCGTCATGGCGACCCATGCCGGGGAAATATGGTGGATGAAGTCGGTCACCCAGAAAGCAAGGGTCACGGCGAGGATCAGTGCCAGCTTGTGACCTTCGGGCCTGAGCGGCTCGGCCGGTTCGACGGGTGACGTGTCGGTGTTTTGCGCGTCGCGCGGCCGGAACAGCATCATTACCAGCGTCACGATCAGGACGCCCTTGAATATCCCGTTCACCGGCAAGTGCATCAGCATGTATTCACCGTAATTGAAGGTCATGCCGAAAAGATTTTCAGCAACGCCGACGAGCACCATGTTCGGCACGTTTGCCGGCAGGATCGCGCTCGACGGCATCCAGCTTACGCAGGCGAGGGTCATGACGAGACCCGTCCGCTCGGGCGTGCCCCTCTCGTAACCCAGCCTGTCCGCCAGGGCGAAAACGATGGGCGCCAGAAGAATAATCCGCCCCATGGTGGACGGCATCAGCAGCGATAACGCGGCGCACACCAGCGCAATGCCGCAGACGGCGCGGAAATAACTGCCGGCGAATTGCGCCGTGATCACCGTGGCCAGACGCGCACCGACGCCTGTCTTCTGCACGGCGACCCCGATGATCAGGCCTCCGAACACCATCCAGAACGCCGTGGAATGAAATCCTGAAAAGACCACGTCGGCAGGTGCGACACCGATGATCATGGCCAAGGTAAAGAAAACCAGCGCCGTCAGGAACTCGGGGATGGCGACCGTTGCATACAGGCCGACCGCGAGCAGACCGAGTGCCGCGCCCGTCACCGCACTGGGCGGCACACCGGCGGGCGCGGGCATCAGGTACAAGATTGCCGCTGCGGCGGCGGCGGCCAGGGCGATCAGGTGAGAAGGCGAGCGGACAATGCCATTGAGAATACGCGACATGGCTCCGTTATAATGCGCGCAATGGTGCCGACAACACTTAAATGATCGCCAAAGCTGGGTTATGATGCTCTGAGCCGATGGGGAGGGACGCATGGCCGAGGACGGTAACGAGACGAACGCATTATTCGACGCCGAAAAGAACGCGAAGATTTATGCGGATTTCGTCGAGCGTTCCCAGCGTATCGTCAATACCTTCCTGGAACGCCAAAAGGCGGGCGAGAATTATTCCGTGGCCGACCCAGTCGAAATCGGCCGTATGTTCATGGACGCTTCCATGAAGATGATGTCGAACCCACAGAAATTCGCGGAATCACAGGCCAGGTTGATGCAGGGCTATGCCGAGTTGTGGCAGGCAACGGCCAAGCGCATGGCAGGCGAGGAGGATGTGAAGCCGGTGATCGAACCGGCGCGCGATGACAAGCGCTTCAAGGATAACGCCTGGAGCGAGGATGCGGTTTTCGACTTCATCAAACAGTCGTATCTGCTGACCTCCGACTGGCTGCGCAATCAGGTACAAGACGTCGAGGACACCGATCCGAAGACCCGCGAGAAGTTGCAGTTTTATACCCGTCAGTTCGTCGATGCGCTGTCGCCGACCAACTTTGCCGCCACCAATCCCAAGGTCCTGAAAATGGCGTCGGAGACAAAGGGCGAGAACCTGATCAAGGGCTTGGACCAGTTGCTCAAGGACCTGGAACGCGGTCAGGGCGAATTGCGTATTTCCATGACCGATGCGGATGCTTTCGAGCTTGGCAAGAACGTCGCCGTGACGCCCGGCAAGGTCATCTTTCAAAACGACCTGATCCAGCTTTTGCAGTACGAGCCGACAACCGAAAAGGTCGCCAAGCGCCCGTTGCTGATCGTGCCGCCGTGGATCAACAAGTACTACATCCTCGATTTGCAGCCGAAAAATTCGTTCATCAAATGGGCGACGGACCAGGGCCAGACGGTGTTCGTTATTTCCTGGATCAATCCGGATCAGCGCTATGCCGACAAACGGTTCGAGGATTATATGCTCGAAGGTCCGCTGGCGGCGATGGACGCAATCTCGGACGCCACCGGCGAAAATGAATTCAATGTCATCGGGTATTGCATCGGCGGCACACTGACGGCGGCAACGCTGGCGTACATGGCCGAGAAAAAAGACAACCGGGTGAAGTCGGCAACGTTCTTTACCACCATGGTGGATTTCTCCGAGCCGGGCGAATTGGGCGTTTTCATCGACGATGCGCAATTGAAGCGCCTCGACGAGCACATGGAAAAAACCGGCTACCTGGACGGCCAGTATATGAGCCAGGTCTTTAACATGATGCGCGACAACGATCTGATCTGGTCGTTCGTGGTCAACAACTACCTGCTCGGGCGCGAACCGATGGCGTTCGATCTTTTGTACTGGAATTCCGACAACACGCGCATGCCGAAGATGATGCACTCGCTGTATCTCAGGAAAATGTATCTGGAAAACAAGCTGGTGGAACCGGGCGGGATCGTGCTCGACGGCGTCGCTATCGATCTCGCGAAGATCAAGGTGCCGGTGTATTGGCTGTCGACCAAGGACGATCATATCGCGCCGTGGAAATCGACCTATATGGCGACGCAGATTTACAAGGGGCCGAAGCGGTTCGTGCTATCCGCGAGCGGTCATATCGCCGGCGTCATCAACCCGCCGGCGGCGGACAAATACTGCTATTGGACCAACACCAAAACGCCCGCCGATGCGGACGCGTTTTTTGACGGCGCGACCCAACACGACGGCTCGTGGTGGCCGGACTGGCAGAAATGGCTGAAGAAATATGCGGGTGGCAGCGTCGATGCGCGCAAACCCGGTGACGGAAAGCTCAAGGTTCTCGACGATGCGCCGGGATCGTACGCCAAGGTACGTATCTGAACTTCCTGATTAACGTCCGAAGATGACCGCGGTGTGTGCCTGCAAGGTTCGGAATGCCTGCCCCGGGACCACTGGATCCTGACGCTGTCCGGCCAGTATAAGCGACCCTTCGCCCATACAGATGAACAGGTCCAGCAATTCCTCCACGGTGAGCTGCTTGCGCAACGGCGCGCAATCCATGGCGGCCTGATAATAGGGCCGGAGCCGTTCAATCGTTCGTTCGATGCTTTTCGCGGCGATGGCGCTGACCGTTTCCGGGTATTCGTTGCGTTGCAGGGCCACCGAAGCATACAGGCAGCCTTCGACGACCTCGGGGTGTTGGTCCAGGGCGTCGGCGTACAAACCGAGGATATTCAGCACGCGCTGCACCGGGTCTTCGCTCAACCGCTCGGCACGGACGCAGATATCGTCGAGCATGGCGGCTTCGGCATCGATGAAGCGGCTGATCAAAGCCTCGGCAAGTGCCGCTTTGTTCGGGAAATGATGAAAGAACGCGCCTTTGGTGATCTTGGCCCGGGCAATAATGCGGTCGATGGACGCACCGGCAAAGCCGCGTTGCAGAATGATTGCCTGAGCGGCATCGAGGATGTTCTGACGGGTAGCCTCACCGGAACGGGACATGATCATACCATTTAGTATGTTGAAATTATATATGTGATTTATATCACATCTATCTAATTATAACAGTTACAATTTTTCATATTTACATAACCGACTAGTTGGTATAATTACGCGCCCTTCCTGGCCGAGAACCATGGCTTTTGCCGCCGCGCCGGGCATTTGACACCGATAGGAGGGTAACAGTGAGCACATATACGGATTGGATGATCAGCGGGCCGAAGATCGGCGCATGTAGCTGCGATTACGGCTGCCCGTGCGAGTTCAACGGACGTCCCACGCGCGGCACGTGCGAGGGGATGGAGGCGATGCGCATCGACGAGGGGTATTTCGGCGACGTACGCCTGGATGGATTGCTGTTCGCGGCCCGCTTCAGTTGGCCCGGTGCCGTTCACGAAGGGCATGGCACGGTCCAGGGGATTATCGATGCGCGCGCGACGGAAGCCCAGTGCGAGGCGCTTTTCAAGATTCTCGGCGGCGAGGAACAGGCGCCGACCACGGTGTTCAATATATATGGTTCAACCGTCGAAACCGAGCTGGACCCGATTTTCGCGACCATTGAGTTCCAATGCGATTTGGAAAATGCGACAGGGTCGTTCACGGTGCCGGATGTGATGGACCTGGGCTTGGAGCCGATCAAGAACCCGGTAACGGGCGCGGACCATCGTGCACAGATTCACCTGAAAACGGCGTTCGAGTTCAGTGTCGGTGAAATGGCAAGTGCGGTGTTCAAGACCCATGACACCGAAATGACGATGAACTGGGAAAAGGTGTACGGCGTGCTCACGCATGTGGCGTATGGCCCCCATGGCATCGTTAAGGACCATTTACTCGAAGCCGTGGCGTAAGGGCTGTTTCGGATGCTCGGGACCTTATTCCAGAACGTGCTGCGCAGGGACCGGCTTGTCGCGGTTCTTGCGCTTGCTGCCGTGAGTGCTGTGGCATGGGTGTACACGGTGTTCGGTGTCGGCATGAATATGACGGCGATCGACATGACGGCAATGCCGTCGGATATGCCGATGCCGCTGGACGCGTGGGATCTGCGGAAAAGCGCGCTCATGTTCGCCATGTGGTGGGTCATGATGATTGCGATGATGCTGCCCTCGGCGGCGCCGATGGTGCTTCTGTACCAACGCGTCGCCAAGCGTGGCCGCATGGCGCGGACGGGGATGCATACCGCGCTTTTTGCATTCGGCTATTTGCTCGTTTGGGGGCTGTTCAGTCTGGCCGCGACCGTGTTGCACGCGGGCGGCGAGATCAGCGGAGGCGTCAACGGTATGATGGCATCGTCATCGCGCGTGTTGGACGGGGCATTGCTTGTGGTTGCCGGGGTGTGGCAGCTCACGCCCATGAAGAATCGCTGCCTCGAAGCCTGCCGCTCACCCGTCGAGTTTCTCGGGCGAATCTGGACCCCGGGCGCAACAGGCGCGCTTGGGATGGGCATCCACCACGGTGCTTTTTGCGTCGGCTGCTGCTGGGCGATGATGCTCTTGCTGTTCGTCGGCGGGGTGATGAACCTCTACTGGATCGGCGGGCTTGCCTTGCTCGCCCTGGCCGAACGCGCGGCGCCGATGTGGCATCGGGTCGAGCGTCCGATTGGCGTCATTGCCATCGTCGTCGGCGTGCTTTTGCTGACGTCGCCTGTGTAACCTGCGTATTTGCCCGCCAGCGGCTTTCCGGGCATAGTTTCGGCCATGGCCGAAGGTAATACTAACGACGTGGAACTGGTGAACGGTACAGAGCTGGGCTTGTCGCCGAGCAATGTGCACAGTCATCTGGAACTGCTGGCCGATATGGGCCGCGATTTCGCCACCAGCCAGAATCTGGAGGCGACACTTTGCCGCGCGGTGGAGCGTATCACGGGCTATGTGGATGCCGAGGCCGGGGCACTGTTCATGCTCACGCCGTGCGGCAAGAAACTCCAGTGTCAGGCGTGCAACGGCCCGGTCGAGATTACCGGCCTGGAAATCGCGGCGGACCAGGGGATCGTCGGTTTCTGTGTGGAGAAAGACGCCGGGCGGATCGTCCGCGATGTCGCCAACGATCCCGATTTCAATGCATCCGTCGATGATGAAACGGGTTTCAAGACGCGTTCGATTCTTTGCGCGCCGATGAGCGTCAAGGGCGAACGGATCGGCGCCATCGAACTGATCAACAAGCGTGGCGGTGACGGTCTATTCGACGAAAACGATCTGCATCTTTTGCAGGCGCTTTCGGTGTCGGCGGGCCTTGCCGTGCTGAACGCGCGTATGGCGGCAGAACTTGTCGAACAGGAACGCGTCAAGCGTGAGCTGGAACTGGCGGCTGAAATCCAGCGCTCGCTGTTGCCCGAGGAAAAAGAGAGCGATTTCCCGGTCAAGGGCGTCAATTTGCCGGCGCGGGTCGTTTCCGGCGATTTTTACGATTTTTATCCGCTCGATGACGGTCGGGTTGCCTTCACGCTCGGCGATGTGTCCGGCAAGGGCATGAATGCGGCGTTGATGATGGCGAAAACAGCCAGCCTGCTGCGCTGTCTTGGCAAATCGATCAAGGAACCCGGGCGGCTCCTGACGTTGGTGAACGAGGAAATTTGCGAGACCGCGACGCGTGGGATGTTCGTGACACTGGTGCATGGCGTGTACGATCCGCAAAGCGGATACGTCCGCCTGGCCAATGCCGGGCACGAACCGCCGCTGGTTTACGCCACCGACGGCACATTCCGTTCCATCGAAGCCGAAGCGCCGCCGTTGGGTATTTCGCCGGCGTTGCTGGATGAAGACGGCTTTCCTGAAACGGAACTGAATTTGGACGGCGGGCGGCTCTTCATCTTCACCGACGGCGTCACCGAAGGATACATTGCCGACGGCGTCGAGCTTGGCGCGGACGGACTTCAGGAAATGATCGTCAAGGCGGCCGGCAGCGGTGTGCAGACAATCCTGAACGAGGTGCGCGAGAAGATCGGCGGTGCCGGTGCGGCGCTTCGCGACGACGTAACGCTGCTTGCCATCGACGATGGCACGGCCACGCATATCAAGGACGCGGTGACGGGGGCCGTCGAGCCGGGCGCGACCGGCGCGCCGGGTGAAAAGATTTTCCAGCTCCGCGTGACGGCAAAGGCCAACCGGCTTCGGTTGATTCGCAATGCGGTGCGTGAAACGGCGTCGTTCTGCGGTTTTTCCGGGACCGATACCGCGGATATCGTCCTCGCAGTGGACGAAGCCTGCCAGAACGTTATTCGCCACGCCTATGGTCACGAGGGCGAAGGCGACATCTCGATTGAAATCCGCAATCGAGGGGATGCGCTTATTCTATTCATCCGTGATTTTGCCGATCCGGTCGATATTTCCAAGATCAAGCCGCGTGATCTGGATGAATTGCGGCCCGGCGGTTTGGGCACGCACCTGATCGGCGAAGTGATGGATGAGGTAGACTTCTTGCCGCCGCCGATAGATGGCGGCAATCTATTGAGGCTGATGAAGAAATTTGGGGACTAGAGACCAATGGAGCATCAATTATCCGAAACCGGGGGCGCGCTGGTAATCGCGTTTACCGGCGATATCGATTTGCAGACCTCGCCCGATGCCCGTAAGGCGCTGCTTGCGTTGGTCGGCAAAGGGCAGCCGATTTTGGTCGATCTCGCCGGTGTCGGCTATATCGACTCGTCCGGTGTCGCATCACTCGTTGAATGCCTGCAAAGCGTCAAGAAATCAGGCCAGAAACTGGCACTGGTCTCGGTGAGCGATGGTGCGCTGCGGGTCCTGCAACTGGCTCGGCTCGACAGGGTGTTCACGATTTGCGCCACTGTCGACGAGGGGATCGAGGCGCTCGGCTAAACGATAACCGGCTCGCGCCGGCATAACGGGGGAACGCAAGTTTGGCGGGTCAGAAGACTTCCGCAGTCGAGAAGGTCGAAGGCGTCGGCAAGACCGCCGTCGCCTTCGTCGAGTCCGTAGGCAACGGCGGCATCCTTGTTGCCGAAAGCTTTTATTGGCTGCTGTTCGGGGTTCGCGAGCGTCAGCCGGTACGTATCGGCGCCGTGATCCAGCAGATGATGGAAATCGGCATCGCCGCAATCCCGATTATCCTGATGCTGACCGGTACGATCGGCGTCATGCTGGCCATTCAAGGTATTCATACACTCAGAATTTTCGGCGCCGAAAGCCGCGTGACCATCGGCATCGCCTTTTCCGTCGTGCGCGAGTTCGCGCCGCTGATCACCGGTATTCTGGTCGCCGGGCGGTCGGGGTCCGCGTTGGCGGCACGGATCGGCACCATGAAAATCAATCAGGAGATCGATGCGCTCAAGGTGATGGGGATCAATCCGACGCGGTTCCTCGTGGTGCCGGCGTTGGTGGCGATGCTTGTCATGGTGCCGGCGTTGACTTTGCTCGGCATTTTCATGGGGCTGTTCGCCGCCGGCCTTTACGTGAATGCCGACCTGGGGATTTCGCTCGCCGCGTATTTTCATGACACCGTCGATATCCTGTCGCTCGACGACCTGGGACACGGACTTGGTAAGAGCTGCATCTTTGCCGTGCTGATCGCGGTTATCGGCGTCGTCAACGGTGCCGGTGTGCAAGGCGGCGCTGAAGGTGTCGGCAAGGCGACCACGCGCTCTGTGGTGCAGGCGATTTCGGCGATTATCGTCACCGACATGCTGTTCGCTTTCGTGGCAACGCGGGGCTGAGCATGCGAAACCCGCAAAACATCATCGAAGAACGCAAGACGCGCCATCGCCCCGCGACAGGGCCGGCCGCAGTGATCGAGGTCGAGGATCTCGTCACCCATTACGGCGAGCGGATGATCCTCAAGGGCGTCAGCATGCAGGTGCGTGAAAACGAAATCATGGTCATCATGGGCGGCTCGGGGTCGGGTAAGTCGACGCTGCTCAGGCACCTGATGGCGCTCGAGGAGAAAACCTCCGGCACCATGCGTATTCTCGGCAAGGATATCGACAAGATCAGTCGCCAGGAATTTCTCGATGTCCGCAAGAAGCTGGGCGTGGCTTTTCAATCCGGCGCATTGTTCAGTTCCATGACGGTTGGCGAGAACATCATGCTGCCGCTGTACGAACACACCGATCTGGATGCGCTGACCATGGAAATCATGGCGCGCATGAAGCTGGAGGTCGTCGAGCTTTCCGGCTTCGAGGATCTGATGCCGTCCGAACTTTCCGGCGGTATGATCAAGCGCGCCGCATTCGCGCGGGCCATTGTCATGGACCCGAAGGTGTTGTTCTGCGACGAGCCGTCGGCGGGGCTCGATCCCGTGGTGGCATCGGCGCTCGACGACCTGATTCTCGATATGCGCGATGCCATGGGCATGAGCATCGTCGTCGTGACGCACGAATTGGACAGCGCCTTCAAAATCGCTGACCGCATTACCATTCTGGACCGTGGCGAGATATTGATGATCGGCACGGTCGACGAAGTGCTGGCATCGAAATCCGACCGTGTGCAGGCGCTTTTAAACCGCATCCCCGAAGAAGACACCATGGATCCGGATGAATATCTGAGCCGCCTTGTCGGTGACGGTAATCCGGGGACGGCGCATTTATGAGGACGGACACGTGAGAACCAGCAAGATCAACTATTTCATCGTCGGGTTGTTCGTGATCGCCATGATCGTCAGTCTTGTCGTCGCTGTGGCGCTGCTGACCGGCCGCACCGGCGCAACGGACAGCTATCGCGCCTATTATTCGAATGTGACGGGGGTCAAGTTCGGCACGCAGGTCGTCTATGAAGGCTATCCCATCGGCCAGGTGATCGAGGTCACGCCCGAGGAAAAAGACGGGCGCATGCGGTTCCGGGTCGACTTCGACGTGATCGAAGGCTGGCGGATTCCCGAAGACAGCATTGTCGAGATCGCCGCGCCGGGCTTGCTGGCCGCGGTCACGCTGGCCGTCGAAGCCGGCGAAAGCGCGACGGCGCTGAACCCGGGGTCTGAGATCAAGGCGGCGGAGCGTGCCGACATGTTCGCTGCGGTCGCCAACGTGGCCGGTGACTTCGGCGATTTATCCAACAATTACCTGAAGCCGCTGCTTAAAAACGTCGACAGCACGGTGATGCAGATTGGCGAGTTCCTTCAAGCCGGTGGCGAGGGCCGCATGATTGCCGCCGATGCCCGCGACACCATGGCGATGGCGCGCTCGGTCATGAACGACCTGAAAGACCGCATCCCGTCGATTTCCGAGAAGCTCGAAATGATCCTGACGGATGTCAGCGTGACCAGTCGGCGGTTGAATGAAATTCTGACGCCGGACAATCAGAAAAAGATTCTCGGCATGATCGACAATCTAAATGCGGCGACGCAGAAATTCGATACGGTGCTGATTACGATGAATTCGATCCTCAAGGACATCGACGACCTGGTGCTCGATGAAGAGGGCGATCTCGCCAAGACCATGAAGGAAAGTCGCTACATCACGGAATCCATTGCCCGCAACATCGATGCGATCAACCAGAACATGGATGGCGCGGCAAGAAACCTTTACGAGTTCAGCCGCCAGATCCGTCAGAACCCGGGATTGCTGCTGGGTGGAACGTCGCCTGAAGACAAGGGAGCGGTAAAATGACGACAAGAAACTTGAAACCGGCCCGCCAGTTCCTGCGCCGGACGGCTTTGATGGTTGCCCTGGCGCTGGGGATCGCCGGCTGTGCGTCCCAGGCCCCCGTGCCGTCGGATAAATTTTACCGTTTGCAGGCCGTGTTCGCTGCGGCGACGGTGGCGTCGCCGAAATTCCCCGGTAACTTCGAGATCGAGCGGTTTAATGCTGACGGTCTGACTGCCGGGCGGCCCATCGTTTATGCCGAAGCGAACGATCCCAACCAGTTACAGGAATATCATTATCATTTCTGGACGCAGCCGCCGACGGTGATGCTGCGCGACGAGCTTGTGACGTATCTGCGGGCCTCGAAAATCGCCGGTAGTGTCGTCACGCCGGAAATGCGTCTCGAACCTGACTACGTGATGACCGGACGTATCCGTAAACTGGAACAGGTATTGGGCGCACCCAACCGGACCCGGCTGGAGTTGGAGATTTCGCTCCGCCGCCCGGCCGATGGCACACTGATGTTCCTGAAGTCGTACAGCCACGAGACGACGCAGTCTTCGGCAGGCGTGGCGGCGGCGGTCGATGGCCTGAACGAGGCGCTGAACATTATTTACTCGGACCTTTTGGCCGACCTTAGCGCTCTATGAACCAAAAACGACGGCGCAAGCCGACCCGGCGCGCAAAGGCTGAACCAAAGCGCGCGGCGGAGACCGTAACCATTTCCAAGATCGCCCAGCAAGGCGATGGCGAAGCGACGCTTGCCGACGGTACGCGTGTATTCGTGCCATTGACGATGCCCGGTGACGAAATCCGCGTACAGCCGGGCGCACGGCGCGGCGACGGTGTTTCCGGTTCGGTTGTCGACTGGATCGAACGCCAGTCTCGCAACGATGCGCTCTGCGATGTGTTCGGTACCTGCGGCGGGTGTCAGTTGCAGCATTTGCCCGCTGATGATTACGAAGCCTGGAAAACGGGGGCCGTGCGGACCGCCCTGGCGCGTCATGGGCTGGACGTGGATATCGCTGCGCTGCGCCGGGTTCCGGTCAACGCCCGCAGGCGTGCGACCCTGGCGCTGGTCATGACGGCGGACGGGCCGGTGCTGGGCTTTAACGGCGCGTATTCCGACCGCGTTGTCGGCATGGACGGCTGTCCTTTGCTGGCACCGCCGCTGGCGGCGCTTTGGGGGCCGATCCGGGATTTCTGCCAGACGATATTCAAGGCCCCGGCACGGGCCGATATTCGCCTGACGGCGGCCGGGCCGGGGTCGGTCGAGGTCGTCATCGTTACCGATCAGGCGCTTGATCTGGCACGGCGCGAAGCGATTGCCGGGTTTTCCGAAACGCACGATATCGCGCGCTTCTGCTGGCAGAGCGGCAAGGCCTCGCCGGAGCCTGTCGTGCAACGACGGGCCGTCCAGCTGCAGATCGGCAAGGCCGAGATCGAATTGCCGGTGGGTGGGTTCCTGCAACCGTCCAGCGACGGCGAGGCGATCCTGCAAGACCTGGTCCTCGCCGGTGTCGGCGTTGCGGCGAAGATCGCCGACCTTTATTGTGGCGTCGGCACGTTCGCATTCGTTTTGGCGAGTGCCGGCAAGCATGTTCTGGCTGTCGACGACAATGGTGCGCAGGTTGCCGCGCTGGACCAGGCGGCGGGGCGCGCCGGGCTGGGCGGACATATCCGGACCGAGGTCCGCGATCTGAAATCGTCGCCGCTGGAGCCGCGCGCGTTCGCGGAACTGGACGCGGTCGTTTTCGATCCGCCACGTGCAGGCGCAAAAGCACAGGCGGAATGCCTGGCCGACAGCGATGCCGCGACGATTGTGGCCGTCTCGTGTAACCCGGCGACATTGGCGCGCGATCTCCGGATTCTGGTCGACGGTGGCTATCGGATCGCCAGCCTGACTCCGGTCGACCAGTTCCCCATGAGCTATCACGTCGAAGCGGTGGCGGTGCTGCACCGTCCGGGCTGATCCGCGCGGCTTCCGCATGCATGCCATGAATGCTAGCCTTTCGGAATGAACCCTGAACCCACCCGCGTTGCCCCGCCAGTGATCGGCCGTTGTCGTGCGTCCGACGGCCCGGTTTTGACGGCTGCGCCCGGCGGTGTCGAAAAGCCGTTCCTGGTGGATGGGGCACTCCGTGCCGGAGACAAGCTGGTGACCCGCGAAGGCGGGGCGGCGACGGTCAAATTTACGGACGGAACGGTTTTGATGATAGGGGGCGACAGTGCCGCCGTTATCGACGCCTTTGCCTATGAAAGCGACAGCGAAGACGACGCAGCCTGCCTCGATCTTTCGATGGGCACCTTCGTTCTGGAAACCGGCGATCTGGCGATTGCCGCGGATACGTTCCTTGTCGTTTCGGGGGACAGCACGATGACCTTGCGTGGTGCACGGATAGCGGTGCGGGTCGATCCGTTGGGATATGACATGGTGACGCTGTTGCCGCCGCGCCTCGGCCCCTTGGGCGAAGTGCTCGTGCACAACAAGATCGGCGTGCAGATGTTAAACCGGGGCTATCAGACATTGCGTCTTGGCGGCGGCGATGCTGATATTCCGGCACCGTTGACGCTACCCTCGAACGTGGTCCGCGAGACCTATGGCGGCGCGGGGATCGATAATGCGTTGCTCGCCGACGATGTGGCGGCTGACGACGTTTCCGAGACGTTTCAGCCGTTCCGGACGTTGCCGGACCGGTTTCTCGAACGTCAGTTCATCGCGCGCCAAGTGTTCCCCGGCGACGGGGCGCAGGAAACCGGCGACGGCGATGCGTTTTTAGAGGATGCCTTCGACGGGACCCGGTTTCGGCTCGGCGATCCGGATCCGGAAACGTCCAGCTGACGCTCAGTTCATTTCCAGCGCGCGCTTGTAAACATCGATCAGTTCTTCCATCTCGGCGCGGTCGGAAGTTTCCATTTTGCGGAGCCGGATGATCTGGCGCAGGACCTTGATATCGAAACCCGTTCCCTTGGCTTCGGAATAGATTTCACGGATATCGCCGGCCAATGCGGCTTTTTCTTCTTCAAGGCGCTCTATACGCTCGACAAAGGACTTCAAACGCTCGCTCGCGACGCCACCGACATCGGCCATGATCTTAGTCTCCACTGCATAGATTGACGTTCAGCGCGGCACGTTAGCCGGGCTACTGGGCCCTCGCAAGCCCGCTCGCCTGGGGATAGCGGGGATTATTCGGCAGGCGTTGCTTGCGGTCGGCTCGACGGGATCAGGATCGCCGTCGATATCAGCACGATTGCCGCGGCGGCGGCCATTACCATGAACAGCGAGTTGAAGCTGCCGGTGGCTTCATGCAGGCGGCCGGTCATCTGCACGGCGACGGCGCCGACGCCGAGCACCAGAACCGATTTCACGGCATAGACCCGAGAACGGTACTCGGTGCTGATGTAATGTGCGACGATCCAGTCATTGACCGGGATGATACCAAACGTGACCAGCATCAGCGGCAGGGTCACCGCCAGCGATAGCCACCCGGCGGCGGTGATCGCCAGCGAACAGGCCAGAAGCTGGGCCAGGACCAGTCCGATATAGATGCGCTTGGTTTGATAGCGGTCCAGCATTTCGCCGACGGCAAGCTGTGCAAAGGCGGCGCATGCGAACACCAACGCCGTGACGAGGCCGATCTCAGATGTTTCCGGCAGCATGGCCGACAAGCGCTCGTCCATGATTTTCGGCAGGGAAATGGTGGTCGCCTGGAAAATCAGACCGCCGACCATGGGCGCGATGATGAGGAACAGAAACACGCGCTGCTGGATCGATACGGGGACTTGCGGCGGCGTTTTCTTCTTTTTCGCGGCATGCGCGCCATCGTCACCCTTTAAAAGGTGCAGCCCGTAAAGCACGCCGATTCCGATGGATACGATACCGGGAAGGGTGAAGGCCATGCGCCAGCCGTAAAGATCGGCAATGGCGCCGGTGGTCAGGGCCGCCAGCGCCACGCCCATGTTGCCCCATACGCCGTTGATGGCAAGCGCGCGCCCGACGCGCTCGGCATCCTCGACGACCAGGGCCAGACCGATCGGATGATAGATGGCGCCGAAAATGCCGATCAATGCCAGACCGATTTCGATCTGCAGCGGGTCGGCGGCAAAACCTGTCATGATCGACGCGGCGCCGATGCCGATGAAAAACACGAACATCATGCCGGTCCGCGACCATTTGTCGCCGAGCCAGCCCGCCGGCAACGATGCGCCACCGAAGAAAAAGAAACTCCACGTCGTCAACAGCAAAAGCCGACCATAGGAATCGGCAAACTCGCTCTCCATGGTCAGCACCGCCGTGGTGAAGATCAGCATGAAGAAATGATCGAGCAGATGCCCGATGTTGAGGAACAGGAAGTTACGTTTGGCTGTTGTCATGGACGGACATTAGCAAAGAATTTTGCGCCCGTATCACGATGATATGACAAAAAATGTCGATAAACAGACATGACCGCCCAAGTCACGCCGAAGCGGCTATGGCAGCCTATCAGGACTTACCCGTGTGCTTTTTCCGCCGCAAGCGCATTGGCGTACGCGCGTTCAGCGTACTGCAGCATCCGGTAGTCCAGTGTGTTATCGGAATCGGTGGCGAGGGCAAAAAGGCGTTCCGCCCAATGCATCTGTTCGCGCACGTATCCGTTCCAAACGATCTTAACCACGTTATAACTCCCTTTTCGGAACCGCGTGGAAAGTATCAAACGTGTGTTACAGTATTATATGTGCCGCGAAATTTTGAGTGTGATCGGGATCACCGTTACACTTAATTTTACTCAGATTCCTGAAAAGTCTCGGGTTTCCGCCGCTAAATGGTCGACGACGGCGATCAAAGCAGCGTCCTCATCGGCCCCTTCGGCGAGGGATTCCTCGTAGCAGCGGACTTGCCGGTGCGCGCTTGTACCGCGTTCGGATATCTTTTTCAGATTGGCAATCTCGGTCATGCACCCAAGCGCTTCGGCGTCTTCGTTAACCAAGTCGGTCAATTCGCCGATCAGTTCCGCGCACGGCACGATCTCTCCGCGCCCGAAATCGACAAGGCCTTCATCCATTCCGTAACGCTGTGCGCGCCAGCGGTTTTCCTCGATCAGCATGAGCGCGTATTGCCGCCAGCGCTGGTTCTTTGTCTTCAGCCGCCACAACATGCGCAGGATGCAGGAATACAGCGCGGCGACGGCGGCGGCATCGTGGATATAGGTACAGACATCGCAAATCCGCATTTCGAGCGTCGGGAAGCGTGCGCTTGGGCGGATATCCCACCAGATCTTCGTGGCGTCCTCGATAATGCCGGCGCTGACCAGGGCGCTGACGTGGCGTTCGTATTCCGCGAAACTGTCGAAATCGTTCGGCAGTCCCGTGCGCGGCATCTCGTCCCAGACGCTGAGGCGGTACGATTTCAGACCGGTGTTCTCTCCCTGCCAGAATGGCGACGATGTGGTCAGCGCCAGCAGGTGCGGCAGGAAGTAGCGCATCTGGTTCATCAGATCGATGCGCAGTTCGTCATCGTCGATGCCGACGTGAACGTGCATGCCGCAGATGACAAGACGGCGCACCACGGCCTGTAGATCGTTGGCGATGGTCGTATAGCGTTCCTGTTCGGTATAGCCCTGCTCGGACCAATGCGAAAACGGATGTGTCGATGCGGCAATGGGCATCAGATCGAATTCCGCTGCGACTTCGACGATTGTGGCGCGCAGTTCGGCCAGCATCTGTGTCGCTTCCGGCACCGAGCGCGCGACCTTGGTGTTGACCTCGATCTGTGATTTCAGGAACTCGTGCGCGACCTGATCGCCCAGCTTGGCAACGCATTTTTCGTACATTTCCTTGGGCGGGTCGGCAGCCAGCGCACGGGTCTCGGCGTCGACGAGCAAATATTCCTCTTCAATGCCGATGCTCAGCGAAGGCGCGCCGCCGACCATCAGAACCGCTCGACCCGGTGCAATCCCGGAATATCGAAAATCGGCAGGATGCTCTCGGAAAGGATATCGACCCAGCGGAGCACGCCGCTTTTGTCCCTGATCTGGTCCTGATTGATTTCGATGGCGCAGTTGGCGATTCCGGCCGCGGCGCCATGCATGTCGATGGTATAGGCAAGGTCATGCCCGGAATAAGGCTCGTTGTCGCCGACCCGTAGCTCGAAACGGTCGAGATGTTCCATCAACGGCACGGCAATGCGCGGGTCGCGATTCCACAGTACGCCGATATCCCAGGGTCGCGGCTTGCCGCCGAAGGTCGGGCTGAAACTGTGAATGGACAGGATTGCCGGTGCCGGTCCCCGATCCCAAAGGCGCGCCAGTGCCCGGTTGACGGCGTCATGGTACGGCTCGAACACCTGGCGTACGCGCTGGCGGCGGGCCTCGGGGGCCAGGTCCTGATTGGCCGGGATTTTGACGCCGTCGTTCTCCGGCATGATGCTGTCCGGGTGGCCGGGCGGCCGGTTGACGTCGATCACGAGGCGCGAATATCCGGCAAGGACGGCTTGCGCATCAAGACGTTGTGCAAGACCGCGCGTTACGGCTGCGGCGCCGATATCGTAAGAAATATGCTTCTCGAACGCATCGTCGGGCAGCCCCAGACGGTCGAGTTGGGCGGGAACATGGTTGCTGGCATGATCGCAGACCAGAAGCATGTGGGCACCACCCTCGCGATTAATGACCTCGAACGGGGGCGGATCGTCAGGGCCGAGCAGGTCGGGCCCGTCATTTGGGAGCGTTGTCATAAGGAAATTATAGCGCTTGCTTGGCCTCTGGCGATACGGAAAAGGCTTTTCTTGCATTCGGTGGCGATGCGGATTAAGTCCGATCTCACAAGAGGAAGCCGTATGACACAATCGCGACATGTTGAAAGTCCGTGCATCAGTGTATGCCAGCTGGATGAAGAAACCGGTTATTGCACCGGTTGCTGGCGGACGCGCGATGAGATCGCGGCTTGGGCCAAGGCCAGCACGGAAACGCGCCTGCAGATTCTTGAAGAACTGCACGGCCGCCGGGAGCGGTCGGGAGGCGTTTCGCGGCGCCCGACACGCAGGCGCAAAAACGCGAACTGACGGAGCTATTTGATGAGCGATCTTTTGTCCCGGCTGCTTGCCGAGCGGGACTGCCTTATATGCGACGGCGCGATGGGCACCAGCCTGTTCCAGCGGGGGCTTGCGACCGGTGAAGCACCCGATTTGTGGAATGTGACCCATCCCGAAAAAGTCGCGGACGTGCATCAGGGGTTCGTCGATGCCGGATCGGATATCATTCTCACCAATTCGTTCGGCGCCAATGCGCTGCGGCTGAAGCTGCATGGCGATCAGGACCGTGTCCGCGAGCTGAACGAAGCGGCGGCGAAAATCGCCCGCGGCGTCGCCGACGGGGCGCACCGTCCGGTGGTTGTCGCCGGCTCGGTCGGGCCGACCGGTGAATTGATGGTGCCGATGGGCACGCTGACGCCGGAACTGGCGGAAGAGGTTTTCGCCGAGCAAGCGGACGCGCTGGCTGCGGGTGGTGCCGATGTGATCTGGATCGAAACCATGTCGTCGAAGGAAGAATACGCCGCCGCTGTCGCCGGCGCGGCGAAATGCGGCTTGCCGATTGTCGCCACCATGAGCTTCGACACTAACGGTCGCACCATGATGGGCGTGACGCCCGAGGAAGCTGCCGCGTTTGCATCGACGCTGGAGCCGGGGCTAAGCGCTTATGGATGCAATTGCGGGGTTGGTCCGGCAACCCTGGTCGATACCGTGCTCAGCATGAAGAAATCCGCGAAGGCGGGCGACATCATCACGGCCAAGGGGAATTGCGGCATTCCGGAATACAGGGACGGGATGATCGCCTATACAGGTTCGCCCCGGATCATGGCCGACTATGCCCGCATGGCCCGGGATGCCGGTGCGCGGATCATCGGCGGTTGCTGCGGCACCACGGATGTGCACGTCAAGGCGATGCACGATGCGCTGATGGATTATGTGCCGAGCACGGTTGCGCCGGAACGTACCAAAATAGAAGAACTGCTGGGGCCGATCGACCAAGCGCTGGCGCGTCCCGACGGGACGGACGACCGGCCGCGCCGCCGTCGACGCGGCTAATCGGCCTACCGCCCGGCGGGTATTACCAGCTTCCGGTGTTTTCCATGGACACCCACGGCTCGGCGGCTTCGAGCGGCTCGCCCTTTTGCAGCAATTCGATGGAAATGCCGTCCGGCGAGCGGACAAACGCCATGCGTCCGTCGCGCGGCGGGCGGTTGATGGTGACGCCGCCGTCCTGCAGCCGCTGGCAAAGCTCGTAGATATTGTCGACGCGAAACGCCAGGTGGCCGAAATTGCGCCCGCCGGCATACTCTTCCGGGTCGTAGTTGTATGTCAGTTCGATTTCCGCATCGGGGGTTTCCTCGGCGGAGACGAAGATCAGGCAATAACCGTGTTCCGGGCGATCGCTGCGCCGGACTTCCTTGAGGCCGAGCAGGTCGCAATAGAATTTCAGCGATGCATCGATGTCCGAAATCCGGACCATGGTATGCAGATATCTCATAGAGGGTTCCTCCCCGTTAAATTCGTTCCTTCGAATTTAGGGAGTGTGCAGGCCGGTTTCCAGCCCCGTTTCGGTTGCGCGTGCGGCTTCTAAGCCAAGCATTGCCGCTTTGCGCGACGGATCCCAGCGATAGCCTGTGATCAGACCGCTGTCTCGAATGACCCGATGGCAGGGAATAACATAGCCGATCAGGTTTTTCGCCACCGCGCCAGAGACGGCGCGCGCCGACCCCGGATGGCCGATCCGCCCTGCCAGAGCGCCATAAGACATGACGCCGCCTTCCGGAATGCGCAGCAAAGCTTCCCATACTTTGACCCGGAACGGCGAACCGCGCAGCAGTAGCTTCAACTCGCTTTTTGGCACGCCGAGATCGAAGGCGCGTTCCGCATATGGTGCCGTCGCGTTGTCGTCGCGGATCCAATCGGCACGGTCCCAGCCTGCTTTTTGTTCCGCCAGAATGGTATCGCGGTCGGTTACGACAAAAGAAATCCCGGTAAGCCCCCGTTCGTTGACAACGATCAGGCATTCGCCGAAGGGCGACGGATGAAATCCGTAACGGAACGTCATGCCGTCGCCGCGGCTCTTGAATTCGCCGGGCGTCACCGCGTCGATGCTGACGAAAAGATCATGCAGCCGTCCAGGCCCCGACAGACCCGCATCGAATGCCGCATCAAGCACGCTGGTCGAGCGTTCAAGCCGCTGCTTTGCATCTTCGAGCGTGACGGCTTTCAGGAATTTTTTCGGGCTGATCCCGGCCCAGTCGCTGAAGGTGCGTTGCAGGTGATGCGGGCTCATGCCGATATGCCGTGCAACATCGTCCAGCTCCGGCTGATCGAGCCTGTTCTCCGCGATATATGAAATCGCCCGGGCGATTTGTTCAAATAGCCGGGCCTGGGTTTTCGTTCCCGGTCGTGCGTGGGGTTCGGGCATGTGATCGCCTGTCCTGAATGCCGTCATGTCTGGTCGCTCCTGAATGGCCCCGCCATCGGGACCCAACGCAAACATACGGCGCTATCCGCTGCGGCCCACCCGAAACTTGGGATTTTTAACGGATTTTCCTGTGCGCGTTCAGGGTTCGAAGTCCGTAATGACGCGCGCCGCAGGGAAGGTGACCCGCACCGTGGTGCCTTTGCCGACGTCGCTTTCAATCGCCAATTCCGCCTGGTGCAGTTCCGCCAGTCGCCGGCTCAGCGGCAGACCTAGGCCGGCACCTTCGTGTTCGCGCGTCATCGAATTGGCGACCTGCCCGAAGGGTTCCAGCGCGACGCGAATGTTGTCCTCGGCCATGCCGGTGCCGGTGTCTGTCACCGCCATTGAAATCGTGCCATCGTCGTTGGCGTACCAGCCGAACGTAATCTGTCCACCGTTGCCGGTGAACTTGATGGCGTTGGTCAGCAGATTAAGAATGATCTGTTTGACCCGTGTCTCGTCCGCGAACAGCCGGACTTTCGGGAGGCGTTCGTGGTTCGAAATTTTTGTCCCGGCGCGGCGTGCGCGCTCGCTAATCATGCGCAGGCATTCCTCGCTCAACTCGCGCAGGCACAATGCTTCCTCATCGAGTTTCAGCTCGCCGACCTCGATTTTCGAGATATCGAGAATATCGGAGATCAGCCTGAGTAAATGCCGCCCGGATCTATTGATGTCGGACAGGTACTCTTCGACGCTGCTCATGCCGAGGGTTTCGAAATCGGTGGAAATCAACAATTCCGAAAAGCCGATGATGGAATTCAGCGGCGTACGTAATTCGTGCGACATGTTGGCGAGGAAATCAGTCTTCGCACGGTTTGCCAATTCCGCTTCTTCCTTGGCTTTGATCAACGCGATCTGCGCCTTTTTCAACTCCGTAATATCGTTGCTGACCATGACCGTGTGGCCGCTCTTTAGAATCACGACCTCGACGAAACGCCAGGTGCCGTCCGTTCGTTCGATCTCGAAGCTGCCGTGCTGGGCGTGGCGCTGGCGGTTCCATTTCTCCAGCCAGGCGTCTTCCTGATCCTTGACGCCGGCGATCATGTTATTGGCCAACAAGGCACGGCCCCAGTCCTCGTAGCTGAAGCCCGGTATGCGGACGCCGGTGAGGAAAGGATTTCCGGCACGGATCGTGCCGTTTGTCAGCACCAGATTATCTTCAGGATCGAAGATCGCCACCCCGGCGCCGCTCCGATCCAGGGCCTGGATCAGCAGATCACTATAGGATTCTGCGTGATCGCGCTCAGTAATGTCCGTGTACGTGGAAACAAATCCGTCGCCGCTCGGCAGCGGCTTGCCGACGATCTCGAGGACGGAACCGTCAGGCCGGGTGCGCTGAAACGCATGTGCCTGGAACCGTCCGGCCAGTTTGACCCGTTCTTCCACTTGTTCGTCGATGTTGCCGGGGCCGTATTCGTTGCGTTCTGCATTGTAGCGAATGAAGTCGGAAAACGGGCGTGGCAGGTTTCCGAACTCGACCGGAAAATCCAGCATCTTGATGAATTGCTGATTACACAGAACGACGTAAAGCTGGCCGTCGACCATCTTTGCCACACTCAGCCCCTGGCTCATGGAATCGAGACTTTGTTGAACGAACTCCATGCTGACGAGGCCGGGATCAATGTCGTTTTTACAATCTGTATCCACTTTAAGCTTCCGTGCCTGCGCGTATGCGCAGAGAGTAGCCCATAAATGCCGGCGAATCGACGCATTCCGCATACGCCGGTATGCGCGTTACGGACACGGGAACGTTGGACACCGGGTGTCGGGATGGAATAATAGAATGGTGCTGCCGGAGAGATTCGAACTCTCGACCTCCCCCTTACCAAGGGGGTGCTCTACCCCTGAGCCACGGCAGCCCCTGAAGTGCGGCGGAACATGCCACAGGGTTCGCACCGAGGCAAGACCGGAGACGGAACGGAATGACGAAATCTGACGGACCCGGAAAAGGGGGCGAATCCGGCACGCGGACAACCGCCGGTCAGGCCGGCAAGGAAGATCGCCGGGCGCGTGCCGCGCGGGCATTGCGCGAAAATCTCAAAAAACGCAAACAGCAACTCAAGGCGCGCGAAAAAACGCCGGATTAAGCAGTTCCGCCTTATTGTCGCCATACCGCATCGGTTATCTTGTTTTGTCGGCTGTGGGCCACGGCTTGCATCGCCATGACCGGTCGCCTAAAAGCCGGGACGGCTTGCCGGGCACAACGCTGGTTTGAACGTCAGAATTTGAGGATCACATGGATCGTATTCGCATTACCGGCGGGCGCCCGCTGAACGGAGAAATCGAGATCGGCGGGGCCAAGAATGCCGCGTTGCCGCTGATGGCGGCCTCGCTTTTGACGCCGGGGACCCTGACGCTCGAAAATCTGCCGAGCGTCGCCGACATTCACGCGATGGCCAACCTTCTGGCCGAGTTGGGCGTGAAAACCGAATACGATGCCGCAGCACGGTCCATTTCCATGACCGGCGACGATGTCTCCGAAACCACGGCGCCTTATGACATCGTTCGCAAGATGCGGGCGTCGGTTCTCGTCCTCGGGCCGCTGCTGGCCCGCTTCGGCAAGGCCCGGGTCAGTCTGCCCGGCGGCTGCGCCATCGGCACGCGCCCGGTCGATCTGCATTTGACGGCGCTCGAGCAGATGGGTGCGAAGATCGAGCTGACGGGCGGTTATATCGATGCGCATGTCGACGGTCGTCTCAAGGGGACACATATCCTTTTCCCGTCGATCACCGTTGGCGGCACCGAAAACATTCTCATGGCGGCGGCGCTGGCCGAAGGCGAGACCGTCATCGCCAATGCCGCGCGTGAGCCGGAAGTGACCGATCTTGCCCGCTGTCTTCAGGCGCTGGGCGCCGATATCACCGGCATCGGCAGCGATACCTTGCACGTCCGGGGTGTCGACGCGCTTGGCAGCACGACCCATTCCATCGTGCCGGACCGGATCGAAACCGGCACCTATGCGGTGGCGGCGGCGATTACCGGCGGCGATGTTCTGTTGAAGGGCGCCGAAATGGCCTCCAACGAGGCGGTTTTCGGGCATCTGATGCGCGCCGGGGTCGAGGTGGCACTTGAAGAGGATGGCATCCGCATCACCCGGAAGAATGGCCGTATTCGGGGCGTTGACGTGATGACCGAGCCGTATCCCGGTTTCCCGACCGATATGCAGGCGCAGTTCATGGCGCTGCTCAGCCTTGCCGAAGGGGCCTCGATGATCACCGAATCAATTTTCGAGAACCGCTTTATGCATGTGCCCGAATTGCTTCGTATGGGCGCCGATATCAACGTCCACGGCTCGTCGGCGATTGTCCGCGGTGTGGCGAAACTGTCCGGCGCCCCGGTGATGGCAACGGACCTGCGGGCCTCGGTGTCGCTGGTGTTGGCCGGTCTGGCCGCCGAAGGCGTTACAGAGGTCAATCGGGTGTATCATCTGGACCGGGGTTACGAGCGGATCGAGCAGAAGCTGGCAGCTTGCGGCGCAGCGATCGAGCGGGTTCCGGAATAAGTCCGCCGCACCGGATACACCCGGCGCGATTTTCCATATCCAAACTGGCAATCCGGGGGAAAAACCTCTAAGTAAGGCTCGCTTTTGCCCGAATGCGGGCGAACGTTGCTGCGAAAAGGGCCAAGAACGTGACGGCAAACGAAAAAATCGTACTGGCGCTGCCGAAGGGGCGCATCCTCAAGGAAGTGATGCCGCTTGTCCGAGCTGCCGGTATCGAGCCGGAAGCCGCGTTCGACGACAAGGACGCGCGCCAGCTCCGTTTCACTACGAACCGCCCGGAAATTGATATCATCCGGGTCCGCTCGTTCGACGTGGCGACGTTCGTCGCTTTCGGTGCGGCGCATCTGGGCGTTGCCGGGAACGACGTTTTGATGGAATTCGACTACCCGGAAATCTATGCGCCGCTGGATCTTGATGTCGGGCACTGCCGCCTTTCGGTCGCCGAACCTGTCGATCTGGCCGGTGAAGACGACCCGCGCACCTGGTCGTCGGTGCGAGTCGCCACCAAATATCCGGCGCTGACGCGTAAGCATTTTGCCGCACGCGGTGTGCAGGCGGAATGCATCAAGCTCAACGGCGCCATGGAACTGGCACCGACCCTCGGGCTGTGCCGCCGCATCGTCGATCTGGTGTCGACCGGCGCAACGCTCGAAGCGAACGGGCTGGTTGAAATCGAGACGATCTGCGAAATCACGTCGCGTCTGTGCGTCAACCGCGCTGCGTGGAAGACCCGCGCTGACGAGATCGGCGGCTGGGTGGAACGCTTCCGGGAGGCCACCGATGCCGTTGCGGCTTGATCGGCAAAGCGCGGACTTCGAGGCACGGTTCAAGGCATTCCTGTCGGAAAAGCGCGAGACCGAAGCTGACGTCATTGACGTCGTCAAAGCGATCCTCGCCGACGTCCGCGTGCGCGGCGACGCCGCACTGATCGAATATACGACGAAATTCGACCGCTATCCGCTGACGCTGGACACCATGCGCATGACGGCGGACGAGATTGCGACGTACAAATCGCAATGCGACGCGGAAACGCTGGCGGCACTGAATACCGCGTATGAGCGGATTGTCGCCTTCCACGAACGTCAGCGTCCGAACGATCTGGATTATATCGATGAAGACGGCATCGGCCTCGGCTATCGCTGGACGGCGGTGGGCGCGGCAGGGTTGTACGTGCCGGGCGGCACCGCGGCCTACCCGTCGTCGGTGCTGATGAACGCGGTCCCGGCCAAGGTCGCGGGCGTGCCGCGCCTCGTCATGGTGGTGCCGACGCCGGACGGCGTAGTCAATCCGCTGGTTATGGCGGCGGCCGAGCTGGCGGGCGTCGACGAGGTTTACCGTATCGGCGGGGCGCAGGCAGTCGGCGCATTGGCTTATGGGACCGAAACGATCAGCGCGGTCGACAAGATCGTCGGCCCCGGCAATGCCTATGTCGCAGCAGCGAAGCGCGAAGTCTTCGGCACCGTCGGCATCGATATGATTGCCGGGCCGTCCGAAATTCTGGTGCTGGCCGACGGGCTGAACGATCCGTCATGGATCGCTGCCGATCTGCTTAGCCAGGCAGAACACGACACCGCCGCGCAGGCGATTTTGATCACCGACGACCCGGCCTTCGCGGATGCGGTCGTGGCCGCCGTCGATACGCATTTGAAAACATTGCCGCGCACGGAAATCGCGCAGAAAAGCTGGGATGATTTCGGCGCCGTGATCTTGACCGACAGCCTTGAGGCTGCGTTGCCGCTGGTTGACCGGCTTGCGCCCGAACACCTTGAAATCGCCGCCGAAAATGCGGAAGAACTGGCCGCCGGTATCCGCAACGCCGGGGCGATGTTTATCGGTCGCCATGCACCGGAAGCCATCGGCGATTATGTCGCCGGCCCCAACCACGTGCTGCCGACGGCGCGTTCGGCGCGGTTTTCCAGCGGTCTCGGCGTGCTCGATTTCATGAAGCGCACGTCGATGATCCGTTGCGACGCCGAGGGTCTGCGCCGGATCGGCCCGGCGGCGAAACGGCTGGCCGACGCCGAAGGGCTGGGCGCGCACGCGCTTTCCGTATCGATCCGACTGAACCTCGCATCGGAATAGGGTGGCGGCATGAGCGAGACTCAGTGCATCGCCAACATTTATCTGGATGAACGCTCGGTCGTGCGGCTTAGCCCGCAGGTCGACCACGAGCGCAAGGTCGCGATCTTCGATCTTCTGGAAGCGAACAGCTTCGATCCGGCGGGTCTGCCGCCGGGGCCGTACAACGTCATCCTGTCGATCGAGGACAACCGCCTGGTCTTCGATGTTCGCGATATCGCCGACAAGAAGCTCGACCGTTTCAGCCTGCCGGTCGGCGCGTTCCGACGCATCGTCAAAGATTACTTCATGATCTGTGACAGCTATTTCGAGGCCATCAAGCGCGCATCGCCGTCGCAGATCGAGGCCATCGACATGGGGCGGCGGGGGCTGCACAACGAAGGCGCGGAAATTCTCAAGGACCGCCTCGCCGACAAAGTGGCAATCGACGAAAATACGGCGCGCCGGCTGTTTACGCTGGTCTGCGTCCTTCATATTCGTGCATGAGGCGCCGATGAGCGATCTGCCATCTGCCGTATTGTTCGCCTGCACGATGAATTCGGTCCGCTCGCCCATGGCCGAAGCGATCATGAAATTTCTGCACGGACACCGGGTTTTCGTCGACTCGGCGGGGGTGCGCTCCAAGGACATCGACGGGTATGCCGTCGCCGTGATGGACGAAATCGGCATCGACCTGTCGCGCCATCACGCCAAGACCTTCGACGATCTCGAAGACGACTACTTCGACATTGTCATTACCCTGTCGCCGGAAGCCCAGCACCGCGCCATCGAACTGACGCGGGTCATGGCCTGTGACGTTGAATTCTGGAATACCATGGACCCGTCGCTGATCGAAAGCGAAGACCGCGAGGAGGTCCTTGAGGCGTACAGGGCGGTGCGAGACCAGCTCATGGAACGCATCAAGGAGCGCTTCCCGGTGCAAACGGCGCTGGATACGTAATGCGCACCTAAACGGTGGTTTTTATTGAAAACTTGACCAATCGCGACGATATGGGCATGGTCTGCTCGATTTTGACATCAGGCATGGATGAGTATGGCTAAAGAAGACCTCCTCGAGTTCACGGGCACCGTGATGGAACTGCTGCCGAACGCGATGTTCCGCGTGAAACTCGACAACGATCATGAAATTCTCGCGCACACTGCGGGAAAGATGCGCAAGCACCGTATTCGCGTGCTCGCCGGCGACCGCGTCAACGTCGAAATGACGCCTTACGACCTGACCAAAGGTCGGATCACTTTCCGCTTCAAGTAATCGGGGCGTCTGTCGTGACGCGCCCTTTGTGAGACCGAGCCCGTGACGAGCGCCCGGCTTGTTCTTGCGTCCGCATCGCCGCGCCGGCTGGATCTTTTGCGACAGATCGGCATCGAACCCGATGCGGTGGTCCCTGCCGATATCGACGAGACGCCGCACACCCGCGAGCGCCCGCGCCACCTCGCGGAACGTCTGGCCGGGAGCAAGGCCGACGTCATTGCCGCGCAATACCCGGACGCCTTCGTGCTTGCCGCTGATACCGTTGTTGCGCTCGGCCACCGGGTACTGGAAAAGCCCGCCGACGCCGCCGAGGTACGCAGATTCCTGGAACGCCTGTCGGGACGCCGTCACCGGGTCATCGGCGGTTTTGCTGTCGTCGCGCCAGGCGCAGGGAAGCGCATCGTTAAAAGTGTCGTCACGCAGGTCCGCTTTCGTCGCCTGAGCGCCGCTGACATCGCCGCATACATCGACAGCGCGGAATGGGAAGGCAAGGCCGGCGGTTACGCCATTCAGGGCCGCGCCGCCGCGTTTGTCCCTTGGATCAGCGGCTCGTACGCCAATGTCGTCGGGCTGCCGTTGAGCGAGGTCGCGGGTGTGCTCCGCGGGCTTGGCTATGACGGAAAGACCGCGTGAGCGCCGCCGCGCGCATCATCATCGAAAACCGCCCCGGCGAGGTTCGGGCCTGCGTCCTTGACGACAGGGACGAGCCGCTTGCCTTTCGCATCGAGCGCGAAACCCGGCGCAGCTTTGTCGGCGCAATCGTTCTGGGCCGGGTGGCGGCCGTGCGAAAAGATCTGGGCGCGGCGTTTATCGACCTCGGTTCGGGCACGGATGGATTTCTGAACATCAAGGACGCGCCCGCCGATGCCGTCGGTACACCGGTGAGCGAGGGGGCAGGGGTCCTCGTCCAGGTTACCCGTGATGCAGCGGGCGAGAAGGGCGCGCAACTTTCGCTCGGTCTCGACATCGTCGGGTCCGCGCTGGTGCTGACGCCGGGGAAACCCGGTCTCGGCCTTTCCGGGCGGGTTTCCGACGATGCGGTGCGAGCGCGGTTGACCGCGTTGTTGCGAGACAGGCTTGGCGAAGGCATGGGGCTGGTCGTGCGAACCGCCGCAAAGGATATGGCGGACGACGAAATTCTCGGCGAATACGCGGCGTTGTCGGCGCGCTGGGACGCATTGCAGACGGCAGCAACGTCGCAGGCGGTGCCCGCCGTGATCGTTGCCGCGCCCGGGCTGGCGGAAAGAATGATCGACCGCTATGCGGGGCCGGCGATGCACGAAATCCTGCTCGACGACGCGGACACCGCTGCGCGCGTGCAGCGCCATATCGCGGACCGGGCGTTGTCTTTGCCCGCGCCGGTATTGGCCGCGAACAGTGCGTCGGCGTTTCAGGCCGCCGGTATTGAAGATGCCTTCGACGCCGCGTTAACGCCGGTTGTGCCGCTTTCCGGCGGCGGCAGCCTGATCGTCAGCGAAACCCCGGCCATGACCACGGTGGACGTGAACGCCGGGCGGGGCGCTGCGGGGAATCCGGAACGGCTCGCGCTGGAAACCAATCTGCAGGCGGCGGATGCGCTGGCCCGCGTGCTAAGGGTGCGCGGCATCGGCGGGCTGATCGCCGTCGATTTCTTGAAAATGCGCGAAGACGCCAACCGAAAGCGCGTGCTGTCGGCGCTGGCCGCCGCTTTCCGGGGCGATCCGGAAAACCCGCGCGTGGGCGATTTCAGCCGTTTCGGCATCGTCGATATCGTGCGGCGCAGCAGCGGGCCGTCGCTGGCCTCGGCGCTTCTGGAACAGGCAATGCGGCCCGGCGCGGAAACCGTAGCGCTCGATGCGCTGGCGCAGATAAAACGCAGCGGCGGCAGTGCGGCGGTGTTGAAAGCGGCGCCCGCCGTCTGCGCGCAACTGGACGGCCCGCTGGCGGAAATCCGCAAAACCCTTGAACGCAGGCTGGGATTTGTTATTCGTCTTGAACCGGTGCCAGGCACCGGGACCGAGACATTCGAGATTGAGAGCCGCTGATGAACGCCGACCCGGAACACCCGAAAAAGGCCAAGGTGATCCCCCTCAAGGGATCCAAGTGCCCGATCTGCAAGAAACCGGCAACGCTGGAGATGCGGCCGTTCTGCTCCAAACGCTGCGCTGACCTTGATCTCGGGCGCTGGCTGGACGGCGATTACCGCCTGCCGACGAACGAAGCGCCGGGCGATGCCGAGGCCGGGATGGAAGACGACGATTAACGCGGCCAAATTGTTGAAAAATCACGCTTCGGAGCGCTGGACAGGCCCCGGCATATCTTCTATAAGCGCCTGTCTTATATAGACCTGTCTCGCGTTCTCGCGACACGGTGCCCAGGTAGCTCAGTTGGTAGAGCATCGCACTGAAAATGCGGGTGTCGGTGGTTCAAATCCGCCCCTGGGCACCATTTTTTCAATAACTTAGCTGAAATTTTGCGCTGGCTGGCAGTTTAATGCCCGCGTGTGCCGTATGCCGTCACCGCTGCTCGCCCATGAAGGCGCGGCGGTCGAAGGTAATGGATTTGACGAGCGCGAACACCGCCTTGCCGGGGGCAAGGCCAAGGTCCGACACCGATGCCCGCGTCACCCGTGCGCGAAGACGCGCGCCGCCGATATCGATCAGCGTTTCCGCATAGGCAGTGTTGGTTTCCTCGTTGATTTCGGCGACATGGCCGGCGATGACGTTCCGCACGCTGATCCCGCTCGGTCGTGTGGTCGCCAATGACACATCGCGGGCGCGCACGCGGAGGCGGATTTCCTGTCCGGGCTCGGCGTCGACCAGCGGGATTTCGATTTTCTGGCCGTACAGATCGGCATGCGTGAGCTGGAACGTGGTATCGTGGCTTTTAACCCGCGCCGAGACGATCACGCCCGCTTCGAAGCGCCCGGTCGCGGGATGCAGATCGAGCCTTTCAAGAACCTGTTCCACCGTGCCTTCGGCGGCCTTGCGCCCGCGGTCGACGACGATCATGTGTTCGGCGAGTCGGGAAACCTCGGTGATGTCGTGGCTGACGTAAACGATCGGCATTGCCAGACTGGACTGCAACACCTCCAGATACGGCAGAATTTCGTCTTTGGCGAAACGGTCCAGCGCGGCCAACGGCTCGTCCATCAACAACAGACGCGGACGCGACAGCAACGCCCGGCCGATGGCTACCCGCTGGCGCTCGCCGCCCGACAACGCGGTGGTCGAGCGATCCATCAGCGGTGCGATGCCCAACAAGTCGACGACGTCGTCGAGATCGAGGTCACGCCCTTGCGCATTTCCGCTTTCGGCGCGCCGGGCGCCGTACAAAAGATTGCCGCGTACCGACAGGTGCGGAAAAAGGCTCGCTTCCTGGAACACGTACCCGACCGGGCGGCGATGCGGTTTGCGGAAAATCCCGCCGGCATCGTCCTGCCATGTCTCGCCGTCGACCGTCAGCCGCCCGGACAGCCTTGTCAGGCCCGCCATGCAGCGCAGGATCGTCGTCTTGCCGCAGCCGGATTGCCCGAACAACGCCGTGATGCCGCGCGCGGATGCCGAAAAAGAGACATCAAGGGCGAACGCGCCAAGTGTGCCGGCGAAGTGCGCGTCGATCTGCATGTCCGGATTGCTCATTTGCCGCGTCGCCCGATACGCCGCTCCAGAAGCCGCATGGAGAGAATGACGAAGAAGGAAAACACCAACATGCCGCCGGCAAGGATATGCGCCTCGGTCCATCGCAGGGTTTCGACGTAATCGTAAATGGTGACGGAAAGAACCTTGGTTTCCCCGGGTATGTTGCCGCCGATCATCAGGATGACGCCGAACTCGCCGACCGTATGGGCGAACCCCAAAACCGCGCCGGTCATGAAGCCCGGGCGCGCCAGCGGCACCGCGACGGACCAGAAAGTATCCCACGGCGAGGCGCGCAGCGTCGCCGCGACTTCGAACGGACGCTCGCCGATGCTTTCGAAGGCATCGCGGATTGGCTGCACGACGAACGGCATGGAATAGAAAACGGAGCCGATCACAAGCCCTTCGAATGTGAACGCCAGGGATCGCCCGCCAAACAATTCCGCAATGGCGCCGCCCGGGCCGTTCGGTCCGAGCGCAATCAGAAGGTAAAACCCGAGCACTGTCGGCGGCAGCACCAACGGCAAGGCGACGATGGTGGCGATGACCTCGGTGAGGCGTGACGTCGAACGTGCCAGCCACCACGCAATCGGCGTGCCGACGACCAGCAACACGATTGTGGTGATCGTTGCCAGTTCGATGGTCAGGCGGATCGGCGACCAGAGTTCGGAAAGTTCAGGCATCGATCAATGCTATCAATCGCCGATGCCATAGCCGAATTTTTTCTTCACGGCTTCGGCGTCGGGGCTGCGCAGGAAGGAAAGGAAGGCTTTCGCCGCATCGTTGCCGGCGCCGCCGCTTAAAAGCACTGCGTCCTGGCGGATCGGCGTGTAAAACCGTTCCGGGACGATCCAGTGCACACCGCGCGATCGGTGGGCAACCTGGGAAAGAGCCACGAAGCCAAGTTCGGCGTTGGCGGTGTCAACGAACTGGAAGGCTTGCGCGATGTTCTTGCCTTGCACCAGTTTTGCGCTCAGGGAACTGTAAACGCCGAGCGCCTTCATGGTTTGCACCGCCGCAGCGCCATAGGGGGCCGTGATCGGGTTGGCGATGGCGATCTTGCCGATGTCGTCGCGCTTCAATGTATCGGCGCCGAGGGCGCGGCTGCCGTCTGCGGAATACAAGGCAATCTTGCCGCTGGCATATGTGAAGCGCGTTCCGGCGACACCATATCCGGCATCGATGGCCAATTTCGGCCGTTCTTCATCTGCTGCGAGGAATATCTCGAACGGCGCACCCTGGCTGATCTGCGTATAAAGCGTGCCGGTCGATCCGAAGCTGAAGACGGCATGATGCGGCGTCTTTTTCGAAAACAGCGCGCCGATTTCCTGCGCCGCCTGCGTAAAGTTGGCGGCGACGGCAACCCGCGCCTTGTCGGCGGAAAGCGGTGTCGCGCATGTGGCGATGATTGCCGTTGCGAGCGCTCCGGCAAATCGTATGGCACGGTGGGGGGACCCGGTGTCCGACATGGCGCCTCTCGGAAATAGCCAAATGAACATATTGGCTATGGATCGGTGCAGCAACCGTTATTGCTGATCGGAAATATCGGCGAGAGATTTGCTGAGCTCGTCCAGTTCCTTGGCAATCGCCTTTTCCGTGAGAGCTTCCATGCGGCGGTAACCGGCCAGCACTTTTTCCCCCATCGGCGTCAGGGCGGCGCCGCCGCGTGCATTGCCGCCGCGCCGCGCGATGACCATCGGCTCCGAAAAATAGGTGTTCAAGACTTCAACCAATAACCATGCGCGTTTATAGCTCATGCCCATACGGCGCCCGGCGGCGGCAATCGATCCGGTTTCCTGTATCCCGGCAAGGATGTCGGCCTTGCCCGGTCCAATGGCGACGCCGGGTTTGAGCACGATCCGAAGCCGCGCGCCAACTGTCTTGTTACCTGCTTTCATCGCCACCTTATAGCCGTGTGCAGCGGCCGTGTCACTGCGACGGGGACGGTCGGGAAGTTAATCCTTGAAGTGAGTGCGGGTGCGCGCCGAATATGGCCCATGTTCCTGAAGTATCAGCTTCGCAAACCATTCAGCCGCAAGATCCGTGTCGGCACCGATGCGCTAATCGATGCCGCCGGACGGCGTGCATATACGGACAAGTTCGGCCCATTGATCTCGGGCGATCCGCTTGCGGGCGCAATCGCAGCGCTGGCAGCGATCTATGCCGGGGACGGCGACACAGCGGATACGCTGATGGATCAGCTTGTGGCGACGGCGCCCGCAGGGGCGTTCCAAAAGCTATTCGGAACATCCGATTTGCGGAAGTTCATGATGGCGGCGTTGCGTGACTATTACGCCAACGGACATGTACTCGACGGCCCGACGGCATCACGGTTGAAGGCCTTTTCCGCCAGTTTCGACCCTGAAAGCCGGCATGTTTTCGACCCGCCCGCATATCAGGACAGGGATGTGCCCCTGCAGCGGTTCGATTATGAGCGTAAAGCGCCGAAGGGATTGTCGGTCGGCATTTACTTTCGGTCCAAATTCTATCCGACGTCTCGCCCGCACGACCTGGCCTATCGGTTCCAGACGGCATTCGAAGGCGCCGGCGCGATCAGCGAAATTGTCGAACCGGACAAGGAGCCGGATCGGTTTATCAAGTGCGACATCGCGCTGATTGACGATCCGCATATTTTTCGGAAGTCCGCTGACGACAAGCGCAGGTTTATCGAACAGGCACGGCGTCATGCGAAGTGTCTGGTGATGATCGAAATGGATCCGTGGGCGGCGGGCCGCAGCGAGAGACTGGCCGCGAACCGAGATATGTACGATGTGGTTTGGGCAATGATGCCGAGCCTTATGGATCCGGACGGCATGATTGACGGGCTCAAAGCGTCTTGCATGCTGTTTCCGGTCGGTGCGCCGGACATCTTTCAGCGCCACCGGCGCACATCGCCCGAGATGGCGGGTGAGGACATCAAGTTCTGCGGCGGCATAGAAGAGTATAATTTCTACCGTTATTTCTGGATCGTCGGTGCGCTGGCGGGAGAGCACGCACCGGTGATCGAGGTGACAAATCACGGCGACGACGGTCTTGGCATCGCCGACAGCCTTGATCGTTATGTAAAGCGGTTGGGTTCGTCGCACGCATGCCTGAATTTCGTCCGCCGCGCTACGGGCGACGTATCGATGGTCGGACGTACCTCCGATGCGTTGTGTCTCGAACAGCTTTTGGTGCAGGAAGCGTCCACCGAGGTTCGGCCATACCTTTCCCCCGGCGAACATTTTCTGCAATTCTCGACACTCGAGGAGCTTGATGAAATCTGCGCCAGGCTGGGCGCGGGACGAAGCGCATATGAGGACATTCGGCGCGCCGGGGCATCATACTTCGATGCCCATTATGCCGACGATGCGGTATTGCGTCATATGGCGACATGGTGCTGACACGGTACGGATAAACAACCGGCTTCACCAATTATCCATGTTCGTTTATTGTTGGCGCGTGCTTAAGGGGGAGTGGCGCACAAGCGCCCGTTGAATATGGACAACGCTCAGCAGATTGACATCGGCGCGGTTGCGCTGGAGGCCAAGGCGGAAGCGCGGCTTGCAGCGCTTACCATGCTGGCCGGTGCGGTCGGAACACAGAGCGAGTTTTTCCGCACGGCATTGCGTGCGTTGACCATCGGCATGGACTGCGCGTTCGGTGGCATCGGCGAAATCAGCGAAGACGGCAAACGAGTCCATATGGTTTGCGTCATCAAGGATGGCGCGTTTATCGAGCCATATGAATGCGAACTGGCCGGAACGCCGTGTGACGAGGTCTACCGCCCGGATTGCGTGGATGCGCATGTGTTCTGCGGCAATGGCTTGGCCAAAGCGTTCCCCGCCGACAACAGCCTGCGCGTGATGGGTATGCAAAGCTATCGCGCGGAAGCATTCCAGGACGCGGGCGGCAGGCGCATCGGCCATGTGTTAGTCGCGGACACCCAACCGATGCATGATGACGACGCGGATACCGCGTTCTTCAGACTCGTCAGTCAGCGGATCGGCGCGGAAGTGAACCGCGGGCATGCCGATCGCGCACAAAAGGAACAACGGTTCCTCTTGCAGACGATCCTCGACAACCTGCCGATCCCGATCACGTTGAGTGACAAGGAAGGCCGCTACATTCTCGGAAACCTGAAGTTCGAGGAATGGTACGGCATACCGATCTATCAAGTGATCGGAAAGACCGCACGCGAGGCGCTGCCCATCGACGAGGCGCAGTTGCAGCTGCGCGAAGAGATGGAGAGCGACGTCCTGGAAACGGGCGAAGTGCGCCGCCGCGAGGAAACGAAGCGTCTTGTCGATGGACAGGATCATTACGTCATCGTCACCAAGTTTCCGGTCCGCGACAGCGAAGGAAAAGTCATCGGTTTCGGCTCGACGACGACTGATATTACAGATCGCCGCGAAAACGAAACCGAACTGCAGAACGCCAAGGAACGCGCGGAAATGGCCTCGCGCGCCAAAAGCGAATTCCTTGCCAATATGAGCCATGAACTGCGCACGCCGCTGAACTCCATTATCGGCCTGTCGGAAGTCATGATTGAAGGTATCTTCGGTCCGTTGAACATGAAGTACACGGAATACGTCAACGACATCAATGCGTCGGGCGAGCACCTTTTGGACGTGATCGCCGATATTCTGGATATCTCGAAGATCGAAGCCGGAGAAACCGAGATAGAAGAAGCGCCGATGGCAATTCCCGATGCCGTACAGGCGGCATTGCGGCTGGCTTATACCCGGACCAAGGACAAGCGCGACTGGACGTCGGTCGATATCCCGGACGATTTCCCGATGATCATGGCAGACAAGCGTCTGGTGACGCAGATTCTCGTCAATCTGTTGACCAATGCCATCAAGTTCACACCCGACAGAGGCGATGTCGGCGTCAGCGCCGCTTTGGATGCGGACGGCGGCGTTGTGTTGCGCGTCGTCGACAGCGGGATCGGTATTGCCGAGGACGATATTCCGCGTGCGCTGGAGCCTTTCGGGCAGGTCCGCAACCGTCCGGAGCTGACGCACAGTGGCACCGGTCTGGGACTGCCGCTTTCGAGAAAATTCGTCGAGCTGCACGCCGGGACGCTATGTATTTCGAGCGCTCCCGGTCAAGGGACGACGGTTACTGTATCCTTCCCGCCGGAACGCACGCTAAGCTGAGCGCGGACTGAAGCGTTTCTTGGTTTTAAGGTAACGCCGGCCACGCCGGGCGGTGGTCGCCTATCAGATCCTTCAGGCTCTGCGGTGCCAGCACTTCGACCTTGTCACCCCACATATACAGGTGCCACGCCATTTCCAGATCGGACGCGGCGTGAAAGCGAACGACAAGCGAACCGTCGTCCTGCGGCTCAAGCGTCTGGGTCGGGTGAAACTCGAACTCGGCGGCGGTTTTCGCCGCTTCGGGCGCGAACTTCCAGACCACCTCGTACGGGTCTTGCTGGTAGACGCCGAATGAACGCGCCGCGAAATCGGGCAGGCGAAAATCGGTATTGCGGACGAAATAGGTCTCCAGTATCCGCACGCCTTCGATGTTCGAAAGACTGAACAGCGCCATGTCGTTGGCTTTCGGGTGTTCGTGAAACGCGACCAGATAATTGCGATGGCCGAACAGAAATCCATAGGGATGCACGAGCCGGGTATTGAGCTTGTCGTTGCGGCGATTGCGGTAGTCGATTTCGACTTTCAGGCAGGCCTTCACCGCATCGCGCAGTTCGATCATTACCTCGCCCGGCACGCGTGGGCGAGGGCCGGGGCGCATGGCAAAGCCCTCGGCTTCCAAAAGCGCGTCTATATCCGGTTCGGTACGCCGCGCGACATCGGGCGGAATCAACGCGCGCACCTTGCCGCGCAAATTTTCCGGCCGTTGCGCACGGTCCGGCTGGCCGTTGGCGCGGAGCAAGGCAATCGCGCTTTCAAGGTCTGCCTGCTCGTCTGCCGAAAACGATACCATCCGGTCGAGCACGCCGGGCGGGATGCGCCAGCGTTTGGTTTTCTCGCCGGTGTCGACTTCAATGGCCTGCGGGAAGTTGCGCAGAATGGCGTCGCGCATGCGCATCGCGGTACGACGGCCGACGTCGAAACGTTCCTGGATATCGGGCAGTGACAGTCCACGGCGCGCCGCCTGCATTTCCAGGGCGAGTTGCAAAAGATTGTCGGCTTTTTCGTATCTGAGGCTCATGAGGGTCGTTATATCTTATGTGTATGACAGAAATGGTCACTCATTATTGCATGACTTCGCGGGCAAATGAATTAAGGTTCCATCCATCATCAAAACCGAGAAAAGGAGACACCGGCATGCGCCTGCAATTGATGACCTGGCCCGAAGTCGAGACTTATCTGAAACGTTCGACGGGGATCATCATGCCAATCGGCTCCGCCGAGCAGCATGGACCGACCGGGTTCATCGGTACGGATGCGCTGTGTCCGGAGATTGTCGCCGAGAAACTGGCCGAAGAGGTTGATGCGCTGATCGCGCCGACCATCAGCGTCGGCATGGCGCAGCATCATCTTGGATTTCCGGGATCGATTACGCTCAGACCCTCGACTCTGATCGCGGTCATCGGCGACATGGTGGCGTCACTGGCACGTCACGGCTTCGACCGGTTCTATTTCGTCAATGGGCACGGCGGCAACATCGCCACCACCAAAGCGGCATTCGATGAGATATATGCCGAAAGCAGTCTGGGCACGGCCCGTCACAATCGGGCCAGTGTGCGCTGCGTGCTGCGGAACTGGTTCGAATGTCCGTCGGTACAGGAAATCGAGGCCGCCGAGTTCGGTGACGCCAATGGCTCGCACGCGACCGCCGGCGAAGTGTCGCTGACGTATTTCGGCTACCCGGGAGACGGCGCGCGGATATCAAGCGCGGACAAGCTCACGCCCGAAACCGCGCCGGTAGGTAGCTTCTACGACTGCGAGGACTACCGCCGACGCTTCCCGGACGGGCGGATCGGTTCGGACCCGACTCTGGCGACGGCTGAAATCGGCGAACGACTGCGCGCCGCAGCGGTCAAGGATCTGGCTGCTGACTATCGGAAGTTTTTACAGGCCGAGTAAAACGTCGGCCAGCGCTTCGGGGGCCGTGACGAACGGCGAATGCCCGCTGTTCAACTCAATGATCGGATCACATCCGGCACGCTCTGCCATCCAGCGTTCGTGGCCGACCGAAATCGCCCGATCGTGCGTGCAGACGATTGCGGCCTTGGGGACACGTCCGAAATTCGCCCGGCTGAGCGACAACGGCGCACGGAACGTGCGCGCGGCATGTAACTGGATGCGGTCTTCGACCCACGCCAGCTGCGCCGGTGTCGCGTCGTTATAAAACGCATCGCCCAGCACCCCGGCCTTGAGGGTAATGGCGGTGACCCCGCCGACATCGGTTTTTCCGGCCTCGACGAAAGACGCCGGGTCGGTTTTCACGACGTCGGCGATGCATTCTCCGTCGGCCGGGATATAAGCGGCCAGGAATATGACCTTTGCCAATTTTTCCGGGCGCAATTCAGCAACCCCGGCGACTACGGCGCCGCTCATCGAATGGCCGACCAGTATCGGCGGCGTTTCCATGCCGTCGACGATATCGACGATCGAATTGATATAATTCGACATTTCCTGTTGTCCGATCCAGCCGTCGGCAAATGCGTGCCCGGGAAGATCAGGGGCAACGGCATCATGGCCGCGTGCTTTCAGGCACGCGATCAGCGCCTGCCAGCACCAGCCGCCGTGATACGCGCCATGAACCAGAACAAACATGCTTGCAGCTTAAATCATGGTCCGGACAATGTCTCAGGAAACGGATATGGGAGAAAATGGTATGCACGCGCATTGGTACTTCGACGTAATTTCGCCGTTCAGCTATTTGCAGTTCCTGCGGCTGGGTGAGGTTGCGGATCGCTGCGACCTGTCGCTCAAGCCGGTGCTGTTCGCGGGACTCTTGAATGCCAATGGCCAAAAGGGGCCGGCGGAGATCGCCTCGAAGCGGTTGTTTACGTATCGGATGGTGACGTGGATGGCGGCGACGCGGGGCGTGCCGTTTACCTTTCCCGATGCGCACCCGTTTAATCCCCTCCGCGCGCTCAGGCTGTGCGTCGCGCTCGGTTCAACGCCCGACGCTGTTGGCAAAATCTTTCATGCGATCTGGGGAGAGGGACACCTGCCCGATAACGATGCCGGGTGGCGGGCCATTCAGGAAATTGCCGGGGTGTCCGACGGCGATGCGCTGATTGCCGATCGAGCCGTCAAACGCCAGCTCATCGATAACGGCGAACAGGCGCTGCGCGAAAACGTCTTCGGAGTGCCGACATTCACGGCAGCCGGCGAGGTGTTCTGGGGCGACGATGCGCTCGGCTTCTTTTCTGACTGGCTCGACGATCCCGGTGTGCTCGAAACCCCGGGCATGAAAAAGCTCAACGATTTGCCGTCGAGCGCGACGCGTATCTAGCCGCAGCTCACGCCCGTGCCGCCAAGTCCGCAATAGCCGCGCGGGTTCTTGTGCAGGTACTGCTGGTGATAATCCTCGGCAAAATAAAATTCCGGCGCGTCGATGATCTCGGTGGTGATCGCCGGGTATTTGTATTTCTTCAGGGCCGCTTGATAGGCCTTTTTCGTCTCTTCGGCGATGGCGCGCTGATCGTCGCTGGTGACGTATACGCCTGAGCGATACTGGGTGCCGACATCGTTGCCCTGGCGCATGCCTTGGGTCGGGTCGTGCGATTCCCAGAAGGTCTGCATCAATCTGCGGAAGGGAACTTTCTTCGGATCGAAGACGACCTGCACCACCTCGTTATGGCCGGTGCGGCCGGTGCAGACTTCTTCGTACGTCGGGTTCGGCGTCAGGCCGGCAGCATAGCCGACCGCCGTCACATAGACGCCCGGAAGCTGCCAGAAAATCCGCTCCGCGCCCCAAAAACATCCGAGGCCGAACATCACCGTCTCAAGGCCTTCCGGATACGGGGGCTTCAACGGGTTGCCGTTGACGGCGTGATGCGTCGCCGTCGCTAGCGGCTCGGCCCGACCGGGCAGGGCTTCCGTCCGTTTCGGGATATCGGTGGGTTTCTGGAACAGTCCGAACATGGCAATCCTCCTTCGCTCGCTGCCTAGCATATGGTGATTGCGGTCGCGAACGCCAGTCGGTGGTTATCACGAATCAGTGTGCGTCCAGATGCACCCCGTTGCGGCGCACCACCTGGCGAAGCGCGAAGCTCGACTGAATACGCGCAACACCCGGCAAGCGCGACAGGTATTCCTTGTGGATGCGTTCATAGTCCGCGGCGTCGCGGGTCTGCAGGCGCAATACGTAATCGGCTTCCCCGGCCATCAGGTAACATTCCATGACATCCGGGCACTCGGCGGCGGCGCGTTCGAACGCGCTCAGATAGTCCTCGCTTTGCCGCTCCAGCGTGATCGAAACGATGACGTGCGTGGCCCATCCCAGCGCGCCGGCATCGATCAGCGCGGCATAGCCGGAAATGATGCCGCGATCCTCGAGAATCTGCACCCGGCGCAGACATGCGGACGGCGATAATCCGACTTTTTCGGCAAGATGAACGTTCGACATGCGACCGTCTTCCTGCAACGCCGAAATGATAGAATGATCGATAGAATCAAGCATAATTAGAATTTTATGCGAATAACTGAATAAATTAAATAATTAATTCGAAAAATAGGGTCACGTATCCGCATCTTTGCAAGGACTCACCGTGCCGCCCGGCGTTACACTTCGCTTTATTATACAACCGGCCCGGCGCGCGATGCCGGGCATGCTCGGAGGATACGGGATTGCTCATCGGGGTTCCCAAGGAAATCAAAAACAACGAATTCCGTGTCGGACTGACGCCGACCAGCGTGCGTGAAGTCGTCGCGCACGGCCATCAGGTCATCGTCGAGACGAATTGCGGCATCGGCATCGGTCGCAGCGATGACGACTATATAGGCCAGGGGGCCGAAGTCGTCGGCAGCGCCGAAGAGATATTCAAGCGCGCCGACATGATCGTGAAGGTCAAGGAGCCGCAACCGGTCGAGCGCAAGATGCTGCGCGAGGGGCAAATCCTTTTCACCTATCTGCATCTTGCGCCGGATCCCGAGCAGACCAAGGATCTGGTCGCAAGCGGTGCGGTATGTATCGCCTATGAAACCGTGACCGACGCCAAGGGGCGGTTGCCGCTGTTGGCGCCGATGTCACAGGTTGCCGGTCGCATGTCCGTGCAGGCGGGCGCGCACTGTCTTGAACGCGCGCAGGGCGGCGAGGGTATTCTGATCGGTGGCGTGCCGGGTGTCGCCCCGGCCAAGGTTGTCGTCATCGGTGGCGGCGTGGTCGGCGAGAATGCAATCCAGATGGCCGTCGGCATCGGTGCCGATGTGACGGTCCTGGACCGGAATCTGGATGTTCTGAACCATCTGGCCGAACGCTTCGGCCCGGCCCTGACGACGATGTACTCGACGACGGCGGCACTGGAACAGACGGTGCTGGCCGCGGACATGGTCATCGGCGGTGTCTTGGTGAAGGGCGCTGCGGCGCCGAAGCTGGTCACCCGTCAGATGGTCGCCGATATGAAGCCGGGCTCGGTGCTGGTCGATGTCGCGATCGATCAGGGTGGTTGCTTCGAGACCTCGAAAGCGACGACCCATGCCGAACCGACCTTCGTCGTCGACGATGTCGTGCATTACTGTGTCGCCAACATGCCGGGCGCTGTGCCGCGGACGTCGACGCATGCGCTCAACAACGCGACGCTGCCGTATACGCTGATGCTGGCGGACCGTGGCTACAAGGATGCGCTGCTGTCGAGCGAGCACTTCCTGAATGGCCTCAATGTAATGGCTGGAAAAGTGACGGAGCAGGCCGTGGCACACGACCTGGGCTACGACTATGTGCCGCCGCGCGATGCACTCGCCGGCTGAGATATTTCAGACGTAAAGGAATCTTCCCTAAGTAAACTCGGGCGGGGTGTTCGCATCCCGTCCTTTTTCTTATCCGCCTTCGATGGGCGGAAAGACGACGATCTGATCGCCGTCATTGAGCGCCCTGGCGGCGCGGTTTTCCGGGGCGACCGGGTCGCCATTGACCAGCGTCATGAAGCCCAGTTCCGGGTTCATGCCGATCATCGTCATGGCGTCGGCAAGGTTGCCGCCGTCCTTCAGGGGAATCTCGCCCAGACCGTCGCGGCCGAGCCCCTTGTAATCGGCGGCGTCGATGGAGACGAGTTGAAAACCGACGTGGATCAAGGTCAGGCCAGCCCCAGCCGGCTCAGCGTCTGTGTCGTCGGCTCACCGTCCGGCGTCCAGCCGCGCAGTTCATAGTACTCCGGCAGCATCTTGCCGATCTCGGCGACCTTGCCCTTGCCTGCGCCCGACGGAGCGGGTTCTTCCATGACACGTTTCGGCAGGGTGTCGTCGGCCTTTGTGAAGCCGGCGCGGTTGTTGAACTGCCGCTCCATGTTCCATATCCGCTCGCCGGCATCGAAGAACCGGTCGACCGACCAGTCGCCCGGCAGCGCGCCGGCAAGCTGCGCGACAAGATCGTCCACTTCCCACGCATTGCCCGCGAACAGGCAGACGCCGGTTGAATCCCATGCCGCGTTGCGGTCCTGCGATTTCTTCACGATCTCCGCCTTGCCTTCGGTGCGGACGTGCGCGAAATCGTCGACGAACGGGCTGGCGCGAAGATGGCAGGCGCCTCGGTTCGATGTCGCATAGGCCAGCCCCATGCCCTGCATGGCGCGCGGGTCGTAACCCGGGAACTCCTGGCCCTTGACCGTCATGGCAAGGTCCGGGTGGCCGTATTTTTCACAGATGCGCTTGGCGCCGAGGCCGATGTCCTTGCCGAAGCCGGTGGCCGTGCCGGTGACTTCGGCGGCCCAGCAAAGTGCTTCGGCCGAGCCGAACTCAAGCGCGATCCCACCGGTCTGTTCCTTGGTGATGGCGCCGATGTCGTAAAGCTCCATCGCCGCCGCGACACTGGCGCCGAATGAAATCGGATCCATGCCGTGCTCGTTGCAAAGCGCGCTGGCATACGTCGCCGCGTCGATATCGTCGACGCCGCACATCGGCCCGACGGCATAGATGCTTTCGTATTCCAGGCCGCCCAGCGAATGCTTGTAGCGGGGCTTGTCCTTGACCGAGAAATGCTCGGGATCGATTGTCGCGATGCGGCCGCAGCCGATCGAACACGCGAAACACGCCTTGTTGGCCTGCACGTTCTTGTGTCCGTCGGAACGCCGGGGCGTATGCGCGGCTTTAACGTTGATGTGTTCCGTGCCTTCGAACTGCACGGCGCGGCAATTCAGCGTCGGCACCGAGCCATAGGCGTTGGTGACGTCGAGCATCGCATGCGTTCCGATGGTCGAGAGCCGGGTGCGCGCCGCGTGCGGGTCCAGCTTGTTGCGTGCGGCGATGTTGGCCTCGCGGAATTTTTCCGGGTTCGCAACCGTGGTGCCGACAGTGCCGTATGCGGCGATAGCCTTGAGGTTCTTGGAGCCCATGACGGCGCCGACGCCGGAACGTCCGGCGGCGCGGTCACGATCGTTCATGACGCAGGCGAAGCGGCACAGGTTTTCCCCGGCAATGCCGATCGAGGCAATCTTGATGTTCGGGTTCTGGTGCTTCGACGTGATCTTGTCTTCCGTGTCCCACACGGTTTCACCCCAGATGAAATCGGTTGCCGGCAGGATGCGGATATCGTCATTCTCGATGTACAGATACACCGGCTCTGGCGATTTGCCTTCGAGGATCAGCATGTCCCATCCGGCAAGTTTGAGGTAAGCACCGAACTGTCCGCCCGAGTTGGAACACGCAATGGCGCCGGTCAACGCGCCCTTGGTGATCACCGAGTAACGCCCGCCGGTCGATGCCCCGGTCGCGGTCAGCGGTCCGGTGGCGAAGATAAGTTTGTTCTCGGGGGCCAGCGGATCGACGGTCGGGTCGACTTCTTCGGATAGGTACTTGCTCCCCAGCCCGCGCTGGCCGATGAACTTTTCCGCCCAGTCCATGTTGAGCGGTTCCGGTGTGACCGTGTGGGTGCTCAAATCGACCCTGAGAATTTTTCCCTGCCAGCCCATGCGGCGCACTCCTGAAAATCGTTCGAATGGATACGCGCGGCGTTTGCCGCACCGATATAAACGCTACGACATAACGGGGATGTTGAAAAGACGGGGCGGGGAGAAAACGCGGGGCTGCGGCGGCGGAGGCGCCGGGCTTACTGCTGTTTCGGCGGCTGGTTGACGTCGACCGGTGCGCGGGCGACGCGGCGGCGCTGCATCAGCATCAGGTCCATGGTCGAGATGTGCTTGAAGATCGGTCGCGATCCGTTGCGGTAAAGCCGTACCATGCCGTGGTCCATATCCGCGAACGAGCGGCGCAAGTCGTCGAAATTGCGGACTTCGAGGACAATAGCGTCGGTGCGATCGGCGTTGAATGCCTGCCAGCGGAACGTGGTGTTCGGCAGCTTCGGTGCTTCCAGCATATGCATCCAGCCGATTTCGCGTTCCTGTGGCGGGCCGAAACGGTGCTGCATGAATTTAACCACGTCGGCAAAGTCGGATGCCTTGAAGACCGCGTAAATGCGGCTGGCGACGCCGTTCTCGTAGCGCACGACCCCTTCGCCAGGAAGGACGAATGCGGTGTCGGTGGCGAAACTGGACGCGATTTCCGCGGGCCAGTTCAGCTCCTTGAGGCAGAAAACGCTGCCGTGCAACGCGCGCTCGACACAGGATTCCGCTTTGAATGCCGCAGCATCGTAGGGTGCGCCGATGATGCTGTCGCGGCCCATGACGAGATCGAGATCAAGTAGCGGGCCATCGCCGATGCGGGTCAGTTCCTGATCGGCAACCTTGGCGTCCGGCGAGATATAGCCGAGATCGAGCTTTTCTTCGGGAACGATGCGGTCGGCCACTTTGTTGGCAAGGGTCTCTTCGGCCGCAACCGGCTCGTCGATCCCGAACAGACTTTCGAGGACGCGGTCGAGCAGCGTGTCGTCGACCGGATCCGGGGTGACCGCTTTGTGATTGTGTCCGAGCGCCAGGTGATTACGTGCCGCCGGGCGTTGCGGTGCGCGTTCACGGATCGCTTGTTTCGTGGGGGCGGGCGTCGCGGCATCGGCGGTTTCGACCGGCGTGGTGGCAACTGGTGCCGGGACGGAAAGCAAAGGCGCGCCGCTGGCGGTGAACAGGCTGTCGTCGGGATCGAATAGATTGCCGTTCGGACGTGGCACCCACGGCGCGACGTCTTTGTCGAGGGCGACGGGCGCCGGAGTGTCGGTTGACCGCGCAACGGCTTCCGGCGCGGGCAATAAAGAAGTCTCGTCGGATGCCTCTCGTGCGGTCACGTCGCTGGCGGCGACAATTTCGACGGGCGACGATGCAACAGGCTGCGCCGGCTCGGCTTCGACAGCGGTGTCCGGCATGTCGCCGGTGTCGGTGATTTCCGATGCCGCGTCGCCGCCGGGCGCGCGGAACAGATTGGCAAGGTCACGAAACAGCCACGTAATCGGGTTTTTGGACGGCGCGGCATTGCGGCCGTCATCGGATGCATCGGTGACGTCCGTGTTGCCGACAGTCGTGTCCGGCGTGGCGTCGATTACGGGCGCCGCGGCGCTTTCCGCGATCACTGCGGGGGCTTCCGCAGGTTTTGCCGCGACAGGCGCTGCGGATGAGCCGGCTGCCTGTTCGATCTCAAGGTCCGGCTTGAAGATCCGGGCGAGATCGCCAAACAACCATGCGAGCGGGTTTCGGAAGGTTTTCTCAGGCTTGGTTTGCGCTTGTGCGGCGGTTGCCGTCTGCGCAGCGGCAGGTTCAGGTTCGGATGCGGGGGCTGGCGCGGCTGTCGATACTTTAGCTTGTATCTGTACGGACTTTGCTGCGTCATCGGTCTCGTCGACCGCTTCCTTGGCTGGGGCCAGTTTGCCGGTGGCGCTGTTCAGGAGCTTGCCGAGGTCGCTAAGCAGCCATTCAATCGGATTGCGGTGCTGCTCGGCGGGGGCGGCAGTATCCGCACGTGCGACATGGCCCGCTGCGAGCGCGAGCGCTATAACCAAAACGATAGCGGTGCGTTGCCGCATATTACCCGTCAACCCCGACCCCTGTTGCCGCAGGTTTTATAACCACCGGCGTGAACGATGTCAGTCGCTTATTTGCAACCCGTTGCAGCGTTCGTGCAAATGTTGCACGGGGAAGCGACAGCAATAACCTGCCACGATCACAATCCAAGTGTTGCATCCAGTCCCGCCCCAATACGCCGCGCTTATCGCGGCGCCTATGCCCAGTCTTGCACCCAGTCTCGCAGATAAGCGGTAAACGTCCCGCGAATCGGCTGAAATATACTATATTTTGTCTACGGTACTTTAACCAAACACATTTTATGGAAGTGTTAACGCGGACGCGGATTTATTCGGGTTTGGCGTTTTGCGAGTCCAAAACCGCCACGGCGCTCATGTTATAGATGCCGCGAGATGTCACCGCCGGTGAGAGGATATGCGCGGGTTGCGCGACACCGACGAGAATCGGACCGACGGACAGCCCGTCGCCCAGCATTTTTAACAAATTGAACGATGTGTTTGCGGCGTCGATGTTGGGAAACACCAGCATGTTTGCGGCGCCGCTGAGGCGCGCGTGCGGGAAGATTCGCTTGCGCAACTGTTCGTCCAGTGCGGTGTCGCCTTTCATTTCGCCTTCGACTTCAAAGTCGACTTCGCGCTCCATCAAGAGCGCCATGGCGGCACGCATTTTGTCCGCCGATGGGCACTTGCCACTGCCGAAGTTGGAATGCGAGAGCAACGCGACCTTGGGCGTCATGCCGAAACGTTTCACCGTCTCCGCGGCCAGTTCCGTCATCTCGGCGATTTCCTCGGGCGTTGGTTCCGGTGTGACATGCGTGTCGCAGAGGAAATATGTCCCCTTGTTCAGGATCAGGGCACTGAGCGCACTGACGTCCTTGACCCCTTTGGCACGACCGATGATGTCGAGCACGTACTTCAGATGCCACTCATATTGGCCATAGGTCCCGCAAATCATGGCGTCCGCCTCGCCGCGCCGGAGCGCCAACGCGGCAATTGCCGTGGTGTTGGTGCGGATGATGGTCTTCGCTTCGTCGATGGTGACGCCCTTGCGCTCCGTCAGTTCGTGATACTGTGTCCAATATTCCTCGTAGCGCGGATCGTCCAGAGGGTTGGTAATGCCGAAGTGAACGTCGGGCTGGATACGCAGCCCGAGCCGCTCGATGCGCGACATAATGACATCGGGGCGGCCGACAAGATGCGGGCGGGCGAGCCGGTCGTCGATCAGCGCCTGCACTGCACGCAGCACGCGCTCGTCCTCGCCTTCGGCAAAGATGATGCTTTTCGGCGCCTGGCGGGCGCGTTCCAGAATGGGCTTCATCAGCATGCCCGAGCGGAAGACGAACCCGGCGAGTTTCTCGCAATAGGCGTCGAAATCCTCGATCGGGCGTGTCGCAACACCGGTTTCCATTGCCGCCTTGGCGACGGCCGGGGCGATTTCCGAAATCAGGCGGGGATCGAAGGGCTTGGGTATCAGATACTCGGGGCCGAACACCAGCCGTTCGCCGGCATACGCGTCGGCGACCCGTTCCGAGCTTTCCGCCATGGCCAGATCGGCGATCGCCTTGACCGCGGCCTTTTTCATTTCCTCGTTGACCGTCGTCGCGCCGCAGTCGAGCGCGCCCCGGAAAATGAACGGAAAGCACAGGACGTTGTTGACCTGATTGGGATAATCCGAGCGGCCGGTGGCCATGATCACGTTCGGATTGGCTTCCTTGGCGACGTCGGGATCGATTTCCGGGTTCGGGTTGGCAAGCGCCAGGATGAACGGCTTGGCGTCCATTTTCTTGACCATCTCGGGTTTGAGAATGCCTGCCGCCGACAAGCCCAGGAACACGTCTGCACCGTCGACCACATCGTCCAGCGTCCGCAGATCGGATTTCTGCGCATAGCGGGACTTGCGGTCGTTCATCTGTTCCTCGCGGCCTTCGTAAACGAGTCCGACCATGTCGACGAGCCAGATATTTTCGACCTTCACGCCCATCGAAACCAGCAAGTCGAGACACGCGATCCCCGCGGCGCCGCCGCCGGTCGAGACAAGCTTCACGTCCTCGAAGTTCTTGTTCTGCAATCGAAGCCCGTTAAGGATCGCTGCGGCGCAGACGATGGCGGTTCCGTGCTGATCGTCGTGGAACACCGGGATGTTCATGCGCTTGCGCAATTCTTCCTCGACGATGAAGCATTCCGGCGCGCGGATGTCTTCGAGGTTGATCGCGCCGAAGGTCGGTTCCAGCGGCGCGATGACCTCGACCAGCTTGTACGGGTCCAATTCGTTCACCTCGATATCGAAGCAATCGATATTGGCGAATTTCTTGAACAGGACGGCCTTACCTTCCATGACGGGTTTCGAGGCCTCGGCGCCGATCGGCCCCAGACCGAGCACGGCGGTGCCGTTGGTGATCACCGCGACCAGATTGCCGCGGTTCGTCATGGCATAGGATTCCATGGGGTCGTCGACGATGGCATTGCAGGCGGCGGCGACACCCGGAGAGTAAGCCAGTGCCAGATCGCGTTGCGTCGCCAAGGGCTTGGTCGGCTGAATTTGCAGCTTTCCGGCCGGCGCCTGGCGGTGATATTCGAGTGCGCGTTCGTCGAGTGTCTTATCGGACATTGTTTATGTCCTCCCGAAATTTCAAGTAACCCTGTACGTCATAGGTTGATCCGTTGCTGGCGTCGGGGCAACCTCAATCCGTCGATTTTTTCAACGCAAATGAAACCCGTTGGGGTTATGACACACATGGAAAGCACACCGGCAGACGTTCCGTTCGTTATCGGTCATCGCGGCGCCGCCGGTTTGGCACCGGAAAATACGCTGATCAGCCTGCGCCGGGCGGGTATCGAGGGCGCGCGGTGGGTCGAGTTCGACATTATGCTGAGCGCCGACGGGGTTCCGATACTGTTCCATGACGATACGCTCGAGCGCACGACGAGCGGACGGGGCGCGGTCGCCGAACGGACCTTCGAGCATATTCGCAAGCTGGAAGCGGGGGCCTGGTTTGGTGCATCGTACGCAGGGACGCGGGTGCCGACCTTTGCCGAGGCGATCCAGACATTGGCAACCGAAGGCCTTGGCGCCAACGTCGAAATCAAACCGTACCCCGGATTGGGACGAGAGACCGCCGCCGCCGCGTGTGAACTGATCGCCGATGCCTGGCCGTCCAGTGTGCCGGCGCCGGTGATTTCAAGCTTCGATCCGTCGGCCATGGCGGTGGCGCGCGATATGCTGCCGGATATCGAGCGCGCGATGCTGTTCGGCAAGTTGCCGAAAAAATGGAAAGACGTTGTCGCCGAATTGGATTGCCGCGCCGTGCATGCATCGAATCGCCATGTCACAGCGGCGACGGTCGAAGCCGTCAACGCCGCCGGTTTGCCGCTCAGGATATATACCGTGAACGATCCGGCGCGCGCAGAGACCCTCAGGAAATGGGGCGTTTCCTCGGTCTTCACGGACAGGCCCGATCTGATCAAGGATTAATCGAGGCACAGCCATTGCGCCGCAAACGACTTTACGCGACCATGACGGCGGGAGACGCGCCGGTCCTTCTTTGGCGCGCCGGGATCGAATAACGGAACTCATCCTTGAACGGCATTTTCTTTGCAATTGTCGCCATAGCGTTTGCTGTCGCCGCTTTCCGGCAGGTGAACTTCGTGCCGCCGGAAGGTGCCGACGTGGATGCGCCGATGGCGGCGCTCGGCAAGGCAATGATCGGCACCGCCGGCGACGCGGTGACGCTGGCCATCGGTCTGGTCGGTGTCATGGCGCTGTTTCTCGGATTGATGAAGATCGCCGAGCGCGCCGGTTTGCTGATCGTCGTTGCACGGACCCTGCAGCCGCTGATGACACGTCTGTTTCCGGGCGTGCCCGCCGACCATCCGGCGATGGGCGCGATGATCATGAATTTGTCAGCCAACGTGCTGGGTCTCGGCAATGCGGCGACGCCGTTCGGCATTCGCGCCATGGAGCATCTGGACAGGCTCAACGGAGACAAGGGCAAGGCGACGGACGCGATGATCCTGTTCCTCGCTATTAATACATCGAGTGTCACCTTGTTGCCGACGGGGGTTATTGCGCTCCGCGCCGCTGCCGGTTCCGCCGATCCGGCGGGGATCGTGCCGACGACCTTGTTCGCGACACTGGTCTCGACGACGGTGGCGATTTTCAGCGCCAAACTGTGTGCGCGGCTTTTCGCGAAAAGCGCGCCGCCCGTTGCGAACGATGAGCCCACGGACGGCGCCGGCGACGATGCGGATGATGCCTTGCCGGCGCCGCCTGCGGAGGGGTATCCGGCCTGGGTCTCGGTGGCCGTGCTTGGCGGCGTGCTGGCGCTGGTGCCGTTGACCATTGTCTATGGCCGTACATTCGCGCCGTGGATCGTGCCGGGCTTGATGGTCGGTTTTCTGGCGCTTGGTATGTGGAAGAAAGTGCCCGTCTATGAATGTTTCGTCGACGGTGCCAAGGACGGCTTTAACGTCGCCCTCAGAATCATACCTTATCTGGTGGCGATTTTGGTGGCGGTGTCGATGTTCCGGAATTCGGGTGCGCTGGAACTGTTGATCACGCCGTTGGGCGCCGTCACGGAGTTGGTCGGCCTGCCCGCCGATGCATTGCCGATGGCGTTGCTGCGTCCGCTGTCCGGCTCGGGCGCTTATGGCATCCTGGCATCCATCATCAACGACCCGGCCGTCGGCCCCGACAGTTACGCGGGGTATCTGGTATCGACCTTCCAGGGATCGACCGAGACGACGTTCTATGTCATCGCCGTCTATTTCGGTGCGGTTCAGATCAGGCGTTTGCGGTATGCATTGATTCCCGCGCTCAGTGCCGATTTTGCCGGGATCGCGGCGGCGGTCTTCATTGTTTCAATGTTGTACGGCGGATGAAGAACCCGCTTGCCCACCCGGCGAACCCGACACCAGGCCCGGACCGGCCGAGTGGCGGCGCGCGCGATACCGACGCGCCGGGCAAGGCGATCCTCTGTGCGCTCGCCGGCGGCGCGGTGCTGACGCTGAATGACGGACTGGTAAAAACACTGACGGCGGATTTCCCGGTCGGACAGGTGCTGGCGCTGCGCGGCGTGTTTATTTATTTCATGATCTTTTTGTTCGCGATGCGTATGGGGGGCATCCACACCGCGTGGCAAATCAAAAGCTGGAAAGGGCAGGGGCTGCGCGGATTTTGCGTGATCGGCAGTTCCTTCGCCTTCGTCACCGGCTTGTCGTATCTGCCGCTCGCCGACGCCATTGCGATTGCTTTCGCAGGCCCGCTGTTCGTCACGATCATGGCGCCGCTCATGCTGGGAGAGCACGTCGGCTGGCGGCGTTGGGCCGCTGTGTTGATCGGCTTCGCGGGTGTGCTTGTGATCGTCCGCCCGGGAACGACGGCGTTTCAATGGTTCGCGATCTTTCCGTTAATGGCATCTTTTCTGGGCGGCATGCGCGACATCATCACTCGCAAGATGGCCGCCAGCGAAACCACGGTCGCAGTGCTGTTCGTGACGACGACGGCGGTCGTCTGTGCCGGGTTCGCGACGTATTTCTTTACCGATTGGAAGGCGGTGGAAATGCACCACCTCAAGTATTTCATCGCCAGCGGTTTGCTGATCGGCGTCGCGCACTATCTGATTATCGAATCGTTCCGCCTCGGCGAGGCGGCGCTGGTGTCGCCGTTCAAGTACGGCAACGTCCTGTGGGCGGTGCTGTTCGGGTACTTCTTGTTCGGTGACCTGCCCGATAGCGCGACCGTCGTTGGTGCGCTGATCGTCAGCGCCAGCGGTATTTACATCCTGCACCGCGAACGCATTCGTGCCCGCGCCGCGCGACAGAAACGCGCCTGACGGCGATTACTTGATCGAAATGTTGAGCGGGTTGCAGAACGTTTCGCCGAAGCGCGCCCGCAGATCGATACAGGCATGTTCCGCCGCGTCCCGGCTGGCGAACGGCAGCGCGTACAGATCGAACACCGGACCGCTTTCGGCGGTGGCCGGGGTTTCCGGGAATTCGGCGTCGATGCCGTCGAAGGCGTCCGGCAATGCCGCGCGGATTTCTTCCCAGGCCCTTTGCGCCTCGTCGAGCGTTTTGAACGAGGCCAGCAGGACGCGTGCCTGCGCCTTGCCGCTTGTTTCTTCACCGATCACGAAGTCCTCGCCGTTGAGAACGGTGCCGTCCTTGCCGATGACGATGCGGCGTGGCGCGACGTCGGGCAATTGCAGGCGTTTGAGCTGTTCCGGGTCGAGCCGCAGTTGATACGTGCCGGGGTGGATGAATTCGACCAGATAGAAGCCGTCGTATTGCGAGCGAACTTCGTCGACGACATCGCCGTTTTCGTCGACGAGCTGAACCTGTACGTCGGACACCGGTTTCGACCACTGGTCTTCCTGGCGGTATACGACGCCGTCGATTTCACCGGTCGTGACCACGGCGAAGTCGACATGCCCCGGCACCCCTGGACGCAACGTTACTTCGACGCCCTCGGGTGAGGCGATCCAGTAAGGGTCTTCGAGCGTTCCCTGATCGATCTCGAAGTTCACAGGCGAGAAAGTATCGAGCGAGGTAACGAAAGCGATACCTTCGTCGTTCGTCAGTTGCTTCATCTTGATGCGGCCCGACTTGAAGCCGATGCCTTTGAGCGGCTCGTCGACCCCTTCGGTGAACGCGCCGTTGCCGTCCAGGTCGCGGAACACGCGCGCCGTCATGGTGCCGCGCTCGGCGGTGGCCTTGGACGCGATACGCAACCCGCCATCGGCGGCATCCTTGCCCCACGAATAGGAAAGCTTGAGCTTGGCGGAGTAATCTCCGGCGGTGTCGTATGAGCCGTCCAATCCGGCGGCGACGATGTCGAAGTCGGAATTCAAGCCAGCGGTGAAAGTCGTGAGCTCATCGCCGCCCAAGGTGCGTGAAATGCCTCCGCGTGCATTGAAGCGTGGATTGACTTTCCAGTCGCCCGACAATGCAACGGTGGTGAGTGCCGGTTCGGGGATGACATCGTAACTGAGCTGACCGCGCGTGCGGACATTGCCGATGGAGCCGCCGAGCTGGAATGTGCCGGTTGCGGTTTCGGTGTCGGCGGTTTCGGCGGGGTCATCGAGGACGAGGTCCAGCGTGTTTGAAACGGACGCCCGGCCAATGGCCGTGGACAGGCGATTTTGGATGGTTGTCGTTTTATCGTTCGACTTGTAGTTCTCATGCGTGACGTTCAGCGCATAAGGGATATGCGGCAGGAAGTCGGCACGGATTGCGCCGTCGAACCGAAGGCGACTTTCGGATTCCAGCGGATCGTCCTCATTGTTGAATTCCTCGCTCAGGAAATCGTTCAATACCGTGTGTTCGCCGAACACGCTGATGCCGAACAATTGGGTTTGCCCCGACAGCGTGCCGGCCCAGCCGCCGGAGATATCCTTCGTCAGATCCGTGCGCAGATATACCGGGCCCAGCGACGTCACGATGTTGCCGCCGGTGTACACCTTGTGGCCGCCTTCGAACGGGATGCTGGCGAAATTGACACCGGCAGACAGGTTTTTGTTGATGCCGTACTTGTACTGCGCGGCATAGCGGGTTTTACCTTGGAACCCGTCGCTGTTGTTGTCCTCGTCATCGCCCATCAGCGTGAGTCGGTCCTGCTGGTTGTAGGTAACGTTGTAGGTGTGCGAGCCGGGCTTGATCTGATCCGGCCCGACGCGGATTTGCTGCACTTCTTCGCGCTTCTGGCCTTGCGGGCCATAAAACACGAGCTTGATGACGTTGACGCCGAACAGCAACGGCACATCCTCGAAGAGATAGCGACCGTCGTCCTGGGATTCGCGGAAATCGAGAAGTACCTCGTTCCGGTACAATTCGACCTCCCAGCCCAGTTGCAGGTCGCCCTGCAGGGTGATGCGGTCGAATTCGGTTTCATCGCCGAGGGCCGAGTTCCCAATGGTGAACCCGCGGCCGATTTTTGTCCGCGTCATATGTGCGATTTGCGGCCCGAAGACGTCGCCGATGGCGAACTTCGTCGCGTCGAGCTTGCCTAAAAGGCCTCCCTCGGCGCGCTGTCGGCCCAGTTTAATGCGGGCGACGCTGATATGTTCGTCCTGCGTGCCGGATATGAATATGTCGGCATTCAGCTTCGCGACATCGGCGGTCGCCAGCGTCGTGTAGCTCCGCGTCAGTGTCGGGCCTTCGTCGCTTGATGTGACGTTAAATTCGAGCGTCGAGTCGGAAACCGGCCAGGTAATCCACTCGTACGGCACTTCCTTCTTCGGGTATTTTCGTTCTGCGCCGCCACGTTGCCCGAACAGCCGCTTGCGGCGCTGATCGCGTTGCAGGCGCGCTTCAATCGGCAAGGGCTCACGGGATTCGATATTCAGAATCAGGTTCGGAATATCGTATTCAAAGTCGATGGGGAACCACGTCGCAAGCGTTCTGACATCGACATAGATATCGTCGGGCAATTGCTCGACGAAAGCGGGGTCGACGGAGCGGACCTCTCCGGCGATCACCACTTTGCTGGCTGCGAGATCGAGCGAGAATAACCTGTTCTCGTCGAGGAACCAGCCTTGTGCACGGCCGTTTTCAGCGTCAACAGTGATGGGAAACTCCAACGCATTCACAACGTCAGTCAACGGCAGGATCAAACTACCCTGCTTGGGGAAGCCGAAAATTGCGTCCCGCAAGATGATCTTACCGAGCGTCATCTTCAGGATCAGCAATTCCTCGTCGCTGCGCTCGGCAGCTTTGAAGGGGGTTTCGGCCTCGGGAACCTGGGCGACATATGAAGAAACGTCCAGTTCGGACGAATACTTCACGGTCTTTGCCAGGCTGGGAGCAGGCGCAAAAAGAATGGCCGCAATCGCAAGGATTGCAGCCAGCACAACAGGTCCGGAGACACGTCTATCCGGTCTTATTTCGGATATGAGCGGACGTCCCGCCAAAGGCAGGGCGTGCGCGATCTCTGCTGTGTGCCGCAGGCACGGTGTCGCCACCGGGCCGGATTGCGGCACGTCTTTCTTTTGCAACCTCAAACGAACTCCCATCTTGTTCGTTGACTGAGCAATGCACTTTCGTCTGTCCTCCGTCGCCACCGGGAGGTCGACACGGGCCCCGAAGGGCGCGTCTCCCGTACGTAAAACATGTCCCATTTCGGGGTTATGCTTAACGCGGAAAGCGGATGACCCCGGTACTCTGCGGCAGGTTTGGTTAAGGCCCGCTTAAGCGGTTTAGGTAAGATTGTCAGGTTTCTGTAAGGAATTGAAAAATATCGATTTTTTGGAATCTGTCATGTTCGTGTCAGCTTGCGTCTATACAAAGGCCCCATGAACTTGGACGACCGGGCGGAAACGCCCTTTTTTATGTGATTTTGGGCCCGGCCGATCCGGGAACGAGTGAAGGGAATTATGAAATGAAGATCAGAAATATCCTTACGGCTGCCGCTCTGGTTGCCATTGTTGCCGCACCCGCTTCGGTCAAGGCCGCCAGCGACAGCGCCTCGGCCTCGGCGACGATCGCCGCTGCCGTGACGGTGACCAAGACCAGCGATTTGGAATTCGGCCTCATCTCGCCGACGGCTTCCGCCGGTACGGTGACGATTTCCGACGCCGGCGCCCGTACGGGTGACGCCAACGTCGTGCTGCAGGCCGGTGACACCCCGTCGCAGGCATCGTTCACCGTCGGCGGGGCGAACAGCCAGGCCATCACGGTGACGATCCCGTCGACGGCGACCCTGACGGGTCCGGGGACCGACATGACGGCAACCCTGAGCCAGACTGACGCCGGTGCGCAGACGCTGGACGGTTCCGGTGCTTTCACGGTTGATGTCGGTGCCGTGCTCGGCGTTGCTGCAAACCAGACCGCCGGTGCGTATTCGGGCAGCTTCAACGTGACGGTCGTTTATAACTGATCGCGTCCCGACCGAATATCCTCGGTTAACGAGTTTTGAAGCCGCCGGAGAAATTTCGCTCCGGCGGCTTTTCGTTTTCGTGTTAACCTGTTGTTCGGAAAAAGATTATAGCTTTTGACGAATGCGGTTTTTATTGGCCCGATTAAGGAATTCATGTATTGTCGGGGAAACAAGTTGAAGGTGGTGGGTTGAATAGAACGCCATTACGGATTCTCGGAACGGTATGCACGGCAGCGCTGTTGAGCGGTGTTGTCTGTTTTGGCACGGCTCCGCTTCAAGCCGGCACCTCACGAGATACGGCGACGATCAGCGTGACAATCGCGGCTGCGGCCCAGGTTGGGTTGGTGCAGACCACGCCGACCACCAACAGCACGGCCACATCGACAAGTATTCGCGCAGTCCCGGTCAGCACGACCTCCAACGTCGGCTTCGGCGATGTGGCCCCGGTAGCACCACCGCAATCGGCCGGGGCGGATTCTGCCGGAACGTCCGGCGGCACTTCGACAACCCCGGATCAGGCGGCGCGGGCATTTGCATCGCGTGGCGCGGCCCCGGTTTCGCTCGGCGGGTCTTCTGTCGTCGCGGTCGCCGGTGCGCCGAACCAGACATTCAACGTAATTTTGCCGGGGGACACGTCTTTTGCCAGCGGCGGCAACGTCGTCAGTCTCAGCGGTTTCCAACATAGCGCGGGCACCACGCCGGCGATGGGTAATAATGGGGCGGGTTCGTTCAGTATCGGCGCTCAGGTCGACTCCACGCCGGCCGCCGCAAGTGCCGCTGCAGGCGGCGACAGTGCCGCGCCAGGTACGCAGGGCAGCCAGGAACCAGGTGTGGCAGGCGCATTCACGCAAGGATCGCCACTTGTGAATATCGCTGTTTCGTATAACTGAGGCTTCCGCGCAGTCCGCGGGCAATCTTTCATCATGAGAAAAAGGGTCCTTAGCCAATGTCGCGAGAATTGAACGGCGCCCGACCGGCGCCGCAAGGAACCTCAAAGTTTCTGCTGGGGATGATGGCAGCGGCGCTCGTTGCTGCGGTTTCGTTCGGTTCTGAACCGGTGCAGGCGCAGGCAGCCGGGGATCTGGTTGTCTCTCCGACCCGTGTCGTGCTCGAGGGCCGGACACGCTCGGCACAACTGGGGCTGGTTAACAAAGGTTCGGGTACGGCGACCTATCGTATATCCGTGATCAACATGCAAATGGGCGAAGACGGCAGTATGACGGAAGTCGCGACGCCGGCCGATGGCCAGCAGTTCGCCGGCAAGCTGTTTCGTTATTCTCCGCGCCAGGTCACGCTTGAGCCGGGCGCATCGCAGGCAATCCGGCTTTTGCTGCGCAAGCCCAAGGATTTGCCCGATGGCGAGTACCGCTCGCACATGATGCTGCGTGCGGTCCCCGACGCCGCCGGTCAAAGCGTTGAAAGCACCGGCACCGGCGCGGCGGTGCGCCTGATTCCGGTTTTCGGGATTGCCGTGCCGATCATCATCCGTCATGGCAAGGTCGATTATCAGATGTCGATGAGCGATATCGCCTTCGTGCCGGCGACGGAACAGGAACCGCTGCCGAAAGTTCGCTTCAAGTTGAACAGGACCGGCAACCGGTCTTCGTATGGCGATCTGACGGCGACATTGAACGTTGGCGGCAAGGACGTTGTGCTGTCGCAGATTTTTCGCCTCGCGGTTTATACGCCGAACGAAAGTCGTACGGTCGAAATGACGCTACGGGTGCCGGACGGGGTAAAACTCTCGGGCAATACGCTCAAAATCGCCTACAAAACGATTTCGGACGAAGGCGGGAAGCTTTTGACCGAAGGATCGACCGTTCTTCCCTGATCAACGCCTGAACGGCAGGGGCGCGCGTCCTTTGCGCGCTTATAGATACTCCACGATATACGTGAAGTCGTTTTCGTCGTTGTAGTTGCCTTTTTTCTGATCCGTGGTGATGTGCAGCGTCGCGCCGATGTTGACGACCTTGACGCCGTTTTTGTTTAACTTCACCGGGTTCGTCTGGTTCATCGTAAAGTTGTCGACGGTCATGTAATTGCTCGACGTCCCCTTGCGGATCGTGATCGAGGACGGCAACGAGATGATGACGTATGCTTTTGGCTCGCCCGTAATCCTGAAACGGGCGCGCTTGACCGTGCCGCCGAAGTTGGTGATCGCGCCGCTGTACGAAACGGTGTCGGAATCGGGGCTGAGGACGACGGTGCCGCCGCCGTCGATTGACGCGGCGAAGGTGCCGAATTTCATATCGCGTAAGGGCTCCAGCGTCAGCGCGACCTGGGTCGTGGCGGGGCCGGGCGCGATGACGGACAAGGCCGCCGCCAGACAGATCGCGCGCAACCAGGTGCGTTTGTTCCCGAAAAATTTGGTCAACATGCGAGGGCTGTTCCCGTCAGATTTTTACGATGCCACCATGTAGCATCTACGTATGACATAAGCCTGACGGCGCACTGTGCAATGGCGGAAAATTGATACTTCTTGCCCCGAAGGGGGTCAGAAACCCTCGGCGATTTCGCCCAGACCGGTTTCGTCCAGAATCTCGATCTTGCGGTCGCGGTCGCCACCGATCAGGCCGTCCTTGCGCAAGCGAGAGAACGTCCGGCTGACGGTTTCGGTGGTGAGGCCGAGGAAATCGCCGATGTCGTCCCGGCTCATGGGAACGTCGACGGGATTGGTTGGTGCGCCGCGCTCTCCGGCGCGTCTGGCCAGCATCAGAAGGAAAGTGGCGACCCGTTCATGCGCGGTTTTACGGCCGAGCAACAGAAGCTGTCCCTGCACCTCGGCAAGCGCTTCCGACGCCATGTCGTGCAGACGCCTTTCGAGATTTGGCAGCGATGCGGCGATGCTTTCCATTTCGCGGCGTTCCATCCGGCAGAGCGTTGCCGGGGTCACAGCTTCGACGCTGCTCGGTGACGTGGCTGCCCGCGCAAGACCAAGGAAATCACCGGGAAACAGGAACCCGACGATCTGACGGCGCCCGTCGGGAAGAAGTTTGAAGCATTTCAGGCAGCCGTCGGTGACGGAAAAAACATGTGCCTCGGGTTCGCCTTCGTCGAGAAGGTGATCCCCGGTCTGAAGTGAGATGTGTTTCATCTTGCCGCCGAAACGCGCCAGTTCAGGGGGCGTCAAAGCGCCGCAAACGGCGTGTTCTCGGACCGGACAGGCGGCACAAGGGTTCTCCGCAGCGTCTCCGCGGGGGAGCGCCGGTTTCAATGCTGGCCGTTTCTGCGGTGTGCTGCTCATCCGCGAATCCGTTTCCCGTCGGCTTCGAATGGCCGAGTGTAGAGAAATTCCGTGGGGTTTTCCAGACCGGCGTGAGAACGCGGCGATACGCTTAGTGAGAAACCAAGAGCGGGATGTCGGCATTCGACATGACGGTGCGGGTAACACCGCCGAACATATACTCGGCGACGGCCCCGGTACCGTACGCGCCCATCACCAAAAGCGCGTGTCCGTTATCGCGCGCGGCATCCAACAGCGCGTCCGCAACGCCGCCGCGTGTTGTCTCGGCGGTTCGCGGCGTCGATTCGATCCGGTGAAGTCGAAGATAGCGCACGATATCGAGCGGGTCGCACTTGGTGTCGCCGTCTTCGACGACGTGGACGACTTCGACGGTGTTGGCAAACTGCATCAATGGCAGCGCGTTGCGAACGCTTTGCGCCGCTTCGCGCGAGCCGTCCCAGGCAACGGTAACGTGCCCGCCGATAACAGGGCGTGGATAGCGGCACGTAATCAGCACGGGGCGCGCGGTATCCAGCAATGCCGCTTCCAGCGCAGCGCTGTCGACGCCGCCGCTTTCATCGCCGGGAATGCCGATGACGATCAGGTCGAACAACCGGCCGCGCGTGGCGATTTCCCTGTTCTCATGACCAACCACCGATTCCATGGCGACGGCAAAGTGCGCGTTTTCCGACAGCTTTTCGGGCGCGGTCACCGGCAATCCGGCATCGACGACCGTTTGCCGATAAATTTGGTGAAAGACGGTGCGGCGGTCGTCAATCGAGCGCTCCATGTCGCTGATGATCCCGTCCACCAATTCCGAGGGGGCTGCGTCGAGTACCGGATAAATACCCTGTACCGCCGGCGGGGTGACCTGCAGCAACGCCGTAACCGCATCGAACCGCTGCCCGAGCTCGATCGCCGTTGTAAGTACGTTACGGCTTTCGTCGTCCCCATCGACGATCGCCATAATCGACCTGAAATCCATAACCGGTCTCCCAAGCGGGCCGCCATGCCAACGGTGCCGCAATTTTCCGGTCATCTTTCGCGGGCCGATGGCCCGGCGCATTGATTTACATCAAAGTGGGAATCAGAACTGGAAACGCAGTCCGGCGCGGAATTCGTGGGCGAAAAGATCGTCGTACTTTGTCGCCGTCGTCGAAGTGCCGTTGGTGAAGCTGCCGTCCTGTTCATATTGGCCGAGATTGATAAAGCGGTAGCCGAGATCCAACGAAACCTGTTCGGAAATCTTTGAGGCCACCCCGGCCATGGCGGCATAGGTAAGGTTGTAGACCTGGGTGCCGCGTTCGGTATTGCCGCCGGTGGTTACCAAGGAGTCCGTGTCCAGCATGGAAACCCCGATCCCGGCGCCGATATACGGCGTGAAGGTATCGCTGCCGAGCCATTCATGTGCTTCTTTTGCGTCGTAGTACAGGTTGACCATGGCGCTCATGCTTTCGACCTCGCCGGAAATCGTGCTCCCGGCGCCATCGATGCCATCGACGGACATCGGCGAGCGATAGGTGACGGATCCTTCGACGCGGACCTGGTCTTCGACATGGGTCCCAAGGCCGATACTGACCAGTCCGGTGTCCTGTGTTGAAGCGGAACGGTGCGGGCCGTTGGCACCGGTGCCGTCTGGATCGCTCGTCATTGCATAACCGCCGTCGATCCTGAGATACGGCTGGAAGAGTTTCTCTTTGCTTGATGCCGTTTTCATCGGCATCGTGTCCGCGGGCTTGTCCGTTGCAGGCGCGTCGGCTGCCGAAGCGGGGGTGGTTTCCTGTGCCGCCTGCGCCGGGGCATCATCGGCGGATTTCGCTTCCGCCGGTGCGGTCTCGGGCGCCGGTTCGGAAACGGGCTTCGGTTCCGCTTTCTTGATTTCGGCGGGTTCGGGCTTTTTCAGGGGATCGCGCGATGCGCCGCCGGAACGCGCCGGGACCATGCCGGTACCGCTTTCGCGCAGTTCCTTTTCCGTCGCCACGTTGCTTTCATCGGCACCGGCGACCTCGATGTGATAGGTGAAGGAATAGTCGTCCTTGATGCGTTCCACGGCGGCGGCCGTTCCAGCCGAATATAGAACCGTCGTTCCCACTGCGAGCGCCGTCACAGGCCCAGTAATTTTCATAAGTAACCCCGTTGTCCCAGTCTCCGGGGGCCGCGCGAATCGAACGGCGTCCCATGCGTCCACAATGGTGCACAGACGTAAAAACGTGGTTAACGCACGGCGGCGAGGTGAAGTTTTTTATAAATGGAATCAAAGGGATTCCGGCTGCGGGTCGGTGAATCTCGGTTAATGCGCCGAGAACGGCTTGGGTTACTGTGCGGCTTTGGGGGGCGCTTCGAAAAGTTCGGGCATCGCCTGTTTGAAGGCATCGCGCGCCTTGATTGCCTTCGGGTAGCCCTGCTCGGCGGCGCGGTTGATCCAATCGAATGCGGTCTTCAGATCCTGCGCCACGCCTTTGCCTTCGTAATAAAGGAAGCCGAGGTTGTACTGCGCCTGCGTGTGTCCGGCGGCCGCGGCACGTTCGAACCACTTCGCCGCGTTGGTGAAGTCCTGCCCGCCGGTCTGCCCGGTGTAGTTCATGATACCGAGGTTATATTGCGCGCCGACGTGACCAGCTTCACCGGCTTTCATGAAGAACTGGGCGGCCTTGCCGAAATTCTGTTCGACCCCGTCGCCGTTATAGTATTTGAGCCCCTGCTGGTAATCCGCCTCGCCGGGGTTCGCGGTTTCAGGAACTGGCGGTGGTGGTGGCGCATCACCGGGCGGCAGCGCCGCTTGTTCGTTCGCCGGGCTTGCGGCATCGGCGGCGGGCAAGGGTTGATCGCTGACGGCCGCAACCGGTGCAGGTTCCGGCGCGCCTTCAGGCACGCTCGGCGCGTGACCCATGGCGGAAACGGGTTCCGCAGGGGCGGGTGCTTCGGGTGCCTCGTGCGCTTCAGGAGCCGGGGTGGTTTCCGGCATGGGCGAATGGGCTTCCGGCATGGCAGGTGCGTTTTCCGGTGCCGCTGGCATTTCCGTCGATGGCGTATCGGCGGGCGTCTCCGGCATCGCGGTTTGCGGCGCCGCAGCGCTTGTCTCGCCGGCGCCCGGCGTGCGTGCGATGTTTTTGGGGGGAGGAGGAATGCGCATGACGACGCGCGGGGTGCGGTCCGTCGGCGAGAAATTCATAATGTCGTGGATTTTCGTTCTGATCCAATAGACGAACGAGTCGGATTTGCTGACGACGGTATCGAGTGTGCCATGCTTGATGTCCAGAAGCGTATCGGCCGCAGGGCCGGTTGTGCCCTTGATGGTATCGTCGTCAATGATGAGAACGGCAACGAACGTCAAGGCACACAGGCCCAGGACGCTCAGGATCAAGTACTTGGCAATTTTCTCGATCACGTTGTTTCCGTTCAAAAAAGTGCGAATCCCCGCATAAGCGTAACCGCCTTTTCAGACAGTTTCCATAGGAACGGTGATCCGCCCGTCTTGTATCTGCTGGGCTGATGCGCTACGCACCGGGCGAGAAAAAACGAGAGCCGAGCGAATTCCCTGAGAAGGAGAGTAATAATGTCCGATCAAATCCGTGCCTCGCACATTCTGGTTTCGACCGACACGCGCAGCAAAGACGATGCGAAAGCTGAAACCGAAGTGCTGCACAAGAAAATCATCGACGGTGCCGACTTCGCCGAAGTTGCGCGCGAGGCATCCGATTGCCCGTCCGGTGCCAACGGTGGCGATCTTGGCCCGTTCGGCCGTGGCGTAATGGTGCCCGAATTCGAAGAAGCGGCTTTTGCGCTCGACGTCGACGGGTTGAGCGGTCTGGTCGAGACGGATTTCGGCTATCACCTGATTCTGCGCACCGAGTAAGCGCGCTCAGGAAATGACGGGTGCGTCCGGCTGATACCGGCCGTGCCGGTCTTCTATTTCCAGCACCCAGATATCCGGATCGCTTTTGATCCGGCGTTGAATGTATTCCTCCGCCTCGGCATCGGGGACGGCGCCTTTTGCGTTGCTCATCAACCAGGCACGCCGGCCTTCCGCATCGCGCGATTGCGACAACAGCACGGAATACCCGTCGAGCCGGTCGAGCCGGAGCAGGACACTGCCTGCATCCGCATCGCCTCGCCGGCGGACCACGGCCGGTAATGCCTGCAGATTGCACGTCCGGACTTGCGCCGACACCCATAGCGACGCTTTAACGCGCGGTTCTTCCACGGCTTTTCCCCATTCCGGCCAAAATGGACAATTTGCTGTCCGGCCCGTGTGACTTGCAAACTCGATTTAACTATAATCTGTGCTCTGGGACGGCTCAATCTTCACCGGATAAACGGTGCTTAAGGAGTTGAGGCGCATTGGCTATCGACACAGGCAAGGAACCGAGAAGACTCCGTAGCGAGGCGGAGGATATCTCCCGTTTCCGCGACTATGCGGACGCGGATGCCGACTGGTTTTGGGAGTTGGACCCGAATTATCGTTTTGCCATTGTTTCGATGCGCCGCGAGGGACGGTCGAGCGTCCGGGAATTCGATCTGCTGGGCAAGACACCTTGGGAATTCGCCGATGCCGACCCGGACCGCGATCATGAGTGGGCGGCGTTCTTCGACAAGCTGCAACGGCGCGAACCGTTCCGTGATTTCCGCATATCTCTGCGCCAACCCGGTATCGGGCAGGTATACTGGCGGCTGAGCGGTAAACCGGTACTCGGCGCCGACGGAATGTTTTTTGGCTACCGCGGCATCGCCAGAGACGAAACCGTCGACGCGATCCGCCGCGCGCATCTGGAAACGCTCGCCGGGGATTATCAGGTCGCACTTGAAACGTTGACCGAGGGCGTTGCGTATTTCGACGACCGTGAGCGGCTGAGTTTCACCAACCCGGCATTTCGGAGCCTTGTGCCGCTGAGCGCCGAGCTATTCCAGGTCGGCACCGGTTACACCAAATTCATCGATTGTCTTCTGCCGCTGCTTTCCGAAGACCGGCGCGAGGCTTCCAGGATTCGCCGGACGCTCGGTCGCGGGATGATCGACTGGCATTTCAAGGATGGACACAGGCTTGGCGGGGAAATGCGTACGTTGCCGTCGGGACGGCACATTCTGGTCGTCTACGAAGCGGCGGCATCAATGGGCGAGGCCACGGGCCCGAATAGTGGGCGTTTCTATGACGCGCTCGCGCGTTCGGATCAGGCATTCGTGACGCATGTGGACGGTCGTATCGTATTTGCCAACCAGGCGGCGGCGGACATGTTCGGCAGCGAGATCGATACGATGCTGGGCGGCGCGTTCTGGGATTTGATCGATCCCGCCGACCGAGACCGGTTACGCCGTATCGACGACGACCGGCGCGACGGCGTGGATGTGCCGAAATCCTGTGTCGCGCAAGGATATCGCTGCGACGGTGAAATCCTCAGCCTGGAATTCTTCGTTCTTATCGGCGAGTGGCACGGCAAACAGGCGGTGCAGGTCTTTATGCAGGACCGCACCACCGAGCGCCAAGCCGTGCGTTCGCTGATAGAGAGCGAGCAGCGATACAGAAACCTGGTCGACGGATCCATTCAGGGTCTTTTCGTGCACCGCGATTGGGAAATTTTGTACGCGAACGACACTGCCGCGCAGATATTCGGGTTCTCCGTCGACGATTTCATCGGCCGCAGCGTCCTGGACCTCGTCTCATCCGAAGAACGGGAAGTGATCGCGGATATTCGCCGCCGCCGACTTTCCGGCGATACGGACGTGCCGGACCGCTATGAATTCATGGGGCTGCGTCAGGACGGGTCCAGCGTTTCGGTGGAGATTTTCTCGCGCCTGGTCGAATGGGACGGCGCTCCCGCCATCCAGGTGACGTTGATGGACATCACGCGGCGCAAGGAGATCGAGAGTTATCTTTTGCGCGCCAAGGAAGCTGCGGAAAAAGCGGATCGCACCAAGACCGAGTTTCTCGGCAACATGTCGCACGAACTGCGTACCCCGTTGAACGCGATCATCGGCTTTTCGCAGTTGATCCGCGACAAGATCATGGGCGAGTTGAATGCGCACTATGTGGATTACGCCGGATCGATCCATGCCTCGGGGATGCATCTTCTGGAAGTCGTCAACGATCTGCTGGACGTCGCGTCCATCGAAAGCGGCGCCATGGTCCTGAACGAGGAAAATGTTGAACTGGCGGTGGTGATCAGGTCGTGCGAACGGATGCTGCGCACGCGGGCGCAAAAGGCGGAATTGCTGGTCTCGGTCGATGTCGAGTCCCCGGAAATCGCGGTGCGGGGCGATCCGCGCCGGCTGAAACAGGTTCTGATCAACCTCGTCAACAACTCCATCAAGTTCACCCGACCGGGCGGGCACATCATTGTCCGGGCCTACGTCAACGGGGACGGCGAACCGGTTCTGGAAGTCGAGGACAGCGGTATCGGCATTTCGAAGGAAGACCAGCAGGTTATCTTCGACGCGTTTATCCGCGTCGACTCGGCGTTTGTGAGCGAACGCGAAGGCACAGGGCTCGGTCTGCCGCTTGTGCATGCGCTGACGGATTTACACGGCGGGCATATCAAGCTGGAAAGCGAGATCGGGCAGGGCACAAAAATAGCAGTGATCCTGCCGGCGGAACGCCTGGTGCGGGTGCCGGAAGAATAATTTTTTCTCTATAAAATACTGAATTTAAACAATTTTTGTAAAATTCTGAGGCGTAGTGACACGGATCACTGCCGAACCGGCATGGCGGGCCTATGGTTAAGAGGATGTTCACTTACTCTCCTTCACCGGGCTGACGGGTCCGGTGATTTTTTTTGCCTAATCCAGATTCCGCCCATGCGTGTCGTTGCCGTTCGGTGTTGGTCAAGCCGGGCCGATGCATTAAGGTTTTCGCCGAGACGCCTTTGCGGCGGCTTCGACATGGGGGACGGCAGACGTGAGCGGATTGCTCGGACGGTTTTCGGATCACACACGCAGGATTTTCGCGCGCCATCGCGGTCGCGCTTTCCTCGAAGGCGCCATGGCTGCTTCGGCGCTGGTGGCTCTTGCTGACGGTGATGCATCGCTCGAAGAAGGTGCGGAAGTCGGGCGGTTAATGCGGGTGCTGGACATCTTGCGCGATCACCATCCGGAAGAAGGCGTCGAGAGCTATCTGCGCTATATCGATACGCTCCGCAAAAACCCCGCGGGAATTGCCGATATCCGCGAAACGGTGAAATCCGCGGCCGGTGACGATACGGAAGCCGCTGCTTTGCTTGTCGTCATTTGCCATGCCGTCAGCGAGGCGGACGGGGTTGTCCGCGATTCCGAAATCGCGGAAATCGAACATCTTTCAAGCATGCTCGGCGTCGATGCCGACGCAGCGATCGAGTTGATCGCACCACAGCAAACAAACGCTTAAATACCGGGAGAAACATGACCATGAGCGACTATCAGGGCCCTTTATCGCGCTTTACAGTGCTGGATTTGACGCGGGTTCGCTCCGGGCCGACGGCGGTACGCCAGTTCGCCGACTGGGGTGCCAACGTCATCAAAATCGAAGCGCCGGAAGCGGTCGATACCGCGAAAGGCATGGGGGGGGCGAGGAGCGGACCGGATTTCCAGAGTATTCACCGCAACAAGCGCTCGCTGACGCTCAATTTGAAAGAACCGGAAGCGCTGGCGATTTTTCTGAAGATGGTCGAGACCGCCGATGTGGTCGTGGAAAACTTCCGTCCCGACGTGAAAAAGCGCCTGGGCGTCGCCTATGAAGATCTGAAAAAGGTCAACAAGGGGATCGTCTTGCTATCGATCTCGGGATTCGGTCAGGACGGCCCGTATGAAAAGCGGCCCGGCTTCGATCAGATCGCGCAGGGCATGGGCGGGTTGATGTCGATCACCGGCGCGCCCGGCGAAGGACCGATGCGGGCCGGTATTCCGGTCGCCGACCTGACGGCGGGTATGTACGGCGCCATGGGCGTGCTGACGGCGCTTCTGGAGCGTGAAGTGTCCGGCGAAGGGCAATGGGTGCAGACGTCGCTGCTGCAGGCCATGGTCGCGATGCTCGATTTCCAGGCGGCGCGCTACCTGATCAAGGGCGAAGTTGCGGGCCAGGCCGGCAACAACCACCCGACATCGATCCCGACAGGTGTTTTCAAGACGTCCGACGGTTACATCAACATCGCCGCCGCGGGCGACCAGATGTGGGATCGTATCTGCGGGCTGTTTGCGGACGATGAAATCACCAATAACCCCGATTTCGCCACCGGCGAGCTGCGGTCGAAAAACCGCGATGCGGTCAACGCGGCGCTGGAAAAGCACACCGTCACGTATACGTCCGACGATCTGATTGAAGCGCTGGTCGCGGCCAGTGTGCCGTGCGGCCCGATCAACACGATCGACAAGATTTTCGACGACCCGCAGGTCAATCATCTGAATCTGCGTCACCCGGTTGAAAGCAAGACGCTCGGCAAGATGGATCTGCTGGCGCAGGCCGTCATCCTGTCACGCTTCGAGCCGAAAACCGGCATGGCGACGCCGGAACGGGGCGAGCACACCGACGATATTCTCAAGGAATACGGTTACGACGACGCGCAGATCGCCGCGTTCCGGGAAAAGATCGTGGTGTGAACGGATGAGCGAGCACGACTTCGATCTGACCCGGCGCGAGACGTTCGCCGATTTCACACCCGTGACGATCCGTTTTTCGGATCAGGACAGCATGGGGCACGTCAACAACGTATCCTTCGGTGCGTACATCGAGGCGGCGCGGACGATGCTTGTTCAGGGATTGCTGGATCAATTCGACCATCCCGAACTGGACTTCATTCTCGCGCGCGTCGTGATCGACTACCGGCGCGAGTTGCATTATCCGGGAACGGTCGATGTCGGCGCCCGGCTGATCCGTCTGGGGTCGAAATCGCTGACGTCGGGCTACGGTGTATTCCGGGGCGAAGAATGTGTCGCCACATCGGAAAGCGTGAACGTGTTTTACGATATGAATACCCGAAGTTCCGTGGTGCCGCCGGATGACGTGCGTGACGCCGTACTTGCAAAAATCGCCGCCTAGGTCGAATTCCGGCTCCGGTCCTTGCATAGAATGCAGGAATGAAACGCGAACGGTCCTTTGCCGTGATGCGCATCGCGGGTATTCTCGGACTGGTTGAGAATTTATCGGTGGGTGGATGTCGACAGCACTTGAAAATCTCACACTGGAGGAAGGCAAGAGCGAGGTCCTGAGGGCGGCGCTTGCATGCGTTGCCGAGTCGAGCTCTGCGGATGGCGGTCCGCGGTATTCGGAAAAGGTCTGCCGCGAACTGGCGCGGAGCATTGTCTGCCGCAGCTATGCCAAGCCATTGCTGGAACTCTCGCACCTGTTGGTTGCCGCGTCGGCGCGGGACGGGCGCTACGAGGACCTTTTCTGGGGCGTGTCGCGTGCCAGCGCCGGAGAATTCCGCCGTTCGTTCATGGCACTGGCAGGCATGCGGGACGGTATCGTCATCGGCACAAATGCCGTCACTCATGAAGACGGCGACGGGTTTCAGATTTCCTATACGCGCATGCCGTTTCTGGCGGCACTTCTGGAATTCATGATCATGACGCTGGGGTACCCGGCCGTCGACGACATGACCGGGGAATTGCGCCGGCCGGGGGCGGGCGAGGAAAAGGCATTGGCGGCAGCCCGTGCGCTGCAGCGTAGTCTTTATGCATATCTCAAGGAGCATCTGCCGCCGGTGCAGCGTCAACGCCGTGAGCGGCATTTTCTTGGTTTTGTCGATATGCGCGCCGGCAATCGGACCGGCGCCGACGCCATCAACGACGAGGTGGTTCTGTCATATTGGAAGGCCTATGCAGCATCGGATGAGATCGAGGCCCGGACTTTTCGGGCCGTTTACGATACGGCGCGCCGGTTGATCTCGGTCATCGATGCCGCGGAAGAACGTTTGTCCGGCTCGTATGCAAAACCCATTGGCACGGATCATGAGGCGGGCGAGGTCGACCCAGCGGATCTGGACGTCGTGGTATGCGCGCTGGATGACGACGAAGGACCGTTGGCGCAGTTGCTCGATACCTGCGGCGAGCAGGTTAAATTCGTGAACCAGATCGAAGCAGAGACCTTGTCGGAGCTGCCGCTCGGCGAGGCGACGGCGCGGCGCATTCCCGTTTCGGTTCTACGCAACGCCGTGTTCGGTGCGGCGCAATTGCGATTGTCGACGGCATTGCGGCGCGGCGGTGCGCCAATCGGCGGTCTGCCGGTGGCGACGGACCCGTTTTACCGCGCGCGGCTCGATACATATGCCACGGTTATCGAAACGACCGAGAAAATGGCGCTTGCTGCATTGTGGTCGTTGCATCGGGCACGGCGTCCCGAAGCGGTAGTTCTCGCACTCGAACTTGCGCCGGATATCGACTGGGGCAAGCTGATGCCGGTGAACGGTGACGACGATAATGATGATGGCGCGGTCGTTTCGTTGGCGGCCGCCGCCGCGCTTAAACAGTTTTTCGAGTCCGGGCCGAACGCCAAAGGCGATGAAGTCGCGGCGTTGCTGGCCGATGCCAGAACGGCATGGCGCGGCGTCAACCGGAATGGCTTTCGCGGTGATCCCGATGCCGACGAAATCGACGTCATGGCGGCGGCGGCGAGGGATGTTTTGCGGTTAATCAGTGCGGTGCGGCGGACGCTTGACCGCGATCTTCATGGTGTCGACTGGCCGACGTTCGAAGCCGGTGACGCGGTGGCGTTCACGGAAATGTTCAAGGCGCTTTACGAGAGTGGAAAGGAGGCGGAAAACCATGCCGGCTGACGACCCTATCCGTAAATTGGCGCTTGCCGCACTGGATGCCGACGCACAGGCGCGCGCATTGTTGTCGCCGGAAGGCGCGCGGGCGCGGGTGTCGTTCAGCGATCTTTACCGCTACGCAAACGATCCTGGCTTTGTCCTTGCCCCCGAGCTTGGTGCGCGACTGGCGGTGGACGATGCGGCGCAAGCCGATTTGGCGCATCTGCTGGCAAACGGTGCGTTCGCGCATATTCCGCGCCAGGCGGCGGCGGCCAGCGGCGCCGTCGAGCGTCGGGAAACGGAAAAGGCGGTTCTTGTTCTGACGCCGTCGCGGGCCGGTGCCGGCGAGGTGTATTTGAGCATCGAACTGCGCGACGCGTCCGCCCGCCCGCCATCGCAATTGTTCGCCCGCAAGACGGGTGAAGCGTGGCAGCGTCTTGCTTTGCCCGTATTCAGCGATGCTCAGACGCAGGTGCTTCTGGATGCCGATGCGGCTCTTGCCCGCGCCTTGGCCGATCCGGAAACGGAAGTCTATCTCCGGTGAGCGATGCCGCTGTTCATGTGCTGACGACCGAAGGCCCGTCCCGGATTCAGCGGATTATCGAGGAAGCGCCGTCGGTGCGCTCCGTTATCTGTCTGGACGGATTAACGCAGATATTGCCGGTCAGTCCGGCTTACGATGCGTTCGTGCGGCGCCCCGCCGGGGTGATTGAGCGGATGAGCGGTCATGGGGCATACCGTATGGATGTCTCGGCGCGGATCGACGAAGGGCAGTCGTGGCAACTTGCCGCGTACATCGGGCACGCCGCGCAGTTGCAGGGCGGCACGGATGTGACGGTTTTTGCGACCGGCGAGGTGGACAGTCATCTCGCGGTGCGGCCGGTCGAACATGTGGACGTGAAGCTGGCGGCATTGGCGCGATTTCTCGACACGCAGGATATCGATGCGGAAAAAGCGATAATCGTCGTGCCGGATGGAGGGCCTGAGACGCCGGCGCGGATTTGCGGCATCGCGGTGCAGCGGGTCGCGGGTGTGGCCGAAGCCCTGGCGTTTGCAGGGCTGGATGCACCTGCTGAGGTCGGGCCGATCGCAAACGATGATGGTGCAGCCGCAAAGCCCGCGCGCCGACGTATCCCGCTGTTTACGGTTTTGGGGGGCGCGGCGTTGCTGGCCGCTGCCTTGTTCTGGGCCGGTGGCGATTTCGTGCGCTGGTCGGCGATGATGGGACAGGGGCGTGTGCTCGATGTCGAAACCAGCCTGGCGGAAGCGGGACAGGATACCTTCGGCCATGTGCGCGCGGCGATGTTCCGGACGTGGCTTGGATTGTCGAGACCGGCCTCGCCCGTCGATATCGTCGGCTCGCTGGTTGTCGCCCGGGAAGCGTCGGCGTGCGGCGATGCTGCGCGCCTTGACGTGCGTGCGGTGACTTCGGCTTTCGCCGCGCCGGGTGAGATTTGCATGGCGGAATTCCGCGCCGTCGGCGGCGTCGATGATGTGGTGGTCGGCAGGCTCGGCTATTGGCCGGCGGGCTTGGGTAACGGTCCGCGCCCGGCACGCGTGATGCGCGGTAGCGGCGACGTGCAGGGGCGTAAATGGACCCTTGAATTCAAGGACCTGCCGCAAGCCGGGGCGGCAATGCGTCTTGTCGTAATTGCGGGGGGCGTCGACATCAGCGGTCCGCAACCGTGGTATCAGGATCTATTGGCGGCGCCTTTGAACAGTCCGGTGTACGAAGCCGCGCGGATCAGACTGGCGCGTCTTGGTTTTACGGTCACGTCGCTGGATTGGCGTCGCGAGTAAAGTGGCCGGGAGATAAATGATCCGTTGCCGAAAAGGGCGCGTACTACCTAGTATGAATGATGTTTTCGCGACCGCGAGCCCCCGGCGAGTTCGGGACGAGGTGTTGGCTGGCCTTCTGGCCATGGGCCGCCCGCAGTTCCGCGATGCCGGTGCGCAACTGATGGCCGACGACACCGTTTCCGCGGAGACCGTGGCGGGTGCAACGGACCTTATGCGGCGCATTGCCGAGGACAAGGACCGCCAGGCATTCGAAGTGCTGTTCGCCCATTTCGCACCGCGTGTGAAATCCTACATGCTGAAGCTCGGCGCCAATGATGCGCTCGCCGACGAACTGGCGCAGGAAACGCTGCTCGCCGTTTGGCGGAAAGCGGAAAAGTTTGACCGGGCGAAGGCGGCACCGTCGACCTGGATATTCACGATCGCCCGAAATCTGCGGATCGATGCTTACCGAAAGACCGTGAGGCCGGAGCTTGATCCGAACGATCCGGCGCTGGTGCCGGATCCGGAAGAACCGCAGGACCACCGGGTCGACCGTCTGCAACGCGCCGAAGCCGTGCGACGGGCAATGTCTGCGCTGAGTGACGAGCAGGCGGATGTCGTGCGGTTGTCGTTCTTCGAAGACCTGTCGCACAGCATAATCGCCGAACGGCTCGATGTGCCGCTGGGGACGGTGAAGTCGCGCTTGCGGTTGGCTTTTGCGAAAATCCGCGAAGCCGTGGGGGACGGTCTGCAATGACGATCCGCCATCATTTTCCCGACGACGTGCTGCTTTCATATGCGGCGGGGGAGCTCGACGATGCGATGTCGCTGATCGTCGCAACGCACCTGACGTTGTGCCCGGCATGCCGGAAAGTGGCTGCCTGCGCCGACGAGATCGGCGGGGTGATGCTGGAAGAACTGCCGCCCACCACCATGTCCCCGGACGCATTGGCTCGCGTCCTTGCCCGTACCGAACAAACCGTCGACGCGGCGGACACCCCGGCAACGGATACAACTGCTCCGGGGTTTGTTCTGCCGGGACCCCTTCGCCAACGGCTTGGCGGCGATCTGGACAATGTTCGCTGGAAACACATTGGCCCGGGCGTGAAGCAATATGTCATAGCGCGGCGCGACAACGGGGCGCAGGCGCGGCTTGTAAAAATGGCCAGCGGGCGTAAGGCGATGACGCACGGCCATGCCGGCGAAGAATACACGATGGTGGTTTCCGGTGCGTTCTCCGATGCCGGTATGGCGTTTACCCGGGGAGACGTTGAAATTGCCGGCACCGATGTCGTGCACAGCCCTATCGCGGACGATAATGGGGGGTGCGTCTGTCTTGTTGTGATGACGGGGCGGCTGAAGTTCCGCAATGTTCTTGGTAGAATTGCACAACCTTTTATTGGTATTTGACGCATGTCCGTTATGGACAGATTACTGGACTAAACTGCTATTTTTTGTGATACTCGGCGACTGGGCACGGTTGAAAATACATGGCAAAAGCCAATGTTTATGAAGCTCGGTACTGGGCTTAAAGCCTTAAAAAATAGATTTTATTTTGCTTTGGTGTCGGCTTTGTCGCTGCTCGTTCCTCTGTTCGGCTGCACGAATTATGAAGGTGCGAACGTGCGCGTGACCGAAAACGGGGAATACCCGTTTATGATGCAATTGCGTCTCCAATACGGCGAGCTGGCGCTCCGCAAGAACGTCGAGGACAATACAGCTTCCGCGACACATTTCGCGGAGAAGGCGGCGCGCGCCGCTATCGGCCAGACAGTGACCCCGGACCTGCCCGACGATGATGAAAGCGGTCGGGCATATGATCGTCTGTCCGGCGCTTTGCGGAGCGCGAACCCCGCAACAATGCCGGCGGAACGCGCGCGGGCACAGGTGATGTATGATTGTTGGCTCGAGGAACGGGCGCAAGCTGTCGATGCTGACGACATTGCCGCATGCGGGCAGCAATTCGAACGTGCCTTGTTGGCGCTTAGTGGCGAAGTGCGCGGGCAGGCGCGGCAATGACCCTGACGGTCGCCCTTGTCGACAGCAATCCTGCAGATCGCAGCATGCTGCGCCGCATGTTGAATTCCAGCGACCTGGAGGTGTATCTGATTGAGTTTGGGACGGCGCATGAATTTAAGGATGTCTCATTCAGTGAAATCGATTGTGCGCTGATCGATTGTCATCTGCCCGATATGGACGGGATCGATGCCTTGGTCGAAGTGTGTCAGGGGAGATCGCATCCGCCGTGCCCGGTCGTCGTGATGTCGGGACAGGGCGACGAGTACACTGCGGCGCGTGCGTTCAAAGCCGGCGCCAACGATTATCTGATCAAGGAGTCCATTGCGCCGAACGGTCTCTGGCGGACGGTCGTCAACGCCATCGACAAATGGCATGCCGAGGAAGCCATCCGCCATCACTGGGAAACGCAGCGTCACGCGCTGCGCGATGCCGAGCGCGCCAGCAATGCCAAGACCCATTTCATTTCCAGCTTGTCGCACCAGCTTCGGGTGCCGCTGACGGCGATTCTCGGTTTCTCAGAGATGATCGAAACGTCCGATCTCGGAGACGACCGCGAAGCCTGGGACAAGTACAAGGTCTATGCGGGCGATATCAATCGCAGTGCGCGAGAGGTTTTGGAACTGATGAGCGGTATCATCGACCTGGCGTGTGCCGAGGACAGCGACATGATGATTTCCGTCAAGGTCTTCGACCCGCGCCGCGCGCTCCGCGATGTGATCGATGGGTTCTCGGATCAGGTCCGGAAGAGCGCGGTCAATCTGCGTGTCGACGACGGGTATGCACCGCAGTCCATGGTTTCCGATGATCGTGCCGTGACGACGATCATGAGCAATCTGTTGTCCAATGCGATCAAGTTCACCCCGGCGGGCCAACACGTGCAGGTTCAGTTGCGCGAGTTGGACGATAACAAATGTCTGTTTTCTGTTGCCGATACTGGCGTCGGCATGGATCCCGAGAGCCTGAAATACCTGATGCGCCCGTTCGAACGCCACCGTACGCAGGAGTTGATGACGATCAACGACCTGGGTATCGGCTTGCCGCTTGTGAATTCATTGGTCAGAAGTCTGGGCGGCGATCTGAAATTCGATACGGCGCCGGGTATGGGGACGACGGCAACCGTGGTGTTGCCGCGTTTGGCGCAGGCCGATTTGTCATAGCCGCCTCAGGTGTTGTTGAAACGCTTCAGCGAATACGCTGAAATATCGATATTGGGCTGCTCGCCCGCGCACAGCATCGCGGCAAGCCGACCGGTTTCCGGTGCTGCCGTGAGGCCGGTGTGTCCGTGCCCGAATGCGGCGATCACACCGGGCATGCCGGGAACTTCGCCGATGGCAGGCAGGGTGTCGGGAAACGAAGGACGCCGCCCCATCCAGACTTCACGCGCTTCGGTATTGAGCTTCGGCAACAATCGCTTCGCCGGGCCGGCCAATACGTGCGCCCGGCGATAATCCGGCGGATGGTCGAGGCCCGCGAATTCCGCGGTGCCGGCGCAGCGGATGCCCATGCTCATGCTCGATGCAACGAATTTCGAATCCGTGACCATGATCGAATTGTTCAAGGTTACGCCTGGATCGGTAAAGACGATGTGGTACCCGCGTTCCGCTTCCAGCGGGACACGCAGACCGAGCGGCTTCAAAAGCTCCGCCGACCAAGGTCCGGCCGCGAGCACGACTTTCTCGGCGGTTTTTGGCCCGGCGTCGGTTTCCAGTGCGACCTTTCCGCCTTCAAGCGGCTTCAATCCGGTGACGCGGGCCTGCAGGATCGTCCCGCCGCCCTTCTGGAATTTTTCTGCGAGAGCCTTGCTGATGGCGCCGGGATCATAGGCGCGCCCTTGTCCCTTGATAAGCACGGCTGAGGTATAATCGTCCGAAATATCGGGTTCGATATCATGAAGCGTCGCTGCGTCGACTTTTTCGAGTGGGACACCGCGCTCCAACCGCAGCCGCCATTCCAGGTTATCGAGGTTCGGCGTATTCGGCGCGCGGTACACAAACACATACATGGAATCGCGAACAAGATCCTCGTGGCCGGTGCCAGCCAGGTGATGGCGGTACAGATCGACGGTCGGCCGGTGCAATTGCAACAGTGCATCGGCGATGGCGGGGATACGGTCGGCCCGCCCTGCGGCAAAGAACTGGACCATCCACGGCAGGAACTTCGGCAGATACGACCAGCGGAGCGCGACCGGTCCTTCGGGGTCGAGCAGCCATTTCGGCACGTTCTTCCATAACCCGGGCATGGATTGCGGCACGCAGGACCAGGTGGAGATGACGCCGGCGTTGCCGAACGACGCCTGTTCTCCAGGGCCGTTCGGGTCGATCAGCGTTACATCCAGGCCGCGTTCCTGCAGCGAAAGGGCCGAGCAGATGCCGACGATCCCGGCACCGACAACGGCATATCCAAGCTGTGTGCCGTCACTCATGGTTCCGGCGCTCTAGGCGGCCACGTCGCTGGTTTGTCCGGATTTCCCCGCCCGCCAGCCGAGGAACTGCTGTACGGCGACCGGGGTGAAGAACGCCAGCGCCCAAATATCGCTCTCGTAACCGGGGGCGATCAGGAACAATCCGGCCAGTGCGGCGAGGACTCGGATCGGCCCAGGCATCGGTGCCATGCAATACGCGGACACACAGGTGGCCATCAACACCACACCGATACCGCAGGTCAGCGTCGTCGAGAGGAATGCGCCGAGGGTGTAGTATTCCGGCAGCACGATCAGCATTGCCGGGGAGTACACGAACACCATCGGCACGATCAGCTTGCCGATCCCGAGCGTGAACGCGGACACGCCGGTCCGGAACGGGTTGGCGTTGGCGATCCCGGCAGCGGCATACGCCGATGCACACACCGGCGGCGTGATTTCGGAGATGACGCCGTAGTAGAGCACAAACAGGTGCGACGCCAGCGGCGGCACGCCCAGCTTGCCGAGAGCCGGCTGCGCAACGGTCGCCAGCATGATGTAGAGCGCCGTCGTCGGTAGACCCGCACCCATCAGGATGCAGGTAATGGCGATCATGACCAGCGACACGAACAGCGTGATGCCAGGGATCTGGAAATCCGAGAACGGAATGAATGAAAGGATCGGGTGCAGGCCTTCGGCAATCGTTTGCGCCGAGTTTGTCACCATGAAGCCGAGGCGGAAGCCGAGGCCCGTCGAGTTGACGACACCGACGACGATGCCGATGGCGGCGCAAACGGCACCGACCGCGAGGGCATATTTCACACCAAGCGCGCATCCTTCGAGGACGTCGCGAATGGTGATGCGGTGCATCGGGTTCAGGAAGCCGATGGTGAGCGCGGAGGTGATCCCCCAGAACGCCGCCATGTTCGGCGAAAAGCCGCTGAACAGCACATAGATCAGGACGCCGAGCGGGACCGCAGTCGGCCAGCCTCTTTTGAGGACGCCCCAAAGTTTCGGAATTTCTTCCGACGGCAGGCCCTTGAGGCCCAGGCGCTTGGCCTGGAAGTGCACGATGCACAGCACGCCGATGTAGTGCATGGCGGCCGGTGCAATGGCCGCGACGACGATCGTGGTGTAGGGAACTTCCAGGAACTCGGCCATGACGAACGCGGCCGCGCCCATGATCGGCGGGGTGATCTGTCCGCCGGCACTGGCTGCCGCTTCGACGCCGCCCGCCAGGTGGCCGGGGTAACCCATGCGCTTCATGTTCGGGATTGTCAGCGACCCGGTTGAAACCGTATTCGCGATCGACGATCCGGAAATGGTGCCGAAGAACGCCGACGACACGACACTGACCTTGGCCAGCCCGCCGGTGTAGCGCCCGGCGATCACGGTGGCGACGTCAACGAAGAACTGGCCGAGGCCCATGCGCTGCGCCAGCACACCGAACAGCACGAAGTGAAACACGACCGTGGACACGATCCACAGCGTCACGCCGTAAATGCCCTCGGCGGGGAAATACATGTTGTTGATGTACTGCGCCCAGCTGATGCCCGGGTGCTTCAGAATCTGGATCGGAATGTACTGCCCGAAGACCGCATAACCGGTGAAGATCAGAATGATGATCGGCACGATGATGCCGAGCGAACGGCGCACGGCTTCGAGAAGGACGATGATCAACAAGGTCCCGAAGACGATGTCGATCTTCATCGGGTTGCCTTGGCGCAAGACCTGATCGGGCATTTTAAGGTGATAGCCGAAAAGATTGATGTCGATGGCGAACCAAGTCACGCCGATATACAGCGAACACGCGATGCCGACGACGATGAATGCCCAGTCCCAGAGCGGCACGTTGGAAAAACGGTACCAGGTGTTGGGCCGCAAGTTTTGGGATACTTCGTTTTTGAACGCCGGGAAGCCGATGAAGACCAACAGAATCACGCCCGACATATGGAAACCCATATGCCAGTAATCGATGGGCGTGCCGAGTCCGGCCGTCAGATAGTGATAAAGTGCAAATAAAATTGAAAAAGCGAATGAAAACTTCAGGAGAACAGGGCCAAGCGCCCGGGTATTGAGACCCGAATCGTATTTCCGTTCCAGTTCTTCGGCTTTTTTAATGTCGAATTCAGCCATGATCCACCCGCCTGTCGCAAATGCTGAAAGGGACGGACGCTTTGTCCGCCAATATGATGTGCTGTCAAAGAAATCGGCGGGGCAACCCGAGGGCGCCCCGCCTTTTTTCTCGGATGATTACTTAATCATCCCGACTTCTTTGTAGTACTTCTCGGCACCCGGGTGAACGGGGATCAGGACACCCTTCAGCGCGGTTTCGAGCTGAATGGCTTTGCCTTTCGAGTGACCTTTGTCGAGCAGCTTGCGGGTGTTCTTGTTCCACAGTGCTTTGGTGATGTCATAGATCAGATCATCGGGCTGGTTGGAACCGGTGATGAGCTGACCGTTAACCGCGACCGTCGGCACATCGTAGGTGATGTTTTCGTACGTACCGGCCGGGATCAGCGATTCAACATAGTACGGGATGATCTTGTTGATGGCTTTCTGATCGGCGGCGGTGAACTTGTACAGTTCGAAGCCCTTCGTGGAACCGAGCTGAATCAGCGCGGCAAACGGCGTACCACCGGCATAGAAGAACGCATCGAGCTGACCGTCGGCAAGACGCTGCGTGCTCTGACCGAGGCCCAGTTCATGCTCTTCGGCCTTGATGCCGTTGTCCTTGAGGATCATGCGCACGGAAACCTGCGTCCCGGAACCGGCGGCGGCAACACCGACGCTTTTGCCGTTCAGGTCCTTGAGGCTACCGAGCGTGGAGCCTTTCGGGGTCACCAGGTGCATGTCTTCCGGATACAGGTTGGCGATGACACGAATGTTCTTTTTCGGATTGCCTTTGAACTTGCCTTCACCGTTGTAACCCTGCGTCACGCTCTGCGCACCGGCGAGACCGGCGTCAAGCTGACCCGCGTCGATGGCGTTGACGTTGGCGACCGAGGCGTTGGTCGAGACGGCGATGGCGACGAGGCCTGCGACGCCGCAGCTGCCGCCTTTGTCACACGGGCGCGAACCCGGCGGGTTGGAGATCGCGTTGGCGATCAGGCCACCGATCGGGTAGTAAGTGCCGCCGGCGCCACCGGTGCCGATACGCCAGAACTTCATTTCCTGGGCTTCGGCAACGCTGCCCAGCGCGATGGTTGCGACTGCAGCAGCAGTCAAAAGTTTAATGTGTTTCATGTGCGTCATTCTCCCTGTGAATTAATCCGCATGATTTTTTGACACCGCTCCACGATCAGATGTGACAGGTGCGGCCGATTTAAGCGCAATGCTTGAAGAAACGTTGGTAGTCCGTCGAATTCTAGCCCCTGCGCCGTTTTCCGACACCTGCACGCATGCTCTTCCAGTACGCGCCGTGTCATACCCCTGACTCTCAAAGGGTAATACTATGTTGTCAAATTCATTTTGAGCGAGAAGCTATTCATATATGTTATAGCGCTGTCGTCAATGAATGTGCATTCCGTGCGCAAACGGCGACAAAAACGGGGGAGTGCGTCGTTATGGCGCTGAATTTGAAGCAGATCGAAGCGTTCCGTGCCGTGATGGTGACCGGCACGATGGTTCGCGCCGCGGAAGCGCTGTATGTCTCGCAACCTGCGGTCAGTCGGCTGATTGCCGATCTGGAGCGTGACCTTGGATATCTGTTATTCAACCGCACGCGCGGACGGTTGCAGCCGACCGAGGAAGGGAACGCGTTGTACGCCGAGGTGCAGCGATCGTTCGTCGGCCTGTCACAGGTTGAAACCGCAGCGCGTGCACTTGGTCGCGATTCATCAGGGGTGCTTCGCATCGTGGCGATGCCGTCGCTGACCGGCGAGCCGCTGACCCGTGCGCTCGCCGAATACGCCCGCGACAATCCCGACGTCTCCTTCGAGGTCGAAGTGCGCCCGCGCCGCCAGGTGGTCGAGTGCATCGTCGCCCAGCAATACGATATCGGCGTCACCACATTGCCCGTCGACATGCCGAGTATCGATGTGCGCCAGCTGAGCGAAGGAAACTCGGTTTGCGTCGTTCACGCCAATCATCGTCTGGCGTCGAAAGAGGTCATCCATGCCCGCGACCTGGAAGGTGAGACGTTCGTTTCGTTTTCGACGGACACCCTTTTTCGCATCCGCGTCGACCGGATATTCGATGAGTTCGGGGTAACGCGGCGGATGCGGTTCGAGACCCGCACGGCAGAGGTCGCATGCAATCTGGTTGCCGAAGGCGCGGGGATCGCGATCGTCGGGACATGGGATGTGCCGGCGTCGAACAGGCCGGAGCTGGTGATGCGTGCTTTCGAGCCGGCACTGCCGCTCAGAATCGGGGCACTGGTTCCGGCGCACCGGCCCTCGTCGCGCCGCGTCGAAATGTTCATCGATGCATTGGCGGCAAGTTATGACGAAGACTCGGTGATGGGTGCGCGCCGCGCCGTGTGATGCGGGGCTGCGCGTCGACTATATAATATTTACGCATACCGCTGCTATTTTTTCTGATTTGACTTATTGGGTCCACAGGCGGTTTCCTTCATTCATTAGCGGGAGGAAACCAGACGATGCCGGATCAATCGGCACACCGAAATTCCGGGCGGCGTTTTGACGTTGCCGTGATCGGCGGCGGCATGATCGGCCCGGCATTGTCGTTGGGGCTGCTGGCGCGTGGTTTATCGGTTTGCATCCTCGACGAAGGCGATGACGTGCTGCGCGTTGCGCGCGGCAACTTCGGTCTGGTCTGGTTTCAGGGCAAGGGCTTCGGGATGCCCCGCTATGTCGACTGGTCGCGGCGTTCGGCATCTCTGTATCCGGACTTCGCCGCAGAGCTGAAGGAATCCACGGGCGTCGATATCGGCCACGCCAACCCGGGCGGGCTGGAGCTGTTGCTGGGCGACGACGAGCTGGCGCACCGGCAGCACTTTATCGGGCAGATTTACCAGCAGGGTGGCGGCAAGGAATACGAAGTCGAGTTTCTCGATCGCAAACAGGTCGACGAAATGCTGCCGGGTGTCACGCTGGGCGACGAAGTGGTCGGCGCGTCGTACAGCCCGCTCGACGGGCACGTGAATCCGCTGTTCCTTTTGCGCGCCATGCACACGCGCTTTCAGCAACTGGGCGGCACGTACAAGCCGCATCACCGGGTTTCCGGGGTGCGGAAAAACGGTGCCGCCTACGACGTTATGACCGAAGCCGGCACCGTCAGCGCTGCCAAGGTCGTGATTGCCGCCGGGCATGGTCTCAAGGAGTTGGGGCCGCCGTTGGGGCTCGATATTCCGATCCGCCCGCAGCGCGGCCATATCCTTGTGACCGAACGTACCAAACAGATCCTGCCGATGCCGATGAGCGCTTTCCGCCAGACGGCCGAAGGCTCGATCATGCTGGGCGTCTCGGCAGAAGAAGCGGGCTACAACGATCTTGTCGACACCGCGACGGTCGCCAAGATCGCCGGGCGGGCGGCGCGGGTGATACCGGCGCTGCGCGGCTTGAACATTGTCCGGAGCTGGGCGGCGCTTCGGGTGCTGACACCGGACAAGTGTCCGGTATATGCCGAATCGCAAAGCCACCCGGGCATCTATGGGATCGCCTCGCACAGCGGCGTGACGCTGGCGGCAGTTAATGCAAAAGTGGCGGCGAACTGGATCGCCGGTGATCCGCCGCCCGAAGAATTCCAGGCTTTCGGGGTAGAGAGGTTTGATGCTCAAAAGACGGCATAGCAACGCAGAGATTGTGCGGATAACGGTCGATGGTGAAGCGGTCGAAGCGCGCGCTGGTGAAAGTGTTGCCGCCGCCGTGCTTGCGCACACCGGTGGCGCGACACGGTCGACGCCCGTTTCCGGCGCGCCGCGCGCGCCATATTGCCTGATGGGCGTGTGTTTCGAATGCCTGATGGTGATCGACGGCGTGCCCAACCGCCAGGCCTGCATGATCCGGGTGCGCGACGGCATGTCCGTGACACGTCAGGACGGTGCGCGCGATCTCGAAGGCGCACCGGGGGGCGAGGCATGAGCACGCCCGATTACGATATCGCCGTTATCGGCGCCGGCCCGGCCGGTATGGCGGCGGCGCATGAGGCGAAGAACCTGGGCTTCAAGGTTATCGTCATCGATGAACAGGACGGTCCCGGCGGACAGATTTATCGCGACGTCGAACGCGTGGCGATGCAGCGTGCGCACGATCTCGACGTACTCGGCCCCGATTACAAATATGGCTTCGGGCTTGTCGACGGTTTGCGTGCGTCCGGGGTGGAGCACCTTAAGGGGCACACGGTCTGGCAGATCGAACGTGACGGCACGGTGTGGTGTTCCGACGGCGAAAAAGCAAAGCGGATCATTGCCCGGCGTGTGTTGCTGGCGACCGGCGCCATGGAGCGCCCGGTGCCGGTGCCGGGCTGGACGCTGCCCGGCGCGATGACGGCGGGTGCCGCGCAGATTCTCATGAAAAGCGCCGGCATGGTGCCCGCCGGGCCAATTGCGATTTGCGGCAGCGGCCCGTTGCTGCTGCTGATTGCCGACCAACTTGTCCGCGCCGGGGCGGATATCGCGGTCATCGCCGAGACGACGACATTCGGCGACTACCTGCGTGCCGCGCCGAAATTGCCGCAAGCGTTGCTCGGTATCGAGTATCTGCAAAAAGGCATCGCCATGCGCCGCCGTATCAAGGCGGCCGGAGTCGAGATCGCATCGGGGATCTCCGCGCTCCGCATCAATGGTACGGACAAGGCGGAAGGTGTGTCGTTCAAACAAGGCGGGCGCACGCGTACTGTCGCCGCATCGACGGTGTTGTTGCATCAGGGCGTGGTGCCGAACACACAGGCAACGCGGCAGCTTCGTCTTGAGCATCTGTGGCATGCCGGCCAGCACTATTGGTATCCGAAAACCGGCGCCAATGGGTCGACGGAGCTGGAGAACATTTTCATCGCCGGGGACGGTGCGGGCATTAACGGCGCGCGTGCGGCGGAAGCATCGGGACGGTTGACGGCGCTGCAGATCGCCCGGTCGCTGGACGCGGTCAGCGATGCGGATTTCGACCTCAAGGCGCAACCCTGGCAGTCCGAACTGAAACGCCATCAGTCGGTTCGGCCGATGCTGGATGCGTTGTTTACGCCTCCGGGCGAGATCCTCAACCCGTCGGACGATGCGACGATCGTCTGCCGCTGCGAGGAAATAACGGCGGGGGATGTGCGCAAGGCGGCGGCACTCGGCGCGCCCGGGCCGAACCAGTTGAAAGCGTTCCTGCGCGCCGGCATGGGGCCGTGCCAGGGACGCATGTGCGGACTGACGGTTGTCGAAATCCTGGCCGCCGCGCAGCGCAAAACCCCGGCCGAGATCGGCGCCTATAGAATCCGTCCGCCGCTCAAGCCGTTGACGTTGGCGGAGCTGGCCGACATGGAATTGCCCGACGCGGAAAGCGACGCCGGCTAAGCTATTTCATGGTGCCGGTCATGCGGTCCTTGAGCTTGTACCAGTTCATCATGATCGGCAGGAACCACGGATTCCCGTTGTAGAGCGGGATTGCGCGGAACGGCAGCTTGTCGAACGCGGACGCGCCGTCTTCCTGGCCCATGACGACCGCGGCGGCCTTCTGGCCCATCCATCGTGCCCATACCACGCCCGAGCCGCAGAACCCGGTCGCATAGACGACACCGTCGTGGATCGTCAGTTTCGGCAGCTCGTCCATGGGGAAGGCGACGAAGCCGAACCAGTGGTGCGACAGCCGAGTTTCCGAAAGCTCCGGGAAGATTTCCAGCAGACCGCCGCGCAGGCGTTCGCGCGCTTTTGCCGCGTCGTCGTCATAGCGGCGCCCGCCCAAAAGGATGCGCGTACCGTCCGGTGACGGGCGGTAATAGTGACCCAGTTGCCGCGTCTCGCCGTGCATTTGCTGTTTCGGCATCAGCGTTTTCATCAGGTTCTGGCCGAGCGGTTCGGTGGCGATCATTTCCGAGATTACCGGGACCAGCCGGCGGCGCAGCCACGGCAAACCCTTGTCGGTATAGCCGTTGGTGCAGACGATAACGTGGCTCGCCTTGATCTTGCCGTGCGGTGTCGTCACCTCAAAGGTGCCGCCGATGCGTTCGATGTTGCTAACGCCGGTGCCGCCGAAAACCTTTGCTCCGGCGGCTTCGGCAACGCGGCGCAATTCGCGGTGCAGCTTGCCCGGATGAATGCCGCCCATGTCGGTGCGAACCACGCCGCCATGATACAAATCGGAGCCGATCTCGTCGTGTTGGTCGGTGCGTTCGACGATCTTTGCCTCGATGCCGACATGGCGGTGCAAGAGCTCGACTTCGCGCTTCATGTTGTCGAGGATTTCCGGGCGCATGGCCCCGGTAAACCGGCCCGTCAGCTGCAAGTCGCATTCGAGCTTCTCTGCCTCGATGAAATCGAACAGGTCCTTTCGGGCGGCGAGGCCTTCGCTATAGAAATCCTTCGCCCGCTCCATGCCGAACTTCGCGGCCAGCTTGGAAAAAGAATGGCGGATGTTGCCGCTGGTGATCCCGCCGTTGCGGCTCGATGCGCCGTCGCCCGGGCGGTCGCGTTCCAGAACCACCACGTCGCGCCCGGCGCGGGCCAGCGGGATCGCGGCCCCCATGCCGGCATATCCGCCGCCGACGATGACGACGTCCGCCGCCTCCGGTATCGGGCCGTTATCGGCGGGTTGCGGTTCGGCTTCTTCCCACCAATACGGCAGGTCTTTGATCGTACTCATCGTTTGCACTCGCAGAAATTTCGGAAATTCGCTTGTGCAAACTTAGTCCCGCAATCGGGGGCTTGCCAATGCCGCCCGTGCCGCAGACACAAAAAAAGCGCGACAAGCGCGCTTAATTCGTTCGGCGAACCGCCTCCGGCAGAACCGGAGGCGGTGCCAAATCTATTAGTCTTCGACCGAGAGGTTCTCGGCGGAGGACTTGCCGTTTTTGCCCGGCTGCAGCTCGTAATTGACCTTTTGGCCTTCACGAAGCGTGCTCAGACCGGCGCGCTCAACAGCGGAAATGTGCACGAATGCA
>Ga0209273_10000199_pt1 | contig 104527 bp, 126 predicted proteins | sample tdAd471_FD_187126 | JGI IMG/M metagenome (GOLD analysis project Ga0209273, IMG submission 187126) | Marine sediment microbial communities from the Atlantic coast under amendment with organic carbon and nitrate - tdAd47.1 (SPAdes)... | ecosystem: Environmental > Aquatic > Marine > Coastal >... | reverse complement strand
CATACCCAACGCCATCGACGCTTCCCACTGACCGTGACTGACCGATAGGATGCCGGCACGGACGATCTCGGCGATGAAGGCCGAGGTGTAGAGGGAAAGCGCCAGCCACAAGGCCAGAAACTCAGGGATCACAACCAAGCCGCCGCGGAGATTGAAGCGGCCTAGTTTCGGCGTCTCCCATTCGATCGGGGCGCCGGTGACGATATAGGCTAGCACCGGCAAGCCGACAATGGCGGCGAGGCCAACCCAGAACACCGGATAGATGCGCCCGGTCGCTTCTTGTTGTTTGCGCGCCCAGCGCTTGAAGATGATGAACCCGACGACGCCAGCAATAAAGGCGATCACGGTAAACATGAACGCCTCTTGGAAGTCCGGTTTCGGAATGTAGAAGCCCCGGTTGGTGAAGAAGATCTCATCCCACAGGCTGATCGCCTGACGCGGATGCGGCAACGAGTGGATGACCAAGCCGTGGATCAACAGGATATGCAACAGCACCGGCACGTTTCGCGTGAATTCGATAAACACGTAGACGATGCGATTGATCAGCCAGTTGTGGGACAACCGGAGAACGCCGAAGATGAACCCCAGGATCGAGGCCGTGATCACGCCGCATACGGCGACCAATAGCGTATTCAAGAGACCGACCACCGCCGCCCGCGCGTGCGTGGACTGCGAGGTGTATTCGATCAAATGTTGGTTGATGTCGTAACTGGCGGGAACGCCGAGAAAGTCGAAACTGAAGGTCTTGCCGAGTCTCTCGAGGTTCGCCACGGCATTGGTACCGATATAGGCGAGGAATGCGAATAGACCGACGATGGTCAGGATCTGGAAGATAACCGATCGGGCTTCCTTATTGTTCCAGATACGCAAGATGGGGTTGCCGGTGACTGGTGGGCCGGCGGCATCGGATTGAGCCGTCTGGGATTGTATTGTCGTCATGGCGCCTGGGTTCCCTCCTTCGAAATCCGTTGATCTCGGTGGCACGGGTTGGTCGCGTGCCGCCCATGGCGTACAGGATCGCGCTCCAGATCGTTATTTATTATCGTGGCGGAGCACGCCCAACGCGGCAGGTTTCGGCCGGGACGCATCCCCGAAGGGATACGCCCGCGACCAAAATCCTGTCTGGTTCCGGCTTAACGGAACGGCGGCGCGTACTGCAGGCCGCCCTTGGACCAAAGCTGGTTCAAGCCGCGGGCCAGGCCGATGGAGGTCTTCTGGCCAATGTGGCGGTCGAAGATTTCACCGTAGTTGCCGACGGAAGCGATGATCCGCTTGGCCCATTCCTTGTCCAGGCCGAGCATCGCACCCAGGTCACCCTCGGTGCCCAGAAGACGCTTGATTTCCGGGTCGTTGGTGGAGGTGCCAATAGAACCGGCGTTGGCCATGGTGATACCCTTTTCCTCGGCCACGATGGTGGCGTTGAGGACCCAGCGAACGATGTCCGCCCACTGGTCGTCACCCTGGCGCACGGCCGGGCCGAGCGGTTCCTTGGAGATGATTTCCGGCAGCAGAACGTGCTCGGCCGGATTCTTGAAGGTCGCGCGCGTCGCGGCGAGACCGGAGGCATCGGTGGTGTAAACGTCGCAGCGGCCGGCCAGATAGTTGGAGCGTGCTTCGGCGTTATCCTCGATCGGAACCGGGGAATACTTCATGTTGTTGGAACGGAAGAAGTCGGCGAGGTTGAGTTCGGTCGTGGTGCCGGTCTGGATGCAAACCGTGGCGCCGTCCAGTTCCTTGGCGCTTTTGACGCCGAGCTTGGTCGGCACCATGAAGCCCTGGCCGTCGTAGTAGTTGACGCCGACGAAGGTCAGTTTCACGTCAACGTCACGGACGAAGGTCCAGGTAGTGTTCCGCCACAGCACGTCACCTTCCTTGGAGTTCAGAATAGTGAAGCGGGTCTTGCCCGTAGCGGGCACGTATTTGACCTTGTTGGAATCGCCGAGCACGGCAGCCGCGGTGGCGCGGCAAAAATCGGCGTCAAAACCCTGATAAACACCGTTAGCATCGGTGTAGGCGAAACCGGCGAGACCGGTGCTCACCACGCAGCGCAGTTCGCCGCGGGCCTTGACGTCGTCAAGAGTTCCGGCCCAGGTGCTGCCGGCCACAAGAGCCGCCGTAGCAAAAGCCGAAAAAAAGATGGATTTACCTGACATTCTGAGATCACTCCCCGAGTGGTTTCAAGAGATGGTGGGCGGTTTTGCCCTGATTTGCTGCCGCTTTCTTTTAAAAACGACGTTTCTATCACGAATCGGTAACATAGATCGCGAAACGCTGACAAGGGGATTTCCCACTTGACACGGGATTGGCAGCACGCGAACTAAGAAATTGGAATCCAATATTTTTCGGTGTTTCGTCGCGCGCCCCAAGCGGCCGTGCGAGGCCACAAAACTTTCCGGAGCAACAACGCATGAGAAAAGACACCATCGTCACGTCGGCCGGGCGTGACCCGGAACACAACCACGGAATCGTCAACCCGCCGGTCTATCACGCATCGACCGTGACCTTCCCGACGCTCGAGGAATTCCAGAGCCGATCCGCGAAACCGTACGGCAGCCCCACATACGGGCGGACCGGTACGCCGACGCAATTCGCGTTCGAAAAAGCCATTACTGCCGTGCACGGCGGATACAACACGGTCTCTTATCCGTCCGGACTGGCGGCCATCGTCGGCGCCGCCACCGCGTTCTTGCAGCAGGGCGACCACATGCTCATGGCGGACACCGTTTACGGCCCGAGCCGCCAGCGCCTGGCCGGAACCGTGCTCGCCCGCGCCGGTGTCGAAACCACGTTTTTCGAGCCCGGTATCGGCGCCGGCATCGCCGACCTGATCCGGCCCGAGACCAAGGTCATTTTCATGGAGTCTCCCGGTTCCCTCACCTTCGAGATGATGGACGTTCCGGCCATCACCGCCGTCGCGCGCGACAAGGGCGTGGTGACGATGATCGACAACACCTGGTCGTCGCCCTATCTCTGCCAGCCGATCACCCTCGGCGTCGACGTGGTGATCGAGGCCTGCACCAAATATGTTGTCGGCCATTCCGACGTCATGATGGGCAGCGTCACCGTGAATTCGGAAGAGCACTACCTCGCGGTCAAGGGCATGGCCAACGCACACGGCTATCACGCCGCGCCGGATGATTGTTATCTGGCGCTGCGCGGACTGCGGACCATTTCCGTACGCCTGCAGCGTCATCAGGAAAATGCATTGAAGGTGGCGACGTGGCTGCAATCGCGCCCGGAAGTCGAGCGGGTCATGTACCCCGCCCTACCCGACGACCCGGGTCATGAAATCTGGAAGCGCGACCACCAGGGGGCTTCGGGGCTGTTCGGCATGGTCATGAAATCCGGCGACTGGACCGCCGGCGCCGCGATGATCGACGGACTGCATCATTTCGGTCTCGGCGCCAGTTGGGGCGGTTTCGAGAGCCTGGTGATCCCCGCGCATCCGGAAAAGATCCGCAGCGTCACCGAATGGCCGCACACGACGCCCTGCATCCGCCTGCATATCGGCCTTGAGGACCCGGACGACCTGATCGCCGACCTGGAAGCCGGCCTGGCCCGCTATACGGCCAATTCTTGAACACCCGGGAGGAACGAATGAGCGAACCCGTCGCCGACAATATCATCGAACAGGTTATCGACCGCTTGAAGTTCACCACCGATGGCCTCATTCCGGCCGTGTCGCAGCAACACGACAGCGGCGAGATACTGATGATGGCCTGGATGAACACGGAATCTGTGGCGGAGACACTCCGCACCGGGCGCGTTTGCTATTGGTCGCGCTCGCGCCAGCAGTTGTGGCGCAAGGGCGAAAGCTCCGGACAGGTGCAGTTCCTGAAGGAATTGCGCTGGGACTGCGATGCCGACACCTTGTTGCTTCAGGTCGACCAGAAAGGCGTCGCCTGTCATACCGGCCGCCACAACTGCTTCTTCTATGCCGTGCGCGACGGCGACATCCAGGAAATCGCCGAAGTCGAGATCGATCCCGAAGATTTATACGGCAAGGGCTAGAATGCCGGCGCGGCGCCTGTTTTTCGGCGTGATCGTCGCGTCCTTCGCCGTCGCCGCAGGCGCGGTGGCCGCTGCGCCGACGCGTGTCAGCGTCTATGCGGCGGCCAGCCTCACTGATGTGATGCGGGCCATCGATGCCGAGGCCAAGGCCCAGGGCAAGCCCGCCTGCATCTGCGTCCATGCCGCGACCTCTGTGCTGGCGCGGCAAATCGAACGCGGCGCCCCGGCGGACATCTTCATTTCCGCCAATCCACAGTGGATGGCCTATGTCGTACACAAGCTGAAGCTCCGCCAAGGGCCGCGCCTGTTCGCGGGGAACCGCTTGGTATTGATCGCCCCCGCCAGCCAGCCTTTGGATTTCGACTTCGGCTCCGGCCGATCATTGGCCAAGGTTTTGGATGGTGGATGGCTGGCGCTCGCCGATCCCGATCACGTGCCCGCCGGCATCTACGCCATGAAAGGATTGCAGCATCTGGGTCAGTGGGAGGCGCTTGCCGGGCGCGTCGCAAGGGCGCAGAACGTACGCGCCGCCCTTGCGCTCGTTACCCGGAAGGAGGCGCGCGCGGGCGTGGTCTATGAAAGTGACGCCATCAGTGAGAAGCGGGTCAACATGGTCGACTTCTTTCCCGAAGGCAGCCATCCGGAAGTCCAGTACATGGCGGCGGCCCTAAACGATACGCCCTCGCCGCAGGTCGCCGACTATCTGGATTTCCTGACATCGCCGCCTGTCGCCGCTATGCTTTCGGCCCATGGCCTGCGGCCCCCTGGAAACTAGGCGGCAGGACGGAACGGAGAGCTGTCCTTGACGCCCCTGGAAACCGAAGCCCTGTTGCTCAGCCTCCGCGTCGCCGGATGGTCGGTGCTGCTCAACCTCCCGCTCGGATTGGCGGCGGCTTGGGCGCTCGCACGCCTTCGCTTTCCCGGCAAGTTCCTGTTCGACGGTATCGTCCATCTGCCGCTGATCGTCCCGCCGGTGGTGATCGGTTATCTGCTTCTCGTCGGGCTCGGTCGCAACGGCTGGATCGGATCCTGGCTCCATGACGTCTTTGGGCTGACGCTCACGTTCTCGTGGCGCGGCGCGGCGGTCGCATCAGCGGTGATGTCGTTCCCGCTGATGGTGCGCGCCATCCGGCTTTCCATCGAAGCGGTCGACCGGCGCCTGGAGCAAGCCGCGCGCACCCTCGGCGCTTCCCCGCCATGGGTGTTCGCGACCGTCACGCTGCCGTTGATCGTGCCTGGCCTGATCACCGGAACGATCTTGGCTTTCGCCCGCAGCCTCGGCGAATTCGGCGCCACCATCACCTTCGTCTCCAACATTCCGGGCGAAACCCGGACGCTGCCCTTGGCCCTTTATACCTTGGTCCAGGCGCCGGACGGCGAGGCGGCGGCGGCCCGTATCGTGGTGATCTCCGTCGCCTTGGCGCTCGGCGCGCTGATTCTGTCGGAGTTCCTGGCCCGCAAGAGTCGCACGGGGGAGGAATCCGAATGAGCCCCGGCGGTAATCTCACGGTCGACATCGAATTCCGCCGCGGCGATTTCCACCTGCGTGCCGACTTTTCGGCAGGCCCCGGCCTGACCGCCTTTTTCGGCCGATCCGGATGCGGCAAGACGACGCTCGCCAACCTGATCGCCGGTCTGGCGCGGCCCCTCAAGGGGCGACTCAGCATCGGCGAGCATGTTCTGTTCGATAGCGCGACAAACCATTTCGTGCCGCCGGAACGCCGGCGCATCGGGTATGTGTTTCAGGAAGGCCGGCTGTTCCCCCACCTTTCAGTGCGCAAGAACCTGCTCTATTCCCGCCGGTTCCTGCCACGCGGCGTGGTCGCGCCGGAACCGGACGAGATCATCGAACTGCTTTCGCTCGGTCCGCTCCTGCAACGGCGCACGCAAAATCTTTCGGGCGGCGAGAAGCAGCGCGTCGCCATCGGCCGGGCGCTGTTGAGCGCGCCGGATCTGCTGGTCATGGACGAGCCCCTCGCCGCTCTCGATGCGACACGGAAAAGCGAAATTCTGCCGTTCATCGAAAAGCTCCGCGACGACGCCGGCATCCCCATCGTTTATGTCAGCCACGCCCTCGACGAAGTGATCCGTCTTGCCGACACCCTGGTTATCCTGGATGACGGCCGCACGGTGGCTTCTGGTGGCGTCGAGGAAATCATGAGCCGCCTCGACCTGCGCCCGCTCACCGGTCGCTACGAGGCAGGCGCGGTGCTGAGCGTTACGGTGCGCGGCCATGACAAGAGTTGGGGCCTGACGGAACTCGGGTTCGCGGGCGGGCGGCTCCTGATACCCGGCTTGGAAGCACCTTTGGGCACGGAACTGCGCATGCGTATCCGCGCGCGCGACGTGTCGCTTAGCCTGGAAAAGCCCAAAGGCAGTTCATTTCTCAATATCATGGAGGCGACAGTGCGAGAGATCGCGCCGTCGGACGGGCCGCAGACGGAAGTCCTGCTCGACGTCGGCACGCCTCTGGTTGCGCGGGTCACCTACAAGTCCATCGCCACCATGGGCCTGGAACCCGGAAAACGGGTCTACGCCCTGGTCAAGGCCGCCGCCATCGATCGTCATGCGCTCGGGTTGGGCGGGACTCGGAAACGCGGGGACTGATCGATCTAGATCGCGAGTGAATGTTGCGAAACTTCGCGATTTTGCCCAATCTCACCTAACATGGTGACGCCCATCCCCGATAATGCGCCCGCGCGCCTGAACGCCGTCGCCGAGTATTGGCGCGGCAAACGCCGCACGGACGGGCAACCGCCCTTTCTCGCCGACATCGATCTGATGGACATTTATTTACATGCGCCGTTTATTTTCATCGCCGACAGGGTGCCATGCGGGAATGACGCATATGAATATGTCTGGCGGTATTGGGGCACGGCACTTCGGAACCTGACCGGTATCGAAGCGACGGGCAAGCGGATGCGCGAAACCCACGACGAAGACGCCTTTCGCGAAGCCGAGGCGTCCTACGACAGTGTCATGGAAAGTGGCGAGCCCGACTACTGGATCCGGCAGGTTCGAACCGTGGCCGTCGACCGCTCATTCATGAGCTATGAACGCGTGGTTTTTCCGCTCCGCTTATCCACGGGCGAGAGCGCCCATGTCCTCGGCGTTGCCGCATGGCTGAAAACCGACCACCCGGCAATCCGTAGCGGCGAGCAATTGGTGACCGGAAAAATTGGCATCAAGCCGCCGAGCTGAAGCAATTCTATTGGCGCGGCCGCGGCGTTTCGGCGACGTAGACCTTGCAGTTGGAATAGCCTTGGTTGAAGAAATGGTAGGTCCGCCGAGGCTCGGAAAGGCCGCGCGGGTCATAAAGGTTCCAGGTGCTGGTGGCGATGCCGGTAATGGCGCGCCCTTCGCGCCCGACGTAGCCGATGGTATACAGCAGATATTTTCGCTGGCCGAATTCACCGCGCTGGCAAGCCTGACTGAGTACACGGTTGAGTGAACCCACCCGCCAATACGGCTGTGTTGTGTAGCCGTATTGTCCCGGGACGCGTTTACGCGCGGCGTGGGCTTCGGCAACGATCAGGAAAACGCCCGTCAGGGCGAGGAAAATCCCGAACTTCTGTCCGTGGCGCGACATCGGCTTCTGCCTCCTTCACGATTTCAAGGGTTTACACTAGCCGATTTCGCAGGTGAACGAAAGAGTCCGGGAACAATAGGGAGAATGGCGCGCCCGGCAGGACTCGAACCTGCAACCGCGAGCTTAGAAGGCACGTGCTCTATCCAGTTGAGCTACGGGCGCCTGGGGGACGGCGAAACGGCCGCCCGGGCCGATTACTCGTACCGAAACCGGTAGCTGAAATTATCCGAGTAGTTCTTCGGCTTGATGCGTCGCGCCTTCGGCGTCTGCACCTGATAGCTCAGGCCGTGCTTGTTCGCATAGGCAACTGCGTCTTCCTTGGTTGCGAACCGGAGCCGTACCTGGGCATTGGTATCGCCGGAACTGATCCACCCCATCAAGGCATCCGCCCGTCTGGCTTCGACCGGCTCGAACTCCAAAATCCACTGCTTGGTATTGTTCCGGCCCGACTGCATCGCCGTTTTCGCCGGTCGGTAAATCCGCGCCTCGGTCATGGCCACCTCTCGTCAGAGCCAAAAACTGGTCGGGGAGACTGGATTCGAACCAGCGACCCTCTGCTCCCAAAGCAGATGCGCTACCAGGCTGCGCCACTCCCCGAGTCCCTGGATTTCTATGGCTTGGGCCGCCATTTCGCAAGCCTGAATAGCGCGCGACCGATGCTATCATGGAGCTCAGGGCTTCCACTCGATCCGATCGCCCGGCGCTATGCCTAAGCGCTCGGCCGTGCCGCCACGCACCTCAAGCACCAACTTCGCGGGCGGTCCCGACGAAATGATACGTTCGGAATAGGGTTCTGTCCGGTTTTCGATTCGGAGGATTCGGCCCCCCGCGTCGGCAAACAGCATGTCGAGAGAGACCGGCGTGTTGGCCATCCACATGTGTATGACCTCGATGTGATCGAAAACGAACAGCATGCCGGTATTCAGCGGCACCTGTTCGCGCCCCATCAAGCCTTGCTGACGCTGCTTCGGCGTCCTGGCAAGCTCGACAATGAAGGGGTGGCGGCGTTCGCCCGAAACCACGGTCGCGGTCGCCGTCTGGAAAGCACGGTCCGTTTCGGCCCGCGCCGGTGAATTTGGCGCGAACCGGTCCGTGACGACGCCCGACAGCAGCGCGATGAGCCCGAAACCGACCGCGATTTGCTTCAGTCTCTTGGGATACCAGATACCACGCATAGCTGTGTTCAACACCAAATCTTGGGCCGATTGGCCGGAATGCGTACTAAAACCAAGAAAATCGATGTAATTTTCACTGGATTAGAAAACTTCCCATGCCTACATTCATACCCGACAATAACCGGAGGCCAATCCCTATAATGGCTATCCGGAACGACAGGTAAAGATCGGGGTGGTGCGTTGCTTCACTTAATGACCTTGGCGGTCGGTTTAACGGCGCTGTGGTTTTTGCTTTCCGGCTATTTCGTGCCGCTGATTCTGGCGCTTGGTGCCGGCTCCATTCTTGTCTGCGTGTGGCTGGCGCATCGCATGGACGTCATCGACCATGAGAGCCATCCAGTGCACATGGCCCCGAAGGGCACGCGCTACTACGTCTGGCTGATGTGGGAGATCGTCAAGGCCAATATCGACGTCACCCTCGCCATCCTGCGCGGCCCAAGGGCCTTGCAGCCCAAGGTTTTCAAGCTCAAGGCCTCGCAGGTCTCCGATGTCGGGCGGGTCACCTACGCCAATTCCATCACTCTCACCCCCGGCACCGTGACGATTTTCGTCGAGGACGATGAATTCACCGTTCATTCGTTGACGCCGACGGCCAAGGAAGGTCTGGAGACCGGTGACATGGACCGCCGCGTCGCCGAGCTGGAAGGTTACGTCCGACCGGGCACGGAAGGTGGCGGATGACGATGTTTGGTGCCGCGGCTGCGGCAGTCCTGGTCTCGATGCTGTTGGTGCTGGTTCGCGCGTTTCGCGGTCCCACCGTTTTCGACCGCATTTTGGCGATCAATACCTTCGGCACGCTGACGGTGTTGTTGATCGCGGTGCACGGCTACCTGACCGACCGGCCGGAATTCCTCGACCTCGCGCTGGTCTATGCCCTGATCAACTTCATCGGCACCATCGCCGTTACCCGGTTCGTGCGATTCCAGAAGTACGGCCACACCGATGCCACGGAAGAGATCGAGGGCGATATCTGATGGAGTTCGTGCTCGAAATCCTCTCGTGGGCTTCAATCATTGCCGGCGGCGCCTTCTGCATTGTCGGCGCGGTCGGCCTGATTACCCTGCCCGATGTTTTCTGCCGCATGCACGGCGCCAGCATCATCGACACCATGGGCCTCGGGCTGATCCTGCTGGGGCTCGCATTGCAGACCGGCTTTACCCTGGGCCTGGCCAAATTGGCGATGATCTTTCTGTTCATCCTGTTTACCAGCCCGACCGGCACCCATGCGTTGGCACGCGCGGCACTCTATGGCGGCGTCGACCCCGAGGAATCCACCAAACCAAAACCCAGGAAGGCGCGATGAGCGACGATCTGATCATCGTCGTGCTGATGATCTTCATGGCACTTACGGGCGTTGCCATCGCACGCCTGCATAACCTGTTCGCGGTGGTCATGCTGACCGGCATCTTCAGCCTGCTCGGCGCCGCCGCCTACGTCGTGCTCGATGCGGTCGACGTGGCCTTCACCGAGGCCGCCGTCGGTGCCGGCGTTTCGACCGTGCTGATGCTGGGCACGCTTGCACTGACCAACAGCGAAGAGAAACCCGCGCCGCCCAGGAACATGCTCGCGGCGCTGGCCGTGGTCAGCATCACCGGTGCGGTCCTCATCTACGGCACCCTCGACATGCCACATTTCGGCGACCCCAACGCACCGATCCACCATCACGTGGTGCCGCGCTACCTGAACGACAGCGGCACGGAAATCGGGGTTCCGAACGTGGTGACGTCGGTGTTGGCAAGCTACCGGGGCTACGACACCCTGGGCGAAACCTTCGTCGTCTTCACCGCGGCAGTCGGCGTTCTGGCGATCCTGGGCCGTGTGCGGCGGCCCAAGCGCCGCGACGAGCGTGCGCAAACCACCGAGCAGACAAGCGACGAGGGCAACTCATGAACCAGTTGATGAAGGAAAAGATTGTCCTGCGGGTGATCTCCAAGTTCCTGATCCCCTACATCCTTCTGTTCGCGCTTTATGTGCAGTGGCACGGCGATTTCGGTCCCGGCGGCGGCTTTCAGGCGGGCGTGATCTTCGCCGCGGGCTTCATCCTTTATGCACTGATTTTCGGGGTGAACACGGTGCGTGAGATCATTCCGGCGCACGCCACCCGTGCACTCCTGGCCATCGGAGTTCTCACCTACGCCCTGGTCGGTGTCGCCAGCATCCTCATGGGCGGCAAATTTCTTGACTACAACGTGCTCGCGCATGACCCGACGCACGGCCAGCACATCGGCATCCTGCTGGTGGAAGTGGGCGTCGGCATCACTGTCGCGTCGGCGATGATTACCATTTTCTGCACCTTCGCGGGCCGCGCCGAAGACAAGGAAGGGAACCCCGAAACGTGAGCTTGGATTTTCCCGGTCTGTTCAACTACTGGCTCATCGTGGTGCTGATGATGATCGGCTTCTACATCGTCATCGCGCATGGCAACCTGGTGAAGAAGATCGTCGGCCTGAACGTGTTCCAGGTTTCCGTCTTCCTTCTCTACATTACCATGGGCAAGGTCGAGGGTGGAACGGCGCCGATCCTGGCCGATGGTATCGAGACCTATTCCAACCCGCTGCCACACGTCCTGATCCTGACCGCCATCGTTGTCGGCGTGGCGACGACGGCGCTCGGCCTGGCATTGGTGGTCCGGATCAAGGAGACCTACACCACCATCGAGGAAGACGAGATCGACGCCATGGAGAACCAGGGGTGATCCAGCACCACCTTCCCATTCTGCAAATTCTGGTGCCGTTGCTGGCGGCGCCCGTTTGCATGTTCATCCGCCATCCGCAAGTCGTCTGGGTATGGACGTTGGCGATCGTCTGGTTGTGCCTGCCGATGTCGGTGGCGCTGCTGCTTCAAGTGCTCGACCAGGGTGTCATTGTATACGAACTGGGCGATTGGGCCGCGCCCTGGGGCATCGAATACCGTGTCGACAGCCTCAATGCCTTCGTCCTGGTGATCGTCACCATGATCGCCAGCCTCGTCGTGCCCTACGGCCGGACGCTGGTCGAAAACGAAATCCCAGCCAGCCGTATCTACCTGTTCTATGCCATGTTCCTGCTGTGCATGACCGGGTTGATGGGCATCGCGATCACTGGCGACGCCTTTAACCTGTTTGTGTTTCTGGAAATCTCGTCGCTCTCGACCTACGTGCTGGTCAGCCTTGGCAAGGACCGCCGCGCGCTGACCGCGGCTTATCGTTACCTGATCATGGGTACCATCGGCGCGACTTTCTACATCATCGGGGTCGGCCTGATGTACATGGCCACCGGCACGCTCAATATCACCGACCTGGCGACGCTGGTCCCGCAAATGGCTGACCATCGCACCATTCAGGCGGCGCTGGCTTTCCTGACCGTGGGGTTGGCGCTGAAGGCGGCTCTGTTTCCGCTTCACATGTGGCTTCCAAACGCTTACGCCTTCGCGCCATCGGTGGTGACCGTATTCCTCGCCGCCACCGCCACCAAGGTCGCCGTCTACGCCTTTATTCGGGTAATCTTCACCATTTTCGGCGACATCGACGTGCTGGCACTGCTGCCGGTCCGATACCTGCTGATGGCGCTTGCCGTTGGCGGTATGTTCGCCGGCTCCGCCGTCGCCATCTACCAGAACGACGCCAAGCGGCTACTCGCCTACTCCTCGATCGCGCAGATCGGCTACATGATCCTCGGCATCAGCATGGATAGCGTCACCGGCGTCTCGGCCGGCATCGTGCACCTGTTCAACCACGCCTTGATGAAAGGCGGGTTATTCATGGCCGTGGGCGCGATCCTCTACAAAACCGGGAGCGTCGATCTCCGCGACATGAGCGGCATGGGCAAGCGCATGCCGTTTACCATGGCGGCATTCGTGGTCGGCGGCCTGAGCCTTATCGGCGTGCCGCTGACCGCGGGCTTCGTTTCCAAATGGTACCTGATTCAAGCAGCGCTCGAGGCGGGCTGGTGGCCGCTGGCGGTACTGATCGTGCTGTCGTCCCTACTCGCCGTAATCTACGTCTGGCGCATCGTTGAGATCGCCTACTTTCAACCGGCCGGACAACTGCCGAAAATCCGCGACCCCGCGCCTTTGCGACTCCTGATTCCCATGTGGATCCTGACCGCAGCCACCATCTACTTCGGCATCGACGCGACCACCACCATGGATATCGCCACCGCTGCGGCCAGGGCCCTGGTCCCGGGAGGCGCCCAATGACGCCCACCGTCGCCATCGCCGTAGCCATCCTGGCGCCACTTTGCGTGGTGCCGGTGATCGCCCTGCTGGATTCCAGACCCAACGCGCGCGAAACAGCGACGCTCCTTGCCGCCGTCGTGACCTTCCTGGCGGTCGCAAGCCTGTTCGATGACGTCGCCGGCGGCGCCCGGCCAACCTTGGTCGTCGGAGAGATGCTGATCGGCCTTCCCCTCGCCTTCGAGGTCGAGCCGCTCGGCATGGTGTTCGCGGGTATCGCCAGCTTCCTATGGATCATCACCACCATCTACGCCATCGGCTACATGCGCGGCCACGACGAAGAAAACCAGACCCGCTTCTACATCTGCTTCGCTATCGCCATTTCCAGCGCGCTTGGCATCGCTTTCGCCGCCAACATGCTGACGCTGTTCGTCTTCTATGAGGTGCTGACGCTCTCCACCTTCCCGCTGGTCACGCATTCCGGCACGGAAGAGGCGAAGCGCGCCGGGCGCGTTTATCTCGGCATTCTCATCGGCACCTCGATCGTGCTGCAGCTAACGGCGATCATCTGGACCTGGTCGATCACCGGAACATTGGATTTCGTCAAGGGCGGCATCCTCGCCAACAAGGCAACGGCCGGCCTGACGGCGGTGCTGCTGGCCATGTACGTATTCGGTATCGGCAAGGCGGCGCTCATGCCGTTTCACCGCTGGCTGCCGGCCGCCATGGTGGCGCCGACTCCGGTTAGTGCGTTGCTGCATGCCGTGGCCGTGGTGAAGGCCGGCGTGTTCACCGTGTTGAAGGTGACGATCTATATTTTCGGCATCGACAACCTGGCGCAGCTCGGCAGTTCCGTCTGGCTTCAGTACGTCGCCGCCGCGACCATCCTGATCGCGTCGCTGGTCGCCATGCGCAAGGATAACCTGAAGGCCCGGCTCGCCTACTCGACCGTCAGCCAACTCTCCTACATCGTGCTGGCGGCAATGCTGGTCAACGCCACCAGCGCCATCGGCGGCGGCATGCATATCGTCATGCACGCCTTCGGCAAGATCACTCTGTTTTTCTGCGCCGGCGCCTTCATGGTCGCCAGTCACAAGACCGAAATCAGCCAAATGCGCGGCATCGGCAAGAGCATGCCGCTGACCACCTTCGCCTTCCTGATCGGCAGCCTGAGCATCATCGGATTGCCCGTCTTCGGCGGCATCTGGAGCAAGTGGTATATCGGCATCGGCGCGCTCGAAGCCAATCAATTGGTGATGGTCGCGGTGCTGATGATTTCGTCGCTGCTGAACGTCGCTTATCTGCTGCCGATACCGTTCCGCGGCTTCTTCGACGATGCCGTCACCAATCCGCCGGCTACCGACCACGGCGGCGGGCACAATCACTCCCACGGTGCCGATGCGCACCACGCGGACGGCATTCGCGAAGCACCCTTGCCGTGCCTGATCGCCATTGCCGTGACGTCGATCGGGTGCGTCGTGTTGTTCTTCTATCCCGAACCGATCTACGACCTGCTAAAACAGATGTTCTGAGCCTAGGATGAGTGCCATGGACGATAAACCGGATACCGAAAAGCGTCACATTTTCGACGATCCCAAGAACGTCAAACGCGCCATCCATGCGCTCTATGCGATCTGCATCGTGGCGCTCGGGCTGGATTTCGTCATCCACCGACACGTCGATCACCCTTGGGAAGCCTTTTTTGGTTTCTATGCGGTCTACGGCTTCGTGGCCTGCGTGGTTTTGGTGCTGGTGGCCAAGGAAATGCGCAAGATCCTGATGCGGCGGGAAGACTACTACGATGAATAGCCTCGCCCCTTTCCTGATTTTCTTTATCGGTGCGCTGCTGGCGACCGTCAGCCGAGGCTGGGCGCGCTCGGCGATCATGCTCGCGGTGCCGCTGGTCGGTGCCTACAACCTCTACGCCACGCCGATGGGCGCCAGCGCCGAATTACACCTATTCGATTACACCTTGGTCTGGCTGCGCGTCGATAAATTGAGCCTGATCTTCGGCTACCTGTTCCACCTGGCCACCTTCCTCGGCATAATTTTCTCGCTTCATCTCCGCGATACCACCCAGCACGTGGCGGGGCTCTTGTATGCCGGCAGCGCGTTAGGAGCGGTGTTCGCCGGCGATCTGATCACGCTGTTCATTTTCTGGGAACTGCTTGCCATCACCTCGGTATTCCTGATCCTGGCCCGGCGCACGCCGCGCGCTGAACGCGCCGCCATACGGTACCTGATCATCCAAGTGCTGTCGGGCGTCGTGTTGCTCACCGGCGTCATGCTGATGGCCGAGCGCACCGGCTCCATCGCCTTCGACCATATCGGCCTCGACGGTAGCTTGGCATCAGTGCTGATTTTCTTTGCCATGGGGGTCAAGTGCTGCTTCCCGCTGCTACACAACTGGCTGACGGACGCCTATCCGGAAGCGACGCCAACGGGCACCGTGTTTCTCAGCGCCTTCACCACCAAGGTCGCGGTATATGCGCTGGCACGGGGCTACGCCGGCACCGACATCATGGTCTATCTCGGCGGCGGCATGGCGATGTTCCCGATCTTCTTCGCGGTGATCGAAAACGACCTCCGGCGCGTGCTCGCCTACAGCCTGATCAACCAGGTCGGCTTCATGGTGGTAGGCATCGGGCTCGGCACCGAACTCGGCATCAACGGCGCCGTCAGCCACGCCTTTAACGACGTGGTGTTCAAGGGCCTGCTGTTCATGTCCATGGGCGCGGTGCTCTACCGCACCGGCAAGATCAACGGCTCCGAACTCGGCGGCCTCTACAAGTCCATGCCCTGGACGACGGGATTCTGTATCGTCGGCGCCGCGTCGATCTCGGCCTTCCCGCTATTCTCGGGTTTCGTCTCCAAATCAATGGTCATGGCATCCACCATTGAGGAAGGCCACGACCTCGTTTGGCTGGCGCTGCTGTTTGCGTCGGCCGGCGTGTTCCACCACGCCGGCATCAAAATCCCGTTTTTCGCCTTCTTCTCTCACGATTCAGGCATCCGCTGCAAAGAGGCACCGACCAACATGCTGATCGCCATGGGCCTGGCGGCGGCGATCTGCATCTTCAACGGCTCCTACCCCTGGGTGCTCTATTCGATGCTGCCGTTCCCGGTGGACTACGCGCCCTACACCTCCTATCACGTGCTGTTGCAGTGCCAGTTGCTGTTCTTCTCCGCACTCGCCTTCGCGATGCTTAAGCTTACCGGGCTCTATCCCCCGGAGTTGCCCGGCGTCAACCTGGACGCGGAGTGGACCTACCGCTGGCTGGCTCCACGCTGGGTGGAATGGATGCGCCAATCGATCGCCGAGATCGATCGTTCAGGGCGCGTTATGCTGCTCGACATGGTGCGCGGCGTGATGAATTTCGTGAACCTCCACCACGGTCTCGACGGCACCTTTGCGCGAACCCACCCGGCCGGCACCATGGTGTTCTGGGCGGTCGCGCTTTTGGGCCTGTTCCTGGTTCTCTACCTGATCGCCTAGAGGGCTTCGATGACCGCACGCGTCACGGCATCCGTGCCGTCGGTGCCGCCGATGTCCGGCGGGCGAACAGCTTCGGTGGTATATACCGAATCGACCGCTTGACGAATGTTCTCGGCGGCATCGGCGCATCCGCCCGCCCGATGGCGCTCTCCCAGCCATTCCAGCATCATCGCCGCCGAGAGGATCATCGCGGTGGGATTGGCAATGCCCTGCCCGGCAATATCCGGCGCGGTTCCATGGGCCGGCTGGAATAGGGCATGCCGGTCGCCGATATCGGCGGATGGCGCGAACCCCATGCCACCGATCAGCCCGGCCGTCAGGTCGGAGACGATATCACCCAGCAGGTTCTCCATCACGACCACGTCGTAGGTCCAAGGCGCGCGCACGAGGTCCAGGCAAAATGCGTCTATGTAGGCATGGTCGGTGGCGACACCTGGGGCGTTATCGGCGCGTTCGTCGAACACCTTGCGGAAGAAGGCCATGGAATGAAGAACGTTCGCCTTATCGACGCAGGTCACGCGCGGCCGGCCGCTGCGGTTCCGCCGGCGTGCCAGATCGAACGCGAAATCACTGACACGCGCCGTCCCCTCGCGGGTAATGAGGCAGCGGTCGCTCATGGAATCGTTGCCCGCCGGCGCGGGTGAGCGGATATCGGCGAAAAGCCCCTCCGTCTGTTCGCGGATGACGACCATGTCGATATCCGCCGCGCGCGGGTCCGCCAGGGCGCCGGGCACGCCGTTCAGCAACCTGACCGGCCGCACACCGGCATAGAGGTCGAGTTCGAAGCGGAGGTCGAGCTGCGGGTTGATTTCCGTGCCGTCGGCCTTTCGCACATCGGGATGGCCCATGGCACCAAGCAACACCGCATCGGCCTCGCGGCAAGCCGCCAGCGTGGTGTCGGGGAGGTCGTCGCCCGTTTCCTGGTAACAGACAGCGCCAGCCGGATAGGATTGGAAGCCCAGTCGAAAGCCTTCAATGCGCGCCGCGGCGGCCTCGAGGACCCGCAACGCCGCATTCATGACCTCGGGGCCGATGCCGTCGCCAGGCAACAGGGCGATGCGAAAGTCCTGGGTAGCGGTCATCCGAGGGTCGCGGGCGTCAGTTCGGGGATTTGCCGCCCGGCGACCATGAGGTCACGGTGACCGGCCGGCCGGATTGCGTGCGATAGACTTTCGGTTTCACCACCTGATCGACGCCTGGTGTCTTCTCGGCGCGAATGAACGACAGTTGCATGTCCACCAGATCGATCTCCGCGCGGTTGCCGCGTTTACGGGCGCGCTTGAAGGCCGCCGTTTCCTTGCTCATGGAGATGATCTTTTCGGTCGACATATGACCGAAACGCCGCCAGATCGCGTCGAGGAAGCTTTCGACCTCGTGCGGCAAGAACAGCTCCGCATCGATATCGGGGCGGCCTTTGGAAAACGCAATGTAAAGATTGGGTTCCATCGGCCCGCGTTCGTCGGCAATGAATATCGCCGGCATCAGCTTACGGCCCTTGAACGCCACCGCGTAGTAGGCCTGCGCCAGGAACAACAGACCCTGAAGTTTCTGGGGCTGCAGGTATTCGTTTTCGGCAAGTGCCGTGTCGGCAAAGAAAAACGCCACATCGAAAGCGTTGGACACGTCGGCAGGCATAGTCTCGATTTCCCGTTCTCCGTCACTCAACAGGATACCCAAAATGCGGCAAAAAAGGAAAGAAGGGGTTAACCGATCTTAGCGAATAGCATCGATCAAGGCATCGTGCGTTTCCTCGGCCGTGCGGATCAGGCTGGCGCTCGCCTTATAGGCGGCCTCGGCTGAGGAGAGTTGCGTGAACTCTCGCACCAACTCAACCTCGCCGTCCTGGCGTTCCAGTTGCACCTGAACGCCGGAACCGCCATCGATTCCGCGCGAAGCGACAAGGCTGGTCGTTGTCGCGCGTACCGGCCGATACCCCGGGGTATCGGCGTTGACGACATTGTTGGCCGCAGCCTGAGCCTTGGCGGCGTTGGCACGCAGCCCGCTGAACGCAGTGGAAAGAATTGACGAAATGCCCATCTATCTACCCTAGGCTTGTCGGCCGGTGTTGTCCGTGACCGCCGTCACAGCAGGAAAATGCCGAAATCCGGACATGAAAAAAGGGGCATCCGCCCCGGCATGGCAAACCATTGGCAACCCGCCTACAACCGAATGCTGAGCTCCGTACCCGTCACATCGGGTTCGCCATGGATGATCTTGGCGTTGGTTTCGTAGGTCTTGATGGCGCGGTTGATTAAACCTCCGATGCGTCGCGCCCGAACTTCCGGGCCCGAATCCTCGACACTTTCATTGCCGTAGTACTCAAGCAAGGAACCGAAAGCGCGGCTTGGAACCTGCAACAGTTCCGCATGGCGGGCCGGCGGATGATGGCGCCCTTGACCGCGGCCCGAGGATCGGCCCTGCCATTCGCCTTCCAGCGTGAACGGCGCGGTGTCGAGCGACGATGCCGGCGAGCCCGCATTGGCTTCCTCGATCTGGCCATCCAGGGACGCCACGCGCGAAGTCGGCACCGTGCGCGACGTTGGCGCGGTACGCGTCGCGGCCGTCGTCTGGGCCGGCGTCGGGGCGTAAACCTTTGGAACTTGGGCCATTTTCCGTTCCTAAGCGCAAATCTCCAGACCCACTGCACCTACACTACGGGTGAAGGTACAGCAAATCACCCTGTAGGATACCCGAATCGGTAAAAAATGGCAACAATTCAAGCGCTTGCGGCTTTTCCGCGGAAAGCGTCACGCACCGAGGAATTTCAACACCTCGAACTGCGCCCTGAAATCGAAGAGATCGGCATGCCCCGCATTCTCGACGCGATGAAACGCTTTGGGCTCTCGCGCCTTGGTAAACAGCGCCTCGCCCTGACTGAAAGGGACAGTTCGGTCGCGTGTTCCGTGTACGATCAGCAATCTTGTCTCGATGGCATCGATCTTCGCCAACGAGTCGAACCGGTCCCGCACCAAAAGCCTTGCCGGCACATAAGGATAGTGAGACGCCGCGGCATCGCCCATGGAGGTAAAAGGCGCTTCCAGCACAAGCGCACCGACAGGCGCCCCTTTGCGTGCCTGGCGCCATGCCAGTTCCGTGGCAATGCCGCTGCCCAGCGATTCGCCATACAGGACCCAGCGCGATGGAGGCATGTCGTTTTCGGAAAGCCATGCCAAGGCCCCCATGCCATCCACATAAAGACCCTCTTCCGTCGGGCTTCCTGGGTTATTTCCGAACCCCCTGTACCCCACCAGCATCACGCCGAACCCGGCATCGATGAATGGCCGAACCTTGTGTTCGCGGCCGCCGATGGTGCCGGCGTTGCCTTGAAAATAAACCAGGACAGACCGTCCGGGCGATGGCGCCAAGTACCATGATGTCAGCGTGAGACCATCGGCCGTTCGGATTGAAAGCTGCGAGAGTTCCGGCAAGCCGTGGTCGCCGGGAGCGCCGAGATCGCGCCCTGGGCTGTACATCAGGCTGCGCTGCGCCACGTACAAGACGGCAACGAGCCCCGCATAGGCGAGCAGCGCCGCCGTCAAGACGGATGTCAGCATGTGTCGCCGTTTCACCTTTCCGTCGGCGGAAGCGCGTTAGCGGAAACTGTCGTTATAGGCCAGCCAGGTACCGTCCGATTGCTGGCACGCATCGCCACCGGCGGATGCGACGCCGTCGTCGAACACCACCGACGACCGGTACTGCTTGCATTCCGATCCGTCAGCACGCCGATAGCTGGCGGTGGTCCGGAAGATGCCGCTCCGCCCGGATTCGGGATTGCTCCAACGATGAACCTGGCCGGTGGCGTTGTTCGCCAGCGCGTTGTTGGCGGTCTGGTTGTAGAGCGCCATGTCGCGTTCGCTCATCATCCGCGCGCCGGCATAGCCGGCACCGCCGCCGGCCAGCACGCCCATGGCAGTAAAGATGGTTTGACCCAGTCCACCGCCGAACTGCGCGCCGACGTAACCGCCGATCGCCGCGCCACCGAGAGTCCCGGCCATTTCCGCCCAGGTCATGCTCTTCGCGGTCTCCATGGATTGGGCGCATCCGCTCAGCGCAAGGATGCAAACGGCGCTCATCAGTGTTTTGCGTGATTTCGTACGGATTTCCATATCATCCTCCTTCGGGCTCCTTCTGGAGAGACCGGGCTCATACCCGGTCGTTCCGTTTTCTATGTACCCTTCGGTTTGCAATCGAAGACCGCGGCGACAGGTGTCCGCGCCGGGCAGAGAGAATATGACGTCTCTTGAAAAGCAGCCACCTTTCCGAAACGCGCACATTCGTCGACCGCCAGTTTCGTGACCGCAGCGGGCGTGGTCTTGTTCTTCGCATAACAGACCCGCACGGTCTCATCGCTTGTGGTGCCGTGCAGAAAATAGTCCGACTGCCGGTCGAACTCTTTCTCCCGCAAGACGTAAGGCTCGCCCGCGCACGCCGACACCATCGCCGACACGGCGACCCATCCAGTCAAGACCATGGCACGCATTGCTATCATACTGGAATCTTGTAAAGAATCGGGCGGCAAAATACAACCACCATGCCAGTCCGGATCGATCGCCGTCTGCGATATGACAACCGGAATCAGGTTCCGCCCTTGCCCTCCCCCGGCAAATGGCTGTCGAAAGCGTGGTTGGTTTCCAACCCATGTCCACGTGCTTTCAACATGGCATCGCAAAGCTCCCGCACGGCGCCCTCACCGCCCCGGCGCCGGGTGACGATGGCCGCTGCCTCCATGACCTCGGGCACGGCATTTGCCGACGCGACGGCGAGCCCCGAAGCCTGCATCAACGGCAGGTCGTTGACGTCATCGCCGACGTGCGCGACCTGGTGCATGCCGATGCCCAATTCGCCCGCCAGCGCGCCAAGCACCGCGAGCTTGTCGGGAACGTCCGTGAAGACGTGTTTGATGCCGAGCCGGCGGGCGCGGTGCTCGATGGCGCCCGGCGCACCGGCGGAGATGATCGTGACCGTGACGCCGGCCTTTCGCAGCCGGACCAGTCCCATGCCGTCCTGGGCGTTGAACTTGCGGAAGGTGTTGCCGTCGTCGGTGTAGTAGATGCCGCCATCGGTCAGAACGCCGTCGACGTCCAGCGACAGGAGTTCGATCTGGCTCAAGCGCTCCAGCATGTCGCCTGGAGCGGGCTTTTCGGATTTGCCGTTCATCGATTGACGCCCTCTCGTAACTTCCGCATCGTTGGTGTATCACGTTCCCAATGATGCGACAAACAGCGCTCCCGGGAGGCTCATCATCATGAATATCGGCACCTTGATCCCCCGCCACGCGCGGTACCGGACCGACCACACGGCCATCGTGTTCGGCGGCCGACGGTACAGCTACGGCGAATTCGGCGCCCGCGTCAATCGGCTCGGCCACGCACTATTGGCCGCCGGTATCGGTAAAAACCAAAAGGTCGCCACCGTCGTCCCCAATTGCATGGAACTCCTGGATCTCTATTGGGCGGCGGCCGAGACCGGCGCGGTGGTCGTTCCCATGAGCCCGCTGCTGCAGCCCAAGGGTTTGGCCGGGCTCTTGAATGACGCGGACGCCGAAATGGTCATCACCCACCCAAACTACGCCGGCCTTGTCGCCGCCGCGCGCGAGCAGATGGACATCCCGGCGGACAATTACATCATTGCCGGCGACGACCCTCGGGACGGGTTTCGCGGTTATGCCGAATTCGTCGCCGGCGCATCGTCCGATCCCTTGCCCGATGCCGGGCTCACGGACGGCGACGTCTACAACATCATCTACTCATCGGGCACCACGGGCGATCCGAAGGGTATCGTCCACACTCACTACGTACGGGCCAATTACTGCACCATGTTCGGCCAGGCCTTCCGGTTCAGCCCGGAAAGCATCGTCCTGCACACGGGCGCGGCGATCTTCAATGGCGCGTTCGTCACCTTGATGCCGATCTTCTACAACGGCGGCACCTACATCCTTCACGAAGCCTTCGACATCGATCGCGTCATCCAGACCGTGCGCGATGAAAAAGTCACCCACATCATGATGGTGCCGGCGCAGATCATCCAGTTGATCAACCATCCGGGCGCCACCGAGGAAAACCTGGCGTCGCTCGAATGCGTTCTCAGCCTCGGCGCACCGTTGCATCTTGAACATAAAAAACATTTCGACGCGTTGCTGCCCGGCCGCTTCTATGAACTCTACGGCCTGACCGAAGGTTTCATGACCATCCTCGACAAGACGGACTTCGCGCGCAAACCGGAATCCGTCGGTGCCTGCCCGCCGTTCCTGGAAATGCGCATTTGCGATGACGACGGGAACGACCTTCCCGCCGGCCAGGTCGGTGAGATCGTCGGGCGCGGGCCGCACCTGATGCCCGGGTATTACAAGCGCCCGGATTTGACCGAGCAAGCCATCAAGGACGGCTGGCTGTTCACCGGCGATCTCGGCTACGTCGACGACGACGGGTTCCTGTTCCTGGTCGACCGCAAGAAGGACATGATTATCTCCGGCGGCGTCAACGTCTATCCCCGTGATATCGAGGAAATCGCCGTTTCCTTCCCCGGCGTGGCGGAAGTCGCGGTGTTCGGCATTCCGGACGAAAAGTGGGGTGAGACCCCCGTCTGCGCCGTGCTGGCCAAAGCCGGAACCCAAATCGATGCGGCGGCCATGAAGGACTGGATCAACGCCAACGTCGCGGCCAAGTTCCAGCGCGTGAGCCGGGTCGAAGTGATGGACGAGTTCCCCCGCAACGCCGCCGGCAAGACGTTGAAACGCACGCTCCGCGACCGGTTCGCCGGGCAAACGTAAGGCCCCACCCGCATCACAGGGGAGACAGCGGATGGGGCCCGACTTGACGCTGGACCGCTTTTGTGGGGAAAGACAGGCCTAGCGCCCCGTCCTTTTCCCGTCAGACCGAGCCGACGGGAATGTTCCGTTTCGGTTTATCCCGACCTGGGAGTTTCGGAACCACGACCGTCAACACGCCCTTGTCCACATGGGCGGCGATCTTGTCTTCGTCGATGCCATCGGGCAGACGAAGCGAACGCTGGAAGCTGCCGAAGCGGCGTTCCGATACATGCACGTCGTCCTCCTCGCGGGAGTCGCCCATGCGTTTCTCGCCCTTCACCACCAGCAGGTCGTCGTTGAGGGTCACTTCCACGTCATCTTCGGACAGTCCCGGCATTTCGGCGGTGACGGTGATCTTCTCGTCATCCTCGGTGACGTCCATGCGTGGCATCATGAGGTCGTTCGCGGCATCGCCGAATACCGGCGTTCCCGCTCGCGGCCACATGGCCAGGGATCGTTCACCGAAGAAACTGTCCATCAACCGATCCATTTCACCACGAAACGTGGAGAACGGATCGACATAAGTCGGCCGGGAGACCGGAGCATCCGGCGTCCGGGTCGCAACATTGGTCTTGTCGGTCATCGTCATTCTCCTGATCTCGAGGAAGGGCGGATTCCGCCCAGGGTGGCATTCTAGGCGCATCTCCAATTCCCGGCATTGACGTGGCTCAATTCTGGCAGCGCCTCGGTGGAAGCCGGTTGATCTTGCCAGGAATTGTGCCTTCAATGACGCCACTGTCAGGGGTTAGAGGGGAGAATTCGAACGTGACCGCAGCCACGCCCAGCTACGATTACATCATCATCGGCGCCGGTTCCGCCGGATGCGCGCTTGCCAATCGCCTGAGCGCCGATCCGAAGACCTCGGTATTGGTTCTGGAAGCCGGCGGCGAGGACCGCAATATCTGGATTCACATCCCCGTCGGCTACATCAAGACGATGGTCAATCCAAAGGTGAACTGGCTGTTCGACACCGAACCCGAGCCCAATCTCGGTGGCCGCGCGGTGCCGGTCCCACGCGGCAAGGTGCTTGGCGGATCGTCATCGATCAACGGCATGCTCTATGTGCGCGGCCAGGCGCGCGACTACGACATTTGGGCGCAGCTTGGAAACCGAGGCTGGTCCTACTCCGACGTGCTGCCCTATTTCCGCCGTTCCGAACACCGCGAGACCGGCGGCGACGAGTTCCATGGCGAAGGCGGGCCGCTCAACGTCGCCAACCCGACGGTCACCTACCCCTTGCTGGATCGAATCATCGACGCCGCCGAGGAAAGCGGATTCCCACGCAACGGCGATTACAACGGCACCGAGCAGGAAGGGTTCGGTTATTACCAACTGACCCAGAAGAACGGCCGGCGCTTCAGCGCCAAGGCCGCCTACCTCGATCCGGTACGCAATCGCGGCAACCTGCATGTCCAGCCCCATGCCCATGTCACCGGCCTGGTGCTGGACGGCAAACGCGTCATCGGTGTCGACTACACCGTCGACGGAAAGCCCCGCCGCACCCTCGCCGGGCGAGAAGTCATCCTCTCGGCCGGTTCCATCCAGTCCCCGCAACTGCTTGAATTGTCCGGCATCGGAAATCCGGAAATTCTCAAAGCACACGGGATCGAGGTCGCGCATGAACTCAAGGGCATCGGCGAGAACCTGCAGGACCACTACATCAGCCGCCTGGTCTGGCGGATCAAGAACACAGCCACGTTGAATGAAAGCACACGCGGGCTCAGGCTGATGATCGAGGCCTTCCGTTTTCTCACCACATCGACCGGCGCGCTGACACTATCCGCCGGCATTCTGGCGGGGTTCGTCAAAAGCCGGCCCGAATTGGAGACGCCCGATATCCAGTATCACATCGCGCACGCCAGTTTTAAGGACCCGAAGAAGCGCGTATTCGACAAATTCCCGGGCTTGACCGTCGGTCCTTGCCAGCTTCGGCCGGAAAGCCGTGGTTCGATCCACGTCAAATCCGCTGATCCGTTCCAGTCTCCGGCGATCCGCCCGAACTTTCTGGCCGAGGAAATGGACCGCCAAACGCACCTGGCCGGCATGCGCATCGCGCGCCGCATCATCGAGAGCGAAGCCATGTCGGAATTCCGCGACATGGAGATTCTCCCCGGCCCCGACCTGCAGCGCGACGACGAATTGATCGATTACGCGCGCAACACCGGCGCGACGCTCTATCACCCTGTCGGTACCTGCAAGATGGGCAACGATCCCATGGCCGTCGTCGATGATCGGCTTCGCGTGCATGGATTGGCGGGCCTTCGGGTGGTGGACGGTTCGGCCATGCCGCGGCTCACATCGGGGAACACCAATGCACCGATCATCATGATGGCGGAAAAAGCCGCCGACATGATCATCGAGGACAATCGCGCCTAAAAGAATCCCAGCGGAAACACGTCACGGCCGAGCGCCGCATGCCCGGCGAGCAAGCCGATATAGACGGTGACGGCGATCAATGTCTGCCACCATGGGATTTCGCGCCTTTCCATGCGGACCTTGCCCATGGCGATCGCGGCCAGCGGGACGAAGGACGTTTGTTCCTCGAACCGGCGCCACTCCTCGCCCAGGCTTTCGCGCTTGCGCCGGTCGATATGCGCGGCGCCGCCAAGCGCCAGCACGGTCATGCCGCCGAACAGAATCAACGCCGCAGCGTGTCCATTGGCGAGGAAATGACAACCGCCCCAGATGGCAATGCCCCACATCAGCGGGTGGCGGGTGATCTTGAAAACCCCCTTCGCTTCCGGCTTCCAGCCCAGGTCTTGGGCCGGCACGGCGCTCGGATTGGGGTTGGCGATGCCGCTGACAGCCAGGAATACGGCGATCAGCATCAGCGTCAAGGTCGCGTGGCGCATGGCGGTGTTCGGCTCGAACAAATCAACGGTGGGTGCCGCCCCATAGGCTTCGACGATCCACAACAGCAAGGCGATGGAGATGGCCGAATAGAGAAGCAGATAGGCACTGCGGCCGATAATGACGATGATGACGTTGCGCAGCGCGGTGATCGGCAGCACGAGGTGGCTGACGACGAACAACCCGACAGCAAGAGCCAAATCTGTGAGCGAACCGGTCATGGCCGCATCCTAGTCGCTCTTGCTTCACGGGGCTACCGTGATATGGACGGCCCGATCATCGCTCACGCAGAGGAACCGACATGCCTTGGCTGTACCTTTCGCTCGCCATCGTCACCGAGGTGACGGGAACGATCTCGTTGAAGTTTTCCAACGGATTTTCCAGCCTGCCGGCAAGCATCGTCGTGATCGTCGCCTACGGAACGAGTTTCTTCCTGTTGGGCCTGAGCCTGAGAGGGATAGAACTCGGCGTCGCCTACGCCATCTGGGCCGGTATTGGCACAGGATTGATCGCCATTGCCGGATTGGCGTTGTTCGGTGAGCAGTTCACGGTACTGAAGGCGGTTTCCATCGTTTTCATCATCGCCGGCGTCGTCGGCCTCAATCTGTCGAAAACGGCGTCCTGAAACTTACTCCGCCGCTTTCTCGCTCCTAACCGCAATCGGTTCCGCCGGCGGCAGGCTGGCGCGGGTCACGATGTAGATCGCGGACGGCAGCAATATTGCCGCCATCACCGCCGGCAACACCCAGTCCTGCGCGACAAATCCGGTAACATAGATGAAGCTCCCGGCCATGGTGGTGACGGCGAGAAGCTTTGCCTTCGCGGGGATGACCTGATGGGTGTGCCAGGCGCGGATCGGCGGACCCAGGCGGGGATGGTTCCAAAGCCAGGCGTGGAAACGCAGCGACGAGCGCGAAAAGGCCCAGAGCGCGATCAACAGGAAGACCGTCGTCGGCAAACCAGGGATGAAGATGCCGACGACACCGAGCCCCACGTTCGCCCAGCCGAACAGCAACAGGCTCCATCGCATCCAGCAATTTGCGATGGTGCCTTCGCCCGCGTCGATTTCGAATTTCGAATCGTCCGTCACGTCATTCGACCTTTCGCCACTCGGCGTTATCTATCATATTGCCGCGGCAAAGAACATTTCATGATATTGCAATGAGTGACGACACCCCCAATCGAACTTCCGGCCTTGCCTATGGCGATACCGTCGGCCCTGACGGCGTCTGGATGCAATGCCTAAACCGGGCCCAGGGGACGTCGCTTAGGCCAGCACTTTTCCTTGATCGCGATGGCGTCATTCTGGTCGAAACCCACTACCTCCACACCGTCGAGGACACCCAGCTGGAATCCGGCGCAGCCGATTGCATTCGCCGCGCCAACGCGCTCGGTCTGCCGGTGGTGGTGGTAACCAACCAAAGCGGCATTGGGCGCGGCATTTACGGTTGGGCCGAGTTCGCCGCCGTGCAGGATAAGATGCTCGACGACCTCGCCGCGGCGGACGCTTTCGTCAACGCGGTTATGGCCTGCCCCTTCCACGACGACGGGGAGCCGCCCTGGAACATCGCCGACCACCCGGACCGCAAGCCCCGACCCGGCATGCTGTTGCGTGCCGGCGACATGCTGCCCATCGATTTCGGGCAATCGTGGATCGTCGGCGATCATGCCAGCGACCTGCAAGCCGGCAAGGCGGCGGGATTGGCCGGCGGCGTGCACGTTTTGAGCGGCCACGGCGCGCATCCCGGACAGCGCGAAAATGCCTGGAAGACAGCCGGCGGCGGGTTCAAGGTGCTGGAAAGCGACGGCATCGCCGATGCCGCCGATGTTCTGCCGCTTCTATCCCGTTGACCTTTCCCCGTAGCGGCGTAGGTTGTTCGAACCGCGATACAACCACCGGAAGACCACTCCATGAAACTGCTGCGATACGGGCCCGCCGGTCAGGAAAAGCCGGCTCTATTGGATGAGCAGGGCCGCCTCCGCGACCTCTCCGATAAGCTCAACGATCTCTCCGGCGGTAATTTGGATCCAGACCGACTCGCCTCGCTCGCCAACGTCGACACCGCGACCCTGCCGGTGGTCGAGGGAACGGTGCGCATCGGCACGCCAGTCGGCGGTGTCGGCAAGATCGTCGCCATCGGCCTCAACTATGCCGACCACGCCGCCGAGGCCGGTATGGATGCGCCCGATGAACCGGTCATTTTCACCAAGGCGGTGACGGCGCTCAACGGTCCCAACGATCCGGTCATCCTGCCCAAGTTCTCCACCAAGACCGACTGGGAAGTGGAACTGGCCATCGTCATCGGGCGCAAGGCGCAGTACGTGTCACAGGGAAGTGCCGTCGACCACATCGCCGGCTACACCATCTGCAACGACGTTTCCGAACGCGCCTTCCAACTGGAAGGCACCGGCCAATGGGTTAAGGGTAAAAGCTTCGACACTTCGGCGCCGGTCGGCCCTTGGTTGGTAACGACGGACGAGATTTCCGATCCGCAGAACCTCAATATCTGGCTCGAGGTCAACGGCGAACGCCGACAGAACGGCAATACCCGCACCATGATCTTCGGTGTCGGACACCTAGTCAGTTACGTCAGCCACTACATGACCCTGCTTCCGGGCGATGTCATCGCCACCGGCACGCCGCCGGGTGTCGGCATGGGCATGAAACCGCCGACCTACCTGAAGCCCGGCGACGTCATGCGTCTCGGCATCGAGGGTCTCGGCGAACAACGCCAGGAAGTCCGCGCCTACTCCGCCGGCTGAAGCCCGCGCTCGCGGATCGCGCCGGCGATATCGACAGCGGCATTGAGCGGTTGATGCTCGCCGCCCAGCACCTCGCCCGAGAACGGCCGCGCGTACCCAGCCTGATAGAGCGACGCGTGGCAGCGCCCGTGTTTTTCCGTGATCAGCGCCGGCGGCGCGAAAATCTGTACCGGTACAGGCACCGCGCAGGCTTCCGAGCACATGGAGACGGAATCGCCCGTCACCACCACCTGATCGGCAACGGCAAGGAACCCCACATAAGGGTTGTCGCCACCCTCGCCCCAGCTATACAGCCGCGCCGGTGCCGAAATGGCGGCGAACAGCGCATCCGCGGCGTCTCCCGTCCGGCGGCTGGTGGAAACCATCAGCGAGCCGCCCGATGCATTCGCCATGGCGGAAACCCGCTCGCCAAGTTCCCGCGCCATGTCCGCGGTGAACCGCCGCCGCCGCGTCGAACCGCCGACGATCACCGCAATACGGGGGTCAGGCAGCTCAGCCAATTCGGGCAACCATCGCGCGCGTGCCTCGGCCAGCTTTTCCGCAGACAGGCCGTGCGGTGCGCCGATAATGGCGATGACGTTCTCACCCTTGCTTTCCGGATCGTGACGCGGCACGCAGACGAGATCGAACCCGGCGCTGCCGGCACCAGGATGCATCACCTGCACCAAACGGCTCAGCCCGCCACTGGCCCGTTTGATGGCCAACGCCACCGGAGCCGTTCGCCGCCCGGCGGCGATCACCAGAGCCGGCCAGGGCTGCGTCAGTTTGCGCCGGCTGGCCGCATCGAGCCCTAGGAAAGAAGCGCCGAGAAAGGCATTCGGCAAGCGTGCCCAGGGGCCGTAAACGATCTCCTTGGCGATAAAGGGTCGTCCAAGCGCCTCGGCGACGCCGAGCGCCTGCGAACGGTTTCCCGCGCGGTCATCGGTCAACACCCAGATGTCGTTTGTCTCGGCCATGGCGCCGCCGATTAGACCCCAGCGCCGGGGACGGTTCAACAGCGCCGCGCCGACGCTGTCGCAAACCGCGTGTCATTCGCGCCCAGCGCCGTTTATAGTGGCCACATGACCAATACCGCTATGGCCAAGTTTGCCGTTGGACAACTTGTGCACCACCGCCTATTCGATTACCGCGGCGTGGTGATCGACGTGGACCCCTATTTCAAGGGCACGGACGAATGGTACGACCACATGGCGCGCTCACAGCCGCCCAAGGACCGGCCCTGGTATCACGTCCTGGTCGATGGCGCCGACATGCGCACTTACGTGGCGGAGCGCAACCTGGAGGCAGACACCCAGGGCACCGCCATCTCCCATCCGGCCCTGGACGACCATTTCGACCATTTCGCCAACGGCGGCTACGTCGTCCGGCAGAAACTCAACTGACCCAACAATAAGGACCAACGAACGTGACGCGCTGGATCGAGGCCCACGAGGTCGCCCATTTGCTGAAGCCGGGCATGACGGTGTTTATCGCCGACGGCCCCAGCGAACCCATCCATATCCTCGATGCCTTCCGCCAATCGGGCGCAGGCTGCGCAGGCGTTCGGTTCGTCTCCATGTCCCTGCCCGCCATCAACTCGACGGACTTCACCAGCTTCCATCCGGAGGCCAAGGCAACCTCGTTCTTTGCCACCGCCGATACCCGGGAAGGAATCGCCGCCGGTCGCATCGACTTTCTGCCGCTGCAGTACCGCGCCATCTACACCTACCTGGAACAGTATCTGGATATCGATCTCGCCATCATGCAACTGGCGCCGGCGGGACCGAACGGTGGCTACTCCCAAGGCATCAGCGTCGATTTCATTCCCGCCGTCCTGGACAACGCCACGACCGTCATCGCCGAGATCAACGACCGCCAACCCATCCCCGTTGACAGCCCGTCGGTGCCGGCCGAACGGATCGACTACGCCGTCTCCTGCTCGCTCCCCGTCGCCGACTTCCCGCCGTCCAAGTTGGACGATACGTCCCGCGCCATCGGCGCTCACGTGGCGGAGTTGATACGCGACGGCGACTGCATCCAGATCGGCATCGGCGCCATTCCCGACGCCGCCATGTCGGCATTGTCGCAGAAGAACGATCTCGGCCTGCATTCCGGCATGCTGGCGGATGGGCTCATGCCGCTGATCGACAGCGGTGCCATGAACGGCCAGGCCAAGACCATCGACAAAGGGCGCGCCGTTGCCGGCGTGGCGCTCGGCACCCCGGAGCTCATCGAATGGGCCGGCTCCTGCGAACACCTCAGCTTCCGCCCCGTTACCTATACCCATGACACCGAGGTCGTCCGTCGAATTGACAACTTCGTCTCCATCAACTCGGCGCTCGAAATCGATCTCTTCGGCCAGGTCAACGCCGACATGCTGCGCGGCCAGCAGATCAGCGGCACCGGTGGGTCGGTCGACGTGATGCGGGGTGCCGCTCTCTCAAAAGGCGGCCGCTCGATCCTGGCCCTCAACGCCACCGCTGCGCGCGGCACCCTGTCGCGGATCGTGCCGGCGCTAAGCAGTCATACCGCCACGACGGCGCTCCGAACCGATATCGACTACGTCGTCACTGAGCACGGGGCGCGCCACATCAAGCACCTTCCGCATCAGGCCCGCGCCGAGGCGCTGATCGAAATCGCCGCGCCTGAATTCCGCGACGAACTACGCGACAGCTGGAAAGAGCTACCCGCCGGCAGCTAGCACCCGGCGCAGCGGATCCAGGTGTGCGCCGTAGCGCAATGCGCGCCCGACGGACGACGCGTACATGGGCCGGCGCACCTGCCAGTTGGACGCGGAAAGCACGGGTCGCCGGACCTTGTGAAACGCTAGGCAAGCGGGATCCCACTCCAGCCCGACGAAATCGATCAATCGGCGGATTTCGGTATCCGGATCACGGGTCAGGTCCTCGTAGTCGATCTCGAGATAACCGTCCTGCAAGACATCGCGCCAATGCACCATGAGCCGCTGATAAGCGCTGATGAAATGACCGATGTGTTCGAGGTCGCAGGACCAGGGGTAGTCCTCGACGAAATTCTGCATGAAGCACGAAAGCCCCGTATCCAGGGCATCACGCCGGCAGTGAACAATCCGCGCCTTCGGGAACAACCGCCGGATCAAGCCGAGATCGCGGAACTGGAACGGTGTCTTGTCGACGATCCGGTCCGCATCACCGCCGGTCTCGATCAACCGGTTGATTGCGGCTTCCGCCATCTTCGCATCGCCCATGCCGGGATCGAGCGCGGCGATGCTTGATGCCTCCCCCGCCCCGCTAACCCTTGGGTGCGCGGCCAAAATCTGCTCGACCAAGGTGGTGCCGGAACGCGGCATGCCGACGACGAACACCGGCCTCTCCTCGGCGCTCCCCGCAACACCGCTCAGCGCGCCAGCGGGATGGTTCTCAATGATGGCTTCGGTCTCCGCCGCCAGGCTTTCTGGATCGAAGGCCAGATCCCGCGCAGCCATCTGCGCCCTCCGGCCTTCGTTGCCGGCGCTGAAGTGGGTGAAGGCGGCATCCTGATCGCCCTTCCGGTCGAAAATTTCACCGAGTGCGAAATGTGCATCGATCCGAACGTCCAGCGCCGCCGACCAGTCGTTGCAGAGTCCCATCAGGACCTCTATATCAGTATTCGAAATTGCCGCCTCGGGTGACGCCGCCAATGCCGCCCAGGCGGATCCCTGTTTCGGGTTCAGCTCGGTGGCCTTGCGCAACGATGCGGCGGCATCCGATAGATCGCCGAGCGCCAATTGCACAACGCCGAGGCCGCCATAGGCGTCGGCACTTTCCGGAAAGTCCCGCAGCACGGCACTGTAGCCCGCGACCGCTTCGTCGTGGCGGCCGGCCTTGTGCAGCGCCGCCGCGCGGTTGAGGCGCACGGCCATGAAGCCCGGCCGGCATTCGAGCGCGCGGTCGTAGGCCGCAATGGCATCCTCGAACGCGCCCGCCGCCGCATGGACATCGCCGAGCGCGCCATGCGCTTCGGCATAGTCCGGCTGCAGGTCGAGCGCGGCCTGGCATTGCCCCAATGCCGCATCGAATTCCCCCACCTTCCTGAGCGCCGTCGCCAGATTGACCCGCGCAAGTGGGTGACTGGGCGCGCTTGCGACCGCTTCGGCCAAGGTTTCGATGGCGGCGACTGGTTGTTCGGTCTTCACCAGGATGCTGCCCTTGTTCACCAATGCGTCGGTAAAGCCGGGGTTTCGAGCCAGGGCTTCGTCCGCGGCTTGCAGGGCCTCGCCGTATCGGCCTTGGATATCGAGCGCCACCGACAGGTTGTTCCAGGCGCCGACGTGTCGTTGGTCCTTCTCCAACACGTGCCGGCAGGCGGCTTCCGCCTCGGCGGGGCGCCCCAGCATGTTCATGATGGCGCCGCAATCGGCATGGATATCGATATCGTCGTCGTCCCTCGTCGCCGCCTCGAGGATCAATTCGCCGGCCTCCGCCAAGCGCCCGCCCATGTACGCGATCTGGGCCTGGAGATGATACGGCGCCGCCGCCAGCGGGTCCGCGTCGACCGCCGCGCGGCAGGCCAGTTCGGCCTTGCGCGCGTCCCCGTCCGCCAGGGATTTCCGCGCTTCCGACAAGTGGGCTTGGACCTCGCGGCCGCGGGCCTTCGCTGCCTGGCGTCGGGATTGGCGGTTTTCCATGGCGCATTTAGGCCGCACCAGGGGGCAGAGGTCAATCGGCCATCGCCCGATATGCAACGCCGGAGTTCCCGATTGTCTGCGCTGGCGGGACGTTCTAAGACAATAGCGGACGCCATTCAGCCACAGAGGACCCGCCATGCCGCAAGACACTCCCGCCGCGTTTGAAACCGCCAAATGGCTGCTCGATATCAAGGCCGTCAATTTCCGGCCCGAGGAGCCCTATACCCTGACGGCGGGTTGGGCCTCACCGGTCTATATCGACTGCCGATGGGTGATCTCGTTTCCCGAAGCCCGGCGGCGAATGATCGAGTTGGGCGTCGAGATGCTGCGCGCCGATGCCGGTCTGGATGATACCGACCTGATCGCGGGCGGTGAAACCGCGGGAATTCCGTACGCCGCCTGGATTGCCGAGGCCACCAACAAGCCGATGCTGTACGTGCGCAAGAAGCCCAAGGGGTTCGGCCGCGACGCCCAGATCGAGGGCAACCTCGAAGAAGGCAAGAAGGTCCTGTTGGTCGAGGACCTGGCCACCGACGGCGGCTCCAAGATCAACTTCGTCAACGCGCTGCGTACCGCCGGCGCGGAAGTGACGGACATCTTCGTGGTGTTCTTCTACGGCGCCTTCCCGGGCGCCCTCGACACCTTGGAGGAAGCCGGGGTGAAACTGCACTATCTCTGCACCTGGCAGGACGTCCTGAAGGTCGCCGACGAAGGCAACTACTTCCCGCCGCAATCGATCGCCTGTGTGCGCGACTTCCTCGCCGATCCCATCGGCTGGTCGGCGGCGCACGGCGGCCGCGACGCCTAAGCCGATGGATCGCTCGATTCCGATCCGCTAGGATGCTTACGAGAGCGGGAGGCGATCCATGGCAGGCATCCTGAAGTCCCTTGTCGACAACTACCAGACGCACCTCGAGCGCCAACGAAACCGGCCATTTCTCGAAGGTGTCATGGCCGCCTGCGCGTTGGTGGCGACCGCCGATGGCGAGGTCTCGTTCGCCGAACGGGTCCGAGTCGACCAGATTCTCGCCACGCTCGATGCGTTGAAGGTATTCGACCCGCACGAAGGCATCGACATCTTCAACGAATTTACCGACGCCATCCTCGCCAACCCGGCGGAAGGGCACGAAACCGCGTTTCAAGCCATGGCGGACGTCGCCGAGGATGCCGGTAACGGCGCGCTGATGGTGCGAATCTGCTGCGCCGTCAGCGAAGCCAACGGCGAGAAGAGCCTCGCCGACCAGATCGAGATCACTTCCATTTGCTCGCGCCTGGGGTTGGACCCGGGAAACTGCGGAATCTACGATCCAAAGCGGATCATTGAGTGACAGTGGGTTTCGAACCCAATATAGTCTATAGTCATAAGATCGATAGACCTGGGGATATAGGGGTCCGAGTCCATGGATATCTCGCCGCACGACGCTGAAATTGTCCGTAATTCCTTTATGAGCTTCGCCGCCGACGCGGATCGCGTCGCCATGGATTTCTACAATCGGCTGTTCGAGACCGATCCTTCGCTCAGGGACCTGTTTTCCGGCGACATCATGAACCAGGGACGCGCCTTGATGGATACCCTGGCGACCGTCGTCGACAATGTCGACAACCTGCCCAACATGCGTGGCATGCTGCACGAACTGGGGGCGCGTCACGCCGGGTACGGGGTGCGCGCCGACATGTACGATACCGTCGGCGCCTGCCTGCTCGGTTCGATCGAGGACACCTTGGGCGCCGATTTCACACCCGATACGGCCGCCGCCTGGGCCAGTGTGTTCAACGTCATCGCCGACACCATGCTCGACGGCGCCGAGGGCGCCGAAGTCCTGGAAGCGACGGCGGCACCTGCCCCGGCGCCAGCTCCCACGCCCGCACCGGCTCCAGCCCCTGCGCCGGCCCCTGTGGCCGCGTCCGCGCCAATGATGCCCATGCCGACGCCCGCGCCGGCACCCGAACCCGATATAGCCGCGACTGCCGCCCTGCAAGAACAGATCGACGGCCTTCGCGACGAGATCGAGACCGTCGACAAGGTCGCCGCGCAGATCGATGCCATCGCCAAGCAGACCAACCTGCTCGCTCTCAACGCCACCATCGAGGCGGCGCGCGCCGGCGATGCCGGCAAGGGCTTCGCCGTGGTCGCCGGCGAGGTCAAAAACCTGTCGGGCCAGACGGCGCGCGCAACCGGCGAGGTCTCCGAGGTGCTGGGCCGCCTGCGCGACCGGGTGAACCGGTTGGCAGAACTGATCTAGGCCGTTCCGGCACGGCTCAATCCCCTCTCGCGCGGGACTGTTGGCGATGCTAACCTTTCCGCCATGACCCTGTTGCGCCTGCTCCGTTTTCTGCTGTGCCTCGTGGCCCTGGCCGGGCCCGCGGCGGCATCCGCCAAAGACCAGCTCACCATCGGCATCACCCAGTTTCCGTCGTCGTTCCATCCCAACATCGACAGCATGCTGGCCAAGACCTACATCCTGGCGATGACCCGCCGGCCGCTGACCGTCTACGACAAGGACTGGAAGGTGGTCTGTGCCTTGTGCACGCGGCTGCCGACCTTCGAGAACGGCCTGGCAAAGAAGGAACGCACCCCCGACGGCAAGCAGGGCGTCGCCGTCACCTACGAGATCCACCCGGACGCGACCTGGGGCGACGGCATGCCGGTAAGCGCCCAGGATGTGGTATTCACCTGGGAAGTCGGCCGCCATCCGCAATCCGGCGTCGGCAACATGGAGCTCTACCGAAGCCTCTACAAGATCGACGTCGTCGACGACAAGACGGTGACCCTGCATTTCGACAAGCTGACCTTCGAATACAATTCCATCGGCGGCATGGAAATCCTGCCCGCCCATATCGAGAAGCCGCTGTTCGCCGAACCGGTGAAGTACAAGACCCGTACCGCCTTCGATACCGACAGCACCAACAAAGGGCTCTATTTCGGCCCCTACGCTGTCGCCCAGGTGGTCTCCGGCTCGCACGTGGTGCTCAAACCGAACCCGACCTGGTACGGAAAGAAGCCCGGATTCAAGCAGATCGTCGTCAAGGTGATCGGCAACACCGCGGCGCTGGAAGCCAACCTGCTGGCCGGCGGCATCGACATGGTGGCGGGCGAACTGGGCTTCACCGTCGACCAGGCGCTGGCCTTCGAGATGCGCCACGGCAGCAAGTTCAACGTCATCTACAAACCGGGCCTGATCTACGAGCATATCGACCTCAACCTCGAAAACCCCATCCTCGCCGATCGCCGCGTGCGCCGAGCGCTTCTCTACGCGATCGACCGCCGGTCGTTGAGCCGCCAACTGTTCGGCGGCCATCAACCTGTCGCCGACACCAACGTGAATCCGCTCGACTGGGTGCATACGGACGACATCCCCAAATACCCGTTCAATCCGAAACAGGCGGCCAGGCTGCTGGACGAGGCCGGCTGGACCCAGCGCCGCGCCGGCGTGCGCCACAACGCCAAGGGCGAGCCGCTCAGGCTCGAGATCATGACCACCGCCGGCAACCGCTCGCGCGAACTGGTCGAGCAGGTCCTGCAGAGCCAATGGAAGGCCGCCGGCATCGACGTGCGGATCAAGAACGAGCCCGCCAGGGTGTTCTTCGGACGCACGGTGACCGAGCGGCGCTTTACCGGCCTTGCCATGTTCGCCTGGTACAGCGCGCCCGAGAGCGTGCCGCGCACGACGCTGCATTCCAGCCATATCCCGACGGCGGAGAACAACTACGCCGGCCAGAACTATACCGGCTTCAAGAACGCCGAAGTGGACGCCATCCTGGAAGCCATCGAGGTCGAACTGGACCGCGACAAGCGGCTCGCCCTCTGGCACCGGTTGCAGACCATCTATGCCACCGAACTGCCGGTGCTGCCGCTGTATTTCCGCGCCGATCCCTACGTCCTGCCCAAATGGCTGAAGGGCGTCACCCCAACCGGCCATCAATTCCCGTCGCCCTTCTGGGTGGAGGACTGGACCGGCGAATGAGCGAAGACGGGACCGAGGTCCGCCAAGCCGAACCCGAGGACGCCGACGCCCTGCTGGCGCTGTGCCGCTCACTCGGCTACGCCACCGAGGCGGACGCCCTTCCCGCCCGCCTTGAGTGCATCCTCGCCACGCCCGAGCACGGCCTGTTCGTCGCCGAGCGGGCCGGGACGGCGGTCGGCTTCGTGCATGTCTTTCAGCGCCTCGCCCTGGAAACCGACGCCTGCGCGCAGATCCAGGCGCTCGTCGTCGCCGAGGACGCCCGGCGCACGGGCGCCGGCGCACGGCTGGTGGCGGCGGCGGAAGCCTGGGCGCGCGAGCACGGCCTGAACTGGCTGTCGCTCTATTGCACGACGGGCCGAGATGCGGCACATGGTTTCTATCCCTCGGCCGGGTTCGAAGCGGCATCGACCGCGACCCGGTTCAACAAACGACTGGACGATTGAACATCCCATGACGACCTCCGAAGCCTGGACCACGCCGCCGCCCGACTACCTCGCCACCCGTGCCCCCGAATACGCGGGCGAACGCATCCGGTCGCAATACGTCACCGTGCGCGACGGCACCAAGCTTGCCGTCGACGTGCACCTGCCGGGCACCGAGACGACCGGCGAGCGCTTTCCGGCGATCCTGGTGCTCACCCCCTATTACCGGCGGTTCCAACTTGCCGACGGGCACCGGCCGGAAATCGATGCCTGCCCGACCATCGCCTTCTACCGCGACATGTTCGTGCCGCGCGGTTACGCGCTGGTGGCGGTCGACGTGCGCGGCTCGGGCGCCAGTTTCGGGGCCCGCGACGGTTTCCGCTCACCGACGGAACGGCTCGACCACCACGACGTCGCCGATTGGGTCAGCCGCCAGCCCTGGTGTTCCGGCGAGATCGGCGCCACCGGCATTTCCTATCCGGGCGCCGCGTCCGACTTCCTGGCCTCGACAAATCACCCGGCGGTGAAGGCGGTGGCGCCGCTGTTCGCGGTCTGGGACACCTGGCTCAATCACATCTATCCGGGCGGCGTGCTGCTGACCTGCGTGACCAAGAACTACGGCGGCCTGGCCGAGGCGCTGGATCTGGATATCCGCGAGCAGATTCCGTCCTATGCCTATTTCTGCGATCCCGATCTCGCCGGTCCGGCGCCGGTGGACGAGGACCCGGACGGTGCGCTTTTGAAGCAGGCCCTGCACCAGCACCGGGCGAACTTCGACATGCAGGATTTTGCCCAGCAGCTTCGCTTCCGTGACGCGGCGCTCACCGACAACCCGGACTACACCGGCGCCTGGATCAGCCCCTACAACTACGCCAACCGCGAGGCCGATGCATCGACCGCCTACTACTCGATTTCCGGTTGGATGGACGGCGGCGGCTATTCCGTCGGCACCATCCAGCGCTATCTGTGGCTGGAAAACCCGCAATCGCGGCTGATGCTTGGTCCCTGGGACCATGGTGCACGGGCGCATGTCAGCCCATGGCGGCCGAACGGCGATCCGCAGCAGCCGTTCGTCGGCGCCGAGGTGCTGCGCTTCTTCGACAAGCACCTGAAGGGCCTGAATGCGGAAATCGACGGCGAGCGCCGGGTGCATTACTACACCATGGGCGCGGAGTGCTGGAAAGCGGCCGATGCCTGGCCACCCCAATGCGAGGAGCGATCGTTCTTCGCCGGCGCCGACGGCGCCCTTTCCGGAGCCGCGCCGGATGCGGAATCCGCCAGCGACGATTATGATGCCGACTACGCCTGCGGCACCGGCAATCACACCCGTTACGACCGCCTGTATATCGCCAATGTGGAAACCTACTACGACGACTGGGACGGGCGTGAGGACGCCATGCTGAGCTACACCTCGGAACCGCTAGACGAGGACACCGAGGTCACCGGGCACCCGTTCGTCGATCTGCATTTCGCCGCATCGGAAAAGGACTGCGCGCTGTTCGTCTATCTTTCCGACGTCACGCCGGAAGGCAAATCCGTCTATGTCACGGAAGGCGTCTTTCGCGCCCTGCACCGCAAGCCCGGCAATCACCCCGACCGCGTGCCGGCAACCGGGCCCGCGCACAGTTTCAAGATCGCCGACGCCGAGCACTTGGTGCCGGGGGAGCCCGCCAGCGCGGCGTTCGAACTGCTGCCGACGTCCTACCTGTTCCGGAAGGGGCACCGCATCCGCATGTCCCTGGCGGCCTCCGACTCGGATCATTTCACGCGCATCCCCGACGGCCGCCCGCCGCGTATCACGCTTTACCGTGAACGCGGGCGTGGCTCGAAGATCGTGCTGCCGGTGGTTTAAGCGAGAAATTCGTTTCGAAAGCGTTTTTCGGGGGTTAGAAACGCTTTGTTTACAGTGACATCGTAAAAAATCTGGGAAACGAACCCAATTTTCTCTCATCACGTCGCGACGGCGCCGGGCGTCATCTCCCGAAACGCGGGAATGATGGTGATGTGTGGCCGGCAACAATCGATTCCCAAATTCGGAATCATCGGTCCTGGCCGAAATCCTATTCGAATGTGCAATAGCGCGCCGCCGCCGACGATAACCGACAGGGCGCGCCACGCATAGCACGGTCTTTTCAAAAAGTCAATATTTTCCTATTATATAGGAAATATTACACTTGATTGCCGCCGCCATGGTTTCCATCCAGCCGCCTAATGCGACATCAGCACCGGTACGGTCATGTGTTCCAGAATGTGGGCCGTGACACCGCCGAGCACCAGTTCGCGCCAACGGGCGTGGCCATAGGCGCCAAGCACCAGCATGTCGGCACTGTCGTCGGCGACGCGCGACAGCAGCAACTCGCCGATTGCCATGTCCGGGCTGACGGTGTGATCGGCTGTCGCATTGACGCCGTGGCGGGCAAGGTGCGTCGCCAAATCCGCGCCCGGCAGATCGCCATGGCCATCGGCGCCGGCTTCCGGGTTCGCCACCATGATGGTGACGTTATCGGCTTTCTTCAGAATCGGCATGGCGTCATGCACGGCGCGCGCCGCCATGCGGCCCGCATCCCAGGCGACCAGCGGATGTTTGCCGATGGGGCCTTCCTTGTAGATGTAAGGAACAACCAGCACCGGCCGGCCGGCACTCAGGATCACCCGGTCGGGCATCTCATGGCCGCCCGGCAACAGATCCCCGGCGGACGGGTTCTGGCTGACGATCAACAGGTCGCCGTAGCGCGCCTGTTCGCTAAGCACGTCGATGGGGTCACCCTCGACGATGCGCCATTCGGAACTGCAACCGGCCTGGTCCATGCGCGCCTGGAACATGGCGCCGGCTTCCTCGGCCGATTCACGCAGGGCTTTTTGCCGCATCTCCAGGATTTCGGCGCTAATCTCCACTTCCGCGTGAGGCGGGATATAGGGCCGGTACAGGACGGCGACACCGCTGACGTGGGCATCATGTGCGGAAGCGATAGCGATCGCCGCCTCGACACGGGATTTGCCGGCATCGGTGGTGTCGATGGGAACGATGATATCCTTCAGCGCCATGTTTTTACCTCCACAATCTGACCATAGCCATTCGACACCCGGAACCATGCCACGCCAATGATATGGGTCAAGTCTTGTTCGGCACAGGCCACGAATTTTCCATCATGGTATGCGGCAATCGGGCCCTGCCCGCCTCATATTCAGTTTGAGTTATAGCAAAAGATATAGCAAACTCTCGCGACACACGGCCTTGCGACTTCCGCCCCAGGATAGCGAATGCAACAACGCCCGTTCCGCTTCAACATGAGCCGAATTCGGCTAATCAGCGCGTTCGCCATTGCCGTGCTTGTGATCCTGATGGCTGCCAGCGCGATTATCCCCCTTACCACCAGCCGCATCTTCAACGAAATTACGGCGACCTGGCAAAAATCCAACGTCGTATCCGAGCAAAAAGGCCGGCTGATTTGGAAAATCGACCGCCACATCGGCTATGGCGGCTTCATCCATAATTTCAAAAACTATGTCCTGCGCAAAGATCCTTCCTACCGTGAAAAAGTCGCCCGCGACCTGGAAGAACTGAGATCGGCCCTCCAACAGTTGAAGGGCATCTACCAGCACGAATCGTCATCCGGCGCCAAGACCAACCTGGCGGCCGTTCAGACCATCCGCGACATTGTGGAATTGTACGCCGACAATCTCGAAATCGGCGACGAGGCCATCGTCCAGAACTGGCCGCCGCAAACGACCGACAGCATGGTGCGCGTTGACGATACCCCGGCCATCGATGCTTTTACCATCTTACGCGATTCCTGGCGCCGGGAGGCACTGCGAACCCGGGTCGCGTTCGAAGAACTCGTCGGCACGACCATCGAGCGTTTCCAGTGGTTGTTGTTCTTCCTGCCGTTCCTGTTGGTGGCGTCAGGCACCGTGGTGTGGTTCGTGCGCCACCTATCACAGGCCGTTGCCGAGCGCGAAATGGCCCAGGAAGAGCTTCTCCGCGCCAACCTGATGGTGGAAAGCATTGCCCATTTGGGCCAGGGGGTCAGTATCTTCGACGAGGACCTCAACCTCGTTGCATTCAATGAGAATTTCTTCGAGCTGCTGGAGTTTCCGAAAGAGTTGGGGACACCCGGCACGTCGCTGGCGGAATTCTTCCGCATCAACGCAGAACGAGGCGAGTACGGCCCCGGAGACGTCGTTACGCAGGTTAAGGAACGGATGGCCCTCGCCCGACGTTTCGAGCCGCACCTGATGGAACGGGTACGGCCCAACGGCAAGGTCATCGAGGTGCACGGCATCCCGCTCCCCAACGGCGGCATCGTGACCACCTATACCGACATTTCGGCCCGAAAGAAGGCCGAGAAAGCCTTGGCGGAAAAAGAACGGCAGTTGCGCACCGCCTTGAACAACATGACCGACGGCATCTTCGCCCTCGACAAGGATTTGAGGCTCACGCTTTTCAATAACCGGTATTTTGAATTCATCAACCTGCCGGCCAGTATCGCCACCATCGGCATGCCGTTCGAGAACGTCGTCCGGATCGCGGCATCCCGCGGCGACTACGGTCCGGGCGAGATCGAAGAGCAGATGCAAAACCGTCTCGCGTTCTTCCGCTCGCCCGATCGGGACAACACTGAAATCACGGTGGACAACGGACGAAGGATCCTGGAGTACCGAAAAGCGCCGCTGGCCGCTGGCGGCGCTGTCATCGTGGTCTCGGATATCACCGAGCGTCGCCGAGCAGAGAGCGAAATCGGACTCAAGGAGGCGCAGCTCTCGGCCGCGTTGGAAAGCATGTCCGCCGGCATCATGCTGATCGACAAGCAATTCAAGGTGCAACTCTTCAACGACGCGGCCAGCACGCTCTATCAGTTCCCCAAGGACATCGTCCGGGTGGGAACACCGCTGCAGGCCCTGATCCGCATCCGCGCGGAACGCGGCGATTTCGGCGACGGGCGCCCCGACGAATTGGCGAAGGCGCGTTTCGAGGGTTTCCAGCGCGGAGAACTAGGGCGTTTCATCGACACGGTGCCAGGCGGCCGCACCCTCGATGTCTTTCGTGCCGTCACGCCGGACGACGACATCGTGGTCGTCTTCCACGACATCACCGACCGGGTGCGGAGCGAGGAAAAGTTGCGCGAGAACGAAGCGCAGCTCACGCAGAACATCACAGACCTCGTCGTCGCGCAGGATTTCCTCGAGAAACAATCGCATGAATTGGCGGAACTGGCGGAAAAGCTGGCCGAAGAAAAAGAACGCGCGCAAGCTTCCGAGCGCAGCAAGTCCGAATTCCTGGCCTCCATGAGCCATGAAATCCGCACGCCCATGACCGGCGTTCTTGGCCTTGCCGACATCCTGCTGGATGCCGACCTGCCTGCCCCGCACCAGAAGACCGTGCAGAAGATCAAGGGCGCGGGTCAAAGCCTGCTCACCATCATCAACGACATCCTCGACCTTTCGAAACTGGAAGCCGGCAAGCTGGAGATCGAGAACATCGATTTCAACCTACTCGCCGTCATCGACGACGCCGTCGACCTGATCCATCCCCGCGCCGAGCAGCGCGGCCTTATACTGACCACGGATTCGCCGCGCGACCTCCCCCATTCCCTGGTTGGCGACCCGACGCGCATCCGCCAGATCCTGATCAACCTTGCCGGCAATGCCGTCAAATTCACCCACGAAGGCGGCGTCACCGTTCGCGCGCAGCATCGCCCGATCGGTGAAAACAGCGTCGAAATCCGGATCGAGGTGGAGGACACGGGGATCGGCATTCCGTCCAACGCCATCGACAAACTGTTTCAGGATTTCACCCAGGCGGATTCGTCGACCAGCCGTCGCTACGAAGGCACCGGGCTCGGGCTTTCCATCTCAAAACGCCTGACCGAGCTCATGGGTGGAGAAATCGGGGTCGAAAGCGAACTGGGCAAGGGGTCCGTGTTCTGGTTCACCTTCCACGCGGATTTGGCCGAGGCGCCGGTGGCGCGCGGCATCCATCCGCATCGCAAGCTGGAGGTGACGGCCGGCCGTGCGCTGTCGATCATGATCGCCGAGGACAACCAGTTGAACCAGTTGATCCTGAGTTCCGTGCTCGCGCCCTTGGGTCACGATCTCACTTTTGCCGCCTCCGGGGTCGAGGCCGTGGAACTGGTGAAATCCAAGGCCTTCGACCTGATCTTGATGGATGTCCGGATGCCCGAGATGAGCGGTCCGGACGCCACTCGCGCCATCCGGCAAATGGGCGACGGGTTCAAGACGCTTCCCATCGTCGCGGTCACGGCGGACGTCATGGAAGACCACATCGCCGGCTATTTCGAAGCCGGGATGAACGCCTATGCGACCAAGCCGATCGAACGCATTGCGCTATTGACCACCATCAACGAGGTGATGGGCGAAGAGGTCCATGTTTTCGAGGAAGCAAAAGACGACGACGAACCGACCGCGCTTGCCGAAACCGCCACGGATAACCCCGATGCGGCGGAGCCGGATAGCGAGGTTCATGGCGACGTGGCGGCCTTCCTTGAATCCCTGCAATCCATGACCTCCGACAATTAAGCCCCGATGAGCCCCTGCGTCTTGATTTCGGTGCGTCGGACGACCATCTCATGGTTGCGCCCGGCAGCCGCTTTGGAGTATTCATAATGCAGGTGCGAAACGCCTATCCGTTCGCGAGGCCACGATATGTACGCCGATAACACACTCACCCCGAAGGAAGCCGCGCGGCTTTGCGCGCTTGGCACCTTGGCGTTGAACAGCTCAATGCCCTACGCGGCCTTGGCGGAATCGGTCCGGCATTTTCTCGACCGCGTTCAGGGACCGTCGCTCGATGTTCTCGGCTCGTCGCTGGAACTGCTGAAATACGAAGCGCTGGTGGACGAATCGACCGCCGCCGGCGAAACCGTTCTCGCCATCACCGATGAGGGCCAGCGCGAATTGATGGTGCTGCTGACCGCGCCGTTGCGCCCCGGTGCCACCGACCTGAACAAGCTGATCGTCGCGTTGAAATTCCGTTTCATGCACTTGCTCGACCCGAAGGAGCAGCGCGCGCAGATCGAGCTCATGCTCGACACCACCGAAACCGAACTGGCGCGGCTGTCCGACCTGCGCCACCATCACGCCGAAGACACGGGGCACCTGGTCTCGTGGCTGGATCATGAGATCGGCGATCTGGAACGCCGCATCGCGTGGCTTTCGGAATTTGGAAATGACTAGGGCGTAACGTCTATTTCAGAAGCTTCTCGGCGACCTTTTCCAGTCCGAACAGGATCTGGTCGCCCGCCTTGCCGCCGTCACCCTTGATCTTCTGGGCGATGACCAGCTTCATGGCATCGATATGGACGCGGATCGCATTGACCTCGGCGTCGCCGGCTTTCTCAAGCTTTTCGATCAAGCGGCACAACTGGTTGCCGATGGCGGTAATCAAGTCGTAACCGAAGCTGCCGCCCTGGCCCTTCATGTCGTGGGCGACGCCGAAGACCGCCTCCAACTCGTCCGCGCGCTCGCCGCTCGCCGCCGCCAGCGCCGCGAAGGCTTCATCGATCCGCTTCAGGTCTTCCTGCACCCATTCCAGGTACTGATCGCTCATGCCGGCGATCGCCTCCTCCGCCCGCTCGAGCGTGGAGGTATCGACCGCGCCCGGCCCGCCAACACGGACCTTGGCTTTGACCATATTCGGAGGATTGATGATCTCGACTTTGTCTTCGCTCATAGCCTCGAGTTCACATTCTTGAATCAGCTTGCGCGGCGGAAAATTGTTCCTTTCCTATACTCTCGCGTACAGGATTGATTCGCAACAAAAAAACCGATCATCTCTTCACATCTCCGACAGCTTACCAGAGCCGGGTGAAGCAAAGCTTACAATAATCCCAATTCGCGAAGTTCCGCCGCCATTTCCGGCGGCAGGTCGGCGGCCGCTTTGTGCCCGGTTTTCAGGTCCCGCGGCGCCTTCTCGGGCGGCAAATACCGCCAACCCTGGAATGCCCGGCAGGCACGGGGTTCGGTGCGGACGTGTTCGGGGTCGTAAACCATGGCGCAGGCCGGTGTGCCGTCGGCCCGCTCGGCCGCTTCCAGGCCGACGATCCGCTGGCGCACCTGGATGACGCCCTTGATGACCCAGTAGAGCGAACCGCCGTCCAGGACCTCTTCGCGCCGGCGTGGCATGTTGCGCGTCAAATGCCGGAGCAAAGGCGGCTCGCCGCGGTCCTTGGCCGCTTCGAGCCGCGCACGCTGCACCTCGGCCAGGTGCTCAACCGTTTCGATCCCGACGCAGAGCTTGATGATGTGGACCGTCACGCAGCCGCCTTGCCGGCCAGGGCGCGCGTCACCTTGGCATTCGATGGACGGCCCAGGGCAGCGCTGATGAACGCGCCGGTCTCGACCATTGCTTGTAGATCGATCCCCGTATCGATGCCGAGCCCATCGAGCATGTAGAGCACGTCCTCGGTGGCGACGTTGCCCGACGCCCCCTTGGCGTAGGGGCAGCCGCCGAGCCCGGACACCGAGGCGTCGATCACCGCCACTCCCGCCTCCATCACCGCCAGGATGTTTGCCAGCGCCTGGCCGTAGGTGTCGTGGAAATGCACGGCGATGCGGTCCAGCGGCAGTTCGGCGGCGACCGCCTCGATCATCGCCTGCGCCTTGGCCGGCGTGCCGGTGCCGATGGTGTCGCCCAGCGAAACCTCGTGGCAGCCCATGTCCCACAGCGTCTTCGACACCCGGGCCACGGCATCGGCCGACACCTCGCCCTCGTAGGGGCAACCGAGCACGCAGGAGACATACCCGCGCACCGGTATCCCCGCCGCCTTGGCGGTGTCGCATACGGGCTGGAAGCGCTCCAGGCTCTCGGCGATGGAGCAGTTGATGTTCTTTTGCGAAAAGCTCTCCGATGCCGCGCCGAACACCGCGACCTCGTCGGCGCCGGCGGCCAGCGCTGCCTCGAAGCCCTTCATGTTCGGGGTCAGCACCGAATAAACGACACCGTCTCGGCGCTGGATGCGCGCCATCACGTCGGCGGAATCGGCCATTTTCGGCACCCATTTGGGCGACACGAAAGCACCCGCCTCGATGAACTTCAGCCCCGCCGCCGTCAACCGGTCGACCAGTTCCACCTTGGTTTCGGTGGAGATATCGACCGGTTCGTTCTGCAACCCGTCGCGCGGGCCGACGTCGACGATCTTGACCTTGTTCGGATAGCGCATCAGTCCTGCTCCGCAGCTTCGAATGCCAGCAAATCGACGCCCTCGTCGACCTGGTCGCCGACGTTATAGTGAACCGCCGTGACGGTGCCGTCCACCGGCGCCTTGATGGCGTGCTCCATTTTCATCGCTTCCAGGACCATCAGCGTCGTCCCCGCCGCGACCTCGTCGCCGGCGGCGACGTTGACCACCACCACCTTGCCTGGCATGGGCGAGGCCAGCACCGGCGCGTCGCCGTCGTCGGCGGCCGCCAGCAGCGCCGGGTCGGCGATCGACAGGCGGCAGGTGCGGTGATCCAGGAAGACGCTCAAATCGGTCCCGACCGCGACCACCCGGGCGCCCAGCCCGCGACCATCGACGACCGCCTTGACCACGCCCTGGCCATCGACGGTGCCGCAAACGGTGCAATCCACGTCGCCACCCGCTTCATGCAGGCGGAACAGATGACCGCCGGCAGCCGGAATCGCCGAAACGACGATCTCGCCGTCCGGCCAGCGGAACTGCAGGTCCTGATGGGCGACGTCGTTCATGCGCCAGCAATCGGTCGTCGACCAGGGCGATTTCGGATCGCCCCGGTTTTCCGCCAATGATGCCGCGTCGTCGGCACGCCGCTGCAACAGCCACAACCCCGCACAGACCAGCGCGTCCCGTGTCGGTGTCGTGTCGGTGGCGAAGCTTTCGGGGTCCAAGCGGTCGATCAAGCCGGTATCGACGGCGCCGGCGCGGAAGTCGGCGTTGTCGACCAGGAACTTCAGGAAACCCCGGTTGACCGTCGGCCCGACCACCTCGACGCCGCCGAGGGTCTGCGACATGCGCCGGCAGGCCGCCTGGCGGTCGGTGTCCCAGACGATGATCTTGGCGATCATCGGATCGTAGTGCGACGACACCTCCTGCCCCGCCTCGACGCCGGTATCGATGCGCACGTTCATGGAAGGCGCCGGAAAGGCCAGATGATGAATGGCGCCGGGCGCGGGCAGGAAACCCGTGTCCGGGTCTTCCGCATAAAGCCGCGCCTCCATGGCGTGGCCGGTAATGCCCAACTCGTCCTGCGAAAGCGGCAACGGCGCGCCGGCGGCAACGCGGAATTGCCACTCGACCAGGTCCTGGCCGGTAATCAGTTCGGTCACCGGGTGCTCGACCTGTAGGCGCGTGTTCATTTCCATGAAGTAAAACGACCCGTCGGCATCGAGCAAAAACTCCACCGTGCCGGCGTTTTCGTAGCCGACCGCCTTTGCCGCATCGACCGCCGCCTGGCCCATGCGGCTCCGCAGTTCCTCGCTCATGCCGGGCGCCGGCGCTTCCTCGATGACCTTCTGGTGGCGCCGCTGCAAGGAGCAATCGCGCTCGAACAGGTGCACGCAGTTCCCGTGCCCGTCGGCGAACACCTGCACCTCGACGTGGCGCGGCTTGACCAGGTATTTCTCAACCAGAAGGCGCCCGTCGCCGAAGGAGGATTGGCCCTCCCGCCTGGCCGAGGCCGCGGCTTCGTCCAGGTCCTCGGCGCGCTCGACGACACGCATGCCCTTGCCGCCGCCGCCCATGGCCGCCTTCAAAAGCACCGGATAACCGATCTCGTCGGCCGACGCCGCCAGACGCTCGAGTGCCTGATCTTCGCCGTAGTAGCCCGGCACCACCGGCACGCCGGCCTTTTCCATGATCGCCTTGGCGTTGTCCTTGGCACCCATGGAGCGAATGGCGCCCGATGGCGGGCCGATGAACAGCAGGCCCGCGCCACGCACGGCGTCGGCGAAATCGGCGTTCTCGGACAGGAACCCGTAACCCGGATGGATCGCGTCGGCGCCGGTTTCCCTCGCGGCTTCCAGGATTTTATCGGCCAGCAGGTAGCTCTCGGCCGCCGCCGGCGGGCCCAGGCGCACCGACTGGCCGGCCTGGCGCACATGCGGGGCATCGGCGTCGGCGTCGGAATAGACCGCCACCGTGGCAATCCCCATCCGCTCCGCCGTGCGCATGACACGACAGGCGATCTCGCCCCGGTTGGCGATCAGGACCTTTTCGAACACCTCAGCGCTCTCCCCGTTCTTGCACCCAGGCGGGGGTACGTTTTTCCAGGAACGCCCGGATGCCTTCCTTGCCCTCGTCGGTGGCCCGGATATCGGCAATGCGCGCCGCCGTATCGTCGAGCACCGCTTGGCCGATGGGCTTGCCGGCGACGGCGTGGATCAGGTCCTTGGCGGCAACCATGGCGGCGGGACTGTTCTTCAGCATGGCATCGACCATCCCGTCGACGGTCTCGCGCAGGCTCTCCGGCGCGACCACCTCGTGCACCAGCCCCATTTCCAGCGCCGTCCCGGCATCGAACAGCTCCGCCGTCAGGAAATAGCGGTGCGCCTGGCGCGCGCCGATGGCGGCGATCACGTAGGGCGAAATGGTCGCCGGCGTGATGCCCAGCTTGACCTCGGAGAAGATGAAGCGCGCCTTCTCGGACGCGACGGCGATGTCGCAGACCGACACCATGCCGACGCCGCCTCCGTAGGCCGGCCCCTGCACCTCGCCGATCACCGGCTGCGGACAGGTGGCGATGGTATTGAGCATGCCGGCGAGCGCCTTGCCGTCGGCAAGGTTTTCGTCCCGCGAATATTCCGACATGCGCTTCATCCAGTTGAGGTCGGCACCGGCGCAGAAGCTCTTGCCCTCGGCGCGCAGCACGATCACCCGCACGTCGGCGTTTTCCGCGAGGCCTGAGAAGGTTTCCTGCAGGCCCGCGATCAGCGCCTCGTCGAAGGCGTTGTGCATTTCCGGGCGGTTCAGGGTGACCGTGGCCAGGCCACGGCCGTCGATTTCCGTTTTCAACATTTCATCTATCCGTTCATTACATCCGGAACACGCCGAAGTCGGTCTTTTCGATCGGCGCGTTCAGGGCCGCCGAGATGGAAAGACCGAGAACCATGCGGGTGTCCTTGGGGTCGATGACCCCGTCGTCCCAAAGCCGCGCGCTGGCGTAATAGGGATGGCCCTGGTGTTCGTACTGATCGAGGATCGGCTGCTTGAACTCGGCCTCATCCGTTTCCGGCCAGGAACCGCCGCCGGCCTCGATATTGTCACGCTTCACGGTCGACAGCACCGATGCCGCCTGTTCGCCGCCCATCACCGAAATACGCGCGTTCGGCCACATCCACAGCATGCGCGGCGAATAGGCGCGCCCGCACATGGAATAGTTGCCGGCGCCGAAGCTGCCGCCGATGATGACGGTGAATTTCGGCACCGCCGCCGAGGCAACTGCGGTTACCATCTTGGCGCCGTCGCGCGCGATGCCGCCGGCCTCGTACTTCCGCCCGACCATGAAACCGGCGATGTTCTGCAAGAACACCAGCGGAATGCCGCGCTGGGCGCAGAGCTCGATGAAGTGCGCGCCCTTGAGCGCCGATTCCGAGAACAGGATGCCATTATTGGCGATGATGCCCACCGGATAGCCGAAGATGCGCGCGAAACCGCAAATCAGCGTGGTGCCGTAAAGCGCCTTGAACTCGTCCAGGCGCGAACCGTCGACGATGCGTGCGATGACCTCGCGCACGTCGTAGGGCTTTTTCAGGTCCTGCGGCACGACGCCGTAGATGTCCTCCACCGGATAGGCCGGTTCCTCCGGGTCGCGCACGTCCATGTCGACCTTCTTAACCCGGTTCAGGTTCTCGACGATGCGCCGCACCGTGGCCAGCGCATGGTCGTCGTCGCGCGCCATGTGGTCGGTAACGCCCGAAATCTTGGAATGCACCTCGGCGCCGCCCAGGTCTTCCGCCGAGACGACCTCACCGGTCGCGGCCTTCACCAGCGGCGGACCGCCCAGGAAAATGGTGCCCTGCTTCTCGACGATGACGCTCTCGTCGCACATGGCCGGCACATAGGCGCCGCCCGCCGTGCACGACCCCATGACCGACGCGATCTGCGGAATGCCCTGGCCGCTCATGTTGGCGATGTTGAAGAAGATGCGGCCGAAATGGTCGCGGCCGGGAAACACGTCGTCCTGCTCGGGCAAAAAGGCGCCGCCGGAATCGACCAGGTAGATGCAGGGAAGCCGGTTCTGCTCGGCCACTTCCTGGGCGCGCAGATGCTTCTTCACGGTAATCGGGTAATAGGTGCCGCCCTTGACCGTGGCATCGTTGGCGACGATCACCACTTCCGTGCCGGCGACGCGGCCGATGCCGGTCAGCACACCGCCCGCGGGCACGGGACTGTCGTACATCTCGTATCCCGCCAGTTGCGAGAACTCCAGGAACGGCGAGCCCGGATCGAGCAACCGGCGCACGCGCTCGCGCGGCAGCAGCTTGCCGCGCGCCGTGTGCTTGTCGCGGGCGCGCTCGCCGCCGCCCAGCTTGATCTCGCCGACAACGCGCCGGAGGTCTTCCACCACCGCACGCATATTGGCGGCGTTGGTCTTGAACTCGTCGGAATTCGGCTGAGCCGCCGAGCGGTAGACACTCATGATTCGGTCCGCTTGTGTTTCTCCGCGACCGGGCCACCGGCCCGTTTCCAGCCCCCGAAACCTTCGGCGAAGTGCACGATGTTGGGAAAGCCCATGTCTTGCAGCGTCTTGGTCGCCAGGGCCGAGCGCCAGGCGGCGGCGCAGAACAGCACGTAGGTCTTGTTCTCGTCGCCGAACACCGGCTTGTGGTACTTGCTTTCCGGATCGAACCAGAACTCCAGCATGCCGCGCGGCGCATGCACGGAATCGGGAATGGTGCCGTCGCGCTCCAGTTCGCGCACGTCGCGGATATCCACGAACACCAGGTCTTCGTCGCCATGACGGCGGATTGCGTCGTCGGTGGAGATGGTAGTGACCTCCGCCTCCGCCTCTTCGATCAGTTCCTTGATGCCCTTCTTGAGCTTAATCGTCATTCGTCTGTTCCCTATATTTCAATCACCAGCCGCCGCGTTCGATCCAGCGGCGTATCATCCACATGCGGTCCGATCCCCAGAACCCCTCGCCATCGACGATGAAATAAGGCGCGCCGAAGACGCCGGCGTCGATCGCCACCTGGGTTTCGTCTTTCAATCTTTGTTTGACCCGGTCGTCTTCAAGCGCCGCCGCCAATTCACCGTGCTCGATCCCGAGCGGCGCGGCAATGCCGGCAACGGCATCCGGCGAGGCAATATCATCCCCTCGGCCGAAATAGGTCATGAACACCTCGCGCGCGAAGCGCTTGGCCAGCTCCGGGTCGCGGTCGTGCAGCCAATAGAAGGCGCGGCCTGCCGCCTGGGTCGGGACCGGAAACGGATCGGGCATGACCCACGGCACGTTCATGTAACGCGCCAGGCGCTGCCAGTCGTGCGCGCAGTAATCGCCCTTTAACGGCACCTGTGTCAGCGGCGCCGATCCGGTGGACTTGAACGCCACGCCCAGCAGGAACGGATGCCAATCGACGCTGCGTCCCAATGCCTCGCAGGTCTCGTCGATCTTGAACGAGGCGAAATAGGAATAGGGCGACGAGAAATCGAAGTAGAACTTGACCGGATCCGCCATTATCCCTCCTCCTGGATGGCGCGGCAGATCACCAGTTTCTGCACCTCGCTGGTGCCCTCGTAGATCTGGCAGACCCGCGCGTCGCGGTACAGGCGCTCGACCGGGAAATCCGAGAGATAGCCGTAACCGCCATGAATTTGAATGGCGTCCGAACAGACCCGTTCCGCCATTTCCGAACAGAACAGCTTGGCCATGGAGGCCTCCTTCAGGCAGGGCTCCCCGGCCACCTTGAGGCGCGCGGCTTCCAGCATCAATTGTTTGCCGGCTTCGATCTGGGTCGCCATCTCGGCCAGCTTGAAACCGATCCCCTGGTGATCGACGATCGCCTTGCCGAAGGCCTTGCGCTCCTTGGCGTAGGCACGTGCCGCATTGAAGGCGGCTTCGGCATAGCCGACCGACTGCGCCGCGATACCGACGCGTCCGCCTTCCAGGTTGGAAAGCGCGACCTTGTAGCCCTCGCCCTCGGCGCCCAGCCGCATGGCTTCCGGCACGCGCAGGTCTTCGAGCATGATCTGCGCCGTGTCGTTGGATTTCTGCCCGAGCTTGTGTTCGATGCGCGTCACCTTGTAGCCCGGCGCGTCGGTGGGAACGATGAAGGCGCTGATGCCGCGGCTGCCGGCGTCCGGATCGGTGACCGCGAACACCACCGCCATATCGGCGTTGGAGCCGGTGGTGATGAACTGCTTGGCGCCGTTGAGCACGTATTCGCCGCCCTCTTTCCGTGCCCGGCAGGAAATGGCGCCGGCATCCGAGCCGGTGTGCGGTTCGGTCAGCAGGAAGGCACCCAGCATCTCGGCCGAGGCCAGCTTCGGCAGGTACGCCTGCTTCTGCTCCTCGTTGCCATAGGCGAGGATGCAGGTCTCGACGACGGTCTGCACCGCCATGGTGACCGAGACCCCGCCGTCGCCGCCGGCGATTTCCGCCATGGCCAGTGAATAGGAAATGAAATCGGCATCGGCACCGCCGTAGGCTTCGGGGACCAATATCCCCATCAGGCCCAGTTCCCCCATTTCGGCGATGGCGTCGCGCGGGAAATGCGCATTGCGGTCCCACTCCTCGGCGTTGGGCGCCAATCGGTCGGCGGCGAACCGCCGCGCCGTTTCCTGGATCAGGACGTGTTCTTCACTCAGTTGCATCGGCGTTCATCCGTGTCCATTGCCGCCCACACTCACCACGGCAGCGGGGTGCCGTCGTAGTTGAAGAAGCAGCCGTTGTCCGCCGTCGTCAGGCCGGCGATGACGCTCCGCATGCCGGAGACACTGGTTTGCACATCGATGTCGGCGCCGGTGCCGCCCATGTCGGTTTGCACCCAACCCGGATGAAACAGGGCAATGGTGACACCATCTGCGGCGACGGATTGGGAATAGCCGCTCATGACCTTGTTGAGCGCCGCCTTGGAGGAACGGTAGATATATTCACCCTGACTGAGAGAGCCCGCGTTGCTGCCCATCAACGAAGACACGTTTGCCACTTTTTTCTGGCCACTGGCCGCCACGTGGGAAGCAAAGGCCGTCGTCACCTTGAACGGCGCGAACACGTTGGTGCGCATCACCTGTCCCCAGGCGTCGTAGTCCATGGTGTCGGGAGTCAGGCCGCGCGGACCGTAGATACCGGCGTTGTTGATGAGCACGTCGATGGCGGTGCCGGCCAGGTCGGTGGCAAGCCGGTCGACCTGCGGGTGGTTGGTTACGTCGAGGCCGTGCACCCGGATGTCGCCGTCCAGGCGTGCCAGTTCCCCCGGATTGATGGGATCGCGGCAGGTGGCGATGACGGTCCAGCCGTCGGCCGCGTACTGGCGCGTGAATTCGAGTCCGATGCCCCGGTTTGCTCCGGTAATCATCACGGTCGGCATGGATCAGTCCTCCTGGATCTTTTTCGCGGTGACCTCGATCTCCACCTTCATGCGGGGATCGACGAGGCCGGCGATGATCGCTGTCGCCGCCGGCCGGACATCACCGAAATATTCGCCGATAACCCGGCCGATGGTGTCCCATTCGTCCGCATCTGTGGCGATGTAGCGCGCCCGCACCACGTCCGCCAAGGTGGCGCCGGCTTCCGCCAGCGCCGCCTCGATATTGCGGAAGGTCTGGTGCGTTTGTTCGGCCACGTCGTCCGAGATGGTGCCGGCGGCATAGTCCATGCCGGTGCAGCCGGCGACGAATACCCACTCGCCCTCGACCACGGCACGGGAATAGCCGTAGAGCGCCTCGAACGCCGAACCCGATGAGATCAATTGCCGCGTCATGGCCGCGTCAGTTGACCCGCTCGATGGCCACCGCGGTCGCCTCGCCGCCGCCAATGCAGAGCGACGCGACGCCCTTCTTCAAATCGTACTTATCGAGTGCGTTCATCAGCGTGACGATGATGCGCGCGCCGGATGCGCCGACCGGATGGCCGAGCGCGCAAGCGCCGCCGTGCACGTTCATCTTGTCGTGCGGGATGTCGAGATCGCGCATCGCCGCCATGGTGACCACCGCGAAGGCCTCGTTGACCTCGAACAGATCGACCTCGTCCTTCGTCCAGCCGGCCTTGGCCAGCACCTTCTCGATGGAGCCGATGGGCGCGGTGGTGAACCAGTTCGGTTCCTGCGAATGGGTGGCGTGGGCGTGAATCACGGCGCGCGGCGTGAGCCCCCGCTTCTCCGCCTCCGAGCGCCGCATCAAAACCAGCGCCGCCGCGCCGTCTGAGATCGACGACGAGTTGGCCGGCGTCACCGTCCCGTCCTTGCGGAAGGCCGGCTTGAGTTGCGGAATTTTCTCGACGTTGGCGTTGAGCGGCTGTTCGTCGTGCTCGACCACCGTTTCGCCCTTGCGGGTCTTGACGGTGACCGCCTCCACCTCGGGCTCGAAGGTGCCGTCCTCGACCGCCTTCTTGGCGCGGGCGAGCGATTCGATGGCGTAGGCGTCCTGCGCTTCGCGGGTGAACTGATAGTGCTCCGCCGTGTCTTCCGCGTAGGTCCCCATCAGCCGGCCCTTGTCGTAGGCATCTTCCAGGCCGTCCATGAACATGTGGTCCTGGGCCACGTCGCCGGCACCGAGGCGATAACCGGAACGCGCCGAGGGCAGGATATAAGGCGCGTTGGTCATGCTCTCCATGCCGCCCGCGACCATGATGTCGTGCGATCCGGCCAAAATATTGTCATGCGCCAGCATCGTCGCCTTCATCGCCGAACCGCACATCTTTGAAATGGTGGTCGCACCGGCGTCCCATGGAATGCCGGCGTTGTGGGCGGCCTGACGGGCCGGCGCCTGGCGCACGCCGGCGAACAGGCAAAGGCCCATGATCACGTCCTGCACGTCCTCGGCCGGAACGCCGGCACGTTCGAGCGCCGCCTTGATGGCGACACCGCCCAACTCCGGCGCGCTGGCGCTTGCGAGCACGCCTTGAAAACCGCCCATGGGGGTGCGGGCGGCACCGACAATGACAATGGGATCGTCTTGCATGATGAGTTCCTCCTTAGGATTCGGGGCCATAAGGACGTCCGTCCTTATGAGTGAAAACGAAACGGCCGTCTTTGACTTCGCCGTGCAAATCGATATCGGGATAGTGCGCCGCTTCGCCGGGCGTGCGGTCGCCGACCTCCAGAAGCACCACGGTGGCGTCGGACTTGTTGACGATGTGGTGGCCGTCGGCCTCGCCGGCGGGGAAACCGCAGACCATGCCTGGGGTCAGCACCTGTTCGCCGGCGTCGGTGATCAGGGTCGCCTCGCCTTCCAGCACATAAACCAGTTCGTCCTGCTTTTCGTGCCAGTGGCGTTGCGCCGTCGCCGCGCCGGGCGCCAGGTGAACCATGTTGACGCCGAAGTTGTTCAGCCCCAGGGCATTGCCGAGCGCGCGCTTGAAGCGGCCCTTGACGACCTCGCCGAAGGGTTCCGGATAGATCGAGCTCTCGCGGCCCTGAACTTCGAGTGGATCCTTCAAGACACCCATATCAATTCCTTCCTCCGATCAACAGCGGCGCGAACGGCAGCATCAGCAAGCCGCCGTACATCACCATCGTCGCCCGTGCCGCCACGCCCCAACGCTTGTCGACGCAATTGTCGGCCGAGCGCCACACCGTCACGATGACCCAGACCGCGAACACCGTGTAGGTCGCGATCAGGATCGTGCCGCCGGTGGCGAGCCCGGCAAAACCGGCATTGAGCGAGCCCGGATCGAACGCGAAACCGAGCACCATGGCGACGATCATCAGCCCGAAGCCGACACCGCCGACGATACCGTGCCCGGCCACGAAACACACCCAAAAGGCCCGCCACAATTCCATCCGACCGCCCCAGCCCTCTTTCCACCAGGGCTCGTCCGGTCCCTCAGGTCCAGGCGCGCCCGGGCCGGGCCCGAACTGGTCGATGAAGATGGGTTGCTGATCGGCCATGCGTCAGTTGGTCTCCTCGAACAACTCGCGGCCGATCAGCCAGCGGCGGATTTCCGACGTGCCGGCGCCGATTTCGTAGAGCTTGGCGTCGCGCAGCAGGCGGCCGGTCGGGTATTCGTTGATGTAACCGTTACCGCCCAGGCACTGGATCGCCTCGAGCGCCATCCAGGTCGCCTTTTCGGCGGCGTAGAGGATGGCGCCGGCGGCGTCCTTGCGCGTCGTCTGGCCGCGGTCGCAGGCCTTGGCGACGGCGTAAACGTAAGCCCTGGTGGCGTTCATGGTGGTGTACATGTCGGCGAGCTTGCCCTGCATCAACTGGAACTCGCCGATGGCCTGGCCGAACTGCTTGCGCTCGTGCACGTAGGGCACGACGACGTCCATGCAGGCCTGCATGATGCCGGTCGGTCCGGCGGCCAAAACCGCGCGCTCGTAATCCAGGCCGCTCATCAAGACGTTGACGCCGCGCCCGACCTCGCCCAGCACGTTTTCCTCCGGCACCTCGCAATCCTCGAACACCAGTTCACAGGTGTTGGAGCCGCGCATGCCGAGCTTGTCGAGTTTCTGCGCCGTCGAGAACCCCTTGAACCCCTTCTCGACGATGAAGGCGGTGATGCCCCGGGGGCCGGCGTCAGGGTCTGTCTTGGCGTAAATCACCAGGGTGTCGGCGTCGGGGCCGTTGGTGATCCACATCTTGTTGCCGTTGAGGATGTATCGGTCCCCCTTCTTGTCGGCGCGGAGCCGCATGGAAACCACGTCGGACCCGGCGCCCGGCTCGCTCATCGCCAGCGCGCCCACGTGCTCGCCGGAGATCAATTTCGGCAGGTACTTGGAGCGCTGGGCTTCATTGCCGTTGCGGCGGATCTGGTTGACGCAGAGGTTGGAGTGCGCGCCGTAGGAAAGCCCGACAGAGGCCGACGCACGGCTGATCTCCTCGACCGCCACGCAGTGCTCCAGGTATCCCATGCCGGCGCCGCCGTATTCCTCCTCGACGGTGATGCCGAGCACGCCGAGATCGCCCATCTTGCGCCAAAGATCGGCGGGGAAATCGTTATCGCGGTCGATGTCGGCCGCGCGCGGCGCGATTTCATCGGCGGCGAAGCTTGCGACGGCGTCACGCATCATATCGGCGGTCTCGCCGAGATCGAAATCCAGCGTCGGGTATGCGTTGGGGATCATCCGTTTCCTCCCTGCGATCCGGGGTATCGTTTTAGCGGACCTGAGGCCCGAGGCCAAATCAACCTTTTACGTCGTCGCGCCCGACAATTCGCATCAAGGTCTGCTGCATCAGCGCGCAAACGGTCTCGTTTTCGCCGTCGACGGCAACCACTTCGCCCCGCGTCACCGTCAGGGTACGGCCGGCTTTGACCACCTCGCCCCTCGCGATCAGCTTTTCGCCCTTGGCCGGTGCCACGCAGTTGACCTTGAACTCCACCGTCAGGATGCTGTCGTCGGGCTCGAACAGCGAAAAGGCCGCATAGCCGCCCGCCGTATCGGCGATGGCCCCGACCGCACCGCCGTGGAAAAACCCGTGCTGTTGCAGAACATCGGGTCCGTGCGGCAACGTGATCTCGCAGAACCCGGGGCCGAGCGCCGTCACTTCGGCGCCCATGGACACCATCATGCCCTGCTTGGCGAAACTCTCCCGAACACGTTCGACATAGCTGTCGTCGGCCTGTTGAAACCGGCTGCCTTGCAATGAAAACTCCCTCCCTAACGCGCGTTAGCTTATAATTAACGTTTACGTAAACGTCAATAATAATCCGGTTTGCGCCGTTCTGTTCCCGACCGTAAAGTCTCGCCACCGAAGGAGGCCCCCATGCATCGAATCCCCCGCGTTCCCGTTACCGACCTCTCGCCCGCGCAAAACGCGCTGGTACAATCGATCACCAGCGGCAAGCGCGGCACCGGCCGCCCCATGAGCGAGTTCACCTACGCCGACGGCAGCCTGCGCGGCCCCTTCAATCCATGGCTGCAATCCCCCGAGATCGGCGAACGCGCGCAGCGCCTCGGTGAAAGCCTGCGCTTCGACAACGCCATGCCGCCGACCCTCCGGGAACTGGCGATTATCTGCGTCGCCAAACATTGGCGCGCCCAGTACGAATGGTTCGCCCATGCCAAGATCGCTCTTCGCGAAGGGCTGGCGACGGAGGCCGTCGACGCCGTCATGGCCGGCACGGAACCGCCGGAAAGTGAAGACGGCGTCCGCGCCGTCGTGGCGTTCGTCCGGGAAACCCTGGAAACCGGGCGCGTCTCGGATGCCACTTACGCCGCCGCTCACGCGCGGCTCGGCGACCGGGGCACCGTCGATCTGGTCACGCTGATCGGCTATTACTGCATGGTCTCGGCGACGCTCAACGTGTTCCAGGTGCCGCTGCCGGAAGGCGAGACGCCGCCGTTCGAGGAATAAACCCCAACCGTCAAATAGTTAGGTATTGACCTAATTGACACGATAAGTTACTTAGGCAAATGCCTAACTCTAGTCCGAACCTCGACCGTGTCTTTCATGCCCTCGCCGACCCGACCCGACGCGCCGTGTTGACGCGCCTAGCCGAAGGCCCGGCGACGGTCACCGAACTGGCAGCGCCGTTTTCCATGGCGCTGCCGTCGTTCATCCAGCACCTCGGCGTGCTCGAGGCCACCGGCGTCGCGCGCTCCGTGAAGCGCGGCCGCGTTAGGACCTATGAACTGACGCCGGCGCCGCTTCAAGACGCCGAAATCTGGATTGAGCGGCAACGACGTGTCTGGGCAGACCGCCTCGACTGCCTCGACGGCTACCTGAAAACCTTGACCGATGACGCGCCCGGAGATCCTCAATGAGCTTGGACATTCCCCCGCTTGACCCGAAATTGGACCTGAAACTGGAACGCGTCGTCAAAGTGCCGCCGGCGCTCGTCTGGAAATGCTGGACCGAGCCCGAACACCTGGTCCACTGGTTCACCCCGAAGCCATGGCAAACGACCGCTTGCACCATCGATCTCAAGCCAGGTGGCCTGTTCCATACGGTGATGAAGGGGCCCGACGGCGAAACCTTTGACAACAACGGCTGTTACCTCGAGGTCGTCGAGAATCGCAAGCTGGCGTGGACCAACGCACTGCTGCCGGGCTTTCGTCCCGCCGTCCTGGCCGAGGGCTGCGGCGACTTTTTCTTCACGGCCCTGCTCTACCTCATCCCGGAAGGCTCCGGTACCCGGTATACCGCTATTGCCTTGCACGGATCGGAGGCGCACGGCAACCAGCACAGGGACATGGGTTTCGAGAGCGGTTGGGGCACGGTGCTCGACCAGCTCGTGGTCTACGCCAAGGCACTCTAGGGGGCTGGAAAGCCCTTGTTCGTTACGGCCCATCGCTACGAACGGCGGGCTGACCCCCGCCGCTCAATATCGTGAAGATGGCTCTCGACCTGCCTCAGGTCCCGACCGTGAACGGCGACACCAGGCGTTCCAAGGTCGCCATGGCGGAAAGCGCCGTGAGCTTGCCGGTCGCCGGGTTCTCCTGGGTCGGTACGTTGGCGATGGACATCTCGAAGTGCACCGCATCGCCGTCCAGGACGATGGAGTGCAGGTTGCGGTCCACCGCCGGGTCGGCCCAGATCTCGTATTCGGTGCGGTCCGGCCCGACGCCGGCCAGCGCCAGCGCCACCGAAACATTGACGTTGGCCGGAAATTTGGCCGCCGCGTCGCGCACGGTTCCCTTGTACAGGCACATGGGCTCCGTCAGCGCGTCCATGTCGATCCCCTGCTCCACCACGAAGGGCGCCTTCTTCAGGCCGGCCGGGGGTTTCCGGGTTTTCATCACCACCGAATAGACCTCGCCCTTGGCGGCGGCACGCACCGCGTCGAGGCCCAACAGCGCACCCGTGGCACAGATGATGGTGGCGCCGGTCTCGGCGGCACGATCGGTGAGCTCGATGTTTTCCAGGAGCTGCGTCAGGCTGAGTACTATCAGGGTTTTGCCCGCCTCGACGGTCGGCAGCGCCAGGTCCATGAAGCGGTCCGGCGGCAGGCCCTCGACCAGCACGTCCGATGCCGCGACCAGTTCCAGAATATCCAGCACCGGCGGCGGCGCCTTGAAATCCGCGACCCGCTCCGCCGCGCGTTGCTTGTTGCCGGCGGCGACGCCGCTCAGCACCAAGCCATCGACACCGTCGTCGAGCCAGCGCGCCACCGGCATGCCGACCGCGCCGAGACCGGCGACGCCGACCTTCAAGGATTCAGCGGGACGAATGGACATGGATCAACCTTTCTTCTGGCGCAGCAGTTTCTCGCACTGGCGCTCGCGTTCGCGGATTTCGGAAATGACGGTATCGATGTCGACACGCTGCAGTTCCAAAAGCTCCCGGCGCTCGCGCAGCTTGGCGAGGAACAGGTTCAACTGCGCGGTCTCGGTCGGATCGGAATCGTAGAGATCGATCATCTCCTGGATGTCGTCGAGGGAGAACCCCAGCCGCTTGCCGCGCATCACCAACTGCAGGCGGACCCGGTCGCGGGCGTGGTAGATGCGGCGCTGGCCCTGGCGTTCCGGCGATATCAGGCCCTTGTCCTCATAGAACCGGATGGTCCGCGTGGTAACGTCGAACTCCTTGGCCAGCTCGGCAATGGAATAGGTCTCGCTCATGCGCGTAAGGTAGGGGGCCGGACTACAAAGGTAAACAGGAGAGCGCGCCGGCCGTCAAAGCAGCACCATCGCCGCCAGGCCGAGGAACACGAAGAACCCGACGACGTCGGTAATCGTGGTCAGGAAGACGCTCGACGCGATCGCCGGGTCGATGTTGTTGCGGTCGAGCACGATGGGAATCAGCGTCCCCGCCAATCCAGCCACCAGCATGTTGACGACCATGGCGACGGCGATAACGACGCCCAGGAGCGGGTTGTCGAACCAGCCCCAGGCGACGCCGCCGGCCAGCACGGCGAACATGATGCCGTTGGCGGCTCCCACCAGGAGCTCCTTGCCGATCAGTCTCGGCGCGTTGGTGGCGGTCAATTCCTTCATCGCCAGCGCGCGCACGGCGACGGTCAGGGTCTGTGTTCCGGCATTGCCGCCCATGGAGGCGACGATGGGCATCAGGATGGCGAGCGCCACGACCTGGTCCAGGGTCGCGTCGAAAAGGCCGATGACGATGGAGGCGACGATGGCGGTGAGCAAATTGACGAACAGCCACGAGAACCGCGCCCGCGTGGTGTCGAGGACGGCGCTGTAGAGATCGTCCTCGCGCACGCCGCCCATGCGCATGATGTCTTCCTCGTGCTCCTCATCGATGACGTCGACGATGTCGTCGATGGTGATGGCGCCGATCAGCCGCCCGCCGTCGTCGACCACCGGCGCCGACACCAGGTCGCGCTGACGGAACAGGAAGGCCACGTCCTCCTGGTCGGTATTGACCGGAATCACCTTCATGTCCGGCTCCATCACCTCCGTCATTGGGACCGGACGGCGGGTGCGCAGCACCTTGTCGAGCCAGACCATGCCGACCGGGCGGTGCGCGGGGTCGACGACGTAGATCACGTAGAACTGGTCGGGCAGCGGGTTATCGTCGCTATCGGCGTTCTGGCGCATATAGTCGATGGTATCGCCGACGGTCCAGAACGTGGGCACCGTCACCAACTCGCGCTGCATCAGGCGGCCGGCGCTGTCTTCCGGGTAACTGAGGCTTTCCTCGATCATCGCCCGGTCTTCGTCGGGCATGGCGTCGAGGACCTGCTGCTGCTCGTGCGCCTCCAACTCCTCGATGATCAAGAGCGCATCATCGGATTCGAGTTCGGCCAGGAAGGGCGCGAGTTGGTCGATACCCAGATCGTCGATCACCTGGTCGCGGATGGTCTCATCGAGCTCGGACAGGATCTCGGCCTGCGATTCCGGCCCCAGGATCAACATCAGCCGTGCGCGGGCGTCGTCGCCCAGGCGCTCCAGGAGATCGGCCAGGTCGGCGTAATGGACGTCTGAAATCAGCGCCCAGACGGCGGTTTCGTCATTGGTTTCGAGTGCCGAGACGATCTGTTCTTCGGTTTCGGGCGAAATGCCGTGCACCGAATCGCCCTGCGTTTCGGCCGGCGATTCCCCGGGGGCTTCCGCGTTGTCGTGCTGCAAATCGCTCACGCGACGCCCTCCCGGTCAGAAAAACCGAGGCCCGGCGCAGAAGCGGCGGGCCTCGGAAGAAGATGGTGCGGTCGAGAAGACTCGAACTTCCACGGGCGCAATGCCCACAGCGACCTCAACGCTGCGCGTCTACCAGTTCCGCCACGACCGCAAATCCCTTGCGGCAACCCAGCCGGTTGCCTTAGTACTCAATCAACTCAGCGCCGGAAATAGCAAATGGCGGCTGAATGAGCAAGCCAAAGGTTCGAGGCGGCAGCAATCATGACCTCCCTTCCCGCCGTCGAGTGGCGGATCACCGACCAACCGGTCCCCTACCCGGACGCGGTCGCCTTCATGGAGGACCGCGCTGCCGCCATCCGCGCCGGCACGGCGCCGGAGACGGTGTGGCTGCTGGAGCACCCGGCGCTCTACACCGCCGGCACCAGCGCGGAGCCCGCCGAACTGGTCGACCCCGAGCGCTTCCCCGTCTTTGAGACCGGCCGCGGCGGGCGCTACACCTACCACGGACCGGGCCAGCGCGTCGCCTACGTGATGCTCGACCTCAAGCTGCGCGGCCAGGACGTGCGCCGCTACGTGCACGACCTGGAGCAGTGGGCGATCGAGACGCTGGCGCTGTTCAACGTCACCGGCGAGCGGCGCTCGGACCGCATCGGCATCTGGGTCGGCCGCGGCGCGCCGGCCAACCCGGCCTACCGCGAGGACAAGATCGCCGCCATCGGCGTGCGCGTGCGCAAGTGGGTCAGCTACCACGGCATCGCGCTCAACATCGAGCCCGACCTCACGCACTTCGACGGCATCATCCCCTGCGGCATCGCCGAACACGGCGTCACGTCGCTTTGGGACATGGGCCTCACCCCGACCCTGACCGACGTCGATTCGGCGCTCCGCGCCGCCTTCGAGCGGGTCTTCGCGCGCCGCACCAAACCGAACACCTAGACCGTCGGCCGGGCCTCGAAGCCGGGTTCCGCCGGCATCTCCGCGTCGACGACCTTGAGATCGATCACCCGGGACGACGGCGGGCCGGACCGGCACTTCTCGACCATCGCCGAGACCGCATCGGCGGGGCCGGCGAAAACCGCCTCGACGCCGCCGTCACGGCGATTGCGGACCCAGCCCCGGAGCCCCAGCGCTTGCGCCGCGTGACGCGTCCACCAGCGAAATCCCACGCCCTGGACGCGGCCTTCGATCAGCACGCGCCGCGCGATCTCGGGCATTCGATCACTCGAACTCCATGATGACCTGATCGACGGCAAGCGAATCGCCGGGTTCGGCGTTGATGGCGGAAACCACCACGTCACGCTCGGCGCGCATGACGTTCTCCATCTTCATGGCCTCGATCACCGCCAGGGTCTCGCCGGATTTCACTTCCTGGCCGACGGCGACGTCGATGCTGACCAGAAGGCCCGGCATCGGCGACAACAACAGTTTGGAGGTATCCGGCGGCTCCTTCTCGGGCATCAGCGCGTGGAACTCGGCGGCGCTCGCGGAGAGCACGAAAACATCGTCCTGCGAGCCGCCATGGGTGAGACGGTAGGCCACCGGCTGGCGCTCCACCTGGATGCAGACCTCGCGCCCGTCGAGCGTGCCGCGCAGCATCGGCTCGCCCAGCCGCCAATCGGTCTGCAGCTCATGCGTGCGGCCATCGACGATGACGTGATAGCCATCCTTGGCCGGGCGCACGGTCACCGGATGCTGGCCGCCCTTCAGCACCACCACCCAGTGATCCGAGACCTGGCGCTTGTGATGCTCCGCCTGGCCGGTGATCTCGGCGGCGCGGTCCTGGAAGGCCCGGTGCACGGACGCGGCGACCGTGACCTGCAGCATCGGGTCTTCCGGCGGCAGGTCCTGGGGGTGGAAGCCGTCGGGGTATTCCTCGGCGATCAGGTTGGTGGTCATGTTGCCGGAAACGAAACGCGGATGCGCCACCAGCGCCGAGAGAAAACCGATGTTGTGGTTGACGCCGCGAATGAAATAGCCGTCGAGCGCATGGCGCATATGCCGGATGCATTCCGCCCGGTCGGCGCCGTAGGTAATCAGCTTGGCGATCATCGGGTCGTAGTACATGGAGATCTCGCCGCCTTCGTAGACGGAGGTATCGACACGCACGTGGTCGCTCTCTTCCGGTGCCTGATAGCGCACCAGGCGGCCGATGGAGGGCAGGAAGTTGCGGAACGGGTCCTCGGCGTAAATGCGCGCTTCCAGGGCCCAGCCGTCGAGCTTCACCTCGTCTTGCGTGAACGGCAGTTCCTCGCCGGCGGCGACGCGGATCATCAGCTCCACCAGGTCGAGCCCGGTAACGAACTCGGTCACCGGGTGCTCCACCTGCAGGCGGGTGTTCATTTCCAGGAAAAAGAAGTTCTTCTCGGCATCGACGATGAACTCGACCGTGCCGGCGGAGTAATAGCCGACGGCACGCGCCAGCGCCACGGCCTCTTCGCCCATGGCCTTGCGGGTGGCGGCGTCGATGAACGGCGACGGCGCCTCTTCCAGGACCTTCTGGTGGCGGCGTTGGATGGAGCATTCGCGCTCACCCAGGTAGACCGTGTTGCCCTGCTTGTCGGCGACGATCTGGATTTCGATATGGCGCGGTTCCTCGATGAATTTCTCGATGAACACCCGGTCGTCGCCGAACGACGACTTGGCTTCGTTGACGGCGCGCTCCAGCCCCTCGCGGCACTCCTCGTCGTTCCAGGCGAGGCGCATCCCCTTGCCGCCGCCGCCGGCGGACGCCTTCAGCATCACCGGATAGCCGATATCGTTGGCGATCTTCACCGCGTCATCGGGGTTCGCGACGGCCTCGGTATGGCCGGGCACGGTGGAGACCTCGGCCTTGGCGGCGAGTTTCTTGGATTCGATCTTGTCGCCCATGGCGGTGATGGCGCCGACCGGCGGGCCGATGAAGGCGACGCCCTCTTTCTCCAGCCGCTCGGCGAAGGCGGCGTTCTCGGACAGGAAGCCGTAGCCCGGATGCACCGCATCGGCACCGGTTTCCTTGATCGCGGCGATGATGTTGTCCATCACCAGGTAGCTCTCGGCGCTCGGCGCGGGACCGATGCAGACGGCCTCGTCGGCCATTTCCTTGTGCAGCGCATCGCGGTCGGCGTCGGAATAGACCGCGACCGTCTTGATCCCCATCTTGCGCGCCGTCTTGATGACCCGGCACGCGATCTCGCCACGGTTGGCGATCAGGATTTTCTCGAACATCTCACCCCACTGCACACTGCGTTCAACCGCCCCAGTGCCGCTTTTTTACGCCGCGCGGACGGAAGAATCCAACACGTTCGCACCCACTGGCGCAGCAAGGGCGCATTTCCCACCATGCGGGAATTTAACCCACCCTTTTTGGTGGGAACCCGGAAATTTCGGTGGTTGGAAACTATTGATTTTATTTATTTCCTAAAAAAATCTGGGAAACGAACCCAATTCACGAAACCTACCCGCTCGCTGCCCATCAGCACACAACCGGCATGTAATAGGAAAATATATACAATATTGCGGAATAATTCAAGTGATTTTACCCCGCCGAACGCACCGCCGCCCGCCTCTGCCCGTCGGGTTTCGCAAACGATGGTTCATTTTACCGCCGAAGCAGCGGATTTCATCGAAAAGGTGAGAAACCTTTTCACAAAGATTGGGTCACTCTCCCGATTTCGAAGAAAAGGCGATCCATTCCTGGCGCCTTTGCGGAGCATGACTTCGACTGCTTTTTACAGGAAACCGGACTTCTGGCGGGAAGAATTCATGGGGCCGAAGATGAGCCGAAGCGGTCAAAATCCGGCAACGAATATTTTGGTGAGGGCACGTCTGAAAGGTTTAGACTTTCCCCCAGACTTTTTGCCCTAAAACCAAAGGGTGGGTTCAACGTGTTTTTATTTTTTGAGGTATGAGCCGATGAATGCCGTTTCCTTATCAACGTCCCGTAGATTGCGTCGTACGCCTTTTTCCGAAGGCGTCGAGCGCGCGGGGGTCCGAGCGTATACCGTCTACAACCATATGCTTTTACCGACTGTTTTTCGGTCTGTTGAAGAAGATTACCACCATCTAAAAAACGCCGTGCAGGTCTGGGATGTTGCTTGTGAACGCCAAGTAGAAATTCGAGGGCCGGAGTCCGGGCGGTTGGTACAAATGCTTACCCCGCGTGACTTGCGCGGCATGTTGCCGGGTCAGTGCTATTACATGCCGATCGTCGATGAAACCGGGGGCATGCTGAATGATCCAGTGGTCGTAAAACTCGCCGAAGACCGATGGTGGATATCCATCGCTGACAGCGATTTGCTTTATTGGATCAAGGGTCTGGCGTACGGATACCGCCTCGACGTTTTGGTGGACGAACCTGATATCTCGCCGTTGGCAGTTCAAGGACCAAAGGCGGAGAAACTTATGTCGCGAGTATTTGGGGATAGCGTCGGCCAAATCCGATTTTTTCGTTTTAGTCATTTCGATTTTATGGGGCGCGATATGGTCGTGGCGCGATCCGGCTACTCAAAGCAAGGCGGCTTCGAAATATACGTCAATGGGGAAGACATGGGCATGCCGCTATGGAATGCTCTGATGGAGGCCGGGGCTGATCTCGATGTACATGCCGGATGTCCCAATGTGATCGAGCGCATCGAAAGCGGCCTTCTCTCTTATGGTAATGACATGACTGATGACAACACGCCGCATGAGTGTGGGTTGGGACGGTTTTGCAATACGCAAAGCGCCATCGGATGTATTGGGCGAGATGCTTTGTTGCGGGTCGCAAAGGAGGGGCCTGTTCGGCAAATTCGCGCAATTTCTATTGATGGTGAACCCGTTCCGATCTGTGACAGATTTTGGCGGATATCAGTAAAGGGAAAAACGGTTGGGCGGGTCAGTTCGGCAACGTGGTCGCCGGATTTTCAAACGAATGTGGCGATCGGCATGGTACATGTCGCCTATTGGGACCCCGGCACCAAGTTGACCGTGGACACGCCGGAAGGGCCACGGTCCGCTTTTGTCCGCGATGCATTTTGGAATTGATTACTTGCTAACACTGTAAAGTGAACCAATTAAGCCGACTCACCGCAGAAATGGTAATGGTCTGCAACTGGCTACGCCCAGACTAATTCGGTCAGGGTGATTTCCGTCTGGTCCTGAAGGTTGAGCAGACCTAATTTCCAAGCGGATCAGGTTACCTCAAATCAACGACCGCTTATCAACGGCGCTCTTCGCAGTTCTCATAAAAATTGTCATGACAGCTCCGGGCTAAATCCCGAGCCTTCGCCAGGTCGGCAGGCGACATTTTTCGGGCAAGGCGATCTCGCTTTTCTTTTGCATCCGATGGCCCATCCAATATGGAAACATCGAACCACATATACGCTAAGACATTGTCTTGACGACCGCCACGGCCGTTCGAGTACATAGTTGCAAGCATATACGACGCACCGATATCTCCACCTTCTACCGCCAATCGAAACAATTGGAGTGCCTTCTTGTCGTCTTGTGGAACGCCTTCACCTTTGTAAGACATCAAGCCCAGGCCATACTGTGCAAAAGGGTCTCCTGTTGCCGCCGCTAGGCCAAACCACTTTGCGGCCTCACTGAAATTCTGCGCGACCCCCAGGCCGTCGGCGTACAACTGGGCAAGAAAGACTTGCGCGTCTACTTCTCCCTGTTCGGCCGCCATTCGATACCACCTTGCCGCCATCTTGAAATCTTGTGGTACACCTTTGGCCTCTGCGTACAGCAAACCGAGAACTGTCTGCGCAGTTGCGTTTCCTTGTTTAGCAAGCGACGGGCACACCCGAAGAGCCGTCGCGTAGTTGTCTCGACGGAATGCATCAAAGCAGGCATCACCGGCAAAAGCGGGCTTGGTGCTTGATATTGCCGAAAGGAAAACAAGCGCAGCCAAATATAAAATCGACCGACAAAAAATGCTTTTCTTCATCATGGCGAAGACCACCGATTAGGCTAAGCATCTTCTTGCAAGTCTAACGCGAGAATCAGGGACCGCCATGACCTGGGTCAGATAGATCGCTGCTCCTTAAGCGGGGTCGGCTTTTGGCACTTGCCGGACCTCCACGACCGTGCGGTCGGGCGTCCGATGTCGGCAGGATCGCCGACGCGCCTGAAGGTTTCTCACGCATTGAGGGAGCCGGCCCTGCCCGCCGCGCGAGCCCGCGCCGCATAAACCCCGGTGCCATTCGCCGGATTTGCCATTCCGGTTGATTGTTTCGCGCCCCCATTTCGTGGCCTTGTTCCGCCATGAACGAACGGGCCGATACATCCCCAACCGACACCGAGGCCGGCAACCCGCCTTTGCGCGACCTGCCGCTCAGGGTGTTCCATTGGCTCACGGTGCTGGCCGTCACTGCCGCCTTGGCGACCGGCTTCCTGGCGCCGCCCTGGTGGCAGACGGTGCACGTGATCGCCGGCTATGCGATCGGGGTGCTCCTGGCTTTCCGTATCCTTTGGGGCGCCTTCGGCAGCCGGTTCAGCCGCTTCCGTTCGTTTTCATTGACCGCCGTCGGCACGGTCCGCTACCTGCGCACCGTCGCCAGGGGGCAGGCCCCCGCGTTCGACGGTCACAATCCCGCGGGAACGTGGATGATCGTGATCTTGCTGGCCCTGTTGGCGGGCTTGCTCATCAGCGGCCTGATCCTCCTCGGCGGACAGGAAAAACTCGGGCCGCTTGCCGCCGTCGTCGATTTTCAAACGGCGCGGCGTTTCCAAGACCTCCATGAGATCGCCGCCTGGGCGCTGCTCGGCGCGGTGGCCCTGCATCTGCTTGGCGTGGCCTTCGAGACCTTGGTGCGGAAGCATCCCGTCCTGATGGCGATGGTCACCGGCATGAAACCCGGCTGGAAACGCCCCGCGCCCGATACCGACAGGACCTGGACACGGCGCGGCGGCGCGCTTGCGGCACTCACCCTACTGGTGCTGGTCGGCGCCGGCTCCGCGCTCTCCGCGCTGCCGGCGAAGGGTGTCGTGCCCGTCCGTTTCCCGGACACCTACAAAGCCGAATGCACGGACTGTCACGCTCTCTACCACCCCAGTCTCCGGACCGCCGCGGCGTGGAAACATGTGATGGCCCGATTGGATGAGCACTACGGCGAGGACGCATCCCTTTCCGATGCGGCGCGCCAGGCGATCACCGCGTTCCTGGCCGCCAACAGCGCCGAAACATTCGATACCGAGGCATCGTGGCGCATCGGCCGGCAAGATACCGCGAGCCTGCGCATGACCGATACCGGCTATTGGAAGCGGCGCCACCGGAACATCGAAGACGCCGCCTTCACCGACCCGGCGGTCGGGTCGAAGGCGAACTGCACGGCCTGTCACAAGGACGCCGAAACGGGCCTGTTCGCCGACAGTGAAATCCACCCACCTGAAAGAGACCGGAAATGAAACGCCGACACGCTTTAAGCCGCAAAACAACGTCCCTGCTTCTCGCGCTCGCCTGTGCGACGCTGGCGCTACCGTCCTATGGCGCGGACCCGCGTCAACAAATCATCACCGGCTACGAAGCCGCGGCGAAAGCCGCCGTGCCCGATTTCAACGGGTTTTCGGCGGATCGCGGCAAGGCGTTTTTCCTCGCCTCGCCGGGCACGGGAAAGCCGGAAACGCCGTCCTGCACCACCTGCCATACGGCCGACCCAAGGACTTCGGGCAAGACCCGCGCCGGAAAACCCATCGCCCCGATGGCCGTTTCCAAACAATCCGATCGCTATCTGGAGGCCGCCAAGGTCGAGAAATGGTTCCGGCGAAACTGCCGGAGCGTCCTCGGCCGCGAATGCACGGCCGCCGAAAAAGGCGACTTCCTGACCTTCATGGTCACCCAGTAACCCAAACCGGAGAAACCGCATGACCACCAGCCCCTCCTCCATCTTCATGCTCGCCGCACTTGTCGCGGCGCTGATGCTCGGCGCCACCGGCGTCAGGGCCGACGAACGATACACACCGGTCACGGACGCCGTGACGAAGAAGGAATGCGGCGCCTGCCACATGGCGTTCCAGCCCGGCATGCTGCCGGCGAAATCATGGACCCGGATCATGGACGGATTGACCGATCATTTCGGCGAAGACGCGTCGCTGGACGCGGCGACGGTCAACCACATCAAGTCGTACCTGGTCGGTAATGCCGCCGACGCCGGATGGTGGGGCGGCAAGTTCATGCGCGGCCTTGGCGACGATGCGGCGCCGCTTCGCATCACCGAAACGCCCTATTGGCTGCGCGAACACAACAAGGAAGTGCCGGCCTCGGCATGGCGCGATCCGCGCGTCAAATCGAAGGCCAATTGCATCGCCTGCCACCGCGCGGCGGAGAAAGGCTACTACGACGACGACTGAACGGACGGCGTGGGAATTGTCTCGGCTGGCTGCCTTGCTAAGATGCCGAACAACGGCGCTATACGGGAAACTGATTGATGCGAGCCCCCTCCGGATACGAAGCGAAACTGCTGCTTCTCTCGTTCGTCGTGATTGCGGTTTGCGAAGTCTTTTTTCTCATGGACGTGGTCGCCGATATCTTTCAATGGGATATCGGTGCGCCATGGTTCGACCACGGCAGCATCGAAATGGTCACGACCGTCACGCTGGCGCTCGCGCTGGTCGTTATCGGCCGGGAGACCGTTCGGTTGCTGTCGTCCCATCGGCGGGCCGAAGCCAGCGTGCAAGCCGCGTCCGGCGAGTTGCTCGGCGTCATCGAGCGGAAATTCAATGACTGGCAATTGACGGCGTCGGAAAAGGAAATCGGCCTGCTGCTGATCAAAGGCATGTCGAACCAGGAAATCGCCGATATCCGGGACACCCGCCCCGGCACCGTGAAAAGCCAAAGCAGCGCCATTTACCAGAAAGCGGGCGTTCGAAACCGCCAGGAACTTGCCGCCTATTTCGTCGAGGACCTGCTTGCCGGCGAGCGCCTGTTGAAAAACAGCTAGACCATTTTATCCGCGAATATCGGATTCGGCCGGTCCGCAGGCCAGCGTCATGCGGCCGGACCCGAGCGGTGCCAGCTCGTTCAGGGCAACCCTCGCCGGCGCCTCTATGGGGCGTGGGCCGGCATCGCCGGCGATGCCCGAAAACAGCCAGCGGTAATCCCCATCGGCGCTGCGCGGCCCGCGTTCACGGGTCGGCTGGCCGAGCGGCCTGGCGCCGTCCGGCGTGAATTCGGCGAGGCCGAAACGGAACGTGTAGTTGGGCGTCAGCCCCATGCGCAGGTCGGCGAAGACGATCTTGTCGCCGTCCCGTTCCAACCGGAAATAGCCGTCGGTAAAGTTCACCAAGGTCCGATATGCCGGGGTGCCTTCGAGACAGGCGGCCAGTTCCGGATGGCGCGGGTGCGCATAGATCGTCACCTTGTCGTCACCGAACAGCGGCAGGTAGACGTTCAGGTAGCGCGCGCCGTCGATGGCGATGGTGCGCCAATAGAGCGTGTTGAACGGCGTCGGAATGGCCAGCGTCCGCTCCGGAACGATGCCCTTGGCCGCCAACAGCCGCTCCGCTCGCGCCTCGACCCAGGTTTGCGCCACGGCCGTGAAGGCCATGTAGGCCGTGGAAACGCCAAGCGCGCCCTGCAGCCAGCGCTTGTAGCGCGGCCCCCAGCCCTTCACGAATAGCGCCCACACGACCACCCCCAGCAGCGGCAGCGTATACAGCGGATCGATGATGAAGATCGATCCCACGCCCACCGGTTCGGGCGCCACCGGCCAGAATAGCTGGGTGCCGTAAACGGTCATGGCGTCGATCAGGGCGTGGGTGGCGAATACCAGGTAAACCGCCAGGTAGGTCAGGATGCGTTTGTCCCTGAGATCGGCGATGAGGCGCACCAGGGGCTCGGCGAACAGTGGCGTCGCCAATGCCTGGACCAGCAGCGAATGGGTCGGCCCGCGGTGCGTGGTGAACGACGACACCGGATCGGCGGCCGGCACGAAGGTATCCAGGTCCGGCAAGGTGCCGTAGAGCCCGCCGATCAGGGCGGCGCGGCGCGCGCCGATCCTGGGGCCCAGCAAAGCCGCGCCGACCGCGCCGCCGAGTACGAATTGGGTGACTGAATCCATGACAAATTTATGGGGACCCGGATGGCGAGGCGCAAGGTCGGCCGTGAAAGTTCGTTCCGGCTATCGCGCCAATGTGATCGCGTCGCCCTACTTGAACACCTTGAACAGACCCATGGCGTAGGCCGCATGCAGGGCCAGCACCGCGCCCCAGCCGACCATCGGCAGCACGAACCAGGCGCGTTCCGGCGCGAACCAGAAATTCACCGCCAAAAGCACCGTCATCGCCGCGAAATACCCCGCCAGGTGCAGGGCGAAACCACGCAGCCGCCGCTGTGCCTCGCGCGCCTTTCCGGCATCTTCGGGGGACGGCGGGTTTCGGTCCTGGTCCATGGTCGGCGGCTCCCGGGTTGAGTTCGACTTGCGCCACAAACACGCTTCCTAACCCATTGTCAATATTGTCGTTTCAGACACCGAAACCGGAAAGCGCATGACAGGCCACGGGGGCTGTGCTGGTATGGCGGCAGCTCTGGGAGGAAGCCGAAACCATGACAGACACCGACACCAATTTCGCCCCCGACCTGCTGCGCGATCGGGTTGTTTTCATCACCGGCGGCGGCACCGGCATCGGGCGCGGCATCGTTGAGGTGCTGGGCCGGCTGGGGGCCAAGATCTTCATCACCAGCCGCCGCGCCGAAGTCATTGAGGCCGCCGTCGGCGAGCTCTCCGAGCTCGGCATCGAGGCCGCCTGCACGGTCTCCGACGTGCGCGACCCGGAAGCCGTCGCGCGCGCCATCACCGAATGCGTGGGATGGTTCGGGGGGCTCGATATCCTGATCAACAACGCGGCGGGCAACTTCAACTGCCCGACAGCGGAACTTTCGCCCAACGGCTGGAAGACGGTCATCGACATCGATCTGAACGGCACCTTCTATTGCTGCCGCTATGCCTATCCGCACCTGAAAGAGAGCCGCTTCGGCGGGCGCATCATCTCGATCACCACGTCGCGCGCGCATACCGGCTGGCCGCGCGCCGCCCACGCGGGCGCCGCCAAGGCCGGGATCCTGTCGCTGACGCGCGCGCTGGCCGTCGAATGGGCGCCGGACGGCATCCTGGTCAATACCGTGGCGCCGGGGCCCATCGCCGGCACGGTGGGCGTCGATAAGCTCTATATCGCCGAAGGGCGCGAGCAGGAAATCCTCTCGCAGGTGGCGCTCGGGCGATTCGGTGCGCCGGCCGATATCGGCAACGCCATCGCCTATCTCTGCTCGCCGGGTGCCAACTACGTCACCGGCACGGAAATCGCCGTCGATGGCGGCCGGCAATGGAATTTCGCCTCCACATCCTGAAACCGGGAAATATCATGACCGAAAACCACATCCACATCGACTTGCAGGACGGCGTCCTCGTCATCCGCCTCGACAGCCCCGAAACCCGCAATTCCCTGACGCCCTCGATCCGCGACGGGCTGGCCAGGGCCACGGAACGCGCCGTCACCGATCCGGACGTGCGCGCCGTCTACATCACCGGAACCGGCAAGGCCTTTTGCGCCGGCGGCGATTTCAAGGCGCTGACGACGCATAACGATTCCTGGTCGGTGCACAACCGCTTCCGGCAATTGGCGCATTGGCTGCAGCCGCTGATCCGGCTGCAAAAACCGGTGATTACCGGGCTCAACGGCGTTGCCGTCGGCGGCGGCATGGGGCTGGCGCTGGCCGGCGACGTGATCGTCGCCGCCGAGAGCGCCAAGCTGATGGCCGGCTTCATGCGCTTGGGCGTGGTCCCCGACTACGGCATGATGTATCAACTGCCGCGCCTGGTCGGCATGGGCCGGGCCAAGCAATTCATCTTCACCAACGGCACCTGGACGGCCGAACAAGCGCTGGAACTCGGCGTCGTGCAGGAAGTGCTGCCGGACGCCGATTTCGACGCCCAGGCGCTTGAACGCGCCAAGGAGTTGGCGAACGGCCCCATCGAGGCCATGGGCATGGCGAAATGGCTGATGGAGCGCTCGTTCGAGAGCTCGTTCGAGGAAATGATGACCTTCGAAGCGCTGGCGCAGCCGCTGGCCTTCCGCACCGAGGCGCACCAGGAAGGCTTCGGCGCGCTCAAGGCCAAGGAAACGCCGGATTTCCCGGCCGCATCGAAGCGCGAATTCCAATACCGCCACGCCAAGGGCGAGGTCACCGATGACGAATGAGTTGCCGGCGCCCCTGATCGCGCCGGATGGCGCCCCCTATTGGCGCGCGGCCGCCGAGGAACGCCTGGAAATCCAGTGCTGCGCCGCATGCGGCACCTATCGCTTCCCGCCCGGCCATCTCTGCCGTGCCTGCGGTTCCGACGCCGCCGATTGGCGCCGGGTTTCCGGCAACGGCGCGATCTACAGCTTCACCATCGTGCACCGGGCGCCGACGCCGGAATTCCGTGCCCGGGTGCCCTATGTGGTGGCGCTGATCGATTTGGCCGAAGGCCCCCGGATGATGGCCAATATCGTCGGCCCGGGGGCGCTCGAATGCGCCATCGGCGACGGCGTCAGCGTCACCTTCGAGGCCCGCGGGCCCGACGCCAAGGTGCCGCAGTTCCGATTGGCGGAGGACTGAGCCATGCTGCGCAACAAGGTCGTCATTGCCGGGGTCGGCGAATCCGATATCGGCAAGGTGCCGGAACTGAGCGGTCTCGGGCTCAACGCCCAGGCCGCCAAGCGCGCCCTCGACGATGCCGGCCTGGCGTTATCCGACGTCGACGGACTGATTACCGCCTATTCCATGACCGAGCCCTATTTCATGCTCGGATCGGTGTTGGCGGAGTATCTCGGCATCGAACCCAGCTTCTGCGCCTCGATGACCGTCGGCGGCGCCACCCCCGCGGCGGCGCTGCACCACGCCGCCATGGCCATCGCCACGGGCCAGGCGAAGACGGTCCTGGTCACCGCCGGCGAGAACCGCGCCACCGGCTTTTCGCGAGATGCCGCCGTGCAGGCACTGACACAGGTCGGCCACCCCTATTTCGAAAACCCCTACGGCCCCCTGATTCCCGCCTTCTACGCCATGGTCGCGCGGCGCTACATGTTTGAGTACGGCACCACCCGCGATCAGCTTTCCGCCGTCTGCGTGCAATCCAGGGAGCATGCCGTGCGCCATCCGGCCTCGCCGATGACCGAGCGCATCACCGCCGAGGACGTGGCGAACTCGAAACCCATCGCCGAGCCGCTGCACATGCTCGATTGCTGCCTGATCTCCGACAGCGCCGGCGCGCTGGTGGTGACGGCGGCGGATCGTGCCGACGAGGCACCGCACGGCGCCGCCTGGCTGCTCGGCGTCGGCGAGGGCCATACCCATGAACATATCGTCTCCGCCCCCAGCCTGACCCGTTTCGGCGCGGTACAATCGGGCGAAACCGCCTACGCCATGGCGGGTCTCGGGCCCAAGGACATGGATTTCGCCGAGCTTTACGATTGTTTCTCCATCGTGCCGATCATCGAGGCCGAGGAACTGGGCCTGGCCGAGCGCGGCGCCGGTGGCGAGCTGTTCACGTCAGGCCGCGCCGCCATCGAGGGCGCGTTGCCGCTCAACACCCACGGCGGGCTCCTTTCCTACGCCCAGGCCGGCGCGTCGGGGGGCATGCACGGCATCGTCGAGGCGGTGCGCCAGTTACGCGGGCGTGAAGGCGCGCGCCAGGTGAAACGCCATGAAACCGCGCTCGTGCACAACGAGGGCGGCATCCTCTCCTCCCATTGCACCCTGGTGCTGGCCAACCAACGGCGCTGAATCCAGGCGCGCGAAATTATGAAATAAGACATATTTAAATTATATGTCTTTATATGTATAATTTTCCGGACTCTGAAAATCGCTCCATGTGGCACCTGAGGGGACCGGGATGTCATCTTTCAAACTGGATTGCGCGGACGATCTGAACAACGCGATCGCCCATATCGAAGCCGGCACCGGCAAAATGGGCATGACCCTGCTGACCAAATACCACGACTGCCACAAGACGCACCCGACCTGCCCGTTCAAGGGCGATGCCTGCGCCCTGCCGGAGTTGCTGGAAGGTTTCTTTGAAAACCAGGGAAAAGCCGATGAATGTTGACCCACATCAAGGCAGAACCGGTAACAAACCGCCATGTTTGATCTTTGCGAAACCGACCATTCTCGCGACGACCAGGGGGACCCAGCCATGCCAACAACGACGACCACCGCCTCGACCAGCAAAGCCGCCACGGCCAAACCGGCATCGGGCCTGAAACCCAAATCGAACGGCAAACCGGCCGCGGACCAACCGGCGGACGACAATCCCCTGCTGCACGACCACGGCGCCCAGCTTTTGCACGACCTGGCGGAGATCCGCCACGATCCGGCAAAGCTGCGCGAGAATTTCCAGAGCGACGTCTACCCCTACAAGACCAAGATGAAACGCGACACCTACGAGCGCGCCAAGTTGCAATTACAGGCGGAGCTGCTGAAGGTGCAGGCCTGGGCCCGGGAAACCGGCCAGAAGATGGTCATCATCTGCGAAGGCCGCGACGCAGCCGGCAAGGGCGGCACCATCAAACGGTTCATGGAACACCTGAACCCGCGCAGCGCGCGCGTCATCGCGTTGGAGAAGCCGTCCGAGAGCGAACGCGGCCAGTGGTTCTTCCAGCGCTACATCCAGCACCTGCCGACGGAGGGCGAGATCGTGTTCTTCGACCGCTCCTGGTACAACCGCGCCGGGGTCGAGCGGGTGATGAACTTCTGCTCACCCATGGAATACCTGGAATTCATGCGCCAGTGCCCGGAATTGGAGCGCATGCTCGTGAATTCCGGCATCAAACTCTACAAATACTGGTTCTCCGTCACCCGCGAGGAACAGCGCCGCCGCTTCAAGGCGCGCGAGACCGACCCCTTGAAGCAATGGAAGCTGAGCCCCATCGACAAGGCGTCATTGACCAAGTGGGAGGCCTATACCGAGGCCAAGGAGGCGATGTTCTTCTACACCGACACCGCCGATGCCCCCTGGACGGTGATCAAATCCACCGACAAGAAACGCGCGCGCATCAACTGCATGCTGCATTTCCTCTCCAGCCTGCCGTACCCCAACAAGGATCCCCATATCGTGCATGAACCGGATCCGTTGATCGTCGGCTCCGCCAACCACATTATCCACAAAAGCGACCATATCGTCGGTGCTACGCTCGACTGAGCCGGCGCCGGAGACAAGACACCATGCCCGACACCGCGCCACATCCCGCCGCCAAAGCCGTCATCGAAGCCGATGACGGCACTGCCGGTTCGCTGCACGTTACTGCCGCCGGGCTGGTGCCGCGTTGCGCCGTTGACCTGCTGAAAGCGCAGCAACACGTGGAAAACGGCAGCGTCAACCTGGCGGTGACGTTATTGAGCAAGTACCGGCATTGCGGCGACGAGCGGAGCCTGTGCCCGGCGATGAATGTCCGCTGCGGCATTCCTGAAATGCTGGAACGGGTGTTCGGCGAGGTCTGAGCCGCCGCCGCCGGCACCCGCCTAGAGCGGAATGTTGCCGTGCTTCTTCCAGGGGTTCTCGATCTTCTTGCCCTGCAGCATGCGCAGGCTCTTGGCGACCCGCGCGCGGGTACCGTGCGGCATGATGACGTCGTCGATAAAGCCCCGGTTGCCGGCGACAAACGGATTGGCGAAGCGCTGGCGGTATTCCTCGGTGCGCGCCGCGATTTTGTCGGCGTCACCGATATCGGAGCGGAAGATGATCTCCACCGCGCCTTTCGGCCCCATGACGGCGATTTCCGCCGATGGCCAGGCCAGGTTCACGTCACCGCGCAGGTGCTTGGAGCTCATCACGTCGTAGGCACCACCGTAGGCCTTGCGGGTGATCACCGTGACCTTGGGCACCGTGCACTCGGCGTAGGCGTACAACAGCTTGGCGCCGTGCTTGATGATACCGCCGTATTCCTGCGTCGTGCCCGGCATGAAGCCCGGCACGTCGACGAAGGTCACGACGGGTATATTGAAGCAATCGCAGAACCGCACGAAACGCGCGCCCTTGATCGCCGAATTGATATCCAGGCAGCCGGCCAGCACCATCGGCTGGTTGGCGACGAAGCCCACCGTGCGGCCCTCAATGCGGCCGAAACCGATGATGATGTTGCCGGCGTAGTTGGGCTGCAGTTCGAAGAAATCGCCCTCATCGACCACCTTGGTGATCAGTTCCTTCATGTCGTAAGGCTTGTTGGGATTGTCCGGGATCAGCGAATCCAGCGACATCTCCTTGCGGTCCCATGGGTCCGGCGTCGGCCGGTAGGGCGGCTCCTCTTCGTTCGACGCCGGCAGGAAGTCGACGAACCGGCGCAGGTACAGAAGCGCTTCCAGGTCGTTGGTGAAGGCCTTGTCGGCAACGCCCGACTTGGTGGTATGGGTGATGGCGCCGCCCAGTTCCTCATGCGTCACCTCTTCGTGGGTGACGGTCTTCACCACGTCGGGGCCGGTGACGAACATGTAGGAGGTGTCCTCGACCATGAAGATGAAATCGGTCATCGCCGGCGAATAAACGGCGCCGCCGGCGCACGGCCCCATGATCAGCGAAATTTGCGGAATAACGCCGGACGCCATGACGTTCCGCTGGAACACTTCGGCATAGCCGGCCAGGCTGTCGACACCTTCCTGGATGCGCGCACCGCCCGAATCGTTGAGCCCGATCACCGGCGCGCCGACCTTCATGGCCTGGTCCATGATCTTGCAGATCTTCTCGGCGTGCGAGGCCGACAAGGAGCCGCCGAAGACGGTGAAATCCTGGCTGAACACGAACACCAGCCGGCCGTTGACGGTACCGTAGCCGGTGACCACGCCGTCGCCGGGGATGGACTGTTCGGCCATACCGAAATCGGTGCAGCGGTGCTCGACGAACATGTCCCATTCCTCGAACGAACCGGCGTCCAGGAACAGCTCAATGCGCTCGCGCGCCGTCAGTTTGCCTTTCTTGTGCTGGCTTTCGATGCGCTTTTCGCCGCCGCCCATGCGCGCGCGCTGACGCCGTTTGTCCAGTTCTTCGATGATTTCGTGCATGCCGTCCTCTCCACCCGAAAACGCCCCCGGAAAAGCCGCCCAAGATTAGGTAATGCCCCCACCAATCACCAGCAAAATCCCGCCGTGATTTCACACCATGGACAGAAACGCGGCCGCAAAACGCGCTTCGTCGGCATGTGCCTTGCGCCCAAGCAGCGCCTCTCGGTCCTCGCCCCACCGTTCCGCCTGGTAGACCTCGTCCAGGACCGAGGCGGCGAAGGCCTCTTCGTGTTCGAGACGCCCCCTCTCCACCGCCAATGCCAGGACCAGCGACCCGAATACCTGGGTCAGGTGCGCGACCCCGGTCAGGCGCCAGTCGTCCAGTGCCGCGACGGCGCTCATCAAGCTGACCAGCGATTCCCCCGGCTGGGCCACATGCATGATACCGCGGGTCGGCACCAGCGGCGCCGACAATGCCTCCGCCGCCCAATCCAGCACCGGTTGCCAGCTTTCAGCCTGCAACCGGATCAGTTCGTCGGGCCCCTCGGCACGGTAGCACAATAGATCCGAACCGCCATAGGCGGCGGTCTGCTCGACGACATCCGCACGGTTCGGGATCACCCGGTCGATGGCCGTGCAGGCGAGTTGCATCATCGGCATGGCGGCGGGCATGAGTTCGCCCTCCTGCGCCGCCCACTCCGCCGCGATGGCTTCCGCCAAACCGGCCCCCGGCAGGGTCAATGGCGCCCCCGCCGGGGTCCTGACGGCACGACCGTCAAGCTCGATGCCGAAACCGTCTTCCCGCGCCCGTGCTTCCGCAACCTTGTAGAAGCGCTTGGCGCCCGGTCTCAGCATCAGTTGCCGAACAGCCCCTTGAGGCCCTTGGTCACGCCCTCGAGCGCACCGCCTTCCTCTTTCTTGGCCGGTTCCTTGGTGCCGGTGCCAGAGGCCGCCGGCTTCTCCTCGGTCTTGGCTTCGGCCATCTTGCCGGGCACCACTTTCTTGCCGGCCAGCGCCGGCGTGCAGTAGTCCGTCTTGTCGACTAGGCCGGTGGCTTCCTTGGCCTTGCTGGCAAGCGCATCGACCAGAAGCGAAATGCCGCCGGTGGCCACCGCGGCGCCCACCTTTGCCGCGCTGGACGCCGCGTTACCCGCAAGCGCCGCCGCATCCAGCTTGTAGTCCGGATTGGCGAAGGTGCCGATCAGATCCACCGGCACCAGCACGGCGCTGGCCAGGTTCGGCTTCTTGGCGCGCGGTTCGACATGCATTTTCAGCGTCTCGTCCGCGAGGTTGGCCGACCCGGTGCCCACAACGGAAATGGCGCCGGTCTCGAACACCAATGCGTGGGTGTCGGCCATGCCCTTGGTGATGCGATGATCGACGACACCGCAGATAATGGTTTTGTCATCCTTGGAACTGAACACGCTGGTCAAATCGGTGGAAACGGCGTTGAGCGCGCCGCTTTTCAACTTGCCGTCCTTGGTGACGATACGCGACTTGCCGTTGAGGCCGGCCATGATCTGGCGCACGGAGGCACCCGAGCCGCTGACGTCGACGTCGGCATCGACCTTGCCTTCGGCCATGTCGCTGATGCCTTTCTGGGTCAGCACCATGCCGTAGTCGACCCCACGGACCGTCACCTTGGCCTTGAGGCCGGCCACCTTGCCGGATGCGTCGACGGAAACATCGCCATCGATCAGGCCGCCGCCGAAACCGGCAGCCAGCGGGCTGACGCGCAGCTTGCCGGCCTTGAGATCGACACCCAGCTTCACCGCCGTCAGTTCCATGCCCTGGATGATGATTTTGCCCGCGTCGAACTTGACCACCGCATCGGCGGCCTTGAGGCCATCGAGCGGCAGCGGATCGTCCGGGAACACCCGTTCCTTGGCTTTGGCTTCATCCGTTTTGGCGGCCTCCTTGGCGGGTTCGGCCGGTTTTTCCTCGCTTTTCGGCATCAGCTTGTCGAGATCCAGCGTATCGGTGGCCAGCGCCACGTTGACCGCCGGACGCGAACCGCCGAGATCGGCGGCGACACGGCCCTTGACCGCGATGTCCCCGATACCGGCGTCCAAGTTCTCCAGCGCCAGCTTGGTGGCGTCGGCGACCTTGACCTGGGAATTGACGTGGAACCCGCCGGAAACCGGCAGCTTGATATCCTTCAGCCCAGGCGAAAGCGCATCGGCGGCGGCGAGCGTTTCGTTCAGCGACGCGCCCTTGAGCACAAGCTTGAGGTCGGTCTTCGGCACCCCGCCGGGGACGCCGGCACGGCCATCGAGGCCGATCGTGGTCTTCAGCGCCTCGATGCTGAGCTTCACCGGGAACATCTCGTTCGCGGCCAGCGCCGCGATGGTGCCGAGTTGCCCGCCGACCTTGAACGCCTGGCCGTTGATCACCCCGTTGACGTCGAGGTTGAGCGGCGCATCGGGCCCACCGGCGGAAAGATCGACGTTGGCGAGCGCCAGTTCATAGTTGGCGCCGGCCTGCGCGTCCTTGAAGGCGACCTTGACGTCCTTGATCGAGACCTTGTGCACCACCGGCAACGTGGCGCTGCCGCCACCGCCACTGCCGCCGCTCTCCTTGGCTTCGGCCTTGGCCGCGCCGAATTCCCAGTTGGCCTTGCCGGACGCGTCCTTCTCGGCCAGCAGGTCGACACCTTCGAGGATCACCCGCTGCACTTCGATCTGACCGGAAAGCAACGGCAACAACGACATTTCGGCGGCGAACTTCTTCACCGTCACCATTTCCGGACGCGACCCCCAACTGGCGTTGGCGAAACTGACGCCCTCGACCGCGATCTTCGGACTGAGGGAAATTTCCAGGTTCAGATCACCGGCGATCTTCAACTCGCGGCCCGTGGCCTCCTTCGCCTTCTCGGCGATCAGGCCCTTGTATTCGTTGAAATCCATCGACTTGAGGATGGCAATCCCGGCAACGATCACGGCAATGACCAACACGCCGAGGATGGAAAGAATCTTTAACCAACGTCCCATGGGGGGAACCTCCGTAACTACGGTTTAAATTCGGGACAAAACCCCGGGTAAATCCTCAAAAGCATCGATCACTTCAGCCGCGCCGGTGATCTTTAATTCGTCCACGTCATGATAACCCCAACTGACCCCGATGGCCATGACGCCTGCGCTCACCGCCATTTCCATGTCGAAGGTGGTGTCGCCGATCATCACCGTATCGCCGGCCTCGGCACCGGTTTCCAGCATCGCCAATTGGACCATTTCCGGGTCCGGCTTGCCGCGTGCCCGGTCGGCCGTCTGCAGGGTCACGAAACGTTCCAGAATACTGTGCTTTTCCAGGGTGCCGTCGAGCCCGCGGCGGGATTTTCCGGTGGCCACGCCAAGCAGCCAACCCTCGGCCTCCAGGCGGTCCAGAGTCTCGATCAGGCCGGGAAACAGCGGTTCGTCCAGCCCCTCGGTCTCGCGGATATGGTGCCAGGCGCGGCCGTATTCCTCGCGCACGCCCTCGATCAGATCGGAGGGCGCATCCGGAATCAACTGCGCCACCGCATCAAGCAGCGGCAGCCCGACCACGCGGCGGATGGCTTCACGGCTGGCGCGCGGCACCTGGTGCACGTCGAAGGCGGCATTCATGCTGGCGATAATGGAGTGCTGGGAATCGACGAGAGTGCCGTCGCAGTCGAATATCGCCAGCTTTACGCGTGCGTCCGTCATGATGGAATGGGTCTCGGTTCAGGCTGGCGGTTTCGGGGGTGCGTGAGCGCCCTATCTTAGCTCGGAAACCGGAGGAAGAAAACATTACCGCGTTCGGCGACATCGGCGACACCGCATTCGGCGCCATGTGCGTCGGCGATGCGCCGCACCGCGCTCAGCCCCTGGCGTTGGCCGTCGCCGCGCTGGTCGGCGCGCAGCCCGAGCATGAAAATCCGGTCGCGGGCGTCATCGGCGATGACATCGCCGTGATCCTCCACCAGGACCGCCGGATCGCCCGTGACCTCAATGGTGACGACGGTTTTCTCCGGCGTGTGCCGGATGGCGTTCTCCACCAACAGCCGCACCGCCTGCTCCAGCACCTGCGTGCGGCCCCACACCATCACCGGCAGGTCGGGGGCGAGGACCTCCAGCGAACGCTTGCGCTTGATCGCTTCCGGCGCCAGATCGGCGGCGACGGCCCTGGCGATCAAGGTCAGGTCGGCGCGGTCGTCGGTACCGATTTCCAGATCGTCGAACCGGGTTTCGGCCAGCAGGCCCTCGACCATGCGCGACAGGGCATGGACATCGGCCTGGATCGACTCGGCCACGGCGCGGTCCTCCAGGGTGTCCAGATTGGCGCTCAACACCGCGAGCGGCGTGCGCAGTTGGTGCGCCACATCGGCCATGAACACCTGATGGCGGCGCAGGCTGTCTTTCAGCGCCAACTCCATGTCCTTCCTGAGCGTGATATCGGTGGTCATTGTCGCGGTCGAGCCGTCGGCAAGGCGTTCCTCGTGAATCAGGAAGCACATGCCGTTCTGGCGCGTGACCTCGAAAGGCTGGCCCGGGTTTTGGTGACGGCGGATGCGTTCGGCGATCCATTCCTCTTCGCGCCCGGCGGCTTCCGGCGCCAAGCCGTGCTCCACCATGGCATGAACGAAATCGCTGAAGGTGCGGCCGGGGCCGATGACATCGCCGATGGCATCGTTGACCTCGCGGAAGCGGTTGTTGCAAAGAATGAACTCATCGTCCGGGCCATAGAGGCAAAAGGCCTCCGAAAGCTCGTTGATCGCCGACGCCAGCAGGTTGCTGGATTTTTCCGCCACCACGCGCTCCGTCACATCGCGGCCGATCCCCTGGACGCCGCGGAATGCCCCGGTATCGCGGGCGAACACCGGCAAGCCGCTGAACAAAAGGTAGCGAATGCCACCGTCGGCACCGCGCACCTCGAACGAAAGGTCGCGAAACGGCTTACTCAAATCGGGGATCATCGCCTCGCCCGAGGCAGACTTGAAAGTACCGATCTCGGTCAGTTTCTTGCCGGCGACACTGTCGGCCAGGATGCCGCAGCTATCGAAAATCCGGTCGGAAATGAAAGAGATTCGGAGGTCCCGGGACAGGCTCCAGACCCAGTCGGAAGTCAGCCGCGTGATGTCTTCCAGCATCTCGACGAGTTCGGCCTGCCGGGTGTGCAGGTCGGTCGCCGAAAGCTGCCAGCGGCTGATGTATTCGTCATTCATGGCTTTCTTTGCACGCAATTCGGAGTCCCACCATGATTCCTAGACCATGGCTTGCATAGCAATCCATCCTGAAAGGCACCTGACAGACCATTTTATGCCGATTCGTCCTCGTCTTTCTCGGACAACAGGTAACCGACCCCTCGCAGCGTGTGGATGACGACGCTGGCCTCCGTCTCGTTCAGCCATTTGCGCAGCCGAGAGATATGAACCTCGACGGAATTGGACGAAACCTCCTCGTCGAAGCCGTATATGCGGTCCTCCATCACGTCCTTCGGCACCACGTGACCGACGCGGCGCATCAACTGCTCCAGCACCCCCATCTCGCGGCGCGAGATGGGCACCGTCTTGCCGTTGACCTGGACCTCACGCCCGTTGGTGTCGAACGACAGGTTGCCGACGGTCATGATCGAATCCAAGGCACCGCCCGGCCGGCGCAACAGGGCGCGCACCCTGGCCACCAGTTCCGGCATGGCGAAAGGCTTCACCAGATAGTCGTCGCCGCCGACGTTCAGGCCCAGGACACGGTCATCGACGCCGTCGCGCGCGGTGAGGATCAGGACCGGGGTGTCATTGCCCTCGGCGCGCCAGTTCTTCAGAAGTTCCAGCCCGTCGAAATCCGGCAGCCCCAGGTCGAGCAGAATGCCGTCGTAATTGACAGCGGCGAAGGCGGCTTCGCCGTCGCCGGCGTTGTGCACGACGTCGACCGCGAAACCTTCCTTTTCCAGGCTGACTTTCACGAACTCGGCGAAACGCTCATGGTCTTCGATCAAAAGTAGCCGCAAAATACCTTCCCCCTGCCTGGGCAGGTCGTTACCCCTACCGGCGACGCCGGCCCGGGTTCATTCTATCCCAACCGCGTACGGTTCGTCATGGGTCGAGGAATCCGGGCGCCGCCTCGCTCTCGTGAAAGCCAAGGAATGCAAAGGTTGCCGCCATGTGCGGCGGCAAGGGTGCAAAGGCCTCGACGACCTTGCCGCCGGCCCCGGAAAGGCGAATCCCGCGCGCATGCAGATGCAGGCCACGTGAAATCCCATCGCCCTGCAGGAAGGCCGCGGCCCCGCCGTACTTGCCGTCGCCGACGATCGGGCAGCCCAAAACGTCGGCCGCGTGCACTCGCAACTGATGGGTGCGGCCGGTCAGCGGTTCCATGGCCAGCCATGAAGCGACGCGGCCGCTGCGCGCGATCACCTGGTAAAGCGTCTCGGCGCGCTGGCCCTCCCCGTCTTCCACCAGGGTCATGCGCTCGCCGGTGCCGGTGCGGCGCTTATCCAGCCGCGCGTCGATATGGCCCTGCTCCATTTCGGGCACGCCGACGGCGACCGCCCAATAGAGCTTGCGCGCATCGCGGCCCCGGAACGCGGCGGTCAGGCGCCGTGCCGCGCCGCCGTTGCGGGCCAGCGCGAGCACGCCCGACGTGTCCTTGTCCAGCCGATGCACGAGGCGCGGACGCTCTTTTTCACCGAATCGCAGTTCATCGAGGTAGGCATCCAGGTGCTCGTCGGTCTTGGACCCGCCCTGCACCGCGAGACCGGCGGGCTTGTCGAGAATCAGCAGGTCGCCATCGCGGTACAGCACCCGGCGGCGCAATTCCTCGGCGCGGCGTGGATCGATTTTCGCCGGCTTCGCCTTTCGGCCAGCCTCCCGGCCGGCGCCCGGCGCTCCATCGCCCAGCGGCGGCACGCGGACTTCCTGGCCCGCTTGCACCCGGTCGCCGGTCTTGGCGCGGCCGCCGTCGAGACGTACCTGTCCGGTGCGGAGCAGCTTCTGCAGGCGCCCGTGCGTGAGGTCGGGATAGTGCTTCTTGAACCAGCGGTCGAGGCGGATGCCGTCGTCGCCGCTCTCGACGGCGATGGTTTTGACGCCGCTCACTGCAGGACCATCCGCAGCACCCTCATGCCGGCAAACAGGCCGAGCACGCTGAACGTCACCGACGCCAGCACATAGCCGAGCGACGCCAGGGTCATGCCGCGCACCCAAAGCACCTGCACGTCGAGCGCGAAGGTGGAGAAGGTGGTGAAAGCGCCGAACATGCCGACGACGATAAGCGCCCTGAGTTCCGGGCTTGGCGACCAGACCAGAGCGGATACCTCGACGAAGGCTCCGAGCAGGAACGAACCCGCCACGTTGACCACCAGCGTCCCCCACGGAAAACCGTGCCCGAGCCAATGTCCGACCGCCGCCATGATCGTGTATCGGCCGATGGCGCCGATGGCGCCGCCGGCCCCGACGGCCAAGAGATGTTGAATGGAAAAGACCATGCGCGCCCTTCTTATCCCCGTCCTCAGCTGGACGGCTTGGATTTCCTGAGTTTATCCCAATAGGCAAGACGTTTGGCAATCTCGCGTTCGAAGCCGCGGTCGACAGGGTGATAAAAACGGGCCCGCGCCATGCCGTCAGGGAAATAGTTCTGGCCGGAAAAGCCTTCGGCCTCCGCGTGGTCGTAGGCGTAACCGTCGCCGTATCCCATCTCCTTCATCATCTTGGTCGGCGCGTTGAGGATATGCATGGGCGGCGCCAGCGAACCGGTCTCCCGCGCCGCGCGCTTGGACGCGCCCTGCGCCTTATAGGCGGCGTTGGATTTCGGCGCGGTTCCGAGATAGATCACCAGTTGCACCAGCGCCAGCTCCCCTTCCGGCGAGCCCAGCCGCTCATAGGCCTGCCACGCGGCGATAGCCTGCGGCAGGGCCTGCGGGTCGGCGAGCCCGACGTCCTCGACCGCGAAACGCACCAGGCGACGTGCGATGTAGTTCGGATCCTCGCCGCCTTCGAGCATGCGCGCGAACCAATAAAGCGCCGCGTCGGTATCCGAGCCCCGCAATGACTTGTGCAGCGCGCTGATCAGGTTGTAATGCGCCTCCTGGGACTTGTCATAGAGCGGTGCGCGCTTCTGCACGGCGGCCGCCAGACCGGCCGGGTCGAGCGGCGTGTCCGCCGGCAGGTTGAATACCTCTTCGGCCATGTTCAGGAGATACCGCCCATCGCCGTCGGCCATGGCGCAGAGCGCCTGGCGGGCATCGTCGTCGAGCGGCAGGGACTTGCCCAAATCCGCCTCGGCACGGGCGAGCAGCGCCATCAACGCCGGCTCCGCCAACCGGTGCAGGACCAGCACCTGGGTCCGCGACAGCAGCGCCGCGTTGAGCTCGAACGACGGGTTTTCGGTGGTCGCCCCGACCAAGATCACCGTGCCGTCCTCCACATAGGGCAGGAAGCCGTCCTGCTGGGCGCGGTTGAAACGGTGGATTTCGTCGATGAACAGCAACGTGCCGCGTCCCATCTCTCGCCGGCCGCGGGCCTGTTCGAACACTTTTCTCAAGTCCGCCACGCCGGAGAACACGGCCGAAAGCGGCGCGAACTCCAGGTCCGTGTGGGCGGCCAGCAACTGCGCAATGGTGGTCTTGCCGGTGCCGGGCGGCCCCCACAGGATCAGCGACGTCAACCGACCGGCCTTGAGCATCCGCCCGAGCGGACCATCGTCGGCCAACAGATGATCCTGGCCGACCACGTCTTCCAGCATCTGTGGCCTGAGCCTGTCGGCCAGCGGGCGCGGCGCCTGGTTTTCGAACAATGTATTCACCGGTTGATGACCATCTCCCGGACTTCACCCCGGCGTTGAATGGCGATGCGCCAGCGCTCGGCCGGGCGATGCATTTCCGTCTCCAGTTCCTTGACCGTATCCGTGGCCTGGCCGTTCACCGACTTGATGATGTCGCCGGCGGCGAAGCGCAGCCGGTTGGCCGGCGAGCCGCGCACCATGCGCAGCACCATCACGCCTTCCAGGAAGGGATCGATGTCCAACTCCTCCGCCAGGGCCGGCGACAGGTTGACCACCGTGGCACCGGCGAGCGGCTGGTCGCCCTGCATTTCGGTCTCGTTGCGCTTCGGCGTTTCCGGTGCCGGCGTGAGCCGCACGTTGAGCGCCCGGGTCCTGCCAGCGCGCCAAACCCTGAGCACCGCCGTCTCGCCCACCGGCAGCGTGGCGATGCGATGGTTCATGGTGGCGTTGTCCTGGATCTCGTGGCCGTTGATGGCAAGCAGCACATCGCCCGGCTTGAGCCCGCCCCTGGCCGCCGCGCCGAACCGATGCACGGCATTGACGAGGACGCCGCTCGGCCGCTTGAGCCCGAGGGAGTTGGCGATATCGAAGGTCACCACCTGCCCCGCCGCGCCCAGCCACGGACGCACCAGCTTTCCGTTATCCCCCATCGAGCGCAGCACCGCGCGCACCATGTTGGACGGAATGGCGAAGCCGATGCCATGCGAGCCGCCGCTCTTCGAGTAGATGGCCGTGTTGACGCCGACCAGGCGGCCGTCCATGGCCACCAGGGCACCGCCCGAGTTGCCGGGATTGATCGCCGCGTCGGTCTGGATGAAAGCGTTCAGGTCGGAACTGCCGATCGACGTGCGCGCCAGCGCCGAGACGATGCCGCTGGTCACCGTCTGGCCGACACCGAAGGGATTGCCGATGGCGAGCACCAGGTCGCCGACCTCGAGTTCGTCGGAGTCCCTGAGATGCAGTACCGGCAGCGGCTCGCCGCCGGCATCCACTCGCAGCACGGCCAGGTCGGTCTTCTCGTCGGTGACCATGATCTTGGCTTCGAACTCGCGCCGGTCATGCAGCACCACGCGGATGGCGTCGGCGCCCTCGATGACGTGGCGGTTGGTGACGATCAGGCCGTCGCCGCTGACGATGACGCCCGACCCCAGCGAATTCTGCTGACGCTGGCGCGGCTGCTGCAGGCCGAATCCGAATCCTTCGCCGAAGAAACGGCGGAAGAACGGATCGTTGAACAGCGGTACCGCCTGGCGTTCGCGCACGATCTTGTGGGTATAGATATTGACCACCGCCGGCGCCGCCGTCTTCACCAGCGGCGCAAACGACAATGTGACCTCGCCCTGGTTTCGGGGCACGGACTTCTGCGCATGCGCGCCCGGCACCCAGGTGAGAAAGGCCAGGAACACGAAGAATAGGACGGGACGGATCATGATGTTCGGCATGGTCTCAAAAGAGATTGGCAAAAATTAGGCCGGGCGCAACGAAAAAAGGCAGCCGCAAGCGGCTGCCTGGTTTCTCGCCGTCCGGATCGCCGCCGATTAGGCGCCGACTTCCAGCGCTTCTTCGGCTTCCATCTCGGCCTCGTGACGGGCCTTGTCCTCGGCGCCCTTGGCGTCGGGATCGCGGTCGACCAGTTCGATCACCGCCATCGGCGCGCTGTCGCCGTAGCGGAACCCGGCCTTCAAGACACGCGTGTAGCCGCCGGGGCGGTCCTTATAGCGGTCCGCGAGGGTGTCGAACAGCTTCGACAGCGCCGCATCGTCGCGCAGGTAGGACGCCGCCTGACGGCGTGCATGCAGGGTGCCCTTTTTGCCGAGCGAAACCATCTTGTCGGCGATGCGCCGCAGTTCCTTGGCCTTCGGCAGCGTGGTCTTGATCTGCTCGTGGGTGAGCAGCGACACCACCATATTGGCGAACATCGCCTTGCGGTGCGAATGGGTGCGGTTGAGTTTCCGGTAACCGTGACCGTGTCTCATGATTAGGCTCCTTCTCTTGTGTCGCCCGCGCGTGCCATTTTACCCGCGGGCCATTTTCTCTTGGGGCTCACGCCCTTCTTTTTGAACGATCAATCGGCTTAGAACGGATCTTCCAGCTTCTTCGCCATGTCCTCGATGTTTTCCGGCGGCCAGGTGGGGATTTCCATGCCCAGGTGCAGGCCCATGTGGCCGAGCACTTCCTTGATTTCGTTCAAGGACTTGCGGCCGAAGTTCGGGGTGCGGAGCATGTCCGCTTCGCTCTTTTGCACCAAATCGCCGATGTAGATGATGTTGTCGTTCTTGAGGCAATTGGCGGAACGCACGGAAAGTTCCAGTTCGTCCACCTTGCGCAGCAGATTGCGGTTGAACGGCAGGTCCTCATGCTCCTCTTCCGCCTTCTTGACCTGCGGGTCCTCGAAGTTGATGAACAACTGCAACTGGTCCTGCAGGATACGCGCCGCCAGGGCGACCGCGTCGTCCGGCGTAACCGCGCCGTTGGTGGTCACTTCCACGGACAGCTTGTCGTGGTCGGTAACCTGGCCGACGCGGGTGTTGTCGACCTTGTAGGAGACCTTGCGCACCGGCGAGAAAACGGCATCCACCGGAATCAGTCCGATGGGGCTGTCCTCGGGACGGTTCTGCGTCGCGGCCACGTAGCCTTTGCCGATTTCGACGGTCAGCTCCATGCTGAGCTTGGCGCCCTTGTCGAGATGGCAGATCACCAGGTCCGGGTTCATGATCTCGATGTCGGCGCCGGCGTCGATGTCGCCGGCCTTGACGTCGCAGGGGCCTTCTTTCGAAAGCGTCATGCGTTTCGGCCCGTCGGCATGCATGCGCAGGCCCATGGACTTAATGTTGAGGACGATATCGGTGACGTCCTCGCGCACGCCGGGAATGGAGGAGAACTCATGCAAGACACCGTCGATCTGGACGGCGGTCACCGCCGCGCCCTGCAGCGACGACAAGAGCACGCGACGCAGCGCATTCCCCAGCGTCAGGCCGAAACCACGCTCCAGCGGTTCGGCGACCACGGTCGCGGTGCGCGACGGGTCGCCACCGGGAACGATGTCGAGTTTCGTGGGTTTGATTAGTTGTTGCCAGTTGTTTTGAATCACTGAAGTGACCTCATGCTCGTCACGAAAACCAAATTGACCGAATGCCGGCCAAGACCGAATATCGAGGGGAAGCGAACCGCTTCCCCAGGGATATGACCCGTATTAGACCCGGCGCCGCTTGCGCGGCCGGCACCCGTTATGCGGGATCGGAGTCACGTCCCGAATCGAGGTGATCGTGAACCCGACGGCCTGCAGCGCGCGCAGTGCGGATTCGCGGCCCGCCCCGGGGCCCTTGACCTCGACCTCGAGGGTCTTCATGCCATGATCCATGGCCTTGCGGCCGGCGTCCTCGCCCGCGATCTGCGCCGCATAGGGCGTGGATTTGCGGGAGCCTTTGAACCCCTGGGAACCGGCGGACGACCAGGCGATGGTATTGCCCTGGGCGTCGGTAATGGTAATCATCGTGTTGTTGAACGTCGCGTTGACGTGCGCCACGCCCGACGTGATATTCTTGCGCTCGCGACGGCGCACGCGTGTGCTTGCCTTGGCCATGACCGCTCCTTATTACTTCGTGGCTTTTTTCTTGCCAGCGATGGGTTTCGCCGGACCCTTGCGGGTACGGGCATTGGTGTGGGTACGCTGGCCGCGCACCGGCAGACCACGGCGATGACGAAGTCCGCGGTAGCAACCGAGGTCCATCAACCGCTTAACGTTCATCGAATGCTCGCGGCGCAGATCGCCCTCGACCTGGTAGTCCTGGTCGATGGTATCGCGGATCCGGCTCAACTCGTCGTCGGTCAGATCAAAAACCCGCCGTTCCGCGGGTATCGCATTCTTTTCGCAGATTTTTTTGGCCGACGTCCGACCGATTCCGTGGATGTAGGTGAGCGCGATGACCACCCGTTTTCCAGTCGGAATGTTTACACCAGCAATGCGCGCCAAAGCTCGTACTCCTTAAGAGTTTGGATCCAAAAATATTCCGTCCGACGGGATAATGAAGGGCGGGATTATAGGGCTTTCCAAGGGCAAGTCAACACGCTCATCCCTTTGAAACGCCTCATAAACTCGGCCTCTATCCCAAGATCATACCGATCTGTTTCGTTACCTCGTCAATATCGGCCATGCCATCCACCCTACTGAGAACCCCGGCCTTCTCGTAGTATCCGGTAATCGGTTCCGTCAGCTTGTGGTATTCGACCAGCCTGGCCTTTACCGTTGCCTCGTTGTCATCCGCCCGTTTCGAAAAATCTCGTCCGCCACACTTGTCGCAGACGCCTTCCACCTTGGGCTTCTGATACTCCTCGTGATAGCCGGCACCGCAGGTATCGCACGAATAGCGGCCAGTGATGCGCTTGACCAGGGCCCCTTCATCGACCTTGAATTCGATCACGTGATCGATTTTCAGCCCATGCGACTCTAACAAGCGATCCAGCGCTTCGGCCTGCGGCAGTGTGCGCGGAAAACCGTCGAGGATGAACCCGTTCTCACAATCGGGTTTCTGGATCCGGTTGGATACCAACTCGACGATCAATTCATCCGGCACAAACTTTCCGGCTTCGATAATCTCCTTCGCTCTCTTCCCCACGTCGCTCCCGGCGGCGACTTCGGCGCGCAGCATCTCACCTGTCGATAGCTGCACAATTTCTCGTGTCTCCTGGATCGTCTTCGCCTGGGTACCCTTGCCGCACCCCGGCGGGCCCAGAAGAATGACGATCGTCATCCCTTCCGCCCCCGCAACCTCGACTTCTTGATCAGGCCTTCGTACTGGTGGGCGATCAGATGCGATTGCACCTGGGCCACCGTATCCATGGTCACGGTGACCACGATCAGCAGACTTGTGCCACCAAAATAGAACGGCACGGAGAACCTGGAGATCAGCAATTCCGGCAGCAGGCAGATGATGGCCAGGTAGCCGGCACCAATCACGGTCAGGCGGGTCAGCACCTTGTCCAGGTACAAAGCGGTGTTCTTACCCGGCCGGATGCCCGGCACGAAACCGCCGTACTTCTTCAAATTGTCGGCGGTTTCCTCGGGGTTGAACACCACGGCGGTGTAGAAGAACGCGAAAAACACCACCAGGGAAATGTACACCACCAGATAGACCGGCTGGCCGCGCCCCAGGTAGGCGGCGACGGTGGTCATCCACTCCGGCCCCTGCCCCGCCGAGAAGCTCATCACGGTGATCGGCATCAGCAGGATGGAACTGGCGAAAATCGGCGGAATGACGCCGGCCGTGTTCAGTTTCAACGGCAGGTGCGAGCTTTCGCCGCCGGTCATCTTGTTGCCGCGCTGGCGCTTCGGATACTGGATGATGATCCGGCGCTGGGCACGCTCCATGAAGACGATGAAATAGATGGTCGCCACCGACATCACCAACAGGAAGATGATGAACCCGGTGGACAGCGCGCCGGTGCGGCCCAGCTCCAAGGTACCGGCGAGCGCGCTCGGCAGGTTGGCAACAATGCCGGCCAGGATAATCAGGGAAATGCCGTTGCCGATGCCCCGCGCGGTGATCTGCTCGCCCAGCCACATCAGGAACATGGTGCCACCGACCAGCGTGACGACAACGGAAAAGCGGAAGAACATACCCGGATCGGTGACCGCCGGCCCCTGGCTCGACGACATGCCCTCGATGCCGGCGGAAATGCCGTAGGCCTGCAGCGCGCAGATCGCCACCGTCAGGTAGCGGGTGTACTGGTTGATCTTCTTGCGCCCGCTCTCGCCTTCCTTCTTCAGCGCTTCCATTTGCGGCGACACGGCACTCATCAACTGCATGATGATCGACGCCGAGATGTAAGGCATGATGTTCAGCGCGAAGATCGACATGCGGCCCAGCGCACCGCCGGCGAACATGTCGAACATGCCGAGGATACCGCCCTGGTTCTGGCGGAAGACGTCGGCCAACACGGTCGAATCGATACCCGGCAGCGGAATGTAGGTCCCGAGCCGATAGACGATGAGCGCACCCAGTGTGAACCAGATGCGCTGCTTCAGTTCCGTGGCCTTGGCGAAGGCCCCGAAATTCATGTTGGCTGCGAGTTGCTCGGCGGCTGAGGCCATGGAACGGGTTCAACTCCCTTTGGCTCGTGGGAAACCCACGAGGGTCGGCTATCGTATCTTCAGGCGTCCTGCAGGGCGGCGCGGGCGGCCTTGCGTTCGGCGGAGAGCTTGTCGCGTCGCTTACCCTTGCCTTCCGGCTTGGCTTTCGGCTCCGGCAGGGTCACGCTGCCACCGGCTTTCTCGACCGCAGCGATGGCACCCTTGGAGGCCGATGCCACTTGCAGTTCGAGCTTGGCGGAGAGTTCCCCCTTGCCCAGCAGGCGCACGCCGTCACGCGACTTACGCGCCAGGCCGGCCGCCACCAGGGCGTCGCCGGTCACCGGCTGCTTGGCGTCGAGCTTGCCGGCGTCGACGGCGCTTTGCAGCTTGCCGACGTTGACTTCCGCGTACTGCTTGGAGAACGGGTTGTTGAACCCGCGCTTCGGCAACCGGCGGTACAGCGGCATCTGGCCGCCCTCGAAGCCGAGCAGGCTGACGCCCGAGCGGGATTTCTGGCCCTTTTGGCCGGCGCCCGAGGTTTTGCCGGTGCCGGAACCGATTCCGCGGCCGACGCGCTTGCGATTTTGGACGGCGCCCGGGTTGTCCTGAATTTCGTTCAGCTTCATGATACCTGTTCCCAACGGTGGTCGGTGATTGGCTACCGGCCTCAGCCGGCTTCTTCCACCCGCACGAGGTGGCTCACCTTGTTGATCATGCCCCGCACGGACGGCGTATCTTCCAACTCGCGCGTGCGGTTCATCTTATTCAGACCGAGGCCCTTCAGCGTCTCGCGCTGATCGGCCGGACGGCCGATGGGGCTTTTGATCTGGGTCACCTTAACTGTATTTGTCTTACCAGCCATGTTCGTCAACTCCCGTTAGCCGACGGCCTGTTCGCCGCGGCGGGAAACGATGTCACCGACCTTCTTGCCGCGACGCGACGCAACACCGCGTGGCGACGTGCAGCCGCTCAGGGCTTCGAAGGTGGCTTTCACCATGTTATGCGGGTTGGCCGAGCCGATCGACTTGGCGACGACGTCCTGCACGCCCATGGTCTCGAACACGGCACGCATCGGGCCGCCGGCGATGATGCCGGTACCCGGAGGCGCCGCGCGCAACACGACCTTGCCGGCGCCGAAGCGACCCTTCACGTCGTGATGCAGGGTGCGGCCTTCGCGCAGCGGCACGCGCACCATATTGCGCTTGGCGGCGTCGGTGGCCTTGCGAATGGCTTCCGGAACTTCCCGCGCCTTGCCCGTGCCGTAGCCGACACGCCCGCGACCGTCGCCGACCACCACAAGGGCGCCGAACGAGAACCGGCGACCGCCCTTCACGACCTTGGCGACACGGTTGATGTGCACCAGCTTGTCGATCAGCTCGTCGCCGTCGTCGCGATCGCGTTCCCGGTCGCGCCCACGGCCGCCACGGCCACCGCCGCTCTGATCGCGCCTGGAACCGCGCGGGGAAGAGGTATCTGCCATGTCAACTCACTCCTAGAACGACAGGCCGCCCTCGCGGGCCCCGTCTGCCAATGCCTTCACGCGCCCGTGGTAGCGGAAACCGCCACGATCGAACACGACCTCTTTAACGCCTTGCTTGGCGGCGCGTTCGGCGAGCGTCTTGCCGACCGCACCCGCGGCCTCGACCGTGGCGCCGCTTTTCAACTGCTCGCGCAATTCCTTGTCCAGGGAGGACGCGGCCGCCAAGGTCTTGCCGGCCCTGTCGTCGATGACCTGGGCATAGATATGCTTGCCGGTACGATGAACCGACAGCCGCGGCCGTTCGCCGGCCCGCTGACGGATACGGTTCCGCGTGGTGAACGCGCGCCGCTGGTTTGATTTCTTGCTGGACATGATTACTTCTTCTTACCTTCCTTGCGCAGGATGTATTCGTCCTCGTACTTGATCCCCTTGCCCTTGTAGGGTTCCGGCGGACGGTAGGCGCGGATCACCGCGGCCACCTGGCCGACTTTCTGCTTGTCGGCACCGGAAATCTCAACGTGGGTCTGATCCGGGCAATTGATGTTGATGCCTTCCGGAATCGGGAACGTCACGTCGTGGCTGTAACCCAACTGCAGCACCAGGTCCTTGCCCTGAACCTGGGCGCGATAGCCGACGCCGCTGATCTCGAGCTTCTTGGTGAACCCTTCGCTGACGCCGGTGACCAAGTTGGCGATGACGCTGCGCGACGTGCCCCACATCTTGCGGGCGCCGGGCGCGCCTTCGCGCGGGCTGACGATAATCGAATTGCCTTCCTGGACGATATCCACGTCGTCGGTGAGGCGCGCGGAAAGCTCACCGAGCTTGCCCTTGGCGGTAACGATGACGCCGGCGACTTCGACGGAAACGCCGTCCGGAACTTCAACCGGGTTTTTTCCGATACGCGACATTGTACTATCCTAATCCTTCTCAGATACCAGCCGGACGCTCAATCAAAACACCTGGCAAAGAACTTCGCCGCCGACGTTCTGGTCGCGCGCTTCGGTGTCCGAGAGCACGCCACGCGGCGTCGACAGAATGGCGATACCCAGGCCGTTGTAGACCCGCTGCAGGTCCTTGATCTTCGAGTACACCCGGCGGCCCGGCTTGGACACGCGGGAAATCTCGCGGATCACCGGCTCGCCTTCGTGATACTTGAGCTGAATTTCGATCTCGGACACGCCGGGGCGCAATTCATGCTGCGAATAGTCCCGGATGTATCCTTCGCGCTTCAGCACGTCGAGCACGTTGGAGCGCAGCTTCGAGGCTGGCGAAATAATACGGTTCTTGCGGGCCCGCTGGCCATTGCGGATGCGGGTCAGCATATCACCCAAGGGATCGGTCATGGACATCTACGTCCCTCCTTACCAGCTCGACTTAACCATGCCGGGAATCTGACCGGCGGAGGCCAGATCACGCACGGCAATGCGGCTGAGTTTGAACTTGCGATAATTGCCACGCGGACGGCCCGACAGGCCGCAGCGCAGGCGTTGACGAACCGGCGCCGCATTGCGCGGCAGTTCGGCCAGCTTCAGACGCGCGTTGAAGCGCTCCTCCGGCGACAGCGATTCGTCCTTCGCGGCGGCCTTCAGGCGCGTGCGTTTGGACGCGAATTTCTTCGCCAGGCGTTCGCGTTTCTTGTTTCTCTCGATGGCGCTTTTCTTAGCCATAAACTGTCTCCGTCGTCCGTCAGTTCGTAAACGGCATGTTGAAATGCTTGAGCAGGGACTTCGCTTCCGCGTCGGACTTGGCCGATGTGCAGATGATGATGTCCATACCCCTGATCTGATCCACCTGATCGTAGTCGATCTCGGGGAACACGATCTGTTCCTTGAGGCCCATGGCGTAGTTGCCATTGCCGTCGAAGCTCTTGCCGGAAATGCCGCGGAAGTCACGCACGCGCGGCAGGGCGATGTTGACCAGGCGATCGAGGAATTCGTAAGCCCGCTCGCGGCGCAGCGTCACCTTGCAGCCGACGATCATGCCTTCGCGCAGCTTGTAGGTCGCGATCGACTTCTTGGCCCGGGTGATCACCGGCTTCTGGCCGGAAATGCGGGTCATGTCGGCGACGGCGCCTTCGATCTTCTTGCGGTCCTGGGACGCCTCGCCAACACCCATGTTGATGACGATCTTTTCCAGTTTCGGCACCTGCATCACGGACTTGTAACTAAACTCATCCATCAGGGCCGGTTTGATCCGCTGTTCGTAGTCTTCACGCAAGCGTGCCATTTGACTTCACCTTAACTATCGATGATCTCGCCGGACCGCTTGGCGAAACGCACTTTGCGGCCGTCGTCGAGAACTTTGAAACCAATCCGGGTCGCCTTGTCGTCCTTCGGGTCGAGGTGGGCGAGGTTCGAAATATCGATCGTCGCTTCCTTCTCGATGATCCCGCCGGCGCTGGCCTGGCTCGGGCGCTGATGGCGCTTTACCCGGTTGACGCCCTGGACGATGGCCCGGTTGCGGCTCGGGAAAACTTTCAAGACCTCACCGGTCTTGCCCTTGTCGCGGCCGCTGCGGACGACAACCTTGTCGCCCTTCTTGATCTTCAACTTCGTCGCCATCACAGCACCTCCGGCGCCAGGGAAATGATCTTCATGTAGCGTTTGGCGCGCAGTTCGCGGGTCACCGGACCGAAGATACGGGTCCCGATGGGCTCGCCCTGCTTGTTGATCAGCACCGCGGCGTTGCTGTCGAACCGGATCGAGGTGCCGTCCTTGCGTTGGATGTCCTTGGCCGTGCGGACCACGACCGCCTGCAGGACTTCACCCTTTTTCACGCGACCGCGCGGAATCGCCTCTTTCACGGTGACGACGATGACGTCGCCCACCGAAGCGTATTTCCGCTTCGACCCGCCGAGCACCTTGATGCACTGCACCCGGCGCGCGCCCGAGTTGTCGGCGACGTCGAGATTGCTTTCGGCTTGGATCATCTCTTTAACCCTTCTTCGTCAAAATTGGGCGCTCAGGCGCCTTCGCCGATGACTTCCCAAGTCTTACGCTTGGAAATCGGCGCGCATTCGCGGATCGAAACCAGGTCGCCGACCTTGCAGGCGTTGGCTTCGTCGTGGGCGGCGTACTTCTTCGAACGCCGGATGACCTTGCCGTAGACCGGATGCTTGATCCGGCGCTCGACGCGGACGGTCACCGTCTTATCTTGTTTGTCGCTGACCACGACACCTTGCAAAACCCGTTTGGGCATATCCGGTTCCCTCCGTTCAGGACGCTGCCGGCGCGTCGCCGCGCGCGTGCAGGACCGTTTTAATACGCGCGATGTCGCGCCGTACCTGGCGCACCCGCGCCGTGTTCTCGAGCTGGCCGCTGGCCGTCTGGAAGCGCAGGTTGAACGCTTCCTTGCGCAGCGTCAGCAGCTCTTCCTTCAATTCGTCGTCGCTCTTGGCTCTCACGTCGGCGGCTTTCATCGTTCTATTCTCCTTCACCCAGGCGGGTGACGAACTTGGTCTTCACCGGCAACTTGGCGGCGGCCAGTTCCATGGCGCGCTTGGCCACGTCGAGCGGCACGCCGTCCATCTCGAACATGATGCGGCCCGGCTTCACCCGGCAGACCCAAAATTCCGGGCTGCCCTTACCCTTGCCCTGGCGGACTTCGGCCGGCTTCTGGGACACCGGAACGTCGGGGAAAATACGGATCCACACACGGCCGGCACGCTTCATGTGGCGGGTCATGGCGCGGCGCGCGGCCTCGATCTGGCGCGCGGTGACGCGTTCGGGGGTCATGGCCTTGAGGCCGTAGGCGCCGAAGTTCAGCGTCGTGCCGCCCTTGGCATTGCCATGGATACGGCCCTTGTGTGCCTTGCGGAACTTTGTGCGTTTCGGTTGCAGCATGGTCTTGTTCTCTCTTTATCGGCCCGCTTTAGCGTTGCGGCTGCTGTTCCTGAGCAAGCTTGTCGAGGGCCATCGGGTCATGCGCCCAAATATCACCCTTGTAGATCCACACCTTGACGCCGCAGACGCCGTAGGTGGTGACGGCCGGCGATTCGGCGTAATCGACGTTGGCGCGAAGCGTGTGCAACGGCACCCGGCCCTCGCGGTACCACTGCATGCGCGCGATCTCGGCGCCGCCCAAGCGACCGGCGCAGTTGATGCGGATGCCCTCGGCGCCCATGCGCATGGCCGATTGCACGGCCCGCTTCATGGCACGGCGGATGGAGACCCGGCGCTCGATCTGCTGAGCGACGTTCTCGGCCACCAACTGGGCGTCGATTTCGGGCTTGCGCACCTCGACGATGTTCAAGTGCACCTCCGACGCGGTCATCGACGAAATCTTCAGGCGCAGCTTCTCGATGTCGGTGCCCTTCTTGCCGATCACCACGCCCGGACGGGCGGTGTGAATGGTGACGCGGGCCTTCTTCGCCGGACGCTCGATGATGATCTTGGAGACGCCCGCCTGAGACAGGGTGTCCTTCAGGTACTCACGGATACGCAGGTCCTCGTGCAGCAGATCGGCGTATTCGCCGTCCGCGTACCAGCGCGAATCCCAGGTTCGGTTGATGCCGAGGCGCAGACCGATCGGGTTGACTTTCTGGCCCATTATTCGCTCTCCTCACGTTCGCGCACTACAAGCCGCAGGTTCGAAAACGGCTTCTGGATCCGGCCGACGCGGCCACGGGCTCGGGCACGCCAACGTTTCATGACCATGGCGCGGCCGACGGTGGCTTCCGCCACGTACAGACGGTCGACGTCCAACTGATGGTTGTTCTCGGCGTTGGCGATGGCGCTTTCCAGAAGCTTCTTCACCTCACCGGCAATCCGGCGGCGCGAAAACTGAAGCTCGGCCAGCGCATTCTCGCAATTCTTGCCGCGGATGCTCTCGGCAACGAGGTTGAGCTTCTGCGGGCTGACGCGGATCTGCTTGGAAAAAGCCATCGCTTCGTTATCGGCGTACGGCCGTTCGGCTGCGCTCTTACCCATGACTTACCTCTTCGCCTTCTTGTCGGCGCCGTGACCGAAATAGGTCCGGCTGGGCGAGAACTCGCCCATCTTGTGGCCGATCATGTCCTCGGTGACGAGCACCGGAACGAACTTCTGGCCGTTATAGACGCCAAAGGTCAGGCCGACGAATTGCGGCAGGATGGTCGAGCGGCGAGACCAGGTCTTGATCACGCTTTTGCGGCCCGAAGCCCGCGCTTCTTCCGCCTTCTTCAGCAGATAACCGTCGACGAACGGTCCTTTCCAAACGGAACGAGGCACGATAGCCCTCCTTTACTTACGCGACCGACGACGGCGCATGATGAGCCGGTCGGTCTTTTTGTTGGAGCGGGTGCGCTTGCCCTTTGTCGGCTTGCCCCAGGGGCTCACCGGGTGACGGCCGCCCGAGGTGCGGCCTTCGCCGCCGCCATGCGGGTGATCGATCGGGTTCATGGCGACACCGCGAACGGCCGGACGTTTGCCGAGCCAGCGCTTGCGGCCGGCCTTGCCGAGCTTGATGTTCTGCTGGTCCGGGTTGGAGACGGCACCGATGGTGGCCATGCATTCCGCTCGTACCATGCGCAGTTCGCCGGAAATCAGACGGAGCTGCGCGTAGCCCTGGTCCTTACCGATGATCTGGGCGTAGCTGCCGGCGGCGCGAGCCATCTGGCCGCCCTTGCCCGGCTTCATTTCCACATTGTGGACGATGGTGCCGACCGGAATCGCCTGCATCGGCATGGCGTTGCCCGGTTTGATGTCGGCGCTGGCGCCGGCGATCACCTGGTCACCCTCGCGCACGCGCTGCGGCGCCAGGATGTAGGCGAGATCACCGTCTTCGTACTTGATCAGCGCGATGAAGGCGGAGCGGTTCGGGTCGTACTCGATCCGCTCGACCGTCGCCGGCACGTCGAACTTGTTACGCTTGAAGTCGATGATGCGATAACGGCGCTTGTGGCCGCCGCCACGACGACGCGCGGTGACGCGGCCGTTGTTGTTACGCCCACCCTTGCCGCGCAGGCCCTCGGTCAGGGTCTTTTCCGGCTTGCCTTTCCAAAGACCCGAACGATCGACGATGACCAGATTGCGCTGGCCGGGAGTCGTCGGGTTGAAACTTTTCAGAGCCATGATACCAGACCTCTCCCTAGATGCCCGTGGTGACGTCGATGGACTGGCCTTCGGCCAGCGTCACGATCGCCTTCTTGCGGTCGGTGCGAACGCCCGGGCGGCCACGGAACTTCTTGACCTTGCCCTTGGCGCGGATGGTGTTGACGTCGGTCACCTTGACGTCGAACAGACCTTCCACGGCGTGCTTGATTTCAAACTTGTGCGCATCCAGCGGCACCCAGAAAGAGACCTGGTTGTACTCGCTGATGAGCGTCGATTTTTCCGTGATCAGCGGCGCGCGCAGCAACTCGTACATGCGCTCGCGGCTCGGTTTCTTATCGCGGAGAGTAGCGTACCGGCTCATTTCAAGCGCTCCGTCAACTGGGCGACCGCGTCCTTGGTGAGCACCAGGGTGTCGCGGCGCAGAATGTCGTAAACGTTGGCGCCGACGCTCGGCAACACGTCGATGCCGACGATGTTGCGCGTCGCCTTGGCGAAGTTGGCGTCCAACTCGGCGCCGTCGATGACCAGCGCACGGCCCCAATCGAAGGCTTTCAGCGCTTTCGCGAGTTCGGCCGTCTTCGGCGTTTTTGCCTTCGCCTCGTCGAGGATCACCAGCTTGCCTTCCGCCTGCTTGGCCGAAAGCGCGCTTTTCAGCGCCAAGCTGCGGACCTTCTTCGGAAGCCCGGTGGCGTGGCTGCGCACACGCGGACCGAAAGTCACACCGCCGCCACGCATCTGCGGGGCACGCAGCGTGCCCTGACGGGCGCGGCCGGTACCTTTCTGGCGGAAAGGCTTCGACTTGGTGCCGCTGACCTCGGCGCGCTCCTTGGCCTTGTGGTTACCGCTCTGGCGCTTGTCGAGCTGCCAGTTGACGGTGCGGGCCAACAGATCCTTGCGGATCTCGACGCCAAAGACCGCGTCGTCGAGGTCGATGGTGCCGGTCTTCTTGTTGGCCAGATCGATGACATCCAGTTTCATCACCGGTTATTCCTTCTCTTTCTCGGCGTCGGTCGCATCGTCCGCCGGCGCCTCGGATTCGGCTTCCGGCTGGGCTTCCGCTTCCGGTGCCGCGGCTTCGACCGGCGCCTCTTCCGCCGGCGCTTCGTCAGCAGCCGCTTCGGCGGCCGGCGCTTCCTCGGCTTCGGCAGGTGCCGCATCGCCCTTGGTGGCGGCCGGATACGGCGCATCGTCGGGACGCGAAGCCTTGACCGCATCGGTGATGCGAACGAAACCGCCCTTCGAGCCCGGGATCGCGCCGCGGACCAGGATCAGGCCGCGCTCGTCATCGACATCGACGATTTCGAGGTTCTGCGTGGTGACGCGCACGTTACCCATCTGACCGGCCATCTTCTTGCCCTTGAACACCTTGCCCGGGTCCTGGCACTGGCCGGTGGAACCCAGCGAGCGGTGATTGATGGAAACGCCGTGCGAGGCACGCAAGCCACCGAAGCCGTGGCGTTTCATGCCGCCGGCGAAGCCCTTACCGATCGTGGTGCCGCAAACGTCGACCTTCTGGCCCGGCACGAAATGGCTGGCGACGATCTCCTGACCGACATCGACCAAGGCGTCGTCGGCAACGCGGAATTCCATCAGCTTGCGCTTCGGCTCGACCTTCGCCTTGGCGAAGTGGCCGCGCATGGGCTTCGAGACGTTCTTCACCTTGGCGGTACCCCAGCCCAGTTGCAGGGCGGCGTAGCCGTCGGTGTCGGACGTGCGCTGCTGCACCACCTGAACATTATCCACCTTCAGGACGGTGATCGGCACGTGAATGCCGTCGTCCATGAAACGGCGGGTCATGCCGAGCTTTTGCGCGATCAAACCGGTTCTCATGGTCGCGTTCCTTAGAGCTTGATTTCGACGTCGACGCCGGCGGCAAGGTCGAGCTTCATCAGCGCGTCCACCGTTTGCGGCGTCGGATCGACGATGTCGAGAACCCGCTTGTGGGTGCGGATTTCGAACTGTTCGCGGGATTTCTTATCGATATGCGGCGACCGCAGGACCGTGTATTTCTCAATACGGGTCGGCAGCGGAATGGGACCACGTACCGTCGCACCCGTCCGCTGCGCCGTATTGACGATCTCACGGGCGGATTGGTCGAGGACGCGATGGTCAAACGCCTTCAGCCGAATTCTAATGTTCTGTTGTTCCATGGCCGTAGCCCCAAATTCCATTTCGCCGGCCCCTCAGGAAGGAGCCGGCGGTTACCCAGTTACTCGATGATCGATGCGACGACGCCGGCGCCGACGGTACGGCCGCCTTCGCGGATTGCGAAGCGCAGGCCCTCGTCCATGGCGATCGGCGCGATCAG